>Ga0116152_10002664_pt1 | contig 14511 bp, 12 predicted proteins | sample AD_UKC119_MetaG_FD_89894 | JGI IMG/M metagenome (GOLD analysis project Ga0116152, IMG submission 89894) | Active sludge microbial communities of municipal wastewater-treating anaerobic digesters from Hong Kong - AD_UKC119_MetaG | ecosystem: Engineered > Bioreactor > Anaerobic > Digestate... | reverse complement strand
GCGGTCATCTGGCCATACATCATCAGCCCGGCCTTATCGAGCGCGTTGAAATGATCCCAGTTCGCCCAATGCGGCACCAGGTTGGAATTGGCGATCAACACGCGCGGCGCGTCGGCATGGGTGCGGAACACGCCCACCGGCTTGCCGGACTGCACCAGCAGGGTCTGGTCCTCGTCCAACCGCTTCAGGCTGTCCACGATCAGATCGAAGTCCTTCCAGGTTCGCGCCGCGCGGCCGATCCCGCCATAGACCACCAGCTCATGCGGGTTCTCGGCCACATCGGGGTGCAGATTGTTCATCAGCATCCGCATCGCAGCCTCGGTCTGCCAGCTTTTCGCGGTGATCGCGAGGCCGGTCGGGGGAAAGACATCGCGGGTGTTGTGTCGGGGGTCGGTCATGGCAAGGTCTCCTTCGTCAGGCGCGCAGCGTGGGTGCAAGGGCGCAAAGCCCGTTCAGAATGGTGCCGAGATGGCCGCGCAGCGGCGCGGCGCGGTCGGCATCATAGGCAAAGGGGGGCGCCTCGTGGCTGAGATGGGTGGCCTGCGCCAGTTCCATCTGCACCGCGTGAACGCCCTCGTCGGGCCGGCCATAATGGCGGGTGGTCCACCCGCCCTTGAACCGGCCGTCAAGGACCCAGCGGAACCCTTCGGCACGGGCACAGCACCCGGCGACCAGATCCGCGACCTGCGGGGCGCAGGCCGTGCCGCCCGCCGTGCCGATGTTGAAATCGGGCAGCCGGCCCTCGAACAGAAAGGGGATGTGCGAGCGGATCGAATGGCAGTCATAAAGGATCGCCACCCCGTGACGGGCGCGCACCCGCGCGATCTGCGCCGCAAGCGCCGCGTGATAGGGCGCGTGAAAGGTCTGGCGGCGCTCCTCGATCTCGGCCGGGGTCGGTGGCGCGGTCCAGATCGGCTGGCCGTCGAAATCGGTCTCGGGCACCAGGCCCGTGGTGTTCTGCCCGGGATAAAGGCTGGCCCCGTCGGGCGGACGATTCGCATCGATGACGTAGCGGTGAAAGGTGGCGCGCACGACGGTCGCGTCGGGCACCAACCCCGCATAGAGCCGGTCGATGTGCCAGTCGGTATCGGCCAGCACCTGGCCGCGCAGGTTGAGCCGCGCCAGGATCGCGGGCGGCAGCGCGGTGCCGGTGTGCGGCATGGCCAGGATCAGCGGGCTTGCGCCCTCCTGCACGACGACCGGCGTCATAGCGCGAACGCCAGTTCGGCGGCGTCGGCCAGCGCGTCCTGACGGACCATCTGCGCCGCGCGTTCGATCTCGGGCGCCAGATAGCGGTCCTCGGCCAGTGGCGGCACCTGCGACCGGATCGCGCCGACCACCGAGTCGAGGCGCGGCGCCGTGGTCAGCGGCGCGCGATACTCGATGCCCTGCGCGGCGCAAAGCGCCTCGACCCCCAGGATGCCGGCCAGGTTGGCCACCATCCGCTGCAACCGCCGCGCGCCGTGAGCCGCCATGCTGACGTGATCCTCCTGGTTGGTCGACGTGGGCGTGGAATCGGTGGAACAAGGCGTGGCCAGATGCTTGTTTTCGCTCATCAAGGCCGCGGTCGTCACCTCGGCGATCATGTAACCCGAATTGAGCCCGGGGGCCGGCGTCAGGAAAGGCGGCAGGTCATGGCTGAGGGTCGGATCGACCATCAGCGCGACGCGACGCTGCGCGATGGCGCCGATCTCGGCCAGGGCCAGAGCGATGATATCTGCTGCGAAAGCAACGGGTTCGGCGTGAAAGTTCCCACCGGAATAGATACCCTCGGCGGTTACCAGAGGATTGTCCGTGACCGCATTGGCCTCGGTTTCGAGGGTGGTTGCGGCGAAGCGCAGCAGATCGACGGCGGCGCCCAGAACCTGCGGCTGGCAGCGGATGCAATACGGATCCTGAACCCGCGTGTCGCCCTCGCGGTGGCTGTCACGAATGACTGACCCGTCCATCAGCGCGCGCATCGTCGCGGCGACCTCGATCTGGCCACGATGCCCGCGCAGGCTGTGTATCGCCGGTTGCAGGGGCGCCGTGGACCCCATGATCGCATCCGTGGACAGGCACCCCGTGACCAGCGCCGCGCGGGCAAGCCGCCAGGCATCGAACAGCCCGACCAGCGCCAGAGCGGTCGAGAACTGCGTGCCGTTGATCAGTGCCAGGCCTTCCTTGGGTCCCAGAACGATCGGCGCAATCCCCGCGCGTTCAAGGGCTTGCGCGCCAGAGATCCGCTGCCCCTCAAGCCAGGCCTCGCCTTCGCCGATCAACACGGCCGTCATGTGTGCCAGCGGCGCCAGATCGCCCGAGGCCCCGACCGATCCCTGCGACGGCACGACCGGCGTGACCCCCCGTGCCAACAGCGCCTCGATCGCCGCGATCACGGTCCAGCGCACGCCGGAAGCCCCGCGCCCAAGGCTGAGCAGTTTCAGCACCATCATCAACCGGGTGGTGGCCACGTCCAGCGCCTCGCCCACGCCGCAGCAATGGCTGAGGATCAGGTTGCGTTGCAGCCGCGCGGTATCGCCCGGAGCGATCTTGACCGAAGCCAGCTTGCCAAAGCCCGTGTTCACACCGTAAACCGCCACCCCGCCCGCGGCCGCGCGCGCGACGATCGCTTGCGCGGCCTCCACGGGGGCCCGGCAATCGTCTGAAAGACGAACGCCAACGCCCTGTCTGTAAACGGTTTCCAGTTGTTCCAGCGTCGTCGCGCCAGGGCTCAGTATCAGCATTCGCGCCCCTCGAAATAGCGGGTGAACAGCGGGTTGAAGCCGATCCGATAGGCCAGTTCGGCAGGGTCTTCGACACTCCAGACCGCCAGATCGGCGCGCATCCCGGCAGCAAGCCGCCCGGTATCGGCCAGACCCAGCGCCCGCGCGGCGTGATCGGTCACGCCGTGCAGGGCCTCGTCCGGGGTCAGGCGGAACAGGGTGCAGGCCATGTTCATCGCCAGCAACAGCGAGGTCAGCGGCGAACTGCCCGGGTTCGCGTCGGTGGCGATCGCCATCGGCACGCCCTGGGCCCGAAAGGCGGCGACGGGCGGTGCCTGGGTCTCGCGCAGGGCATAGAACGCGCCCGGCAGCAGCACCGCGACGGTGCCGGCGCGGGCCATGGCGCGGGCGTCCTCGTCGGTCGCGTATTCGAGATGATCGGCGCTGAGCGCCCCATGCCGCGCGGCCAGCGCGGCCCCGCCGCGATGCGACAGTTGTTCGGCGTGCAGTTTCACCGGCAATCCCAGCGCGCGGGCCTCGTCATAGACACGGGCGATCTGCGCGGTGTCAAAGGCGATCCCCTCGCAGAACCCGTCCACGGCATCGACCAGGCCCTGGGCATGGGCCGCGCGCAATGCAGGCAAACAAATGTCAGTCAAATATTTGTCTGGCATTCCTGCATACGCGGTGGGAATGGCGTGAGCCCCCAGAAAACTGGTCACCACGCGCACCGGGAACGCCTGCCCCAACCGTCTGGCCACGCGCAACATTTTCAATTCGGTGTCGCGGTCGAGCCCGTAACCCGACTTGATCTCGACGGTGCCGACGCCCTCGGCCAGAAGGGCCTCAAGACGGGGCACGGCCTGTGCATAAAGCGCGTCCTCGCTGGCGGCGCGGGTGGCCTTGACCGTCGAAACGATGCCGCCCCCCGCCCTGGCGATCTGTTCGTAGCTGGCACCTTCCAGCCGCAGCGCGAATTCGCGGGCGCGGTGCCCGCCGTGCACCAGATGCGTGTGGCAGTCAATCAGCGCGGGGGTCAGCACCCGCCCCTCGAGATCGCGACACGGCCCCGCGCAGGGCACCGCGTCGGCGGGCCCGACCCACAGGATCCGCCCATCCCGAATGGCCACGCCCCCCCTGTGGTCCCCGGGTCCGGGGGCAAGCCGGGCGTTGGTCAGAATGAGGTCAGCCGATTCCATCTTGCGATCCTTTGCTCTGGCGGTAATATGTATATACTTATTGGAACAGTCAACGGAGTTTTCGATGACGCGCATCCGGGCTGAACAGGCGCTGCTGACGACGGGCTGGGCGCGGGACGTGGCGGTGACGCTGGACGGCGCACGCATCGCCCGGATCGAACCCGACAGCGCCCCCCGCGCGGGGGACATCGCGGTCGGCGCCTTGTTGCCCGCACCGGCGAACCTGCATTCTCACGCCTTTCAGCGCGCCATGGCCGGCATGACCGAACGGCGCGGCCCATCGGACAGCGATTCCTTTTGGACCTGGCGGCAGCTCATGTTCCGCTTCCTGGACCAGCTCACCCCCGAGGACGTTCAAGCCATCGCGGCCTTCGTCCAGATGGAGATGCTCGAGGCCGGCTATGGCGCCTCGGTCGAGTTCCACTATCTTCATCACGCCCCCGGCGGGACACCCTATGCGGACCCGGCCGAAATGGCGGCGCGCGTGGTCCGTGCGGCGCAGGACAGCGGCATCGGGCTGACCTTGTTGCCGGTTCTCTACCAACAAGGGGGGTGCGACGGGCGCGCGCTGGGTCCCGGGCAGGTGCGATTCGGCAACACGCCCGACGGTTTCGCCCGTCTGGTCGAGGGCGCGGAAACGGCCCTCGGCGCCCTGCCCGACGACGCGCGGCTGGGGATCGCCCCGCACTCGTTGCGGGCCGTGACGCCCGAGGCCCTGGCCCTGTGCACCCGCCTGCGCCCCACGGCCCCGTTGCACATGCACCTGGCCGAACAGACCGCCGAAGTGGACGAAGTCCTTGCCTTTCTGGGCGCGCGGCCGGTGGAATGGTTGCTGGACCACGCCGCCGTCGATGACCGCTGGTGCCTGATCCACTGCACCCAGATGCAGCGGCCCGAGACGCTGGCGCTGGCCGCAACCCGCGCGGTGGCGGGCCTGTGCCCGATCACCGAAAGCTCGCTGGGCGACGGGATCTTCGACGGCGTCGCCTGGACCCGCGCGCAAGGCCGGTTCGGCATCGGCTCGGACAGCAACATCCGCATCACCCTGTCCGAGGAATTGCGCACCCTGGACCATTCCCAACGCCTGCGCGACCGGGTGCGCGCAGCCCTGGCGACGCCCACGCAATCGACGGGGCGGGTCCTGTTGCAGGGCGCGGCCCTGGGCGGCGCGCAGGCCGCGGGGCGGGACAGCGGCACCCTGGCCGAGGGGCGACTGGCCGACATGCTGGCGCTGGACACCGGGCGGGTTGACCTCGAGGGGCGAACGGGCGATGCCTTGCTGGACGCGTGGATCTTTGCCGGCGACGACCGCGCCGTGGCCGAGGTCTGGTCGGCCGGCCGTCATCTGGTGCGCGCCGGTCGCCATGTCGCGCGCGACAGGATCGAGACGGGCTATCGCGCGGTGGTGCGACGCTTGCAGGGGGTATGATGGCGATCACCGGCTGGCAGGCCGCGCGGGACGAGGCGTTGCGACGCATCCGCGCGCGCGACTGGCCGCCCGGCAGCCGCATCCCCGACGAGGCCGACCTGGCCGCCGAATGGGGGGTCGCTCGGGCGACCGTGAACCGCGCGCTCAGAGACCTGGCCGACGCGGGCTACCTGGACCGCAGGCGCAAAGGCGGGACACGGGTGCCGGTCACCCCGGTGCGCATGGCGACCTTCGCCATTTCCATCATCCGCCACGACATCGAGGCGCGCGGCCAGGTGCCCGGCTACCGGCTGCTGTCCGACCGGATCGCGCCGGTGCCCGAGGCGCTGCACGCGCAGCTGGGCGCCGGGGCGATGCGGCACGTGGTGGCCCTGCATACGGCCGACGGCGCGCCCTATTGCCTCGAGGATCGCTGGCTGGCCCCCCGCATCGCCGAGGGCATCCGCTTCGACACGCTCAGCGCCAACGAATGGCTGGTCGGCAATGTCAGCTTCGCCGAGGGCACGCTGGCCTTTCACGCCATCGCCGCGGACGATGCGCTGGTCCGCGCGCTGGCCTGTGCGCCGGGCGCCGCATTGCTGGCGCTGGACCGCGAAACCCGCGATCTGGCGCCGATCACCTGGGTGCGGCTGGTCTATGCCCCGGGCTACCGCATGGAAACCGGGCTATAGCGCCGGCGCGCCCTTCAACACCAGCGGCAGGCCGGCCGCGACAAAGACCACATGATCCGCCCGCGCCGCGATCTGTTGATTGAGGCGCCCTGCCGAATCGCGAAACCGTCGCGCCAGCGCGTTGTCGGGCACGATCCCCAGCCCCGTTTCATTGGCCACCAGGACCGTGTCCCCCGCCCGGTCGAGCGCAGCCAGCAAGGCCCGGGTCGCGCTTTCGATATCCGCCTCGCCCAGCAGAAGGTTGGTCAGCCAAAGCGTCAGGCAATCCACCAGGACCGGCGCCGTTTCGGGCACGGCGGCCAGTGCCGCGGGCATCGCCAGCGGGGATTCGACGGTGTGCCAGCCCTGTCCCGCGCGATCCGCGCGGTGCTGTTCGATGCGCGCGCGCATCTCGTCGTCCCAGGCCTGCGCGGTCGCCAGATAGACGGGTGCCGGACCGGACGCCCGTGTCAGGCGCTCGGCCAGCGCGCTCTTGCCCGACCGGGCGCCGCCCAGAACCAGCGTCACGCTCATGGCCAGTCCACCGTCACCCAGGTGCCGAAGGCGGTCTCGGCCCGCCAGCCGTCGCCCTCGCCGGTTGCCACGCGCGCCGCCTTGATGATCCCGGCGTGCGTCACCACCAGCGCCGGTCGCGGCCCCGTCGCCGCCATGTCAAGCGCACGGCGCGCGCGCGCCGCCAACTGCCGGACGCTTTCCCCGCCATGAGGCCGCGCATCCAGGAAATCCTCGGACCAGGCGTCGATCTCGGCGCGCGGGATGCGGTCCCAGGGGTGGTTTTCCCAGCGGCCAAAGTCCATTTCGATCAGATCGGGCAGCACCTGCACGGGCAGATCGCGCGCCGCACCGATGGCTTGGGCCAGCCTGAGACAGCGCGACAGCGGCGATGAAACGATCCGCGCGACCGCCGGCAAGCCCGCGGCGATCGCCGCCGTTTCCTGCGCGAACCCCTCGGCCAGCGGCAGGTCGGTGCGCCCGTAGCAGACGCCGCTGGCGCCCTCGGGCCGGGTGTGGCGCAAAAGGATCAAGGCCATGCCAGCCAGCCCAGCAGAAACCCCAGATCGCCCAGCACCTGCGCCGCCCCCAGGATATCCCCGGTCAGCCCACCCAGCCGTCGGATCGCCCAGCCGCGCAGGACCAGCATCGCCAGCACCAGGCCCAGAAGCGCCGGCGCGAGGGCCCATCCGCCGCTCCACAGGGTGAGCGCCGCCGCCGCCAGCGCCGCCAGCGCCAGGGGCCAGGCGCCCGCGCCCAGCGGGCCGGTCATGCCGCTGCCCGTGCCCTGGGCCCGCAGGTAGGGACCGCGCCGCAACATCAGCGTCATGCCCGCGCGGCTCAGCCCCTGCCCCGCGATCATCGCCGCCGGCGCCAGCGGACCCAGCGCGACCAGCGCCGCGATGCGCGCGCCCAGCACCAGCGCCAGCGCCAGCGTTCCGAAACTGCCGATGCGACTGTCGCGCATGATCTCCATCGCGCGCTCTGCCGGCCGCCCCGAGCCCAGCCCGTCAAAGGCATCCGCGAGCCCGTCCTCGTGCAGCGCGCCGGTGATCATAAGCATCGCCGCGACGGCGGCCAGCGCAGCCAGCACCGGGGGCCAGATCGCGGCCGCCAGCCACCAGACGCCCGCGCCCGCGGCCCCGATGACCAGCCCGGCGGCGGCGAACCATCCCGGCGCGCGTGCGAAATCCCCGGCCTCGAGTCGCCCAACGGGCAGCCGGGTCAGGAAGGTCAGCGCGGCGCGAAAGGCGCGCATCGCTCAGTCCCGGTTCGAGACGCCCGCCGCCTCGAAGCTGGCCATGTCCGACATCATGGCTGCCGCCGCCTTGAGCAACGGCCAGGCCAGAAGCGCGCCGGTGCCCTCGCCCAGACGCATGTCCAGGTCCAGAAGCGGCGTCGCGCCGAGATGCGCCAGCAGGACCCGGTGGCCGGATTCGTGCGAGCGGTGTGCAAAGACCATCGCCGCGCGGCAGCCGGGTTCGAGCGCGCAGGCCAGCGTCGCCGCCGCGGTGGCGATGAAGCCGTCCACCATGACGATCCGGCCCGCGTGCGCGGTTTCCAGCATCGCCCCGGCCATCATGACGATTTCGAACCCGCCGTATTCGGCCATCGCCTGCGCGGGCGACAAGGCGCCGGTTCGGCCACAGGCGCGTTCCAGAACCGCCAGTTTGTGACGCACCCCTGCGTCGTCCAGGCCGGTGCCGCGCCCGACCAGATCGATCAGCGGCAGCCCCGTCAGCTTGTGCGCCAGCGCCGCGGCCGTGGCCGTGTTGGCGATCCCCATTTCGCCAAATGCCAGCGCCTCGCCGAGGGCCTTGCGTGCGATGTCCGCGCCGTGATCCAGGCAGGCCTGCGCCTGCGCCGCACTCATCGCCGGGCCGTCCAGGAAGTTCGCGGTGCCCGCCCCAACCCGCCGGTCGATCAGGTCCGGATGGGCGATCGGCGCCCCGGCAACGCCCGCATCGACCACCTGCAACCCGACGCCGTTCACCCGCGCAAAGACGTTGGCCGCCGCGCCTCCGGACAGGAAGTTCAGCACCATCTGCCCTGTCACGACCTGCGGAAAGGTCGAGACGCCGGCGTCGGCGATCCCGTGGTCGGCCGCGAAGATGGTGAGCGTGCAGACCGACATCACCGGCGCGGTCGTGCCCTGCACCAGCGCGATCTGTTCCGCCAGCTGCTCGATTCGCCCCAGCGCGCCGAGCGGCTTGGTCTTGGTGTCGATGGTATGGCGAATGCGGGCGGCAAGACTGTCGGTCACGGGTTCTGTCCTCAGGGGCGGCGGGCTCGCGACCTTCCTAACAGCCCGAGGGACGGTTGCAAGCGCCGCAGGCGACGCCCCGAGGCCGCGATACGACCGCGAGGAACCCGGAAACCCGGGGCGCTCCGGTGCGAAACCCGGCACCGGCCAGCGCGTCAGACGACCAGTTGCGCCTCGATCGTCTCGCTGAGTTCGTGCAGCGAGAATGGCTTGCCCAGAAAACGCGCGCGCGGAATGCGCACCAGCGCGGCGTTCAGCGCATCCTCGGTATAGCCCGAAACGAAGACCACCGGCGTTCCCGGGCGGGTCCGCAGCGCCTGCGTCACCCACCCCGGGCCGTCGATTCCCGGCATGATGACATCGGTCACGAACAGATCGACCCGCACCGCGGGGTTTTCCAGAAACTCCAGCGCCTGTTCGCCGTCTTGCGCCTCGAACACCTGATAGCCCTGCAGGCGTAGGGCCCGTGCGGCAAAGGCGCGCACCGGGGCCTCGTCCTCGACCAGGAGGATCGAACCGCCGCGCGAGGGCGCCGCCAATGGCGGGACCGGGACGGTTTCGGATCGCGGCGCCGGTTTCGCCGGGCTCGCGGGCAGCGCCGCCGCCCCGGGCGGCACGGACCGCCCCGGGACCGTGTCGCCCGCCGCCTCGACCGCGAAATACAGCGTAAAGGTGGTCCCCGCCCCCTCGACGCTGTCGCAAAAGATATAGCCGCCCATCTGCTTGACGATGCCATAGGCGGTGGACAGACCCAGGCCGGTCCCCTCGCCCAGTCGCTTGGTGGTGAAAAACGGCTCGAAGATCTTGTCGATGATGTCCGCGGGGATGCCGATCCCCTGATCGACCACGCGGATCAGCGCGTAGTCACCGGGCGGCACCCGGGCGCGGCCGTGTTCGAGTTCGGCGTCCAGATGCCGCGCCTCGGTCTCGAGACTGATCGTCCCGCCCATCGGCATCGCGTCGCGGGCGTTGACGACCAGGTTCATGATGACTTGCTCAAGCTGCCGCCGATCCGCCCGGATCGCGCCCAGATTGGCAGCGTTGGTCAGCGACAGGGTGATCCGCTCACCGACCAGCCGGGTCAGCAGATGCGTCAGATCCTCGAGCATGGATTCCAGCGTCATCACCTCGGGCTTGAGGGTCTGCTTGCGCGAAAAGGCCAGCAACTGCCGCACCAGGGCGGCGGCGCGGTTGGCGTTCTGGTGGATCTGCAACAGGTCGTTATAGTCGGGATCGAAGCGGTCGCGGTTCAACAACAACAGGTCGCAATGGCCTGAGATCGCGGTCAACAGGTTGTTGAAATCATGGGCGATTCCGCCCGCCAACTGGCCGATGGCCTGCATCTTCTGGCTTTGCACAAAGCGCGCTTCCAACGACTTCAGCTCGGTCGCGTCCGAGATCACGGCGACCAAAGATCCCGGCGCGCGGGTGGGTCCCGGAGCGCGGCGCAGGATGATCTGCACATAGGTCTCCTGCCCGGTCAGCGCGGCGCGCAGAACCTCGGGGCGTCCCAGCGCGCGCCCGGCGCGGGCGTCGTCCAGCCAGTCGGCGACCGGGCGCCCAAGCCCTTCGACCACCTCCCAGAAAAAGCGGGTTTCGCCCGCCACCAGCCCCAGCAGCCCGCGTGCCAGCCGGTTCGTGCCCTGGATGCGCCCCTCGGGATCGATCTGGACCAGCGCCACGGGGATGTCGCTGGCGTCCGGATCAAAGCCGTCCGCGCTGGCCGGTCGGGAGGTGCCGAGGGGCGGCAACAACAGGATGTCCTCGCTTCCGTCGCGGGCGGGCACGTGCAACGGTTGCACCTGGGTGCCGTCGGGCAAGGACAGCAGCTCGCCCGAACCGGCACGGGTCGCGGCCTCGGCCCACAGGTCGGTCAGGTCGCCCTGCGCCCCCAGGGCACGCGCCTCGGGGTTGGCGCTCGGCCCGCAGGCACCCCGGGTCAGCGCCGGCAGGCCCAGGGCGTCGAGCCCGCGCGCACCGCCGCGCGCGATCGGCGAAAAGCGCCAGACAAAAAGCGCCGCGCCCCGGTCGGCGGGGTGCAGGGACAGGCGCAAGCCGCTGTCCTTGCGCCAGAATTCCCGGCGGACATGGCCAACGCGCAGGGCTTCGGCCAAAAGTGCGGCGGCGACCGAGTCGGCATCGACACACCAGGACGCCAGTCGCGCCGAAAGACCGGTTCCCGCGGCCCCCGACGCTGAACCTGCGCCGCTGGCGGCCAGGTTGGCGGCCAGCACCAGGCCCTGCGAATCGGTCACCAGAACAGGATCGGGATCGCCGGCCAGCGCCTGCGCCAGCACGGCGCTGACCCGGCCCTGCCGACGCCGCGCGCGCCAGCCGATCGCCAGCGCCGCCGTGCCCAGCACCAGCGCCGTCGCGCCCGCAACCGCCGTCACCAGCGCCGGCACGGGTTGGCCGAACCGCGCCGCAATCGCCGTCAAAACAAGGATCGCGGCGCCGGCCAGCACCAGCAGACCGCCCCGCGGGGCAAGCCGCAGAAGCGGCGCCATCAGCGGCGGGCGCACTGCGGCGAGGGGCAACGCGAGGCTGTCACGCATGGAATCGGGTGGGGTCCTGGCGGCTTGCACGAGCATCTCTTGACTGTCGCCCCAAGGGGTTAAGGGGCGGTTAAGGCCCACGTTACCACCACAGGTTGAATTGACAAGAGCGCCGCGCGTCAGGGTCGATGAAGCAGGGCCAGAAAAAACCCGTCGCCCCCGTCGCACGGGGACCAGCGGTGTTGCGCGTTCAGGCGCCAATCGGGGTGACGCGAAAGAAAGGCCGCGACGCGGTCCTCGTTCTCGGGGCGCAGCAGCGAACAGGTTGCATAGCCCAGCACGCCCCCCGGCGCGGTGAGCGCGGCGCAGGCGTCGAGGATGCTGTCCTGCACCGCGCAAAGCGCCTGTAACCGTTCGGCGGAAAAGGCCCATTTGGCGTCGGGGGCGCGTCGCCAACTGCCCGATCCCGAGCAGGGTGCGTCCGCCAGAATCGCGGGCCAGCGCCCCGAGGCCGCACCCTCCAGCACCCGCACCCGCGCCCCGGCGCGCCCGGCGCGCGCCGGCAGATCGACCATGCGGCGCGGTGCGGCGTCATGGGCGGTGACCGCGCGCCCCGCGGCCGCCAACGCCAGCGCCTTGCCGCCACCGCCGGCGCAATAGTCCAGCACGGGCCCGGCGGGCGCGGCGTCCAGGAACCGCTCGGCCACGGCCTGGCTGGCGGCGTCCTGCATCTCGATCCGGCCCTGGGCAAAGGCGGGCGTGGTGCGCAGACGGCGGGCGTTGGCGGTGATTTCCAGCGCCCAGGCGGACAAGGGATGCAGCCGGGCGGCGATGCCCTGATCGGCCAGTTCGGCGATCACGCCGGCCACGTCGGCGGCGGCGCGGTTCACCCGCACGAACACCGGCGCGCGTTCGCGCATCAGGGACAACACCGCATCCGTCGCCGGACCAAGCGCGGCGTCGAACGCCGGCAGCAGCCACTCCGGACAATCGAGCGCCACCGCGCGCGGCAATTCCGGCGCCGGCGCGCCCAGGCGCGCGGTCTCGTCGGGCGTCAGGGGCGCGGGCGCGTGGCCGTCGCCGGTCCAGTCCTGGGGGGGCGCGCCGTCCATCCGCGCCAGGCCCAGCAGCAAGGCGCGCCCCGTCTCGGCCCCGCCGAGCGCGGCGGCCGAACGCCGCTGGCGCACCGCGCGAAACACGAGGTCGCGCACGGCCTCGCGGTCGCCGGACCCGGCATACCGGCTGGCGCGGGCCCATTGGGTCAACGCGGCTTCGACGGGTTGGCCCGACAGCCAGTGGTCGAGGATGGCAAGGGCGGCGGCCTGGCGGGCGGCTGGGGTCATGGGGCCTCTCGGGGTTTGTGCCGGTTTGGCGGAAGGGCGCAGCGATGGCAAGGGGGCGGCAGGCCGGGGACCAAGAGGCATTGCCGCGGCGCGGGCGTTGCGGCAGGGTATGGCAAAATCCGGAGCCCCACGCATGCCGTTGAACCCCGCCTTTGCCGCCACCTTTGCGCCCCCCGTGATGGAGGCGCGCCGCTGGCTGACCGAAACCCCCTTGCCCGAGGGGCTGCCCCTGCTGAACCTGTCGCAAGCGGCCCCCGTCGATCCCCCACCCGCGCCGCTGCGCGCGGCGATGGCCCGGGCGATCGAACAGGACCCGTCGATCCACCTCTATTCCCCGGTGCTGGGCAATCCGGCGCTGCGGGCACGGCTTGCGGCGCGGATCGCGGCGCTTTACGGCGGGACCGTCGGGGCCGACCAGGTGGCGCTGACCTCGGGCTGCAACCAGGCCTTTTGCGCGGCTGTCGCCGTTCTGGCGGCCGCGGGGGATCAGGTGATCCTGCCGGTGCCGTGGTATTTCAACCATGCGATGTGGCTCAGCTTGTCGGGGATCGAGGCCGTGCCCCTGCCGACCGGCGCCGACCTGCTGCCGGACCCAGACCAGGCGGCGGCGCTGATCACGCCGCGCACCCGCGCCATCGCGCTGGTCACGCCGAACAACCCCGGCGGGGTCGAGTATCCGCCCGCGCTGCTCGAGGCCTTTGCCGCCCTGGCCGCGCGCCACAAGATCGCGCTGATCGTGGACGAGACCTACCGCGACTTTCACACCCGTGACGGCGCCCCCCACACGCTGTTCACCAATCCCGACTGGGACGAAACACTGATTCATCTCTACAGCTTTTCAAAGGCTTACCGCCTGACGGGGCACCGCGTCGGCGCGATCGCCGCCGCCCCCGCACGGCTGGCCGAGATCGAGAAGTTCCTCGACACCGTGACGATCTGCGTCTCGGGGCCCGGGCAGATGGCCGCGCTATGGGGGCTGGAGAACCTTGAGGACTGGCTGGCCGGCGAACGGCTCGAAATCCTGCGGCGGCGCGCGGCGATGATCGCGGGGTTCCAGCGGCTGGACGGCTGGGAACTGCTGGGCTGCGGCGCCTATTTCGCCTATGCCCGCCACCCGTTCGACGCCCCCTCGCCGCAGGTCGCCAGGCGCCTGCTGGCCGAGGCCGGCGTGCTGATGTTGCCGGGCACGATGTTCCGCCCCCAGGGCGACCCGGCCGGCGCGCGCGAGATGCGCATCGCCTTCGCCAACGCGGACACCACCGAAATCGGCGATCTGATGACCCGCCTCGGCCGTGTCGGTCAGGCGGTCACGTCGTAATCGTAGATCCAGCGATAGCGCCCCAGCGCCGCCCCGGGCGCCAGGGCCGAGGCCAACCGCAACGCCCCGTGCGCCAGCGGCGCAAGCGGGCCGCGCAGGTGATAGTTGCGCGCGTTCGCGTTGGCCTTGGCAACGATCGCGCGAACCCGTGGCGCGCGGTCGGTGGCGTAGCGGCGCAGAGCGGCGGCGGGGGCGTCGGGACTGGCGGCCAGGTTGCGCGCCAGGCTGAACGCATCTTCCAGCGCCATGTTCGCCCCTTGCGCCATGAATGGCAGCGTCGGATGGGCGGCATCGCCCAACAGCGCCGCCCGCCCCTGCCCGTCGGTCCATTGCCCGGCGACCGGGTGGCGAAACAGGCCCCACAGATACACCGCGCGCACCTGGTCCAGCCAACCGCGCACCGGCCCGCCGAATCCGGCAAAGACCTCGCGCAGGTTGTCGGGATCGTCGGGATGGTTCCAGCCCTCGGCCGCCCAGGCCGTGCGTTCCTGCACCGCGACAATGTTGCGCAGCGCACCGCCCCTGAGCGGATAGCTGACCAGATGCCGGCCCGGCCCCATGAACACCTGCGCCACCGGCGCGCCGCCATCCCCGGGGAT
>Ga0116152_10002663_pt1 | contig 14514 bp, 12 predicted proteins | sample AD_UKC119_MetaG_FD_89894 | JGI IMG/M metagenome (GOLD analysis project Ga0116152, IMG submission 89894) | Active sludge microbial communities of municipal wastewater-treating anaerobic digesters from Hong Kong - AD_UKC119_MetaG | ecosystem: Engineered > Bioreactor > Anaerobic > Digestate... | reverse complement strand
CGAATAAAACAACAGGCCTACTACAGAACGGGCGGCACTGTACAGGACACTTCCAGCGTTTTAACGAGCCGTTCTGGTAGATATTTCGCGGAAAGCAAAAAATATCAATTTCTTTCCAATGTAAAAATCATAAACCCAAAATACACCGTAAACAGCAATCAACTTGATTTTTATTCCGAAACCGGTACTGCATATCTTTACGGACCTTCCACTATTGTAAGTGAAACCAGTACGGTTTACTGTGAACGCGGTTATTATGACACGCGTGGCGACACGGGTTATTTTGTGAAAAACTCAAAAGTAGATTACGAAAACCGGACGCTCTATGGCGACAGTATATACTTTGACCGAAACAAAAGCTTTGCATCGGCCACCAACAATATTCGGGTTTTGGACACTATCAATAAAAGTGTAATTCGCGGACACTACGCTGAAGTTTTTCGTGAAAAGGATTCTGTTTTCATAACCAAACGAGCCGTAGCCATTACCGTCCGTGATGGTGATTCCATCTATGTCCATGCAGACACTTTGCGTGTAACCGGAAAACCCGAAAATAGAGTTGTAAAGGGATTTTACCGCGCTAGGCTTTTTAAACCCGGAAAAGTAGGCGACGATCCCACCAGTGGAAAGTGCGACAGTATTTACGTAAATGAAAAAAGAGGAATCACAAAATTATTGCGCAACCCAGTTTTGTGGAGCGGCGAAAACCAAATGACAGGAGACACTATCCACATTCTTTCTGATACTATTACTGACAAACTGGATTCGTTAAAGGTTTTTAATAATGCCTTTTTGGTTCAAAAAGACAGTATGGGTTATAACCAAGTGAAGGGAGAAAACCTTATCGGGCTCTTTACCAATAATGAATTGGATACGGTGAATATCAATAAAAACACACAAGTAATTTATTATTCCCGAAATGACAAGGAAGAATTGGTAGGAATAAATAATACCGTTTCCAGTTCCATTCAAATGTATTTGGAAGAGCAGCAGATTACCGGAATCAGGTTTATTAAAAAGGCCGCTGGAAAAGTATATCCTCCTTCCATGCTACCCGAAAATGCAAGACTACTTCCCGGATTTCAATGGCGTGGCGATGAACGGTTATTTTCTGTTGAAGATCTATTCAAAGGAAAACCGGCACCCGTGCTTCCCAAAATAACGGGAATTCCACTACCTAAGGACGAAGGCGAATTTTTTGAGGATATTCCCGAAGACGAAATTGAACTTCCCGAAGAGTCCAAGCTTTCTCCGAAAGATTTACAAAATCGGCCTGAAGACCCCAAAGCCGAAACTTTAGAAAGCGAGGCGAAACGGGATTCTATTCAAAAAGTGAACGATTCCATTCAAAACGGAAACTAATGACCGAAGATTTTTTTAAATACCAAGCACAAACAACACCGCACCCGTTGGCCTTGGAAATTTCGCATGCCGAAGGAAGTTATATTTATGATACCTCCGGCAATAGGCACTTGGACTTTGTTGCTGGAGTTTCGGCCTGTACACTTGGCCATTGCCATCCGCGAGTTGTTTCGGCTATAAAAACTCAGGCTGAAAAATATTTGCACGTTATGGTTTACGGCGAATATATTCAAGAACCAGCCGTGAAACTTGCAAAATTGCTTGCTGAAAATCTCCCAAAGAGCATAAACACAACCTATTTGGTAAACAGCGGCACCGAAGCCATTGAAGGCGCATTGAAGCTTGCCCGGCGCGCAACGGGAAGAACCCAGCTTATATTCGCAAACAAGGCCTATCACGGCAACACGATGGGTTCGATGAGCGTGATGGGTTTTGAGGAACGCAAAAATGCTTTTAAACCTTTATTGCCAAATTGCTTCCCTATTAATTTTAATGATGAAGTAGATCTTCAAAAGATAACTTCGGAAACCGCTGCAATTATTCTGGAAACCATTCAAGGCGGCGCAGGCTTTATTCTGCCACAAAATGATTATTTAAAAAAAGTGCGCCAACGATGTGATGAAACCGGAACGCTATTAATTTTGGACGAAATACAACCTGGTTTTGGACGTACAGGAAAACTCTTCGCCTTTGAACATTTTGGCATTGTGCCGGATATTTTAGTAATGGGAAAAGGAATGGGAGGCGGAATGCCAATCGGGGCTTTTACGGCATCGCACAACGTTATGTCATTGCTTCAAAGGAATCCGAAACTTGGCCACATTACTACTTTTGGCGGAAATCCAGTGATTGCGGCTGCCGCTTTGGCAACATTACGGGAGTTGACGGAAACTAATCTTATTGAGCAAACACTTCAGAAGGAAAAACTTTTCAGAAAATTACTGAAACATCCACTAATAAAGGAAGTACGTGGTCGGGGACTGATGCTTGCCGCCATGGTTGAAACGCCCGAAATCGCTTCCAAAGTAATTTTAGCCTGTAAAGAGCGCGGATTGATACTTTTTTGGCTGCTTTTTGAAGATCGGGCCATCCGTATTACGCCGCCACTCACAATAAGCAATGACGAAATTGAGGAAGGTTGTAAAATACTGACAGAAGTTCTTGACAGTCTTTAAGAACAACAAATACATCGTAAACGCTTTGTTAATAGCGGTTTACAAAATCATTATCTGTTGATAAGTTCGTTAACAAGAAAGGCGGCATAACTATTGAACTTATTTTTACATTATTATCTTTAAAATAGAAGAAACCGTTAAACCGTGCGTATGCAATTAAGTTCAAACGAGCATAACAACTTCTCGCTGGAAAGATTCGAATCTATGCTGAAAACCAACAGCGTTCTTTTTTTCGACTCAGAGGAATTTGAAGAAATAGTGCATCACTACCTTGAAAACGGAAAAATTGCACTAGCCAAAAAGGCAACCAAATTAGGATTGGAACAACACCCTACTTCCACAAACCTCAAGCTTTTCCAAATTGAAATGTACATTTTTGAAAACCAACTGGACATCGCCGATGAGCTTTTGGACGAACTATACCAATTGGAACAGAGCAACGAGGAAATCTACATTCAGAAAGCAAATATCTTTTCACGACGCGACAAACACAAAGAGGCAATTTCGCTTTTGGAACAAGCATTGGAAATTACCGATGACGAAGCCGATGTACTTTCATTATTGGGAATGGAATATCTTTTCTTGGAAGATCATGAAAATGCCAAACATTACTTTATGAAATGCTTGGAAGAAGACGAAGAAGATTACTCAGCCCTTTATAACATTATCTACTGCTTTGAGTATCTTGACGAGTATGAAGCAGCGATAGATTATTTAAACGATTACCTGAACAAAAACCCCTACTGCGAAGTGGCTTGGCACCAAGTGGGCAAGCAATATTACGAACTAAAGGATTATACAAAAGCACTTGCTGCCTTTGATTTTGCTATTATTAGCGATGACCGTTTCATTGGTGCATATCTTGAAAAGGGAAAGGTTCTTGAAAAATTAAAAAAACATGGGGAAGCTATTGAAAGCTACTCCATAACTTTAGGTTTGGACGACCCAACTTCGTATGCTTTATTGCGCATTGGGAAGTGTTACGAAAAATTAGGCAATACCGAAATGGCGCTCCAGTTTTATACCAAATGCGTTGAGGAAGATTCCTTGCTGGACAAAGGCTGGATTGCGATTACAGATTTTTATATTAAAAATAAACAATACCAAAAAGCACTTTACTACATAGAAAAGGCAATCAATATTGACAGTGAAAATGTACATTATTGGAAGCGCTACGCCAAAATCAACAATAAGCTAAATCTTTTTGAGGAAGCTGAAGTTGGCTATAGAAAAGCATTGGAATTGGGCAATTATGAAATGGAATCTTGGCTAACACGGGGTGATATTCTTATCAATTTAGGTGAATATGAAGCTGCCGTAAACAATTTTAACCAAGCATTGGAATTTTATCCCGAACACGCCGAACTAGAATACCGTCTTTCTGGACTTTATTTTATGTTAAGTGAGAATGACAAAGGAGCATTTCACCTTAAAAATGCCCTAAAATCTGAACCCGAATATTTAATGATACTTGAGGAACTTTTTCCTCAAGTATATCAAATGGATTTGGTTGTGGAAATAATTAAACAACTCAAAAATCCTTCGCTTTAATTTCTGTATTTTTGGGGTTTTAGCAAATTAAATCTATGCCTCAAAGAAATTTTCTCCAATACTTAATAGTAACCGCAAAAGGACTTGCAATGGGTGCTGCGGATGTTGTGCCCGGAGTTTCAGGTGGAACAATTGCCTTCATATCTGGAATTTATGAAGAACTTATTGAAACCATTCACAATATTGATCTAGGCTTCATCAAAATCTGGAAGAAGGAAGGTTTTTCAAAAGCTTGGAAACATTATAATCTTTCTTTTTTGCTGGCGCTTTTTTCAGGGGTTTTCATAAGTATCATCTCGCTTGCAAAACTGATAACCTGGCTTTTGGAAGTCTTTCCCATAATGGTTTGGTCTTTTTTCTTTGGGTTGGTAATCGCCAGTATTGTGCATGTTGGCAAACAAATAACTAATTGGAGATTGACTGTAATTGTGGCATTAATTATCGCTTCTGTCCTATCCTATCTAATAACGATAGCAGACCCCATCGGTTCTCCGGAAAGCACTTGGTTTCTTTTTTTGGCAGGTTTTATCGCCATAATCGCAATGATACTTCCAGGAATTTCGGGCGCTTTTATTCTTTTGCTTATGGGTGCTTATACAACCGTTATAGGCATTGTAACCCAGTTGGGTGAAGGTATAACAACATTTAACAGCTCCCTCTTTTTAAGTGCTCTTGGAAAACTTTTAATTTTTGGTATTGGAGCAATTTTAGGATTAAAAATGTTTTCGCGAGTCTTGAACTGGATGTTTAAGCACCATAAAAATTTAATACTCGCGGTATTGACCGGCTTCATGATTGGTGCACTCAACAAAATATGGCCGTGGAAAGAAGTGTTGCAATACAGAATGACCCACGCCGGGGAACAAATCCCGTTTATTGAAAGAAGTATTCTTCCGCAAAATTACGATGGAAATCCACAGATCTTATATGCCATATTATTTGCGATCATTGGCTTTTTGACGATTTTTTTATTAGAAAGAATTGCGGTGAAAAAAGAAATTATAAGCAGTAAAAGTGAGCAGTCAGAATAATTTAAGAACCAGAATCAAAACCCGTGTACGAAAATCGCTCCTTTTCCGATAAAACTTGGTTAGTTCTAAAGGGACTTGCTATGGGTGCAGCTAATAAGGTTCCCGGAGTTTCTGGCGGAGTGGTCGCTTTTGTTGCAGGTTTCTATGAGGAATTTATTTATTCCCTTCAAAAAATAAACAGGAAAGCTTTCAAACTGCTTATAGGTGGACGTTATAAAAGTTTGTACCGTTATATCAATGGGCAATTCCTAAGTTTGTTGATTTTGGGAATGGTCATCAGTTATTTCAGCATTTCAAAATTGCTCGATTATCTGATTGTCCATTACGAACTCTACGTTTGGAGTGCTTTTTTCGGAATGATAATTGGCTCGATTTACTTTATTGCAAAAGATTTTGGCGACTGGAACCGCAAGTATGCCGCTTATCTTTTATGTGGAGTAATTGCTGGCTTAGCGATCAGTTTTTTAGAACCCGCAAAGGAAAACAGCAATCTATTTTTTGTGTTTTTCTGTGGCATGATCAGTGTTTCGGGAATGACTTTGCCTGGTTTTTCAGGTTCTTTCATATTAATCCTTTTGGGTAATTATGTATTGTTGTTGGTAGATTCAGTAAATGCGCTTTTTGACACATTCGCAAATATTTTTCAATTGGACTTTAGCTGGGTTTATAATCCAGAAAGGATTGAGCTTTTAAAGGTTTTAGCCATTTTTTCAATAGGCTCTTTAGTTGGTCTGGTTTCGCTTTCACATTTGCTGGCGTATGTTTTGAAGCGATTTAAAAAAGCTACTTATGCGGTGATTATTGGTTTTATAGCCGGTTCACTTGGTGTGGTTTGGCCGTGGAAAGAAGAAAAATATGTTTTTGACAGTTTAGGACAAATAAAACTCGACACCAACGGAAGAGAAATAATAACAGGATATACGCGCTATTTTCCTGAAAACTTTGGTACAGAAACCACCCTGGCAATACTATTTATGGTAATTGGGGCGGCCATTGTTTTAAGCTTAGATTGGTACGATAATTATAAAAAGAAACATCGTGTCTAAATTTGGGTTGGTAGGAAAAAATATTGGCTATTCTTTTTCAAAAAAATTCTTTTCCGAAAAATTTGAAAAAGAAAACCTATTTCATACCTATGAAAATTTTGATATCCCTTCAATTAAAGTATTTCCAAAAATAATTTCCGAAAACCCAAATTTAAAAGGTTTAAACGTTACCATTCCCTACAAAGAAGAAGTCATCAAATTTCTAAATAAATTGGATGGAACAGCCCAAAAAATTGGTGCCGTCAACACTATTAAAATTTCTGAAACCGGGAAACTTACAGGCTTCAACACCGATTTTTACGGTTTTCAAAAATCGCTTGAAATATTTCTTCCGCTAAAGAAAAAAACCGCACTTATTTTGGGCACTGGCGGCGCTTCAAAAGCAATAGCTTGCGCATTGGAAAATTTGGGTTTCAACTTCAAATTTGTGGGCCGTAGGGAAAATTCAAATACAATTAAATACGAATCCTTAAACAAGTCAATAATTGAAAAACACTTATTGATCGTTAATTGCACGCCCTTGGGAACCTTTCCCAATATTCACGAATATCCCGCCATACCTTATGGGTTTATCACTGAAAACCATCTTTTATTCGATTTGATATACAATCCTGTCGAAACAGAGTTTTTAAAACAAGGGAAAACCAAAGGAGCAAAAACAACCAATGGATTGAGGATGTTAGAATTGCAGGCAGAAAAAGCTTGGGAAATCTGGAATTCATAAAATTCACCCAAAAAGATTCAAAAAAACGCTGTGTGCTTTGCCAATTGAGCAGTTGTTAGTATCTTGACCCTCCAAGAAAAACGAACCTAAACATTGAAACAAATGTCTGACGAAAAATTACCTCAGGAAGAGAACGAAGAGAAAATTCCAACTACTGAAAACGTTTCAGAAATTGAAAACAATATCGAAAAAGATAAAGCAATAATAGAAACGGAAGAAACAACAACGGAATCAAGCTCACCTTCAGAAAGTGCGCTTAAAGAAGTTTCTACTGAAGAAACCTCCAAAACCAATAGTGTTGAGGAAACAATAGTTGAAGAAAAAAAACTGGCTGATGTATCTTCTAAGGAGGATGCTTCTCAAGTTAAAGCTTCGGAGGATGAGGAAGGTGAAGATGAAGATGAAGTAGCTTCTTCCGAAGACGAAGAGGACGAAGAAGAACACGAGGAAAAAGCTCAAAAGGATTACAGCTCACTTTCAGAAAAAGAATTGGTTGCTGAACTTGATAAACTTCTGAAAACAAAAAAAATTCAGGAATTAAAGCACGATGTTGAGGAAATCCGTTCAGAATTCAATAGCAAATTCAACGAAGAACTGGAGCACAAAAAAGAGGAATTTCTTGCTGAAGGTGGAAATATCATTGATTTCCATTACACTACTCCACTGAAAAAAGAATTCAATTCGCTTTATTTTGACTATAAAGAAAAGCGAAACAGTCATTATAAAAATCTTAAGAAAGACCTTCAGGCCAATTTAGATAAGCGCTGGGAACTTATTGAGGAGCTAAAAGGCCTTTTGAGTGCCGAAGAAAATATTAACACTACCTATAACCATTTCAAGGAAATTCAAGAAAAATGGCATATGGCCGGGGCAATTCCAAGGGATAAATACAATACCGTTTGGAACACGTACCACCACCATGTTGAAAATTTCTATGATTTTCTTCATTTAAACCGTGAGTTCCGCGATTTAGATTTTAAGCACAATTTAGATAGTAAACTGAAAATCATAACTCGTGCTGAAGAGCTCGGCCAGGAAACTGATATCAATAAGGCTTTCCGTGAACTACAGATGCTCCACAAAATGTGGAAAGAAGATATTGGCCCCGTAGCAAAAGAATATCGCGATGAAGTTTGGGACAAGTTCAGCGAAGCCACAAAAGTAATACACGACAAGCGCCAAGAACAATTGGCCGAAATGGAAAAAGACTTTGAAGCCAATTATGAAAAGAAAAAACAATTGGTCGAAGAAATAAAAAAGGCCGCTGAAAATACCAAACCAAGTCACCAAAGCTGGCAAGAAGCCATTAAAAAAGTGCAGGAACTCCGGGATGCTTTTTTCAACACAGGTCGTGTTCCAAGAGCTAACAATAAAGAAATCTGGAAAGCTTTTAAGGATGCAACTGGTAACTTTAACCATCAAAAAAACAGTTTTTATAAAAACCAAAAAAAAGAACAATACACTAATCTTGAACAGAAACGTGAACTTATAAAGGTTGCAGAGGAAAACAAAGACAGTGAGGATTTTGAAGCTACAACCGCTTTGATGAAAAAAATCCAGAATGACTGGAAAAGTATTGGCCACGTGCCCCGAAAGGACAGCGACAAGATCTGGAAACGTTTCAAAAAAGCCTGTAACCATTATTTTGATAGGCTTCACGCCCAGAAAAACGAAGCGAACCAAGAAGAAATGGTTCACTTTGAGGCCAAGCAAGCCATGCTCGATAAACTTACTTCTTTTGAATTGAGCGGTGACCATAAAGTAGATGTGAAAGCTATAAAAGAGAAAATCGCAGCTTGGAAAGAAATTGGACGCGTACCATACAACAAACGCAATATTGAACAGAAATTCAACAAAACCTTGGACGGCCTGTTTGCAAAACTTGATTTAGGCAAAAAGGAAACTGAACTTATCAAATTTGATAATAAGTTGAACACGCTCGTAAATCGAGAAGATGATCGCAAACTGCAGAATGAGCATTTCTTTATTTCGAAAAAGATTGATGAAACCAAGGATGAAATTCGACAGCTAGAGAACAATTTAGGATTTTTTCACCATGTTGATGAAAACAATCCATTGGTGAAAGAAGTGCACAAAAATATCGCACGCCACAAGGAGCAGCTTGAGGTTTGGAAGGCAAAACTTTCAAAAATTAAGGAAGTTCGGGAGGATTAAAGCGATTTTAGATTTACGATTTTAGATTTTAGAACTGCTTACTGCGACTGAAAACTGATTACTGTAATTTAGCTTCGTTCCAAAAAATATCCATCTCTGCCAAGGTCATATCTTTTAAGTCTTTGTTCATTTCCTTGGCTTTGCTTTCCAAATATTGAAATCGTTTTATAAATTTTTTATTGGTGCGTTCCAGCGCGTTTTCGGGATTCACTTTTAGGAATCGCGCATAATTTATAATCGAGAAAAGCACGTCGCCAAATTCGGCTTCTATCTTTTCTTGGTTGTTTTCGTTTATTTCGTGTTGAAGCTCACCGAGTTCTTCCTGCAATTTTTCAAAAACCTGTTGTGGTTCTTCCCAGTCGAAACCTACTCCGGCAACTTTATCTTGAATTCTGTTCGCTTTTACCATAGCTGGCAATGATTTTGGCACGCCTTCCAAAACACTTTTTTTGCCTTCCTTCAGCTTTAAATTTTCCCAGTTTCGTTTCACTTCCTCTTCATCAGCCACTTCTACGTCACCATAAATATGTGGATGGCGGGAAATCAACTTTTCGCAAATATCATTGCAAACATCCGCAATATCAAAATCGTTGGTTTCGCTGCCTATTTTCGCATAGAAAACAATATGGAGCAGAACATCTCCCAATTCTTTCTTTACTTCGTTTAAATCGTTTTCAAGTATAGCGTCGCCCAGCTCATAGGTTTCCTCAATGGTTAAATGACGTAGCGTTTCCATAGTTTGCTTTTTGTCCCACGGGCATTGCTCACGCAGTTCGTCCATAATGGTCAAAAGCCTATCAAAGGCTTTTAGTTGGTTTTCTCGAGAGTTCATTTTCTTTTTTTGCAGGTTTCAGGTTTCAGGTTAAAAGTAGAAAAATTAACCACGAATTCCTTCTTATATTCTTTGTGTATTTTTCATAAAAATAAAAAATCCCAAAACACACAATGGATCTTGGGATTTGCTTACTAATTTATCTAAAAAAATTAAAATTCCAGACTATGTTTTACGCGAAGCAGCACTTTTTGTGGCTCCGCCTTTTTTAGCAGATGAAGCCTTTGGTGTAGAGGTTTTCGGAGCGGCTGCTTTTGGAGAAACAACCCTGCTGCTGTTGGTCTTAGTTGCTTTTACTTCTTTTTCATCTTCAGCAGTTTCTTCTTTTGGTTCAGAAAAATCAGTCAAACCATTCTTCACAAGCAGGTTGTACCATTGTACCATTTTTTTTATATCACTGGCATATACGCGATCTTCATCATAATCTGGCAACACACCGAAGAAAAACTCCTCAAGCTCCTCTTTTGAAACTTTATGGCTTATGGTCTCCTTTCCATTTGCTTTTTCAGAAATTTTTTGGAATACCTCACGAAGTGGCATTTCTTCAGTCAGGGTGTAAACCGCAATTTCTGAAAGTAGGCTCACATTCTGACGGCCACTTACGTTTATAGTTTTCCCGTCTAAAAGCGATTCAGCTAAAAAGCCAGCACGGGTTTGGGTTTTTAATTTGTAAAGTCCGGGTTTTCCGGCAATGGAAAGCACTTTTTCTAAGCTCATAAAATACTTTTAAATGTTTTAATTAATACAAATATCCTTGGTTTGGTTTATATAAACAAGCGCCTTAACGTTTCTTTTTGGCGTTTGGAAATTTCATCCGGTAATCCACGCTCACTTTTCCTTTAGAAATATTTTCCAGCTTACCTTTTATCAATCTCTTTTTCAATGGCGAAAGCTTATCGGTAAAGAGAATGCCCTCAATATGGTCGTATTCATGCTGAATGATTCGCGCCACGATTCCGTTGAAGGATTCCTTTTGTTTTCTGAAATTTTCGTCCAAATATTCAATAACGATATTCGGTTGCCGGAATACATCCTCGCGAACATCGGGAATACTCAAACATCCTTCATTGAAAGCCCATTCATCGCCAGATTCCTCTAGGATTTTTGCATTGACAAACACTTTTTTGAAGGTGGAAACAAACTTTTGCTCTTCTTCCGAAAGATCCTCATCGTCTCCAAAAGGCGTTGCATCTACCACAAAAAGGCGAATTGGCAACCCAATTTGCGGCGCAGCGAGACCGATACCGCGAGCTTCATACATGGTCTCGAACATATTTTCGATAAGCTCGTTTAGCTGTGGATAATCTTTGGTTATTTCTTCGGCTTCCTTTCTTAAAACGGGATCACCGTAAGCTATTATTGGGAGAATCATTTTTTATTATCTATTGTTATTTTACTTGTTTTTGAAACTATGGCGGGATGTATTGATACTATTGTTTTGGAAAACAGCCACCACAAATTTCCTTTCTCTTAGTTCTCTACTCTTTATTCTTTTCTTACTCTATTTATTATAAAGATATTCTTGAAGAATTATTGTCGCGCTTATCTCATCAATCAGTGCTTTATTCTGTCGCTGTTTCTTTTTCAAGCCGCTGTCAATCATTGCTTGGAAAGCCATTTTGCTAGTGTAACGTTCATCAATGCGCTTTACTTCTAAGTCGGGGAAAACCTCATAAAATTTCTTCAAAAACTTCTGAATATCTTCTTCAATATTGGAATGGGTTCCGTCTTTCTGTTTGGGCTCGCCCACTAAAACCAATTCCACTTTTTCCGAAGTAAAATACTTCTTCAAAAAATCCATCAATTCAGAAGTAGCAACCGTCGTCAAACCCGATGCAATCATTTGCAGCTCGTCCGTAATGGCGATGCCCGTGCGCTTGCTGCCGTAATCCAACGCTAAAACTCTTCCCATACCGACTGCAAAAATAAGGGTTTCGGAAATAGTATGCTAAAAATCCATTTTTAATTAAGTTGTTGAAGCTATATTTGCAAAATAATATAAAAGTAACCCGATGTATTCCCGATTTTTTTTCATCCCACTTTTTCTTTTAATTTTTTCTTGCAGCAAAAATGACGACTCCTCGAATGGCAATGGAGAAGAGCCGCAAGAAATAAAATATCTAAAAGCTGTTTACTATGATGGGGAAACCCGAAGTGACACTTTGGTGTATGCTGATAACAGGCTTATACTTCGAAAGGAATACATTGAAGATTTTTTAGATTATAATCATCATTTTGTTTATAATTCTCAAAACCAGCTTACAAGAATTTCCAAAATACATTCAACCTCCACCTATCCTATCGAGGAAACAACCTATACTTATTATGCTAATGGAAATTTGAAAACACGCCATTATGAAGGATACAATTCAAATTATACAGAAACCTTTAACTATTATGATAACGTAATTTATATAAACGAAGGAGGCAACAATGAAAAAAAAATGAACCTCAATACAAACGGACAAATAGCCTCATTTGAGGTTTATGATGAAGATTCAAATGAATTTTTCAATATATTAAAATTTGAATATGATAATAGAGGAAATTTAACCCAAATATCTGATCGTTATAACAGAAATGACCCATATAAAACTTTCATCTATACTTTTGATGATAAAATAAACCCATTGTTTGTTTTTGATTATAAAATGCCTAACGGTTTCTCAATAAAACAATTTGAGGCAGTACTATCACATTCAAATTATGGAGGATATTCTCCTGGAGATGATGACAATTTATTTATTTATTTCAGTAAAAACAATTTCATCTCTATGCAGTCAGAAAATGGCGTGGGCAATTATAATTTTGAATACAATGCCGGAAACTATCCAATAAAAGTTACTTTGCCCCATAATGGTAATTCTATCAATTTAACTTATTAAAAAAATGACCGAACTACAACAAACCATAGAAAAAGCCTGGGAAGACCGTTCCCTACTTACCGAAACCGAAACTATAGTCGCCATCCGCGAAGTGGTAAACCTTTGCGATGAAGGCAAACTGCGCTGTGCAGAACCAACCGCAAATGGCTGGCAAGTAAATGAATGGGTTAAAAAAGCTATCGTGCTCTACTTCCCTATTCAAAAAATGCGCACTTTGGAAGCTGGAATTTTTGAGTATCACGATAAAATTCCACTAAAATCTGGTTATGAAGCAAAAGGAATTCGCGTTGTACCAAATGCGGTCGCTCGTCATGGAGCGTATATTTCCAAAGGTGTAATTCTTATGCCAAGCTATGTAAATATTGGCGCCTATGTTGATGAAGGCACAATGGTAGATACTTGGGCTACGGTGGGCAGTTGCGCGCAGATTGGCAAAAACGTTCACTTAAGCGGCGGCGTGGGCATTGGTGGCGTATTAGAGCCTTTACAGGCCGCACCGGTTATTATTGAAGATGGTGCTTTTATAGGTTCGCGCTGTATTGTTGTTGAAGGTGTTCGCGTGGGCAAAGAAGCAGTTTTGGGTGCTAATGTTGTGCTAACTGCCTCCACAAAAATTATAGATGTTACGGGCGAAAAACCCATAGAAGTAAAAAGATACGTTCCCGAGCGTTCCGTGGTGATTCCCGGAAGCTATACCAAAGAATTTCCATCTGGAGAATATCAAGTGCCGTGCGCACTTATTATTGGTGTACGCAAAGAGAGCACCAACTTAAAAACTTCTTTGAATGATGCTTTACGGGAGTATGGGGTGGCGGTTTAATTTTAATAAAGGATGAGGGGCCGACTCTTAATGGTCGTGCCCCCCTCCTTCTTCCTGTAAGAGCACAAATGCACCTTTGGTTAAAAACGTACTTTCAGCTTTAAATTGAGTGGTGTTTACAATTGCAGTATATCCGTTATAGCTTGCTCCTATTTTTACTTCAACGGGGAGAATTTCAAATTCATCTGCATTTTCGTTTTCAATCAATAAAACATAGTTTTTACCCTCCATTTCCACAATGGCGTTTTCCGGGAGTGCCAACTGGTTTAAAGTACCCGTAACAATCTGTGCTTCCACAAACATCCCGGCGGTAAAGTTCTGTTCGTCCTTTTCATCTATATGCCCGTGGACCATTGCAATTCGCAGATTGGGGTCAATGGAAGTTCCCACCAAATGCACCTCGCCTTTAAATACTTCTTTTGAGGCCTCGGGTACGGTAAAGCGTATTTCCTGTTCTTTTTTAAGTTGCAATAAATCCTTTTCAAAAACCTTTAATTCCAAGTGGATATGGTCGGTATTCATTATTTCCATAATCTTATCGGCTGGGGAAACGTAGGTGCCCGTGTTCACAAAAACCTGGGTCACGTTGCCGGCAATAGGGCTGTAAATATTTACTGCTGAAACGATATTGCCAGCTTGTACAGATGCAGGGTTTATATTCAGCATTTCAAGGTTTTTCTTTAAGCTGTTGTAACGCGCCAAGTTTGATTTATACTCGCTTTCGGCTTTTAGAAAGCTTTTTTGGGAAGTGATTTTCTCTTCAAACATAATCTGCTGCCGCTCGTACTCCGATTTCAAATAGGAAAGCTGCTCGGCAGTTTCCAGATAATTCTGTTGCATGGTGATAAACTCAGGATTTTCAAGGGTTACCAACCGTTGTCCTTTGGAAACTTTATCGCCCACCAGCAACGGG
>Ga0116152_10002662_pt1 | contig 14515 bp, 17 predicted proteins | sample AD_UKC119_MetaG_FD_89894 | JGI IMG/M metagenome (GOLD analysis project Ga0116152, IMG submission 89894) | Active sludge microbial communities of municipal wastewater-treating anaerobic digesters from Hong Kong - AD_UKC119_MetaG | ecosystem: Engineered > Bioreactor > Anaerobic > Digestate... | reverse complement strand
GTTTTTTCGCTCGTTTTCATAAAACTTCGGTATATAAATACAGTCGTAAGTTTGATGTAAATACTGCAAAAACTCGTCCTTTTTGCGGTTTTTAAAGCGTTTGTAGTCGCATAAAATTTTCGGCCAAACTTCTTCGCCCTCACCGACAAAAACAATGTCTACGAATTTATAGATAGGCTCGGGGTTGACGCAGCAAGGTCCGCCCGCAACGATAAAAGGAAATTCTTCGCCCCTCTCGCTAGACAAAAACGGAATTTTGCTAAGTTCAAGCATATAAAAAAGATTGGTATAGCCTAGTTCAAACTGAAAAGAAAAACCAACAAAATCAAATTCGGCAAGCGGTTTTTGTGTTTCTAAGCTATGCAAAGTTTGATTGTTGGATTTTAAATATTCGGCATAATCAAGCCACGGAGCATAGCATCTTTCGCATACCACACCGTCTATTTCGTTAAACAAGTGATAAAGTATTTTTGTGCCGAGATTGCTCATTCCCACTTCGTAACTATCGGGTACGCAAAGGCAAAACCGCACGTCGCAAGGCTTGTCCATAATTGGAGTTCCGTATTCGCCGCCAAAATATCGGGCGGGATTTTTAACGCTGTCAAGCAGATTGTTATCAAATTTTTTCATTACGCCGATTATAACAAAAAATACCTTTTTGCACAACTTTATTATGTTTTGATTTGCAATTTTGCAAAGCTAGACATAACTTTTTTGAAATTTAAAAAACAGGTAATTTTAAAATCTCATTTATGGGCGTGTCTATGGGGTATTTTGACACATATTCATAAAACCGCTCTTCGTTGAAAACCGCTATCGCTTTCATATTTTCATCCACTATTTCAAATTCAAAAACATAGCCGTTTTCGATTTTGCCCAAAATGGTTTTGAGCGGCGTATCTGGCTTAAAAATCAGCCGTTTTTTTTCTAGACCGTATTTTAAACGCTTTTTTTTGCCGAAAATAGCGTTTAGGCGCGAATAGATTTTTTTGTCGGTTTGTTCCAAAAGTGCGGAGAAAAGCAGTGCGGCAAAAATCCCCAAAGCAAAAAGCGGATAGCGTGTAAAAAGAGAAATGACAAAAATCATAAATAAAGTCAATGAAAAAACAGCGGTCAAAGTTTTTACGATTTTTAAGGAAGCGGAATAGGATTTCTTTTTTGTTAAAATGCCAAGTAATGCCTTACCACCGTCAAGCGGATAGCAAGGCAAAAGGTTTATTAGCCCGATAGACAAATTCGCATACAAAAAATCTCGGGTAAAGACATAAATTTCGGGGTAAATATACCAAGCGGCAAACAAAATAACGGCTATTATAATATTGGCTAACGGTCCTGCCAAAGCGATATTCGTTTGTTCTTTGCTCACCGCTTCTTCAAAATCTCCGTAAAGAGTCAAACCAAAAGCCGAAATTTCTATTCTTTCACATTTATAAAAATATTTCAGCGCAACAAAATAGTGTGAAAGCTCGTGAATAAGCACACTCACAAGATAAAAAGCAAAAACGGAAAGCTTGCCCAAAAGCAGCACCGCCGCCGAGGCAAGCCAAAAACTGAGCTTTATTTTAAATTTCAGTTGCTCCATTCAAAGGATTTGTCCGTTCCTACAATATTTGTAATTACAGTATTTTCGATAATCACATTTACTTTAACAGTCCCGTCATATTTTCCCAATACAGTATTTTCGTCTACCGTCTGACCGTCTTGTACCAGTACAGATGTCAGATTTGAATACACCATATTAATGTCTTCGTCAATTTCTACCGTAACGGAGGTTTCTGTAACCGCAATAACCGAACCTTTTGTTAAATTCATACACAGTGTTCCGCCGCCGATTTCAACAGTACCGTCGCTTTCAACCCCTTGCACCACGGCATTGACTGGTAAAGTTACCATTCTTTTTTGGTCAGCTGAATTTGAATTTCCAAAAACTGTGGAGATATAAGCCATTTTTGCGGTTTCAAAAATGTCAGTGCCGCCGTTTATAAAAATCATTCCGCACACAATGCCCACAATAATAACCAAAGCGCCTACTGTGACCAAAAGATTTTTAGGAAGTTTTGCTTTCGGTTTTTTTCTTTGATAATCGCAAATTTCTTGTTCTTCTTCCAAATATTTTCTTTGTGTATAAGTGATATCAAGCCAGTCGGACTCAACTGCACTACTTTGACATTTTGACACATCTTTGTGGTCCATTTTTGTTTCCCTCTTCACTATACAACTAATTTATGACGGGGAATTAAGCAATATTCAAATAGCTTTACCTTGATTTATAAAACCTGTGGATTTTACGCATATCCGCAATTCCATTCCGCTGTCAATTCTTGTTACTTGTATGTCGGCGTCTGTCACACGCATATATTGAGATAAAAACATTTTCAATTCGTTTTCAAAGCCTTCCACATTGGTATTGCATTTGTCTTTGTTGAGCACCCGTGCGGCACGTAAATACTGCTTGTTTTGCAAAAAAAATTCACCTCGCTTTCCGTTTTAACAAAGATTTGTATTTTGATAAGTAATCTATCATATCGGTTGCGCCGTTATGCAAGTTGTTTGCCAAAATATCAAATGTATTGTCGTTTGTTTCGACATACCCAGTGCAGTTTATCGTGTCGTCTTCTTCTATTATTCCGAGCGGTTTTGCGTTTAAGAGTGAAAACACTTCAAAAGCGTCCAACATTTTGCCTTCCGCAACAAGGTCGCCCCGCATACGGTTTATGACAACTTTAACATCATTTAGACAGTACTTTACCAATGCGGCGGACACTTTGTCGGCGTCACGCAAACTCGCCAGATGCGGAGTGCAGACTATTATCGCTTCATCGCAAAACTTTGCCGAGCGGTCGAATCCTTCCTCTATTCCTGCGGGGCAGTCGATAAGAACGTAATCAAACATCTCATCGAGTTTTGTCAATATGTTTTTGACTGCGTTTTCGCTCATAGTGCCTTTGCCTGTTACGGCAGGCAGCAAAAAGAGCGACGGAAGCGTTTTGTTTTGCACCAATGCCTGTTTTATTCGGCACTTGTTTTCAGCAACGTCAAACATATCAAAAACGATATTATTTTCCGCTTCCACCGCTATATCAAGATTGTTTAGGGTAAAATCAAAATCAACGATAACGACTCTTAGAGCCATTTTCGCCAAAGCGATACCTAGATTGGCGGTGACGGTTGTTTTTCCCACGCCGCCTTTTCCGCTTGTCACAACAATTTTTCTCGCCATTACCTTACCTATAAATTCAGTCGGGAATTCTATTATAAAACGAAAAAAAACTTAATCAATATTAAAACCAAAATAAGACAAAATAAACTAAAAATTTCGCCCGTGGTGTTGAAGTCTTCATATTATTACGATTTGGAAATTTAAATGAAATGATAAAAATACTTTTTTGACAGCGTATGATTCTTGTTATAAATAAGGTTAAATAAAAAAGAGCGAAAACGCTCTTTTTACATTGTTATTTTAAATAAGCTGTAATGCACCCAGCGCATTGAGATTGTCGGGTTCTGACGGGACTCGCACATTTAATTTTAGCCCGTCTAAAAAATATTTTTCTATGCCGTTGATTTTTGACAAACCGCCGCATAAGAAAACCCCTTCGTTTTTAACACCTTTTGCAGCCTCAGGCGAGATTGACGCAAGCAAGCTTTCTATTACTTGACAATATTTATTTATGACATTAGCGACAACATCGTAAAGTTCTCTTGCGGTTATTTCCACTGTTTCCAAAACGCCTTTTAGTACATTTATTCCGCATACTTCGGCAGATGATACATCATTGGGGTACAAACTTGCACATTCTCGTTTCAATTTTTCAGCTTCTTCGGTAGATATTTGGAGGTTGTATTTTTTATGTACAAATGACACTATATCTTCGTCTATTTGTCTGCCGCTGTAGTAAATCGAACAGCCTGAAATTATTTCTTTTGAAACCACTATCGCAATATCGGTTTTATCTGCGCCCATATCGCAAATTATACCTTTGTCAGTGTTAAATTGCTTAAAAATTTCTGTAGCGGAAGCAATCGGCGCTGTAATAAAGCGAGTTTGTTTGACATTTATCATATTTAACACAAACTCGATTTTTTGCTTTTCGTTTTTTGTCATAGCGCAAGGCACAACGCAAAGAACAGTCGCTCGAGAAAAAGGAGAACTGTTCGGTAAAACTTTTGCGACCAATGTTTTGAGCAAAAATTTGGCTTTGTCTTTATCCGCCACTGCTCCTTCTATAATGGGTCTATATAGTTTTACTTTTGCCAGCTGACCTTTGCACATTTTTATTGCGGCAAGACCAGCCGCTTTTATCGTTTTGTTGTCAATTGCGTCCACAGCCACTACTGCGGGTTCTTTTATAATCAACCCCGTTTTTGCGGAGACAGCTGTAATATATTCCGAGCCAAGATCCAAAGCAATATCTATATGCGCCACTTAATTTTCCTCCGTAATTTTTTTAAGATGCTCCCGTACTTCATCTACGGGCAAACCCATAACGTTTGTATAACTGCCAATGATTTCACTTACAAAACCCGAGTCTTGTATACCGTACGCTCCCGCTTTGTCCATTGGCGAACCCGTTGAAACATAATTTTCAATCATATCGCTATTAAGTGTATTAAAAACAACTTTTGACGAAACAAAAAACAAATCCACACGGTTTTTTGACGCCAAACATACCCCCGTATAAACAGTGTGCGTATCTCCCGAAAGAAGCGACAACATTCTTTTTGCGTCTTCTTTATCAGTTGGCTTACCTAAAATTTTGTTTTTAAAAACGACTATCGTGTCTGCACCTATTACAACACAATCTAATGTTTGTAAAGCCTGCACTGGCAACGCTTTTTTTGCTGCGATGTCCATAACCATTTCCGACGGAATTTTTTTGTCGGAGATTTCGTCGCATTTGCTTACGCAAATTTCATAGTCGTTTACTATCTGTTTCAAAAGCTCTTTCCGTCTGGGAGAAGTCGAGGCGAGTATAATTTTTTTCATAAATTTATTATAAATGATTTTTTATTTATTGTAAAGAAAAACCCCGTTTTTTGCGTTGTTTTGCAAGATAAAAATCATTGCTGAAATTATTAAACAAAATTTATCACAAAAATAAAAACCCCTTTAAAATCAAAGGGGTAAAATATTTTTTTATAAAATTTCCAAATTTTTCTTGAAAACTTTTTTGAACTCTAATGAGATTGAGTTGGCTTCTTTTATTTCCAAACTCGCATCCCCTTCGACTTCTGTTTTCATAATGACGCTGTCGCCAAGTACGTCGCAGTTTATCTCGGTAATAAGTCCGCCAAGGCTTTTGTCAAACGCTTCCGCAAGACGCAGTATCACGGCGAGTTTTTTGACAGCTTCATAATCTTCGTCGGACAAAATCGGCTTGTATTGCATCCATTCGCTCAAACTTGCCTCTTCTTTGCTGTACATATCGCAAACATATGCCGCCAAGACAATATCTCTGTGACTTGCACCGAAAAGATTTGAATGTAAAATCATATAAGAGGTGTGTTTGCGGAAATTGTAAAACTTGAAGGTTTTACCTGCGTCATACATCATACTGGCTATACGCAAAACTTTGACGTATGCGCGTGGGAATTTGTGCAAAACACGCAACTGCTTAAACAGCTGAACACAAAGATTGAACATTTGGTCGGCGTGAGTTTCGTCCAGATTTAGTATTTTAATAAAAGTACGCAAATCGTGACCAAGAACGTCGGAAATGGGTTTATCAATAGTTGTCGGAACAGCATGATTGAACATAATGCCTTCTCTGACTCCGCATCCGCAAACGGTGATATTTTGCACTTGCAAATAATCAAGCAACGCTTTCATTGTAGCAAGGGCGCACGGAAAAACGTCCGCTCTTGTAGCTGACAAACCTTTGATTTTGCTTGCTTTATCAAGGTCGAAAGGCTTTATCATATTGTAAATGTAATCGAACTCGTCGATTTTTACACTGAAATTATGTACCATGTCAAGCGGGTACTTTTTGATTCTTTTTGCAATTCGGGCAAGTGAACGCACCGAACCGCCAACACCTATAAGCTGTGTGTCGGGGTCAAGCTCTTTGAGCCAAGGCAGTTCTTCAAGCCTTGATTTTACAAAATTTTCTATATTTTGGCACGTAACTTCGGGCTTGACTGACGGCGATACAAATTCAGCCGCAAGCGAAACACTGCCAAAATCCAAAACCTGTTTTTGCAAAATATTTCGTCTGTTGTAATAAATCAGCTTCATACTGCCGCCGCCGATTTCGAAAATAAGACCTTTTGGAGCTTCCATAGTATTTATCACGCCCGTGTAGTCATAGGTCGCTTCTTCGTCTTCGGTCAAAACTTGAAATTTCACGCCTGTTGCGGCAAACATCTCGTTTAGAAAAGATTTTTGGTTTTTTGCGTTTCGTACGGCAGCGGTCGCCACAGCGATAATTTTGTCCGTTTTGCTTGCGGTACAAAGTCTTTTGAAAGACTTTATAGTATTTATTGCTTGCAAAATGCGTGTCGGTTTCAAATTTCCGTCACGTTCCGTTTCGCCAAGCCTTACCGCTTCTCGCATCTCGTTTACAAGGACAAAATATCCGCCGTCATATACATCATATATAACAAGTCTTGCGGTATTTGAGCCTAAATCAAATAACCCTACTCTTTCCATATTTATTCTTCCCATATTAAAATGCCTTTTTCAAAACACAAAAAACGTCCGTAAAACAAGGATTTTTTTCTTAATTTTGTCAGGCACTGTCTATAAAAAATTTTTATTTAATCGAATTTTGCGCAAATTGCGACTTTTAATAATATTAACATACTATTGTCAACTTGTGAATACCCTTTGTGAAAAAAAAGCCTAATTTTTCATTTTTGGTAATTTTTAGTTTGTTTTACTTTTTTATAGCTTTTCCAGCGGTTTTATGACCTTTTTCGGACAAACTGCTACGCATGTCATACAGCCTGAACACTTGCTATAATCGATTACGGGAGTATTGTTTTCCATATGTATGGCGTTTTCGGGACATTTTTTCTCACACAGTCCGCAACCGATACATCCTGTCGAACACATCTCCACTACTTCTCTGCCCTTGCAATGATTTGAGCATGCCACATATATTTTCGCTTCTTTTGGTATGCGGTGAATAATATTTTTTGGGCAAGCGTTTACACAACTGCCGCAACCGATACAAACTTTGTCAAGTATATGTGAAAGTCCGTCGTAAATATCTATGGCTTGCACAGGACATACGTTTACACAAGTGCCCGAACCCATACAGCCCGATAAACACGCCTTTCTTCCGTCGGCAAGCATTTGCTGACTCACACAGTCGCCGTAGCCTTGGTATTCAAACTTGTCCTTGCAGTTTATACCGCCCGAGCACATAACGACTATGCGTGTGTCACCTCCGCTAGTGTAGTTTATTCCCAAAATATTGCTTATTGCGACTTTGCTTTCTTTGCTTGTTTGTCCGCACTGTTCCAAAGTTGCTGTACCTTCGCAAAGAGCTTTGGCAAAATCCTCGCAGCCTGCTTTTCCGCAAGCTCCGCAGTTTGCGCCACCGAGTTTTGCCTTAATTTCCGCTATACGAGGGTCTGTGCCTTTTACGGCGGTAAATTTGCTTATTACCATAATTATTATGCCGAAAAGTAACGCAACCGCAAACATAATCGCAACGGTAAGACCCACACTTGACCAATTTATTTCTCTAAAAAACAATAACATCAATCCCTACTCCTTACAAACTGATAAAAGTAAAAACGTAAAACGCCATAGCCATTATGCCTGCGGCTATCATAGAAATAGGAAAACCGCGCATGTGTTTTGGAGTGGGCAATTTGTCGATTTTTTCTCTTAGTCCCGCCAAAATAACGATAGCAAGCGTAAATCCTATACCGCTAAATAGTCCGTTTAACGCAGCGGAAAACACGCCCGTGACAAGCTCGTATGTCAAGTTTATTTCCGCAACGCCCAAAATGGCACAGTTTGTGGTGATAAGCGGCAAATAGACACCCATAGCTTTATATAGACTGGGCGAGATTTTGCGTATTACCATTTCCAGTATCTGCACAAGCGAAGCGATAACGAAAATGAAAACGATGATTTCCAAATATTCGATGCCGTAAGGGAGCATTATATATGTGTAAATTGGATAGGTGATAAGCGAAGCTAATACCATAACAAAAGTTACGGCTACCCCCATACCCAAAGCACTGTCTACTTTTTTTGACAGTCCCAAAAAAGGACATATTCCCAAAAACTGTACTACAACGTAGTTAGATATAAATATTCCCGCGATTGCTAATGATAATACCATTTTTTATACCTCCGTTGTTTTTGGCTTCAAAATTTTTGCTCCGCCAAGTTTCCTTTTACGTACAATTCGATCATATACAAAAGTAAATAATGCAATGAACAAACCATACGTCATAAACGCTCCAGCCGGAGTAGTGAAAAATTCGATTTTGAAGTTCCAAAGCGACACACCGAAAATACTGCCGCTGCCTAATATTTCACGGGCAGCTCCCAGTAATGTCAATGCAACAGTGTAACCTATACCCATAAAAAGTCCATCCAAAACCGACATTCCAACAGTATTGTGACTTGCGAAAGATTCCGCACGGGCAAGAATAATACAGTTAACAACTATTAGCGGTAAAAATATGTCCATAGCGTCGTATATGCCCATAATGGCGGCTGATTTGCTGCCAAGATAATACAAAAGCATTTTAACCACAGTTACGAAAGTCGCTATTATCAAAATAAAAGCGGGTATGCGTACTTTGTCGGGAATAATGTTACGCAAAATTGAAATAACAAGGTTGCTGCATACAAGCACGAACGTAACCGCAGCTCCCATTCCAAGACCGTTTATCGCTTCATTTGACAAAGCCAAAATAGAACAAGTGCCAAGCACGAGTTTTAGGGCGGGGTTTTGTCTAATTATGCCGTCTAAAGCTAATTCTTTTATTTTCATTTTATTTATAACCCTCCCTTTATTCGCCGTAAACGGTTTGATAATATTCTTTTGCCGTGGCAAAAGCGTTCAAAACGGCATAAGACGAATGTGTTGCACCCGTAATAACCATTTCGGGGTCTTTAGCGTCTATATCGGCAATGTTAGTGCCTGTTAATTGTGCCAATTTGCTTTCGTCATATTCATAAGGTCCCGAGTTGCCTTGTTCTTTGATATAAGAACTCAAAATTGTGCCAGTATCTTTTTCCAAAATAATGATGACTGTAAACGCTTTTGCTTTGCCGTAACCATTGGACTCGATATAAAGCCCAACGAGCTCTTTGCCTTGACTGTCATTGCCTTCAACAGCAAGCAAAACTTTACCGTTTTGCAGAGCAACATCGGCTACTTCGACTTGGTCATATTCGGCTGTATAAGCGTTACTAAAAGCGGAAAAATCAGGCGGCACATAAAGCAAATCGTTTAGTATTGCCAAAGCGGCAACGCAAACAACCGCAATAATAACAAGCGTCAAAACGCATTTCACGGAGGGGGTTAATATTTTTTTCATTTTGCCGCCTCCTTTTTTTCTTTTCTATATCCAAATGGTTTTGGAACGATATATTTGTCAACAAGCGGAACAAATAAATTCATAAGCAATATTGAAAACGATACTGCTTCTCCGCCTGTGGCTTGTCTAAGCCCCGCAGTAAGTAATCCCAAAGCTGCAAAATAGACATAATTGCCGATTTTTGTGTTTGGCGTTGTGACGTAATCGGTCGCCATAAATATTGCGCCTATCATAAGACCGCCCGATAATATCGACGGCAAAAAATAACTGAAATCAAATCCGTTTAGTGCGACAGTGAAAAGCCCCGTAACTCCAATATAAACCAAAGGCCAACGGAAATTTAGCACTTTTGTAGCGACAAGATAAATACCGCCGACAATAAGAGCAAGTTTACTTGTTTCACCAATACAGCCCGGCAAACCCGTACCCAAAAGCAAATCTAAGTTTGAGTAGCCCATAGTGAGCAACACTCCGCTACCTGTCGGATGTGTGAGCATTTCGGTAAGAGGTGTCGCTCCTGTCACAACTTGAATTTCGTTGCCCGAAAGCAAACCTATCAATGGATATGACCAAGTGTTCATTAGTACGCCAAAACTCATAACAACAAAAATTCTGCCCGTGATAGCGGGATTTGCGATATTGCATCCCGTGCCTCCGAAAAGCATTTTTACTACTATAATGGCGAACACGCTTGCCAAAACGGGTACATACCACGCTGAAAAAGCAAGCGGAGGCATATTTAAACCTATCAAAAGTCCCGTTACGACGGTGGTGAAATCAAACTGCTTCAAAGCGTCCTTAAAAGACATTTTTCTGATAAGTAAATATATTATTTCAGCCATTACTGCACTCAAAACTGAAACGGCAAGCACAAACAAGGCGCTAAGTCCAAAATAAACGACAGCCATAACAGAAGCGGGCAAAAGAGCGATAGTGACATTAAGCATAATTTTCTTTGTGTTGTCGTTCGCTCTGACGTGGGGCGAACCCGAATAAATCATACGTTTCATTTCTTTTTCTCCCTCATCTTTTGCTTAGCCAGCCTTACGCTTTGAACGAGCGAACGTTTTGCGGGACAAATGTACGAACAGCATCCGCACTCAAAACAATCCATCGCTCCGTATTTTAAAGCGTTATCAAGATCGTCGGATTGAATATAAAAATCGATATACATGGGCATAAGGTGCATCGGACAAACTTGCGCGCATCTGCCGCAACTTATGCAGTTGGTCGGTTGTAAAAGATTTATTTCATCTTCGGTCAAAGCCAGCAAGCCCGATTCCGCTTTTGTGGTGGAGCAGTTTTGGTCATTTAGCGGAAATCCCATCATTGGACCGCCACTGATAAGTTTCACAGCGTCTTCTTTTATTCCGCCGCAAAACTCGAAAATGTCTTTATGTAACGTGCCGTTACTAACCCAAAGATTTTTGGGTGTTTTTACGCCTTTGCCGGAAACGGTCAAAACACGCTTGTAGAGCGGATTGTTGTTTCTAACGGCGTCATAGACCGCATAGGCTGTCGCAATGTTATGCACAACAACGCCGACATCCATAGGCAAACCGCCTTTGTTGGGCACTCTGCGTTTTGTACAAGTGTAAATCAAAACTTTTTCTGCGCCTTGCGGATATTTTTTCTTTAACAATTTTATTTCATAACCGCTTTTTGTTAGCTTTTCATATGCGGTCATTTTGTTGTCTTCTATGCCGATAATAACTTTTTCCACACCGATTGCGGTCGCCATAAGACTAATACCGTCAAGCACTTGGTCGGTGTATTCTATCATAAGTCTATTGTCGCAATTAAGGTACGGCTCGCATTCGGCTGCGTTTATCAGCAAAATATCGACAGGTTTAGCGGGAGAGTCTTTTACGGAGGTGGAAAATCCTGCACCGCCCAAACCTACTATGCCTGCGTCAAAAATTCTTTGCAAGACAGATTCTTTGTCGATTTTATCCATTTTTGGTAAAACGACTTTTTTGTCGCCTTCCGCTTTTACGTGAATATAATCGACTGACATATTTTGTGCGTTTTTACGCTTGATGATTTCCGTAACGGTACCCGAAACCGATGAAAAAATGTTTGCGGAAATTTTGCCGTTTGCTTTGGCAATCAGTTGACCTTGCGACACGCTGTCCCCTACATTTACAACGGGTATTGACGGTGCGCCGATGTGTTGAGACAAAGAAATAAAATAATCCGACGAAAACGGCATTTTTTCAATCGCCTTGTTTTCCGTCAGATCTTTCATATCAGATGGATGCACTCCCTGTAAAAAGGTATGCTTTTTCAAAATTAACGCCCCCTTGGATTTGGTAAGTTTACCTTAACACAATAACAACAAAATGTAAATAGCCACACGGGAAAAAATTCGCTAAAAATCGACTTATTCCAAATCTTTTTTTGGTTTAAATATTTCATATATTTGACAAGCTGCTAGCGACAAAAGCAAAACTCCAAAAGAGATTTTTAAGACTTTGTCTTCCACAACATTTGATAACAAAGCCCCGACTATTGCAAAAATAACGGCAGGCAAAATCATAAGCAATACTCGGTGATTTTTTATAAGTCCGTTTTTTTTGTGCACGACAAGAGTAGCGGCAGCCATCGGGATAAAACTTATTAAATTTGTGGCTTGGATGGTTTGTTGCGGAAGGTCTAAAAAACCAAGTAGCGGTATTAAAAACGTGCCTCCGCCCATTCCCATTCCGCCCAAAATGCCTGAAATGAAACCAAAAACTGCTATGATAAAATAAGTCATTTTCTCCTTTTTTTTGAGCCAATTACAGTAACTTACTGTACATATTTGTTTGTGTTAAATTAGATTTTCATTATTTATGATTCAAAACTCGTAGACTTTTTATTAAAAAAAATTTTATACGAGTTTTTAAAAAAACATCCTTATCCCGGCTATGACAAGTATCGAACAAAAAACAATTTGCACTGCTTTTGGGTCTAGTTTTTTGAGTAACACCGCTCCGCACAGTCCTCCCGCAATGACTCCTATTGTAGCAAAAACCGTACAAAGCCAATCCACCCTTTGATTAAAAACGTAAACCACTGCCGAAATTATCGTAATTGGCAATATCACCAAAATGGCTGTAGCGTGAGCTTCTTTTTGGGGCAATTTTAATATCGCCACAAGAGCGCAAACAACAAGTATGCCGCCGCCTCCGCCCAAAAAACCATTTAAAAAGCCTATGCCTGCGCCAACAAGCGCAATAGCCAAATTTTCGCCGTCTTTTATCACAAAAATAATTGTTGACAAATTCAGTATTTTTTTTCGTGAAAACATTTTTTATTTTATTAAATAAAAAAAAAGACCGCTTTTTGCGGTCAATGTTTTAATTCTTTTAAATTTCAACTTTCTGCTATATTCATATCAATCAAAATGTCATAAATTCGTTTTGCAACGGTATGTATTGAAATCGAGCTTGTAAACACAGTTGCGTCACGCCAGCTTTCGTAAATATTTTTTCTTTTGAGGTAAATATCGTCAAGTTTTTTTGGAATATCACCCTTTAAAAGCGGTCTATTAGTACCATCAAGTCTTTTTAATAAAGCGTTTTTTGAAGCGGATAAATAAATCACAAAACAGTCTTTGAGTAAATTAATATTTGTTTGAGACTCAACCACTCCGCCGCCTGTTGAAATTACCACGTTTTCCATTTTTACAGCAGATGACAAAGCCATAGTTTCATACTTTCGAAAAACTTTTTCACCGTGATTGGTAAATATTTCGGCAACTTTCTGTCCTAATTCAAATTCAACAAGTTCGTCGGTATCAACGGACATCACTCCAAGTATAGACGCAAGTTTTTTTGCAACAGCGGTTTTGCCGCAGCAGGGCATACCTATAAGAACAATGTTTTTTACAAGCCGCATAAATAGTCTACCGCCCTAAAATAGCTCTTTTCTTTTTCGCCGAAGTAGCATTGTGCTACCACTCCGTCAAAAACACGAATTTTTCTAAAATCTTCCCGTTTCGAAATATCGGATAAATGTACTTCTATAACGGGTTTACTAATGCACTCTATGCAATCTCTAATAGCGTAGCTGTAATGCGAATATGCTCCCGCATTGAGTATAACTCCGTCAGCATTGGTATTTTGCAATTTTTTTACAATCTCGCTTTCGGAGTTTGAGAAGAAAAAAGAAGTCTTTACTTTTTTTGACGCAGCATATTTTTTTACGGCAAAATTAAGCTCTTTTAAAGTCATTTCGCCATAAATTGAGCGGTCACGCCGCCCTAACATATTTAGATTCACTCCGTTTATGATAAGTATTTTCATAGTTCTTTCAAAAATTCTCTGTAAAGTTCTTCGATGTTTTCAAATTTTTTATTCTCACAAATTTCGAAAGATGCAAGCCCTTGGAAAAACAGCATTGACAATCCGTTTATAGTCTTTTTGCCTTTGCGTTTTGCTTCTTCCAAAATTTCAGATTTATGCTTGTAGTTTGCGTTAAAAACAAATTCCGCTGTGTCTAAATACGGCTTTGCAAAAAATAGGTCAGCATTTTCGTTCACAAAAACCATTACGCCGTAAGAGTTTTTAAACGGATTTTTCAGTCCATATTTTTGTGTAAGAAAATCCGCTTTTTTTTGTGTGCGGTTAATTACCGCCACTTTTGCACCCTCGTAAAGTAAAGCGATAATGGCAGATTCCGCCGCTCCGCCAGCACCCAAAACAATGATTTTTTTGCCACATACATCAGTGCCGTGATATGTCAGTGCCGTTACAACTCCAAGTCCGTCTAATGAATAACCTTTCAAGCCTTTGTCATTTACAACTAAATTTACAGGAAAATCTATATTTAGTAAATCCGCCACTTGGTTTTTAAATGGCGACGTTACGTTTACGCCGTCATATTTACAAATATGTGACAACAAGATTTCATCGGAAATATTGACGGGCAGTTCGCAAAGTTCGTATGTCAGTTCGGCTTCCGACTTATTCGCTAAAAACCGCCATATTTTAGGCGAAAGACTTTCATTTATGTTGTTTCC
>Ga0116152_10002661_pt1 | contig 14515 bp, 15 predicted proteins | sample AD_UKC119_MetaG_FD_89894 | JGI IMG/M metagenome (GOLD analysis project Ga0116152, IMG submission 89894) | Active sludge microbial communities of municipal wastewater-treating anaerobic digesters from Hong Kong - AD_UKC119_MetaG | ecosystem: Engineered > Bioreactor > Anaerobic > Digestate... | reverse complement strand
GCGGGAGCGCAGTTCTGGCAAACCAAGATGATGATGGCGAAAAAGAAAATTACCGACGCTCAAAATAAAACTGTTAATAAGAAAAAAGACGACAAAAATGATAATCCAGATTTTTCAGAAATTATGAACAAGCAAATGATGGTTTTGGGACCGCTTTTGACTTTATTTATTGGATCGAAGTTCGCCGCCGGATTGGCAATTTATTGGTTAGTTTCAACTTTGTTTGCCGTTTTCCAGCAGATGTACATTTTCAAAAAGAAAGAAATTAAATAGTTTATATAATAATCGTATGAATGACTCAAATAAAAAGATAATCAAGGAGACGACGGATGAATTATTAAAACTGATTGGTTTTGAGGGCGAGGTGAAAGTTTTGGACGAAAAAAATGAAGATGACCGAGTAGTGTGTGATATTACCGCTCAGAAAGACGCCAATTTTTTAATCGGACAAAATGGAGATAATTTGCAGGCTTTACAACATATTGCCAGACTTTTGGTGCGAAGAAAAACTGATGATTTGGTAAAATTTATTTTGGATGTCAATTCTTACAAAAAAGATCAAGAAACGTCCGTTATCGATTTGGCGAAAGATTTGGCCAAGCAAGCGGTTGATGAAAAAAGGACAATTGTGATGCGTCCGATGTCGGCTTATAATCGGCGATTGGTGCATATGTATTTGGCGGAGAATAACGAAGTGAAAACAGAAAGCACCGGAGAAAACGGTGACAGGCGAGTGGTGATTAAGCCGATTTCTATTTTGTAAAATTTTTTAAATTTTTTATTGCAATCAAATGGCGATTGCCAGAAAAATAGCTTACAATGTGGCGGTTAGCACGGCGGCAAAAATTCTTTCCACAGTGCTGGCTTTGGTTAACATTGGTTTTATTACTCGCTATTTGGGAGTGAACGGTTTTGGAGATTACGCCACGGTGATGGCGTTCTTTTCTTTTTTTGGAGCTATTTTAGATTTGGGGCTTTATTCTTTATCAACTAGAGAAATTTCTCGAAGAAATGCGGATGAGGAAAAAATAATGAGCAATGTTTTTACGCTGAGAGTGTTGAGCGCCTTGCTGGTCTTGATTGTGGCGCCGATTTTGATTTGGATTTTTCCATATGGAGAAAAAGTGGAGAAGGGAATTTTTATAATCGCTGTAAGCTACATTTTTTCTTCTTCGTATATGGTTTTGAATGGAATTTTTCAGAAAAATTTGCGAATGGACAAAGTTTCTATTACGGAATTTTTTGGAAAAATTTTGCAAGTGATTTTTGTGGTGCTAGCGGTCAAAAATGATTGGGGATTTAGTTCAATAATGGCGTCGGTTTTAGCGAGCTCGGCATTTTCTTTCTTGGTAGTTTTTATTTTGGGAAGAAAGTTCATAAAAATAAAAATGGCTTTCGATTGGGGATATTGGAAAAAATTTCTCAAGATGTCGATGCCAGTTGGAATTTCGGCGGTGGTGACTTTTGCTTATTTTAAAATGGATACGATTTTACTTTCTGTGATGAAAGGCAGCGAGGCGGTAGGAATTTACAATATGGCTTACAAAATTATTGAGAACATTACTTTTTTTCCGGGAATGATTGTAGGCTTGATTTTGCCGCTGTTGTCGATGTATGTTTTTTCCGACAGGCGACATTTCAATAAAGTGGCCAATGAAACTGCCAAAGTATTTTTCTTGATTGTAGTTCCATTGATAACCGGTGTGATATTTTTAGCGGAGGATATTATCAGTATTATTGGTGGAGGTGAGTTTGTGATTTCGGCCAATGTGTTGCGGATTTTAATTTTTGCGTTGGCGTTTATTTTCTTTGGGAATTTATTTAATAGCATTTTAATTTCGGCTAATTTTCAGAAAAAGTTGATGTATGTTTTGAGTTTTTGTGCAGCTTTCAATATCGTTTTAAATTTAATTTTAATTCCGATTTATTCTTACGATGGCGCGGCAATCGTTTCGGTGGTCACGGAGTTTCTAGTAGTGTTATTGTCAGCTTATTTGGCCAGCAAGGATTTGGATTATCATTTTTCTACGCGAGGCTGGGGAAGGATTTTAGTTTCCGGAATAGCAATGGGAGTGTTTTTGTATTTATTTAGCAATTTAAATTTTGTATTTTCTTTCTTCGGAAGTGTTTTTATATACGGAATTTTCTTATGGTTAACGAGCGCTATTACTGTTAAAGAGGTGCGCAGTTTATTGTTTGCGAAATAGAATAATTGAGCGTTGCTCAACTTAGTTGAGCTAAGTAGTTTTTATTTTTCACCGTGTTGCGCTTTCTGTTGTTATGAAGTTAAGGAAAGCTCACAAATGGTTCAAAATAACAACCGCTTAGCTCTATGTTGTAAAAATAGAAATGAAAAATCCAAAATTATTTATTATCGTTTTAAATTATAATGGGCGGGATACTTTGAAAAAATGTCTCGAGAGTATTTATTTGTCTGATTATGAGAATAAAGAGGTTGTAGTAGTGGATAATGCTTCGACAGATGGATCGTTTGATGAAATGCGTCAACACTTTCAAAAATTTAATTTTATAAAAAATAATCAGAATATTGGTTTTGCGGCGGGAAATAATGTGGCAATAAAATGGGCGCTGGAAAAAATGGCGGATTATGTTTTATTGCTTAACAATGATGCTTATTTGGAAAAAAATACTTTGGGTGTTTTATTGCAAGAAGTTGAGAAAAATAAGAAGCCGGGAATTTCTTGTCCTTTTATTTATAATGGATACACAAAAAAATTATGGTTTTCTGGCGGAAAAATTGATTGGTTAAAAATGCGCGCTATTCATCAATCCGGAAAAGATGATTTTATTAGCGGATGCGCAATGCTAATTCATAAAGATGTTTTTAAAAAAATTGGTCTTTTGGATGAGAAATTTTTTCTCTATTATGAAGATGTGGATTTTTCTTTTCGCGCCCAGAAAGCCGGATTTGATCTGAGAATTATTCCCGAGGCTAAAGTTTATCATTACGAAAAAAGTTCTGAGAATATTGGAAAAATTTATTATTTGGTTTTGTCGGCGATTATTTTTTTCCGAAAAAATTCCAATTTATTCCAACGAATTTATATTGAAATTTATTTGCTAATAAGAAAAATTAAAAATCATTTTGATCTGAAAAAAGATAGTCAAAATGAAGAAAAATTATTGGTGCAAAAAGCGTATCGGGATGCGGGGAGATAGGTATCTTGTATTTGGTATTTTGTATGGAAAAAGATTTATGATTTTGAATCAACCCTCACCCCAGCCCTCTCCCTCGGGGAGAGGGGGATAAAAAAGGAATTTTGAATTTTAAAACGTAAAAAATACTGTCATTGCGAGGAGCGGAGCGACGTGGCAATTTCAAAGTTTAAAAAACAAAACTTAATATTATCTCGAATTGGAGGCTCAACCTCCATAAGGGAGGTTGAGCCTCCATAATATCAGGCACGTAGTTATCACAAAAAACAGATAAATTTAATTTATATATTTGCTAAAAACTATTAGCTAACTGCTAAACAAAAAATGAAATTATCATTCATCATTGTTAATTATAAAAGTCGCAATTATCTAGATAATTGCCTTTTTTCTATTGGGGAAAATGTAAAAGAGATTGATTTTGAAATAGTTATTGTAAATAGTGATAAAGAAAAAATTTCAAATTTAAAAGATGATAATTTGAAAGAAAAAATAAAAATACTTGAGTTTAATCAGAATGTTGGTTTTGGAAAAGCTAATAATTATGGTGTAAAAAATTGCAGCGGAGATATTTTGTGTTTACTGAATCCGGACACGGAAATTATTTCAGGGGACATCGGAAAAATATTAAAGATATTTGAAGAGCGAAAGGAAATTTCCGTGATTGGTCCAAAAATTGTAGAAAAAAATTCTAATGGAAGATATGTAGTCCAAAATTGGAATCAGGGATTTGATTTGAATATTTTTGAGTTGTTACGTTCTAAATTTGGATTTTCAAAGAGCCGAAAAATTTGGCAAAGCGAAACTCAAATGAGTGTTGATTGGGTGGGTGGGGCATGTATGTTTTTTAGAACGAGCGATTTTTTAGAGATAAATGGTTTTGATGAAAAGATTTTTCTTTATTATGAAGATGTGGATATTTGCAAGCGGATAAAATTATTGAATAAAAGGGTTTTGTATTATCCAGATTTTCAAGTTTTGCATTGGGGAGGAAAAAGTGAAGAAAATATTTCAAAAAGAAAAAAAGAATATTTTTTGTCGCAAGATTATTATTATCGGAAATGGTTTGGTAAATTTTCTCAGTTTTTGTTAAAATTTTTACGTTTTTTTTATGCTTGGCGATATAAAAATTAAATGCAATGCAAATCTTTTTCTCTGGAAAATCCGAAAATTATCCAAAACAAAATAATTCCTACCGGCATCGTCCAGAACCAATGGTCAAGTAAAGAAATTAACAAAATATTAATTAGTATAACGGAAAAAATAATTCGATTAGTATTTCTCTGTTGAATGAGATGAGGGAACTCAGTTAAATTATAAACTACCAAAAAAAATAGAAGACAAAATCCAACCAACCCAATTTCGCTAAAAACTAAGAGATACAAATTGTGAACTGGTTGAATATTCCAAATTTCCTTTTGGATTTTTTTATTTTCTAAAACATTTTCAGTGTAATTTCCTAAGCCAACTCCTAAAATTGGATGGTGAGAGATTATTTGCTGGCTTTCGGTGAGATAAGTTTGTCGGTCGGAAATGGATTTTTTTTCCAAACGACTATCAACTTGAGTGCGGGAGGAAAAAATTTCCGGATAAGCAACAAATATTATTGAGAATAAAATAATTATGGCATAAAAAACAACCATGATATCTTTTTTCTTAGGTACTTTTTCTAAAAATAAAAAGTAAAAAATCAAAAAGGCGGCGCCAAGGATTAAAGTTATTAGAGCGCCTCTGGAAAAAGTAAAAATCAAAGCGGTAAAATTTAGAGGAATAGTCAAAACTAAAAAACTTTTCCAGCGCAACTCATTCTTTTGGGCTTTAAAATATGCGCCTAGCGATAGAAGCAGGGCTATTGTCAATAAACCTCCCATAATATTTGGATGGGGCATACTTCCATATAATCGCAAAAATCTTCCCGCAGTTGTTTCTATCACTGCAGTTCCGCCTTGCCAAGAAAAATGATTAGAGAGCCCCAAGTATTTACTGGCAAAAGTTGATTGAGTAAAAAACTGACACAATCCCAAAATGGAGCTAAGTGATACGGAGGAAATCAGAGAAAAAGAAAACTTTTTAAAGTTTAATGCCGAGCTTTGAATAATGAGAAAAGTTAGAATTCCCAATAAATTAGCAATAAGAAAGTTAAGCGCTAATAGTTTATCTGCTGACCAAAAAATTGATAAAATAAGATAAAGAGAAAAGAAGCTCAGGAAATATATCAAACGCTTCTCATTGCAGCGAGGTATTTTTTTTAAATTAAGAACAATCCAAATAAATAAAATTGCTTCAAATAAATAAAATCCAATAGTTCCATACTGAAATTTTTCTCCGTCGATAAAAATTTCTCTAGCGATATAGACTGTTTGCCAAGGGAGGAAAAAAATAAAAATGTAGAATAAATTATCGGTGATTTTTTTTAACATAAATGTAATTAATTAGGTGAATACTGAATTATTTTTGACTTAATACAATCCTTAGATTGTCATTAATAAATTATTCAATTCAGAAGTTAACCTGGAGGCTCAACCTCCCTTATGGAGGTTGAGCCTCCAAATTGAGATAAATATTAGGTTTTGTGTTTTAAATTCTGGGATTGCCACTCCGCTCGCCGCGGCGAGCGGATCGCAATGACAGGCTATGCGTCGAATTCTTTTATGCAAAATACTTAATACAAAATACAAGATACTTCCACTTAGTCTTTAATTTTAATCCGTATTTAAACAAAAAACAAGCCTTACGTTGAAGGCTTGTTTTTCTTTTGGAACTTATTATAGCGCTATTTTTTCCAAAGTCCGTGGAGATTGCAATATTCTCTGGCAATCAATTCGTCTGAGTACTCTAGACAAAAATCTGCTTCAGGAGCATCTCCCGGTTTTAGGAATTTTTTGTAAGATTCTCCGTCAGCGATTACTTCAATCCATTCTATATAATGTTCTTCTTCCATTGGGTGAGCGACTTCACCAACTTTCACTTTAATTCCGGTTTCAGTTTTTTCAATTACGGGAACGTGTTTTTCGGTGGCGGCATCCTCTATATTTTCTTCCAATAATTGCATTGGTTTTCCGCAGCAAACTAATTCTCCTCCGCCGACATGTAGGGTTTCTACAATGTTTCCACAAATAGAGCATTTGTAGACTTCATTTTGGTTTTTTACCATATATTTATTCCTAATAATTAATATTGTTCACACTTAACCTGATAATAGGCTACGGGGTGATCACAGGCCGGACATCTTTCTGGAGCATTTTTTCCTGTATGCTGGTAACCACATTTTCTGCAGACCCAAACAGTTTCTTCCTCTTTCTTAAAGACAGTTTCATTTTTAATATTCTCTAACAGTTTCATATAGCGTTCTTCATGATGAGATTCTGCTTTTCCAATGGACATCAAACGGGCGGAAATTTTCCCCAGACCTTCTTCCTTGGCGACTTCGGCAAATTCTGGATACATATTTTCTGTTTCATAGTGTTCACCATCAATAGCGGCTTGCAAATTTTCTGCAGTTGTTCCGTAAGTTGTTGGAGCGGAAGTCTCGACACTGATTTCCTCGTATTTTTTTTCGCCAGTTTCTTTTTTTAGTTCATTTATCATTTTAAATAATTGCTTAGCGTGTTCTCTTTCTTGGTCGGCAGTTTCTTCAAAGATGGCGGCGATTTGTTCAAAGCCTTCTTTCTGGGCGATTTTGGCATACATTGAATAGCGATTTCTGGCCTGGGATTCTCCCACAAAAGCCTTGGTTAGATTTTCGATTGTCTTTTGCATAATCTTTTGGTAGGGAACAAAAATTTTTGTTCCCTACAATTAAATTGTTGGTTATTTATAATTTTCTGCATTTTTTGCAAATCCCATAAACAAAAAGTTCATAGTCTTTTACTTCTCCGATATTTTTAAATTTCTCTCTTAAATATTTTTTACTAATTATTATACTGTTTAAATCAATGACGCGGTGGCATTTTTGGCAGATGAAATGGTGGTGCAGGCTGGTGTCGGCGTCAAAGCGTTTGGTTTCTCCTGATAATTCTCGGATAGTATTTTTCTTGACGAACTGATTTAAATTTCGGTAAACAGTTCCCAAACTGATGCGGGGAAGTTTTTTTTGAACTTTTTGAAAAACATCCTCGGCAGTGGGGTGGCTTTTAGTATTACGTAAATAATCAAGAATGATTTGCTTTTGATTAGTTAGGCGTTCCACCGCTGTTTTATAATTAGTAATTATTCCTAATTACATATTATTACTGATAAGAAAAATTGTCAAATTTTGCTTGATTTATTTAAAAAAGTATGCTAGACTTCAATGATTGCATTATATTTAATCTAATGCAATTAATCATCTTTTAAAATCACCAAGGAGGACAGTATGATAGTTGAATTTGTGCGTGGTAATGTTTTGGCAGCTAATTACAAACACATTGCTTTTGCAGTCAACACAGAGGGGCATAATGATGCCGGGTTTGCAGGATTGGTTTCATCTCAGTATTGGACCGAACTTTCCAATACTGGAACAAAAAAATTAGGTGAAACTATGAGCAAGGGGGGCAAGATAAAATTTTTCATGCTCTTGTCTGCCATTCGTTGCGAAAAGACGGTTGGAATGACACGCCCAAAATGATAACCAATTGTTTGAATTCGCTCGATGTATCTGATGATGAAGTTATTGCTGTTGTTTTGATGGGAAGTGGAATGGTCGGTCAAATGAGTGGGGCTGATGTATTTGGAAATCTTGGCGGGATGGCTCGTTCCAAAAAGAAAGTTGCTGTATATACATTATGATGATTTTTTGAGTTGAATAACGCCGATTGCGGAACATCGCAATCGGCTTTTATTTTTTATAAATTAATTTGCTTATTTTTAAATATAAATCTACAATACGAAATACTTAATACAAGATACTAAATACTATGCTTATCGTTTGTCATTACAATGAAATAGCTTTAAAGGGGAAGAATCGGAATTTTTTTGAGGGGGTTTTGATGGAGAATATTGTTAAGAAAATTGAAAAAGAAATTTCCAGCGAGGCAGTGGAATATATCAAAAAAATTTCCGGTCGGATTATTGTTAAAATCAAAGATGGATTTAAGGAAGAAGATTTTTTTATTCTTCGAGATGTTTTTGGGTTGAGTCATTTTTCTTTTGCTGAGGAATTGGAACAGGATTTGGAAAAAATCAAAAAAGTTTCTTGGGAGATTATAAAAGAGGAAAAATTTGAAACTTTTCGAATTTCTACTTCACGATCGGAGAAAAATTTACCCTTGAAAAGCGAAGAAATTAATCGGGAAATCGGTGGATATGTTTTGGAAAAAAGCGGAAAAAAAGTTCAGCTTAAAAACGCGGATATTGAAGTTTTTATCGAAATGGTAAATAAAAAAGCTTTTGTATTTGCTAAGAAAATCGAAGCGGTCGGTGGAATGCCGGTAAGCGCTAGCGGGAAAGCATTGGTCTTGATGTCGGGCGGGATTGATTCGCCAGTGGCGGCTTATTATGCGCTTAAGCGGGGAGTGCAAACTGATTATATTCATTTTCATTCTTTGCCATATACTTCTGCAGCTTCCAATGACAAGGTGATTGAATTAGTAAAGAAATTAAGAAAGTTTCAAAATAAGGGAAAAATATTTATGGTTCCTTTGGCGCCGATTCAAAAAGAAATCGTGATGAAATGTCCTGAGAAATTTAGAATTCTTTTATATAGAAGGATGATGGTGCGAATTGCTCAGGAAATTGCCAAGCGAGCAAAATACAAAGCGCTTTATACTGGCGAATCAGTAGCGCAAGTGGCTTCGCAAACTTTAGAAAATATTGCAATTGTTAATGAAGTGGCTGAAATTCCGATTTTACGACCGCTTATCGGATTTGACAAAGCGGATATTATAAAAAAAGCCCGAGAGATCGGAACTTATGAAATTTCAATTCTACCGCACGAAGATTGCTGTACTCGTTTTATGCCCAAAAAACCAGAAACAAAAGGAAAAATTGCGGAAGTTCTAAAAGCAGAAGGAAGTTTGGAGATTGAAAAATTGGTCGGGGAAGTGTTGGGGGAGGTTGAGGTAGTGAAGGTTTAAGAGCTTTTTTATAATTTTTTGCCAAACGCGTTTGACAGGATTATTATTTTATGCTATGCTTACTTGTTGCTGAAATCATACTCAACTACAAGGAGGATAGTCATGAATAAATCAAGTTTGGCTTTGGCAGCCGGGGTGTTTTTTGGAAACTGGTTGGTGGTCCCGTTGTTCTTTCATAAAACCTTTACGGATGGTTTTTTTACCGGTCTAATCGCCATTCCTATCGTGTTGGTGCTCTGTAAAGTATTCGGCAGGAGGTGACTTATGTCGTCCTGTCAAAGCCTCGGTCGTTTTTCGCCCGGGGTTTTGTTTTGGCAAAAATTATAAAGAAGCTCAATCTAAAATGAAAAAATTATGCGAATTTTTCTCTAAACTTTTTATTTTTTAATAGCAGAAATTTGTGTGTTATGCAAACTTTATTAGGTAATATTATTGCTAAAATTGTAGCACATTAATTAATCTTAGAAAATAAAATTTGGTTTTGTGGAGGAGATCCTGAAACAAGTTTAGGACGACAATAAATTAGAATATAATTTATTTACTTGAGATTTTATTATGAGATCCCCGGGTCTGCGCACCTGAGTACAGGTGCTTGCCCGAGGATGACAAAAATAAAGTGTATTATGTCATTGCGAGGCAGTACTCTGCCGTGGCAATCCCGTAATTTAAAACACAAAACCTAATATTATAATTGAAGAATTTATTACAGGATTGCCGCGCAAATTTTGAGTACAAAATTTACTCGCAATGACAATTAGTATTCAGATGAGCGTATATAATTTTTTAAACGACAGTATTTTTAAACTGTTCAACTAATTATCTACTCAACTAATCAACTAAAACTAAATTGCTTTTTCTTTTTTTAGAATCTTAATTTTGTTTTCTGCTCCGCGGTTGTAGCCGCCTGTTTTTCCATCAGAACGGATGACGCGGTGGCAAGGGATTTTGGGGTCAAAGTTTTTGTGAAGGATATTTCCTATCGCGCGAGAGGCTTTGGGTGAGCCGGCTTTGATAGCGACTTCTTTGTAAGTCATTGTTTTTCCTTTGGGAATTTTGGCAACGATTTGAAAAACTTTTTGCTGAAAGGTGGATTGTCGTTTCATATTTTTTAAGAAAGATTTATATTATGTCATTCCAGAAGGTAGAATTTCTTAGCGAGTTTGCGAGCTTTAGAAATTCACCTGTGTGGAATCCCTGAATATTGTGGAAGAGATCCTGAAACAAGTTCAGGATGACATATCTGAGAATAAAAGTAATTTGTTTACAATATGTTTTTTCTAGGAGATCCCCGGGTCTGCGCACTTGAGTACAGATGCTTGCCCGAGGATGACAAGGAATAAAATAATATGTCATTTCGACCGGAGCGCAGCGGAGTGGAGAAATCTCGTGAACAATATAATTTTGTGACAGAGATCTCTCGACTGCGTTCACTCGTTCCTCGTTCACTTCGCTCGAGATGACAAGAGGAAGTTGCTAATATTTTTTATTTACTTTCTAATGGCGCGTGGAGGATGGAAAGTTTTTTGATGCCGACTTTCTTGAAGACGACCGTGACGTTTTCTTTGTCGGAGGAAATAATGATGCCATCGCCAAATTCCGGGTGGGTTACTTTCTCTCCGTCGGAATATTTTTTTAATTTTTTCTTTTTGGGAGTTTCTTTTTTCTTGAAGAAAGAAGTAAAAAACTTTTTTTCAGCTGGTTCTTTTAACTCTTCAGGAATATCTTCCAAGAAGCGAGAAGGCGGATTGCATTGAGTTGAGCCAAAAATAGTACGCAATCCAGTAAAAGATAAGTAAACTTTTTCTTCAGCGCGAGTAATTCCCACGTACATCAAGCGGCGCTCTTCTTCCATTTCTTTGTGAGAAAGCAAACTACGCGAATGAGGCAAAACTCCCTCTTCCATTCCAGAAATAAAAACAATTGGGAATTCCAAACCTTTAGCGCTGTGAAGTGTCATTAAATGAACAGAATTTTTTTCTTGATTAATTTTATCAGTATCGGATGCCAAAGAAACTTCTTCCAAGAAGGAATCTAAACAGTCTAAAGCTGGTTCTTTTTCAAATTTTTGCGCAACACTGAGCAACTCTCGAATGTTTTCTTGGCGCACTTCGCCTTCTTCGCCTTGTGTGGAAAGCATTTTTTCATAACCAGATAGGGAGGAAATTTTTCCTATAAATTGAGGAAGAGTGGAAGTTTTTCTGAGGGCTGACATTTTTTCTAGAAGCTTTGAAAACTCAGCAATGGCTTTTATTTTTCCTGAGTTTAATTCAGAAGTTTCATTTAGATTTAAGCCAGCGGTGATGTAATCAAGTTTGTTTTCTTTGGCGAAATAAATCCATTTGGCAAGTGTGGCTGTCCCGAGTCCGCGTTTGGGTTCATTGATAACTCTTTCTAATGAGACAGAATCATTGGGGTTTTGAATCAAGCGCAAATAAGCCATAATGTCTTTGATTTCTTTTCTTTGATAGAATTTTGTTCCGCCGATAATGCGATAGGGAATGGAATTTTTTAGGAATGATTCTTCAATAACACGAGATTGAGCATTGGTTCTATAAAGTACAGCAAAATCAGAATATTTTCTTTTATCTTCTTTGATTAGCTTTTCTATTTCGGAAGATATGAATTGAGCTTCGTCTTTTTCATCGTCAGCTTCATAAGAAGTAATTAATTTTCCACCCTCTCTTTGGGTCCAGATTTTTTTGTCGCGCTGGTTGGCGTTTTTGGCGATAACTTGAGCGGCAGCGTCCAGGATAATTTGAGTGGAGCGGTAATTTTGCTCAAGCTTTATTTCACGAGTGTTGGGGTAATCTTTTTCAAAGTTAAGGATATTGGCGATATCAGCTTGGCGCCAACCATAGATAGCTTGGAAGTCATCACCGCAAACCCAAATGTTTTTGTGTTTTTGGGAAAGAAGTTTGATGAGTTTGTACTGAGCGTGATTGGTGTCTTGATATTCGTCCACCATTATATATTTGAATAAATTTTGATAATTGCTGAGAACATCCGGAAATTGCTCAAAAATTTCTACAGTTAAACGAATTAAATCATCGAAATCCAAGGCGTTGTTTTCGCGAAGTTCTTTTTGATAGGTTTTGTAAATCTTAGCGATAATTTCCTGATAAAAACCTTGAGCTTCTCTCTCGAAATCATCAGAATTTTTTAGTTCGTTTTTTGATTTGGAGATTATAGATAAAACAGTGCGTGGATTAAATTGATCCTTGCTGATTTGCAATTGAGCAAAAACTTTTTTAACAAGAGCAAGTTGGTCTTGATCATCAAAAATATTGAAAGATTTTTTGTAGCCGAGTCTTTCAATTTCACGTCGGAGAATTTTGACACAAGTATTGTGGAAAGTTCCAATGTGAGGAAGGGTTTTGTTTTCTGATTTTTGGGATAGAAGCTGGGCGATACGAGATTTCATTTCCTGAGAAGCTTTATTGGTAAAAGTGACAGCAAGAATATTATGAGGGTGAATGTTTTTTTCTTGAATTAAATAAACCACGCGGTGAGTGAGGGTTTTTGTTTTTCCACTGCCGGCTCCGGCAATTACCAAAACCGGCCCTTCGGTTGTGACGACGGCTTCTTTTTGAAATTCATTTAGGCTTTTTAATAGGGTCATAGATTTAGTATTTTGTTGATTGTATTGGGTATTTTGTATCCAAACCCTCACCCCAGCCCTCTCCCTCGGGGAGAGGGGGAAAGAAAAGAGGGAAGATTGGGAATTTTTAATTTCCAATTTAAAATCAATTTTTAATGTTTGAGTTTCATAACAGAAGAGACGATAAAATATATGTCATTTCGACCGTAGCGAGGCACGAGCGGAGTGGAGAAATCTTACAAGTTTTTTCAAGAGATCTCTCGACTGCGTTTCGTTCGTTCCTCACTCAACTCCGCTCGAGATGACAATAATGGGGTTGTCAGTTTTTTTGTATCGTGATTTTTCTGTGAGATCCCCGGGTCTGCGTGTCTGAGTACCCCAGTTATTCAACGGGGCACGCAGACACTTGCCCGAGCCTGTCCGCCTTGGGTGGGGATGACAAACGGGGTTAGAAATTTAATATTTGGAATTTTTTCACTTTATCTTTCGGTGAAATTTTTGGTGGATTTCTTTGAGTCCTTTATTGGTGACGTGGGTGTAGATTTGGGTGGTGCTAATATTTGAGTGGCCAAGCATTTCTTGGACGCTTCTGATATCAGCACCATTAGAAAGTAAATCAGTGGCGAAACTGTGGCGGAAAGTGTGCGGGTGAACATCTTTGACGATGCCGGCTTTCTTGGCGTAGTGTTTGACGATTCTTTGAATAGAGCGCGGAGTTAAGCGCAGGTCATCGTCTTTTTGAAATCCGATTTTGTTGGTGCGGATAAAAAGTGCCGGGTCAATATCGGTGCGTTTATTTAAATATTCTTCTAGTGCCTTTTTGGCGGAATCGGAAATAAAAACGACACGCATCTTTTGTCCTTTGCCGATGATACTAAATTCTTGAGTTTTTAGATTGATGTTTTCGATATCTAACGATGATAATTCTGAAACGCGCAACCCGGCGGAAAATAATAGCTCTAAAATAGCTTTATCGCGCAAAGTTTGTAAGTCGCCGGCATTAGCTGAGAGAATAATTCTTTCTACTTCGTCCGGTTCAAGAAAAGTAATTTCTTTGGCGGGATTTTTGCCAATCTCAATTTTTTCAGCCGACAAAGAGGAAATATCCTGCTTGGATAAATATTTCAAAAAGTTTCTCAAAGCGATGGCGTGATAATTTTGGGTAACTTTTTTGAGCGGTTCGCCGTCTTGATTAGTCAAGCGATTAAGATGAAGGCGGAATTTTTTGACGGTTTCCAGATTTATTTGGTCGGGAGATTTTATTTTAGAAAAATCCAAGAAGCGTTCCAAATAATGAGCGTAGTTCTCAATGGTTTTTTGCGAACGTCCCAAATCCAGTTCCAAATGCTCCAAAAAGTCTTCCACTAATTTGTTTATATTTTTTTCCGACATAATTGTATTTTAGCATATCGATAAGTAAAATAAAATCATTGAATATAGGTAATTTTAGGCTGTGGATAATTTTATTGACAAAAATGGTTAATGTAATATACTTCTTCAGGTATAAAAATTAGAGATTAAATTTGATGAAGGTTGCTTTTTTGTTGCAAAATTCTCAGAATTTGATCTAAAAGAAAGATTTTTGCTATATTTGTAAACAACAAATTCGCGGTTTTTGGAAAAAAATCCGCATCAGCAGTAAAAATTTTCAAACTAAGACTTATAGCGTTCAAAGACAAATCGCGCTCTT
>Ga0116152_10002660_pt1 | contig 14521 bp, 11 predicted proteins | sample AD_UKC119_MetaG_FD_89894 | JGI IMG/M metagenome (GOLD analysis project Ga0116152, IMG submission 89894) | Active sludge microbial communities of municipal wastewater-treating anaerobic digesters from Hong Kong - AD_UKC119_MetaG | ecosystem: Engineered > Bioreactor > Anaerobic > Digestate... | reverse complement strand
TAAAATTGGAATAAATAATTTCTTCATAAAAGTTAATTTTGAGCAAATATAAATTTAATTTTTAAAGGATGACGAGTTTCTCAAATTTTTCAACCCGTTGATTGGTTAACGTAGATCTTACGGTTATCTTATATACATACACACCTTTTCCGATACGGTCGCCAAAATCGTCGCGGCCGTCCCACGTAATTTCACGGCACAAATAACTGCCAGAGGGTGGTAAAGAGGCGTTTTTGGTCCACACCACTTTTCCGGTAACGGTAAATACCTGTACTTGCACGTCCAAGGTTTCGTCCGGCCTGTTGTGGTTGAACCAAAACTCGGTATAATTCACAAAAGGGTTTGGGTAATTTAGCACTCGGGTAATTTCCAACTTTCCGCTACCCGCAACTATAAACTGTATTTCGGCGGTGGAGGAATTGTTGTACACGTCCCAGGCCTTTAAGGTCAGGGTATGAAGGCCATCTTCCAAATCGCGGAATTTAAAATGGGTTTTCCCTTTTGTATAATCATCTACTTCAGCTTGGTAAAATTCATTCAAGATAAATGGATTGGATTCATCACCGTCCAAAATTGCTACAATATCATGGCCAATTCCACTGGCGGTGTTTATTCCATTTGGATCTTCCAGTTTGACAAGCAAGATTGGCGAATCGTCCGTAATTCCTCCTGAAACAAAACTTTCATCATTCATATAAAGCCGAATCAACGGTCCTTCGTTATCCTCGGGTGCATTTTCATTGAGGCCACCTACATTTAATTCAAGGTTTACCCCTGTTTGGTCTTCCAGCGTATTGTCTCTTTTGGCATAAAGACTCACCCTTCCTTTCCCAACAGGAATTTGAATATCTCGCGGCACGACAAATTCAAATTCAAAGAGTCCGTTGGAAACGGTTGCTTGTCCATTAAAAAGTCCTTCGCCCAGGTTTATAAAATCCATATAGATGTTATGATTGTCATTGTCCAAAGTTCTTCTCATCACATTTTTATCAAATATTTTGGCCTCAAGAACACCATTGTAATCAGACATTAACGTCCCAGAGCTATTGACAACCTCGCCCTCAATTTTAATTTTGCTCAATGCCTTTAGAGTATCCGTGGCCTGTGCAATTGGCACCCCATTTAATTTAGTGATACGAATGTCTCTTTTAGGAAAAGCAAGTGGCATGGCAGGGTCGCCAATATAAAACACTACGCGTCTAGTTATCGTGGTCATTTCCGTTTTTGAAATACGGAGTCCTTCCGCAGGCGGATTTGGTATTTCCGTATCAAAACCAAAAAGCTGATTGGCCAAGCGTTTATTGAAATCAATCCCAACATTTAAATATACTGCCCTCGTAGTGGTTACCAATGAAATAGCACCACCATCCTTGTTTTGAAATGTAAGTTCTCCAGCCGTAATACGCGATGGGTTATCAAATTTTGTGAATTCGCAGGTAACAGTTATTATACACGGAAGTTTGTCTTTGTTCCTTAATTCCTGCGCTGCTTCCTTAGTATAAATGGCTTCGTGCGCCAAACCATCTTCCCCGCCATGACCAAAATAATCTATAATTATGGCTCCGGCCTCAATAGCTGTTTTAATGGCGTCATTAACTTCCGGATAACGGTTACCGCCTGCAGATGTCTCTTGTTGGTAAGCATCGGAATGTATTTTTTTTACATTTATAAAGGGCTTTCTTGCTGAAATAGTATCGCCAAGCTTATCGAGTTCTATTTCTAGATCTTCCTCACCTTCCTTATCAACATCATCAGAAATAAGTACAAAATTGTTCCGCCAATTGCCATAGGAAGATTTTTCGTTATACTTTATAATTTTATCTACCATTGCATTTGCCAAGGATACATTATCTGCAATAATTCTTCCCATTGCTATGTCTAGTCTATCTATATCTTCAGAGTTCCCGCTACCAATTGTACCTTCGGAAGGGTCCATATTTCCAAAGAAATCGTCAGACATAAAAGAAGTAGCGACATCTGTCCCTATAAGTGTATGGAAGGTTGGGACATTGTTATTATTATTGGTTATCCTGTTTTTATAGTCTATGGAAGTGTCGCCCATGATCCCAACATACTTTATACGTTTTGATTCTGAGGAGGCATTAAAGTAAACGTATCTAATAAAATTTCGAATAGCACTTATTTCTTGTCTTCCGGAACTGAATTCCTCATAAATTTTATCTGTTGTGACCACTTTCACATTAAGCCCTTGAAGTTCTTTGTTATGCTGGGCCAAACGCAATGCAGGCTGAATAAGGAAAGGAGGAGCGATAATAATGTAATCCACATCTTTAAAATTACCGGATTCGTCTTTGAATATGGTTCCTTTTAAGTTTTGATTTTGAACAGATGATTGAGCTATTTTGGTGGGAACAAAATAATTATTTGGGTTTATAGCCACATACTTGCGGACTTCGCCAAGGGTTTGTTTAAATCCAAAAGAGGAAGCATTGTTCTCATTTTGCTTTGATGTAATAGATTGGAAATCGGTAACATCCCAAACCTGTGAAAATTCGGTAGCGTTACTTATTTGATATTCGCCCACCCCTGCTAGGTTAGCCGCATTGTTATACTGAAAAGCCAACTGCCCTCCGGTTCCGCTTAACTGCCTAACGGCCCAAATGCCAATGTAATCCAAATAACCGATGCTCGATGGGTTTCCCGCATTGTTGTAAGCCAAATCTACTTTAACAACGGCATTGTTGGCAGGAACTTCAACATCTAGGTCGGCCATGCTCAGCAATCCGCTATCTCCCAATCGTGAAAAATTAAGTGGATCCAGACTGGTACTATTTATGGAAACCGCCATAGAAGTATCACTTTCGGAAGCCGCAGCGGCTTTCACGATCAACCTCATTGGTTTACCGGTTACAATATTTGGAAACTCAAAGCTATAACTCTGTTCACTGTCAATATCAAAACGGTTTCCAAACCACTTTCTTCCCAACTTTGTGGGGCTGAATTCGTCCTTTTCATGAAATTGGTAATCATCAAACTCATTGATATTAAATTCAACGCTGCCCGTTGGCTCAACCATTGAAACTATACGTTTTCCAGGGGCGCCCCCTGCGGTAACATAATAATAGGAGTCGTCACTATATGGATTTAGGTTAGAGTCATTCTCTTGCACATAACCTTCGGTACTGGTACCATAAAACAAAATATAATCACTTCCATCAAAACTGCCATCTTGTTCGCCCGAAACCTGTATCGCATTTTCAGGAAGATCAAAAAAGCGGGTTTGGTCATTTCGCAAAGGCAGCGTTTGTCCACCATTGCCATATACTTTAAGGGTTCTAGGGTCAACACCATCTGTATTCATCCCCAAACTATTCAGAAAACTTTTATCTAGTTTATAAACCCCAGTTTTTTCAACTTTAAATTTAAACCATTGTCCCGTGGCCAAGACAGAATTAGTTATTGGTGGTGGATTATTACGGTTTTGTGGGCCATAATTATAATTAACATCAAAAGAAAGTACCTTTTGGTAGCTTCCATTATTTTTTATTATTGGAGAAATACTAAAAATTGTATAAAGCACGTCTCTTGCCATGGTGCTTGCAATGTGATATTCAAGTTTGTTCGGCAGTGTTTCTGGAGAGATTTTTTTTAACTCTTCAGAAGAAACAGGCCCAAAACGAACATTGGTAACAGTTACTGAATTTCGGTCTGCAAATGCGGCATCTTTCCATTGAGTGGTATAAATGACGGTGTTCTTGTCCATTTGAAGCTTCAATCTTTCCAAAGCCATCTCATTGGATGAAATAGCAGGCCCATTAGCACCAAAGCTATCGGCAGTAGCATTGGTTCCGCCCCAGTATATATTTATATTTTTTGATTGTGCCTTTACTAAAAAAGGCATCACAAACAGAACAGAAAGAAGTATTGCTTTTCTCATTAGTACCATTAACGCTTCAAATATACACTTAGTATAACGCAACATTTTAAAGTTTTTCAGCAAAATGATATTAGGATAATAATTTTAAAACTAATACGTTTGCATACGGGATTGGTCATAAAACCTTTTAAAATCCCACAGCGCAATAATAATAAAATATTATTGTGTTTTTGTCGTTAATTACTATATTGCGAACCCAATTTTATCATATTTGAATCTATGATGTTAAGAAAAAACCTAGCATTAAAGCTATTTGTTACTGTAATAGCGGCCTCGCTCCTTGTAGGTTGCAACAAAACTAGAGACTATAAAAATAGTTCCCGAGCCACAGGCTGGAAGATGAACGCCAAAGAAGGTGGTTTCCAGTATGATCCAAAAACCAAAGAACAAGAAACAGGGCCAGGTCTCGTTTTTGTTGAAGGCGGAACATTCACAATGGGACGGGTTCAGGACGATCCAATGCACGATTGGAACAATTCCCCAACACAGCAGCACGTTCAATCCTTTTATATGGACGAAACTGAGGTAACCAACCTAATGTATCTTGAATACCTAGACTGGTTGAAGAAAGTTTTTCCACCCTCTGACGAAAACTACAGAAAAATTTATGAAGGCGCTGTGCCAGACACACTTGTTTGGAGAAACCGCTTAGGGTTTAATGAAGTAATGACAAACAATTATCTTCGCCACCCTGCTTATGCAGAATATCCTGTAGTTGGTGTTAGTTGGGTACAAGCAGTTGAATTCAGCAATTGGAGAACAGACCGCGTTAACGAAATGGTTTTGGAAACCGCAGGTGTTACAGCCCGTAACGCTCGTTATGATGCAAAGCCAGGCGAAACCTTCAATACCGAAACTTACTTAAACGCCCCCTCGCTAACTTACGGAGGCAATGATTCTATTACCCGTGGCGGAAAAAAATCTGAAGCCATTGCGAAAAGAAGCAAGGACAGTACAAACTTATATATTCAGCGTAAAGATGGTTTGCTAATGCCATCATACCGCCTACCAACCGAGGCTGAATGGGAATACGCAGCCCTTGGCCTAGTGGGGCTTCGTAACTATAATGTTTATCGCGGAAAGAAAAAATATCCTTGGGAAGGCCAGTACACCCGCTCTGGAAAAAGAAGATCTCGTGGTGACCAATTGGCAAACTTTAAGCAAGGTGATGGTGATTACGGAGGAATAGCAGGATGGAGTGATGACGGCGCCGATATTACTGCGCAAGTTAAATCATACGAACCAAACGATTTCGGACTTTATGACATGGCCGGAAACGTAGCAGAATGGGTTGCCGACGTTTATCGCCCAATCGTAGATGATGAGTTCAATGACTTTAATTACTACCGCGGAAACGTTTACACTAAAAATGCCATTGGCGAAGACGGAAAAGTAAAAGTGGTTACAATGGACTCCATTGTGTATGACACATTGAGCAATGGAAAAATAGTAGCCCGCAACTTGCCTGGAGAAATTCTTCAAGTACCGGTTGATGAAAATGAAACATACTTGCGCACAAACTTCTCTAGCAGCGACAACCGTGACTATAGAGATGGTGACAAAGGCTCATCTCGATACTATCAATCTTTTGCAGATGATGAAAGTGAAAGTGATGATGGCAACAAACGTATGTACAACTCGCCTATACAAAAAGTATATGCAGATAGCTTAGGAGAATTAGATCGTCAGTATGACAAATCTTCAAGCAGAACTACTTTGGTTGACAATGAAGTCCGTGTTTACAAAGGTGGTTCTTGGAGAGATAGGGATTATTGGTTAGACCCTGCACAGAGACGTTATTTCCCTCAAGATATGGCAACAGACTATATCGGGTTTAGATGTGCGATGAGCCGTGTTGGTTCAAAATCCAAAAAAGGAAAACGACCAAGAAACTAAAATATCAAAAAATTATAAGAAACAGCCCTCCTGAGCATTCAGCTTCGGAGGGTTTTTTTAGTATATTTATTTTATGAATATAGAATTGCTCCACAAACATTTTTTGGACAGCAGCGGTGTTTGTACTGACACTCGCAAAATTTCGCCAAACTGTATCTTTTTTGCACTTAAGGGTGAAAAATTCAATGGAAATCTTTTTGCACAGGAAGCCTTGGACAAAGGAGCAGGAAAGGTAATTGTTGATGAAGAAGCTTATCATAAAAACACAGGGGAAACAATTTTGGTCGAAAACGCTTTGCTCACCCTTCAGCAATTGGCAAGGTTTCATAGAGAGTTTCTTGGCCTTCCTATTATTTCTTTAACGGGAAGCAATGGAAAAACCACTTCCAAAGAGCTTATAAATGCAGTACTTTCGCAAAAATTTAAAACCGTTGCCACACAAGGAAATTTAAACAACCATATTGGTGTTCCGCTAACATTACTGGCAATGAACAAAGAAACAGAGCTTGGAATTGTGGAAATGGGCGCCAATCATTTGGGCGAAATAAAAATGCTGAGCGAAATAGCCGAACCAGATTATGGTTATATCACCAATTTCGGAAAGGCACATTTGGAAGGCTTTGGAAGTCTTGAAGGCGTAATTCAAGGCAAAACAGAACTTTATCAGTTTCTGAAAAAACACAATAGGGAAATATTTGTCAACGCAAACGACCCAAAACAATTGGCCAATTCAGAAGGAATTGAACGAATCACTTTTGGCTCTCCACAGAGTGACTTCGACGTTCAATTAATAGACAGCTCGCACCACCTTTTAATTGAATTTAAAGGAACTGAAATGCAAAGTAATCTAGTGGGAGCTTACAATTTCGCAAATCTTTCCGCCGCAATCGCCATTGGAGCCTATTTTAAGGTTTCCATTGAAAAAATTAAAGATGGAATTGAAAGTTATGTCCCGTCCAACAATCGTTCCCAATTGATGGTTAAAGGCACAAACACCATTTTGATGGATGCCTACAACGCAAACCCCACCAGCATGATGGCAGCCTTGGAAAACTTTAAACAGGCCAAGGGTGAAAACAAAATCATGTTTCTGGGTGATATGTTTGAATTGGGCAAAGATGCAGAAAAAGAGCACCAAATCATCGTAGATTTTTTAGCAGAAAACCCTTTTGGAAACGTATTTCTCGTTGGAAGTAATTTCTTTAAAACAACAAGCAACGACTCCCATATAAGGAAACTTGAAACTTTTGAGGAATTGAAAACTACCCTTGAAAACAATTTGCCGAAAAATGCGACAATCTTGATTAAAGCTTCCCGAGGAATGGCCTTGGAAAGAATTTTGGATGTTATTTAAAATTATTGAAAAGAACTATAAGCAAATTCCAAGCTTTCAATTGCAATTTCCTTACTTTCAGAATTTAGCTCTGAAACTACCCACTTTACAGGCCAGGCATTTGAAAAAACCCATGATTTGAGAGCTTTTTTATCTGTATCCAACAATTTTACTGTTATATTTTTTGTTTTTATAGGAATACTCTCATTGCCATTAAACGTATTCCTGCACCAAAAAACAACCTCAGAATCTTTTGATGCCATCCCTCTTTTTAACACTAAGTTTGAATATTTTAAAGGGGTTGGAACACGATGCTCGAAATTATTGTTTCCGCCTTCTGTAATTTCTTCAATACCCATTTCCATTGTAATTCCAGAGATTTCTTTAAAAATCACTTCCTCTTTTCCTGATGTGTTTGTAAGGCTCAGTTGAAAATAAAATGCAACGGGAGGATAATTATCCATTAGGAACCATTTTTAATTGTTAATCCTTCATGATTTAGTTCCAAAGTTTCAACAGCAATTTCGGTTGCGTCAGTTTCTGAATTGACTGCTAATATTTGCGTGGGCCAAGCGTGGGCCAATGCCCAACTCATAACCGCACTACCGGCCTCATCCCTAAGCGTTATAGTAATGGTTTCTCTTTGTATGATATTCATTTTAATAGAGTCATGCCATTTCCAGAAATTGTTGTCATTAACAAAAACCCCTCTCTTTAGGGTTATATTTCCTGTTTTTACCATACCCGGTGATTTTATGGCAGAAAACTGTTTATTATCACCATGCCTATATTCTATGGGCTGTGTTTCTGTTTCTATACCTGAAACTTCTTGAAAGGAAACATCCTTATCCTGCGAACCAAACCGTACCGAAAAGTGAAGTTTGGGTAAAGGCCAACTATCGTCTTGTGTTTCTCCTGCCATTTTATATATTTTTCAGAGTGATTCTATAATATTAACAATAAAAGGCTTTGATTCCTATAAGTAGTACTACGTAAATTTGTTTCACAAAAAAACCCGAAAAGATACATTTCGGGCTTGAAAACCAAGAAACTTTTGAATTTATATTATTGTGGGTCATACTGGATTCGAACCAGTGACTTCTACCCTGTCAAGGTAACACTCTGAACCAACTGAGTTAATGACCCTAATTTTAAAACTCCAAAATACAAATAACAAATTCCAAGCAAAAGATTATTTGTCAAATTTTTTGATAGGTTTCTTTTTTATCATTCCGCCTTTTGCATCTTTCACTGAGGTCATAATCATAAATGCCTGCGAATCAATCTTATCCACTTCCGTCTTCAACTTGCTCATTTCCAAACGTGTAATCACAGTATATACAACATCTACCGGTTTTCGGGTCTGGCCTTCTTTTGCAAATCCGTTTTCAGCTTTAAAAATTGTACAGCCCCGACCCATTTTTTCAATAATTGCCAAACGTATTTCTTCATTTTTTTCGGAAATAATTGTTATTCCCATAAATTCTTCAATCCCGTCAATTACAAAATCAACCGTTTTTGAAGCGGCAAAATAGGTAAGTATTGCATACAATGCGATTTCCGTGGAAAGAAAATAAGCCGCTGTCATGAAAATGATAACGTTGAAAATCAAGATCACATTCCCTACTGTAAGGCTGGTTTTTCGACTGATAAATATTGCCAAAACCTCCGTTCCATCAATGATAGCTCCTCCGCGGATTGCCAAACCAATTCCCAGGCCTAAAAACAAACCTCCAAAGGCCGCTACCAATATTTTATCATCTGTAATTTGAGGAAAAGGAATCAAGGCAACGGCTATTGCCAAAAGCACAATACCCAATACGCTTTTTATGGCAAATCTTTTTCCGATAGAGAAATAGGCAAGTATTAAAAAAGGAAGGTTAAAGCACACCAACAATAGTGGAAATGAAATACCCGCCAGTTCATTTACCATCAGCGAAATACCTGTTACTCCACCATCTATAAAACTGTTTGGCATCAAAAAACCTCGCAGGCCGAAAGAAGCAGAGATTAAACCCAACAGCAAATAGAAAAAATCCCAGGCTTCGTGGACTACTTCTACTTCTAGGCTTTTTACACGTTTTTCAAAAGGCTCGGAAATCTGTGAAGGTTTACGGTGCTTTTGACGGTTCTTAACTACGTTTACTATTATGTTTTTAAAGAATGGGTTCAAGGATTTTTGAGTTTAAAAATATGAATTCAGCCAAAGTTAAATTTATTTATTTTAATATGAAGTATGGAATAGCACAATAAAAAAACCGAAGCTATCACTTCGGTTTTTTTTATTGTAGTGGGCGATGAGGGGTTCGAACCCCCGACCCCCTCGGTGTAAACGAGGTGCTCTGAACCAGCTGAGCTAATCGCCCTCATTGTTTTGAGGTTGCAAATATAAGTTAGTTTTTATTTCCCGCAAACAATTATTTGAAAAATATCACAAAACTTCAGCCACCACAAAAGTACTTCCGCCAACAAAAATTAAATCTTTCGCCGAAGCAGCTTTAATAGCAGCTAAATACGCGTTTTTTATCGAAATATAGTCTTCCCCAACCAATCCAAAACCTCTAGCCTGCGAGAGCAACAACGAAGCATCCAAACCGCGCGGTATGTTTGGCTTGCAGAAATAATATACAGCATCTTTCGGAAACAAAGGCAATACGGACGCCAAGTCTTTATCGCTAACCACGCCCAAAACAATATGCAACTTTTCAAAACTTTCTTTTGAAAGCTGTTCCATTACCAACTGCAGCCCTTCCCTATTATGCCCCGTATCGCAAATCACTTTCGGATTTTCGCCCAAAACCTGCCAACGCCCCATTAAACCAGTATTTTTAATGGTATTCAACAAACCTTTTTGAATGTTTTCTTCGGAAATATTCCATCCTCTTTTTTGAAGTATTCTTAAAGTTGCCAAAACAGTTTTTATATTTTTTTGCTGATAAAGTCCCTTTAAATCTGAAGTAAGGTTTGAAGAATCAATTGCTTCGGCAAAAAGGATTTCAGCATTCCTTTCCGAAGCGATTTCTTCAAAAACGGGTTTTGTTTCCGGCAGCATTTCTCCAATAACAACAGGCACTCGATCTTTAATGATTCCGGCTTTTTCGGAGGCAACTTTTCCCAAGGTATTTCCCAAAAACTGTGTGTGGTCCAAACCTATATTTGTAATCACTGAAACTTTCGGAGTTATTATGTTCGTGCTGTCCAGCCTTCCCCCCATTCCCACTTCAACAATGGCGATGTCCACTTTTTCCTTTCGGAAATAATCGAAAGCAAGTCCCACGGTCATCTCAAAAAAGGAAAGTTTGTTTTTTTCGAAATAGGTCTTGTGGTTTTCAACAAATTCCGAAACATACTGCTTTGGGATCATTTTGCCGTTTACTTTTATTCGCTCGCGAAAATCCCTTAAATGCGGCGACGTGTAAAGTCCTGTTTTATAGCCCGCTTCCTGAAAAACAGACGCCAACATATGGCTGGTACTGCCCTTGCCGTTGGTGCCGGCAACGTGAACACTTTTGAAATTATTTTCTGGGTTTTTAAGATACTCGGCAAGATTCAAGGTAGCACTCAAATCTGCTTTATAGGCAGTCTTTCCCACACGTTGGTACATGGGGAGCTGTTCGAAGAGCCAATTTATAGTTTCGGTATAATTGATGTTTCGAAATTTTAAGGTACTAAATTACTGAGAAAGACTGAATTTGTATATAATCTTACCTATTTGCTTGGCAGGTGCTTTATCGTCGGCATTGAATTTTGTAGCCAAAGCTGCGCGCCTTGCTGGCTCCAACAAACATTTAGAGTTATTTGTTGTTCCTCGTACACCGGGAGTTGCGCTAATTACTTTTCCATTTCGATCCACTTCAATACTAACCACTACGGTTCCGGCCTCGTTACAATCTTGCACGAATTTTTCTTTGTTGAGTGCTTTTCGCCCGCCCAACAAATAATTGCCATCACCATCCAAGCCTTTTCCTGTACCATAATATGCACTGGCATTGGGATCGCCATCGGGACTTCCCTTGTCGCCGGGTTTGCTGTCATTGCCTTCGCCTCCTTTTGCAGTTCCATCGCTTTTAGGCCCATTCAAAATACTGGAAAGTGCATCGGTTGTTGACTTATCCGGTTTGGGATCTGGTTTTTTTGTTTCTTTTTTGGGCTGTTCCTTTACAGGAGTTTCCGTTTGTTCCTTTTTAGGTTTCTCTTTTTTGATCACGGGAGCTTCCTCATTATTTTGCGTAACCACCTCTTCCTTTATTTCAGATTTGGGCTGCGATACAGGAGGCGGAGTTGCCTTTTGTGGTGCAGATTGTATTTTTTCGGTTGGTTGAATGTTTCCACTGCCAGTATCGGTTGTGCCAAAATTTATTGCGATGCCCTGCTCCAACGGCGGATCCAAATACTTCATCCCCATATAAAACAGTAGAATAAGAATAATTACATGCACGATTACCGTGATGGTCATACTTTTTCTTTTATGTTCTGTGTTTAAAAAGTTCAAAGTTTAAAGTTGAAAGTTTGTGGTCTGTGGTTTAACTTGTCGAAACTTTAGCAATATTGCATTTTTTATAAACTGCTTACTGCTACTGAATACTGCCTACTTTAGTTTGGCCTAACGGCAAGCACTACTTTGAAGTTGTTTTTGTTTGCAATATCCATCACAAACACTGCATCTTCAATAGGAACACCTTCTTCGGCGCGCAGGATAATGGTAGGCTCATCTTGTCCTGACAGTACTTTTTTTAGTTCGCTTTCAATGCTGTATTCGCTTACTCGTTCTTTATCCACATAATAAGCCCCATTTTTTGTAATGCTAACGGAAGCTTTCTGGATATTTGACGTTTTCCCTTTTGCCTTCGGAAGTATCAAATCCAAAGCATCTGGCGTTATTGCTGGTGAAGTTAGCAGGAAAAACACCAACAACAGAAAAACAATATCCGTCATGGAACTCATACTGAATTCGGCACTTACTTTATTTCTTCCTCTTAGATTCATTAAGCGGGCTCATTTAACATGTCAAGAAAATCTACCGCCGTGGCTTCCATTTGGTGCACCACTTTATCGGTACGCACTACCAAATGGTTGTAGCCCATATAAGCAATAATACCCACTATTAAACCTGCAACAGTTGTGGTCATAGCGGTATAAATACCTTCGGCAAGAGTTCCCATCTCGGCTTGGCCGCTGCTTGTTGCCAATTGGTGAAAAGCCAAAACCATCCCAATTACGGTTCCCAAGAATCCAATCATTGGCGCTGCCCCAGCAATTGTAGCCAAAACGCTTACGTTCTTTTCGAGTTTGTAAACTTCAAGTCGGCCTGCATTTTCAATGGCGGTATTGATGTCTTCCAATGGACTTCCAATTCTGGAAATTCCTTTTTCAGTTAAATGCGAAACCGGAGTGTTGTTTTGTGCACAAAGTACTTTTGCTGCTTGAATATTGCCCCTGGCAACGTGGTCGCGAATTTGGTTCATAAAATTCCTGTCCATTTTTGAAGCCGCCTTTATTGCAAAAAGTCGTTCAAAATAAATATAGACCGCTACGAATAACAGCACAAAAAGCACTGCGATAATTATTTGGCCAGCAACGCCCCCTGTCAATAAAAGATCCATTATTGAAAGAGTTTTTTCTTGTGCAACTGGTTCAAGATCCTGCACAACTTCTGTGCCCTCTTGAAGAAAGAAGTTTAACATAAAAAAGGTTTTGTTTTAGTGAATAACGAAATTAGGTTTCAGAAATTGTTAGGTGTGGTGAAATAACACTCTTTCAAACAACAGAAATACCCCTGCCCCAGCAATGAAGCCCAAAAAGGCCAGCCAAGTAATCTTTTTCAGGTACCAAATAAAGTCTATACGCTCCATTCCCATAGCGGCAACCCCTGCGGCGGAACCGATGATGAGCATACTTCCACCCGTTCCTGCTGAATAGGCTATAAAGTGCCAAAGCACGGAATCTATTGGCATATCATACATTCCCATGGAAGCGGCCACAAGCGGCACGTTATCAATAATGGCAGAGAGCACTCCCAACAATAGAATAACAACGTCCTGATTTGGTATTGCACGCTGCAACACTTCGGCAACATAGCGAAGTGTTCCCACTTCTTCCCCATTAACTACACCATATACAAGACTTTCCAATCCCGCAACCGCCATCAATATTCCAAGGAAGAACAGAATACTGGAAATTTCTATACGCGACAATGCTTTGTGTGCAGAATATAAATGTCTTCTTTCTTTACTGAAATCTTCTTCTGGATGAATGTATTCTGAAACCAACCATACTACACCTAAAGCGAGCATCATTCCCATGTAGGGAGGCAAGTGGGTCAAGGTTTTAAAGATAGGCACCGAAATTATCATTCCCAACCCCAAAAACAGCATGGTTTTGCTACTCAAAAGAGCTTCTTCTGCTTTGTCTTCCCCGGCATCAACATCAATATTTCCACGGAAAGCAGGCATATAACTTGCAATTAAAAATGGGATCGCAAAACATACAATGGAAGGTAAAACCACAAATTCAATTAAGCCTGCCGCCGTTAATTTTTTTGCAATCCACAACATAGTTGTGGTAACATCACCTATTGGTGACCATGCGCCACCTGCGTTTGCTGCTATTACAACCAAAGCGGCATACCAAATTCTATCTTCTCTTTTATGGATTAATTTTCGCAGAAGAGTTATTAAAACAATAGTGGCGGTAAGGTTATCTATAATCGCTGAAAGGAAAAAAGCAAGAATCCCAATAATCCAAAGCAATTTTTTTTTGCTCTTCGTATGTACGGCACTTTTTAAAACTTCAAAACCACGGTGAAGGTCAATTATTTCAACAATCGTCATCGCTCCAATTAGAAAAATAAGTATCTCGGCTGTTTTTCCCAAATGGTGAAGCAGCGTTCCCTCAAAACCTTCCATTGCAGATTCGCCTCCAGAAAGAAAATTGAAAGTTTGCTCTTCACTGTTAATAATATCAAACCAACCACTAGTGAAACCTATGGCCAAAACCGCCCAAATTAAAGAAGCCATGATAAGGGCGGGTACAGTTTTATCCAGTTTTAAAGGATGTTCCAAGGTGATGGAAAGATATCCTATTACGAAAATTAAAATGATTATTGATGCCATATTGCTAAAGGTTACTGTTAATTAAATTAATTGCTTTAAGGCAATTTCAAAAGCAGTCTTGCTTATGTTGGTTTTGGTAGTATTGTTATCAAATGTATTTTGAATAGCATTCTTGATAGTGATGGAGGTATCTTTAAAAATAGCTTCATCTGTCATTTGTACTTTGCGCTCCATAAAATAGGCAAAAACACGTGCCATTCCGCAATTACTTATAAAGTCTGGTATTAAGCTAACACGCTCATCTGTATATTCCATAATGGGCCCAAAGAAAATCTCTTTGTC
>Ga0116152_10002658_pt1 | contig 14525 bp, 13 predicted proteins | sample AD_UKC119_MetaG_FD_89894 | JGI IMG/M metagenome (GOLD analysis project Ga0116152, IMG submission 89894) | Active sludge microbial communities of municipal wastewater-treating anaerobic digesters from Hong Kong - AD_UKC119_MetaG | ecosystem: Engineered > Bioreactor > Anaerobic > Digestate... | reverse complement strand
GGAGTAGTGGGACGTTATGGAAACATGCTTCGCCCGAAACTTCTCCCGTTCCGTCACCCGTCCCGTCACGTACCCCACGGGCTGGTACCCGATCACGTTTCCGTCCCTGTCGGGGATCGGCTCCGATCCGGTGATCATGGCCGACAAAAATGCCGAACTGCTCCCCGACCAGGAAGAGCTGCCTTCCTGGTCCGAGAACGGACTCCCCCCGCTCTCCTTCCTCCCCGACCACCGCCAGTCCCTTTTTCCGGCTCCCAGGGCCGTTCCGCTCTCACCGGCCTCTTTCATTACCGCCGAACCGGACAAATTCCGGGAAACCGTTATGGTACCCGTAAAGGGAACTTCCTCCCCGCCGCCGCCGGTCTCCTGCCTGTCACTCTCCTCCGGATCCTTCTCTCCTTTCAGCAGTTCCTCCACGGCTTTCGCCAGTTCCTCCATCAATTCCGGAGACAGGCCCCTGCCCGATTTCACGCTCTCCTCGACCGCCTTCTCAAGCTCTCCGATTCTCCGTTCCAGGTCCTCCGCCGGTGCGGCGCCGCAGATTCCCGCGGCGGCAGTCCAGCCGAGGAACAGGAACGGAACCAGGAACGCCCATCGCTTCATGACGGATACCTCCTCCCGCTCACTTCCTGCTGTCCGGGCACAATATATTATAACAATAAAGATTTTTCCGACATATAGCCCCCCGAAAGTAAAGAGAGCTGACATTCCGGTTCGGTAGAACAACGGTACCCGCCCCCGGCCTTCCGCCTAAAATATAGATTAAACCCATGGGTCGTTTTGTTCATCTTCCGCCGGCCGCGCTTTGATCCTTTTTCCGGCGGCGGAACAAAGAAAGGAGGCGAATTTTCATGAAAGATACACCGCGCAGTTTCTGCCCGCCCCTGGCCCTGATTTCAGCCCTTGCCGTCCTGTCGGCGGCATCCTTCTCTCTTCCTGCCGAAGCAGCCCCCACTTTTTCGTCGAAGAGTACGGCCGTCATTTCCATTCCTGCGGCTCCCTCCTCATTCCCCGGCGGAGCGTCTGGCGACGAGCTTTCCTTCCCGGAGGTCCTGGCGGAAGCGGAAAACGGAGACCCGGAGATGGAATTCCTTGCCGGTCTGGGCTTCGACAGGGGCGACAGGGGCTATGCCGAGGATCCTCTCCAGGCGGCCTACTGGTACGAGCGGAGCGCCGCAGGAGGCAACCCCATGGCCCGGGCCATGCTGGCCTACCATTACCACACCGGGTACGGCCGCAGGCCGGACAGACGGCGGGCCCTCATTCTCTGGCGTGACGCCCTTCCGGGACTGGTGCTGGAATACAAAAAAGGGAACTTCTACGCTTCCCTCATCCTCGACCTCTTCTATTACAGGGACCGGGACAGGTGGCACCCCCGGGGCCCCGTGTACCGCCATCCCCTTCCCCCCAGAAGGCACTACTCCGACTCCATACGGAGGATTCCTTTCCCTCCCCGGCGCTATTGGCCCGATGGACGGAGAATGCCTCCCCGCCACAGGTGGGATCCCCCCGGGCATCACGGCCATCCTCCCGTCCACTACGCTCCGCCGAAAGGCGGACCGGGCCACCATCCCCCTCACTACGGACCTCCGCCGAAAGGTCCGGGGAAGGACAAGCCGAAGGCGCCGCCCCCCAAGCACGGGCCTCCGCCGAAACACGGAAAGAAGAAATAGCGCCCGGCTGTGAAGAATCCGAAGAGAAGAGCCCCCGCAGATACTCCGGGGGCTCTTCTCTTTGGGATATAATGTTTCTGTCCGTTCCGCCCGGGCAGTGCGGGATTTCCGGAAGGGAAATCCGCTGCCGCGCCCGGCAGGGACAAAAAATACAGACATTGGAGGCCCTTTTATGACGTTCTCCCGCCCCGGAGGCGAATGGCTGCTCTTTCACAAGGATCTTCTGCTCGTCAAATCGAAAACTCCTCTTTCCCTCCCGTCGTCGGAGGATGAACCCCTCTTCCGGGACCGCCTGACGGTCTCAGGCATCCTTCCTCCGACCAGGGGAAGCTTCCCCTGGGGGGAATATCCCGGCGACGATGCCCCGCCCCCGGGATATGAAGGAGTGGGCCTGCGGGAACTGTGGGCCCTCGGGGGAGAACCTCTCTTCCATGCGGCGGGCACGGCCTTCCAGATGATGGACTGGAAGCGGAACAGCAGGTTCTGCCCGCGGTGCGGCGCCCCCATGAACCTCGCGGACAGCGATCGTGCCTATGGCTGCCCGGAATGCGCCTACATGGCCTATCCCATCCTCAGCCCCGCGGTCATCGTGGCGGTGACCAGGGACGACAGGCTCCTCCTTGCCCGGAGCCCCCACTTTCCGAAGGGACGGTACAGCGTCCTCGCCGGCTTCGTGGAGCCCGGAGAGAGCCTCGAGGAGACAGTGGAGCGGGAAATTTTCGAGGAAGTCGGCATTCGGGTAAAGAACATCGCCTATTTCGGAAGCCAGCCCTGGCCCTTCCCCCATTCCCTCATGCTGGGGTTCACGGCCGAATGGGCCGGCGGGGAGCTGGCTCCCGACGGGAAGGAGATCGAGGATGCCGGGTGGTTCACGCCCCGCACCATGCCCGAGATCCCCCCGTCCATCAGCATATCAAGAAGGCTCATCGAGCACTGGCTCGCCGGGAGGAAGGAATAGAGCACACCAGGGAGGTGGACCCATGAGAAACAGCGTGGTTTTCGGAGCGACGCTCCTGCTGGTGATTCTTTTCGCCGCAGGGGCCGGGGCGGACGGCACACCGGAGGTTCGGGGGGTGGCGAGGAGCGGGGTGCGGCTTTCTCTTTTCACCGATTCGGAGATGGACTTCCAGATTCTCCGCAGCCTGGGCGCGGACGGCAGCGGCGGAGGCACCGCGGGGGAAATCCTGCTGGCGGCACGACAGATCGAGGACGGAAATCCCGCCTCGTGGTCCGGGATATTCCTCTCCCTCGCGGAACGTCTCGAGGAGGACGGGGCGACCAGGCTCGAGAGGGGGCACACCGTCAGCGCCAGGGAGAGCTACCTCCGGGCATCGGCCTACTACCGGGCGGCGGAATACTACGGGGATCCCCTGTCCCCGGACACGCGGTCATGGGGGATGAAGTGCCGGGAGACCTTCCTCAAGGCCCTGGATCATTTTCCCTGGAAAACGGAAGCGGTGTTCATCCCCTCCGGAAAGGGCGAGGACTTTTACCCGGCCTACTTCATCACCCAGGGGAAGCCCGGCGAACGGCGGAAGACCCTCATGGCCCAGAGCGGCTTCGACGGCACCGCGGAAGAGATGTTTCTCGCCGTGGGAAGGGCCGCCCTTGACAGAGGCTACAACGTCCTCCTCTTCGAAGGACCGGGACAGGCGGGGAAGCGGCGGTTCCACCCCGATTCGACCTTCGTCTCCGACCTGGGGCCGACGGTCCGCTCGGTAACGGACTTCGTGCTCAAGCGGCCTGAGGTGAACCAGAAGCAGATCGCCCTCTACGGGGCGAGCTTCGGGGGATACTTCGCCCTGAGCGGAGCCCTGGGTGAACCCCGCCTCGGGGCGCTCATCCTCAACTCCCCCCTGACGGACATGCAGGAGTACTTTTTTGCCTCCATGGGGGAAGAGACCGTGGGCATGCTCAAAAAGAACAATCTCACCACGGAGGATCTGAAAAGCATTCCTGAAAAGGAAATGCCCCTTAAATACCGGCTTTCCCTGCTGAACCTGTGCATCCGGTTCGGCAAACCCTCCGTCGCGGAAACCCTTGACGCCTTCTCGTTCTTCCGCATACCGGACGACCGGCTGAAGTCCCTCGCCATGCCCGCCCTGGGACTGGTGAGCGCAGGAGAGGGCCCCACGCCCCTCAAGCAGGGAGAACATTTCGCGGCCACGGCTCCGAAAGCCTCGCTCCACGTCTTTGAGAGGGAGAGCGGGGCGAACGCCCACTGCCAGCTCGACAACCCTGTCCTCTCCTGGGCGGTGGCCCTCGACTGGCTGGACGAACTTTTCAGGTGACAGGCGAAAGGGGCGGGAGAAAAACTTCTCCCGCCCCTTTTTCTCAGAAAAGCTCCTTGATCTTGTCGTCGAAGTTGAAGGAATTGATGTACCACGATCCCTCCGGGTTATAGAAGAGGAACTCCCACCTCATGGCGTGAAACTTGTATTTCTGGAGATGGACGATCATCATCAGGGATTTTCCCATGCTGCGCCGCTCGATCAGCTCATGTTCAAGAGGGGCGCCGAAACGGCTGCTGATGGCAGGAATCTGCATCTTGCTCTGCTCCAGCAGGATATTGAACTCCGCGTCGGGTATGCGGAAGTAGGGCCTCATCATCCGCAGGGCGCTCTCGAGATCCCCTGCCGAGACCTTGTCCATGATCTTTTCCGTCACCTCCAGCGCCGCTTCCGGCGTCTGCAGGGGAACGACCTCGTCCGCCCCGGCGGAGCACGCCGTGCATGCCCAGGCGATGCACAACAGGAGAACGGCTCCCGCCTGCCTGAATGTCTTTTTCATACTATCCCCTCCGGAAATCAAGATAGGTGCACATTCGGGAACGGAAAAGGGCTCTTTCCCACCCTGTTCCGTACTATATAGCATAACCCCGGCTGCCGCACCCCCGTTTTTTCCGGAACCGCCCGGTTCTTTCAGGTACCGGCTCCCGGAGCTGATGCCCCGGCACGAGAGAGCGGCCCGGACGAAAACGCCCGGGCCGCTCTCTTTTCGGCTCTCTCTCGGTTCTCCGGCGGGGGTCAGGCGCCGATGATCCTGCTCCCCGTCATGTTCTTCAGCACGAAGAGAGTGCTGAGACAGGCCTGGTAGGTCGTCTTCGGATTCGTGGGAACCGGCGTGTTCTCGAAGAGGACCGTCACTTTTCCCGTGGCGCCTTCCCAGCGTATCTCGTGGGTGTTGTACTCCACCGTGGGGTCGGCGTAGATTTTGATGATCGTCCGGTCGAAGCCTATTCCCGCGATGCTCAGGGCCGCACCTATGTTGATGCTCTGGGGGTATTTCTTCATGCACTCCCTCGCCGGGCCCTCGAAAAGGAGCAGGGGCTCCTTCAGGTTCTCCAGGTCGACGCCAAGCTCGTCCACGGCGGGAATGCCCTTCCAGGTGGTGGAGTATTTCCTGGTGGTCATGGTCACCTTCTCCACGCCGCCGATAAGGGCGGTCTGCAGGGCGTCCAGGGCACCGATGCCCCCCGAGGGGATGTGAAGCCTGCTCCCTCCCTTTTCGGCCGCCGCCGTCATGATCTCCATAAGACCGGGATCCACGAAGGCCCCGAGGCTCAGGGGGATGAAATCCACACCCCTTGTCAGTATTTCAGGCCCCATGGCCACCACGGCGTCGTGGGTGGACGCCTCCACCACCACGTCCGGCGAAAACGCGAGGAGGTCTTCGAGACTGGTGACCCAGGGGATTTTTCTCGACTCGAGATGCTCCCTCCCCCTGGATTCCGGCGAACGGAGATAGACCGCCACCGGCTCGCACCCGGGCACGACCCCGTCGGCGAGGTGATCAAGGACAAACCGCCCGATGGTACCGCAGCCAAGGATGGCCACGCGCAGTTTTTTCAACGGTACTCCTCCTCTCTATTTCTTCGGCGAAACGTCGATCCCCTTTTCGGCATAAAACTTGACGGCACCGGGATGGAAGGGAAGGGAGGCGATCTTCGACACGTTCTCCAGGGTGATGTAGCTTCCCACCGCGTGGATGCCCTTCAGGAAATCGGTGTTATCGAAAATGGTCTTCGTCATGTCGTAGACATCCTGCTCCGGAAGGTCGCCCCGGCCTGACAGGGTGATCCACACGGCAAAGGTGGGGACATCCTTTTCAAGGGACTTGTACGCCTCTTTGGGGATTTCCGCCGCGACGAAATGGCCGAACTTTCCTGTGAACTTTTCAATCTCTTCCTTCGAAAGCTCGATAAGCTTCACTTCGTGGCTCGTCTCCAGGTCCACCACCCAGGGGGCAGGGGCGGCAGTGTTCACGATGGCCGCGTCGATGGAGCCGTCACGGAAGGCGTTGGTGGTCTCGGCGAAGGAGAGGTACTGGGGCTGGATGTCGTTCAGCGTCATTCCCAGAGTCTCCAGGATGATCTGGTTCGTGGCGAGAATGCCGCTTCCGGGAGAGCCCACGGAGATCCTCTTGCCCTTCAGGTCAGCGAAGGTGCTGATGGGTGAATCCTTCAGCGTGACGATCTGGATCACGTTGGGGTACAGGGGAGCGATGGCCACCATGTCCACCGGGGCCTTGAACTGGGCCTTGCCCGCCAGCGCGTTCTGCATGACGTCCACCTGCATGACGCCGAGTTCAATCCGCTTGCTGTCCAGGAGCTTGACGTTCTCCACAGAACCCGCCGTCACCTCGGCCACGGAGTTCACGCCGAGCTGTTTGCCGAACAGGTCGGCGATACCTGCAGCCATGATGTAAAACGTTCCCGCCGTACCGGCTCCCGCGATGGAAACCTGCTTCAGCTCAAGGGCCGAAGCCGTCAGAGGTGACCCGATACACATCATGAGCGCTGCCGCAAGGGCGATTCCTTTCCATGCCTTTCCTTTCATCTTCTCTTCCTCCTTTGAATGGTGTGCTTTTTTTTCACTGCTCTCCGAAAGGACGCTGCTCCGAGCGTCAGTTCTTCAGCTTCTTCCGGAATACCCATACCGCAAGCGCCGGCAGGATTCCCGCCGCGTTGCTCAGCCAGCCGGGCAGAATAAGGAGAATGCCTGCGGCGCAGAGGACGCCCCGCTCCGGAAGGGAAACCTTCCGGAAATACCAGCCGGAAAGACCCGCCCCGAGGATAACGGCGCCGAGCAGTCCGCTCGCCGCCGCGGAGAGGACGGACACCATATCTCCAAGCCCCACCAGCGACGGATGGAATACAAACATGTACGGCACCAGGAATGCCGGAAGGGCCAGGAGAAGGGCATGCTTCGACGTTTTCCAGAAATCCGCCTCGGCGATGCAGGACGCCGCATAGACGGCCAGTCCCACCGGCGGGGTAATCATGGACATGCAGCCGAAATAGAACACGAAAAGATGGGCTGCCAGGGGTTCCACTCCCAGCTTCACCAGGGTGGGGGCTCCGAGGACCGCCAGGATGAGATACGCCGGTGTGGTGGGGAGTCCCATGCCCAACAGCAGGCTGGCGAGCATGATCATGATGAGGACAAGAAGAAGGCTGTTCCCTCCGGCGGCAAGGACGAGACTCGAAAACTTCATGCCCAGGCCCGTGAGATTCATTACGGCCACGATGATCCCGGCACAGGCAGTCGAGGCGATGACCACCAGGGAAACCCTCGCGCCGCTTTCAAATGCGCCGAGGATGTCCCGCCAGCCCATCCGCTTCTTGAAAAAGCCCACCAGGACCGTGGCAAGAAGAGAATAGACGGCCGCCTTCATGACGGAGTACTGGGCGATGATCATGAAGTAAATCAGCACGAGAAGGGGAATGAAAAAGATCCCCTGCTCCCGCAGCAGGGTCTTCATGGGAGGGAGAGAGTCCCTGGCCGCGCCGGAGAGGCCGAGCACCTTCGCCCTGCAGTGCACCATGGTGAAGACCGTTCCGTAGAAAATCAGGGCGGGAATGAGGGCTCCCAGGGCCACCTTGTAATAGGGAACGGCCAAAATCTCCGCCATGATGAAGGCTGCCGCTCCCATGAGGGGAGGCATGATCTGCCCTCCCGTGGAGGCCACCGCCTCGACCGCGGCGGCGAACTCCGGCCTGTAGCCGATGGAGCGCATGAGGGGGATGGTCACCGCCCCGGTACCCGCGACGTTTGCCACGGCGCTGCCCGAAACGGATCCGAAGAGGCTGCTCGCTACCACGGCTGCCTTTGCCGGGCCTCCGGCGCTTCCTCCGACTGCCTTCACGGCGAAATCGATGTAGAACTGCCCCGCCCCGGTAATTTCAAGAAAGGCCCCGAAGAGGACGAAGATAAAGACGTAGCTCGCCGACACCCCGAGGGGCGTACCGAAAATGCCCTCGGTGCTCAGGGAGATCTGGTAGATGATCCGGGTCACATCGTACCCCCTGTGCCAGAGCATCCCGGGAAGATAGGGGCCGGCGACGGCGTAGAGAAGAAACACCACGGCGATCCCGGGAAGGATGTTCCCCACCGACCGGCGGGCGAAGTCCAGAACGAGCACGATGAGCATGGTCCCCACCGCGAGGTCCAGGGCATCAGGCTCTCCGAAACGGAGAATCATGGCCTGGAAGTTGACGATGAAATGGCCCAGGCAGAAAAGGGAGGCCCCGGCGGCAATGAGCGGGAATATCTTTTCCCGCTTCAGGGACGCTCCTCCCACAACGGTCAGATAACAGATGAGAAATCCGAAGGTAAGATGGATGCTCCGCTGCCACAGTGCGGTCAGCACCCCGAAAAACGCGGTGTAGACGTGGAAAATGCCCATGGCCGCTGACACGGCCGTTATCACGAGATTCGTTTTTCTCTCAGGAAAACATTCCAAAATATACATCCCCCCGCACAGCAGCTTTTCCTGATTCCCCTACGCACAAAAAACCATATTCCGTCCGGCCTCTTCCCCCTTTCAAGCCCGGATTATCCGGCTCCGTCCTTCGCCGGACCGTCCTGGAGGGCCATGATGAACCGCTGGGCCTTCTCTATTTCGTCGATATGCCGGGCCATCTGAAGGGCTGCGTCGTCGGGCGAACGCCTCCGCAGGGCCTGGAGCACTCTTTTGTGTCCCTCGAGGGCTTTTTTCCGCCCCTGGGGAAAGGTGATGGTGGTTGAACGGCCTGTCTGAAGATGGGAATCCACCTCCTGGAGAAGGTGGAGAAGCACGGGATTTCCCGCGGCTTTTGCGAGGCTGTAATGAAAGTCGAGGTCCGACTGGACCACCCTGTCCGGGGCGAGGTCAGCGTCCGTCCCTTCGAGAAGCGACAGGACCGACTCCATCCGGTCCAGTTCCTCGTCTGACGCCCTTTCGGCGGCGAGGCGGGCCAGGCTGCTCTCCAGCACCTTCCTCGCCTCCATGAACTGGGCCAGGGCGCTCGAGGAAGGATCGGCCATATCGGGAAGGGGGGTATAGTGTTTTTTCAGAAAAGTTCCCTTTCCCTGTATGATCTCCACCACACCCTCCTGGCGGAGAACCGAAAGGGCTTCCCTGACGCAGGTCCTGCTCACCTTGAAGATCCTCATCAGTTCCTGCTCCGTGGGGATTTTGTCCCCCGGCTGAAGAGAATCCGCCTCGATGAGCACCTTGATCTCGTCAATGAGCAGTTCCGTGAGCTTCTTCGCTCTCAGGGGCGACGGCATGGACAGTTCCTCCTTCCCTTTCATAGTCTCATACTATCATACGATGAATTTGGATTCAACAGTCCGACAACAAAAAAGGGCTGCGCGAACGCAGCCCCCTGGAGGGAAACACTGCCGCACCGGGCGGCAGAAACTTCGAAAAACGTCCCTTATTTCGCTTCCTTGTAGAGTCCCACCTGCTGGAGAAGTTCTTTGAACTGGGCATCCTGCTTCTCGAGAAACTCCGCGGACTGCTTCTGATCCCAGGTGAGAATCATGGAGCCGGACTCGTTCATGAACTTTTTGAAGGTCTCGCTCTCGGCAGCGGCCTTGAAAGCGGCGTAGAGCTTGTCCACCACTTCTTTGGGCGTCCCCTTGGGGGCGAGAATCTGCCGGGCGTTGTGCATGACCACGTCATATCCCTGCTCCATGCAGGTAGGGGCGTCGGGGAACGCTTCCACCCGCGTTTCGCTCATGATGCCGAGGGGGCGGATTTCGCCCGCGTCATAGAGGGATTTCGCGGTGACGGGAGCCGCCTGGCAGGCGTCAACGTGACCGCCGGCCACGAGGGACGGACCTGCGGACTCGCCGCCCGACTGGCTGGCGATCTTGAACTTCACGTTCTCCTTCAGCTCGAGAAGCTGCAGGCCGAGACGGGTGATGGAGCCGGGGTTGGACGCCGCCACGGTGATTTCGCCGGGGCGTTTCCGGGCATCTTCCACAAACTCCTTCAGGGTCTTCCAGGGAGCGTCCTTCTTCACCCAGAGGCCGCCCGGATCGGAGTTGAAGGTGATGACCACTTCGAAGGCCTCGTGGCCGATGGGAATGACGCCCATGAACTTGTGGGTCGAAATGGTGCCGGTGGTGTTGCCGATGGTGTACCCGTCAGGTTTGGCCTGGGAAATCTCCACGTAGGCCTTGGCACCCGAGCCGCCCGGCTTGTTGACGATGACGATTGGCTGCCCAAGGTGTTTCTCCGCCTCGGCGCAGAGGACCCTGCTCACCAGGTCGGAGCCGCCGCCGGTGGCCCACCCGATGATGTAGGTCACCGGACGGGCGGGAAAATCCGCCGCGAGGGCGGGAACCGCGAAAAGAACCGCCAGACACACTGCCGCCGCTGCAACTGCCTTTTTCAACTTCATGAACTGCACCTCCCCTTTCTTATTCCGTTCCGCATTTCCTGAGCCTGAACATCTTGCAGATCGGGTACAGGACCATCGCCGCCGTCAGCACCCACAGGACGATGCAGATGGGCGATGTAAAAATGGGCGCCGCTCCGGAAATTTCGATGGTGCTCCGGAGGTTGTTCTCGAACATGGGCCCCAGGATCAGGCCGAGAATAACCGTTCCGGGCTTTACCCCGAGCTTGTTGAGGAAGAAGCCCGCAACTCCCGATACCAGCATGATACCGACGTCGAAAAAGCTGTTCTTGAGGGCGAAGGATCCGATAACGCAGAGGACGGCTATGGTCGGGAGCATCATTTCCTTCCGCACCGCGAGAATCCACGGGGCGATCCGTGCCGTGGCCAGTCCCCAGAGCAGCAGTGAAAACTGGGCCGCAAGAAGCCCCACGAAAATCGTGTTGATGAGCACGGGCTGGGTTGTGAAAAGCATGGGTCCCGGCCGGAGATTGTGGATGAGGAGGGCTCCCAGCAGAATTGCCGCGGGTGAGCTGCCCGGAACGCCCAGCGTCAGCAGGGGAACCATGGCACCGCCGACGGAGGCGTTGTTTGCCGTCTCCGCCGCGATAATGCCCTCAGGGGCGCCGGTGCCGAACTTTTCGGGGTCCTTCGAGGACTGCATGGCGTGGTTGTAGCTGATGATGGACGCTATGGTCCCTCCCGCCCCGGGAAGAACGCCGATGACGATGCCGATGAGGCTCGCCGGAACAAGTCCCTTCAGGACTTTTCCGAAGTCGCTCGCCGAGAGGAAGAGCCTGTTTATGGTCCTGGTGATGACCCCTTCCTTCGAGGTTTCGAGGATCTGGGCGATAACCTCCGCCAGGCCGAAGAGCCCGATCACCACTGGTATGAAGTTGATTCCCGACATCAGTTCAATGGAGCCGAAGGTGAACCGGGACACGTTGGTGAAGTTGTCCATGCCCACCGTGGACAGAAGAACGCCGAGAGCCGCGCCTGCAAACCCCCGGGCCAAAGACTTTCCCGAAACCGCCACAATGGCGCTCAGACCGAAGACAGCCAGGACGGTATATTCCGCCGGGCCGAACCTCAGGGCAAATCGTGCCAGGATGGGAGCGATGATGATCAGGGCGATGACACCGGCGATACCGCCGAGGGTGGACCCCACCGTGGCCAGGCTGATGGCCCGCCCGGCTTCACCCCTCTGGGCCATGGGGTACCCGTCGAGGGAGGTCATGACCGACGGAGGAGCGCCGGGGATGTTCAGCAGGATGGCCGAGTAGGCTCCGCCGAATACGGCCCCGGTGTACAGGCCGAGGAGCATGAGGATTCCCTCGGAAGGGGGCATGTAAAAGGTAATGGGAAGCATGAGGGCCATGCCCATGGTGGCCGAGAGGCCCGGAAGCGCCCCCACGATGATCCCGAGGGCGCTGCCCCCGAAGATGAGGGCGATCATTTTAAAAGTGAATACCGTCTGAAAAGCTGCCAAAAGAGTCATGAACGTCATCCTTTCACTGACGGCGGGCGGAGAAAGCCATCGTCAGAATCCCCACGGCCCCAGGGGAAGGGGAACGTGAAGCAGGCCGGAGGAGAGATAATTCACGAGAAACACGAAAACGCCCGTCCGGAGGAGATTCATAACGATGCTCTTCTCGCCGAGGAGCGCCTGGGAGAGGAGCATGAAGAGGGCGGTAACGGAGAAGAAGCCGATGACCGGCAAAAACCTGAGATAGAGGCCTACCAGCAGGATGAAGAGGATCGCCCGCACCACTGCCCCCCGCTCGGGCCGTTCCCTGAAGACCGGCGCGGGAGGGCGCCGCATTCCCTGGACAAAAATCACTCCTCCGAGGAAAAGGAGCGCCCAGCCCAGGAGATCAGGGAAAAACTTCGGGGAAAGCGCCCGAAATTCCTCGGCCGCTGTGGAAAACTGCGACACGAGGTAGAGCACTCCCCCGCTGAAGAGAATCAGCCCTGAACCCAGAATTGTGGAAGGATTTTTCGTCAGCATGGCATCCGAACCCGGCCTACCGTTTGAACTCGTCCTTTACCTCGGACTCGGGAACCCCTTTTTCCGGTTCTTTTCTTTCGCCGTCGCACATCTGAAGGCGCCATCCGTCAGGGTCCCGGAGGCGGACATTGCCCCGCCCCGTGTGCCTGTTCCTGTAGGGTTCGTTGCTGAACTCGATTCCCGATGCCTTCAGCTCCTCATAGGTCTTCACAAGATCGTCTGTCTTGAAGGCGATGTGGTTGACGCCGATGTTTTCCTCGTCAATGACGGTGTGGATCTCGAAAATGGGCTGGTTCGGCCCGGGAAGCTGAAGCTCCGCCGACCCGCCGTGGTGGTCCGTCCATCGGAGAAGCTTGAAACCGAGCTTCTGGTAAAAATCCACGTACTCCTTGACGTCCTTGACGATGAGCTCAATGTGGTCAATCTGGGTAATCATGGCGTTTTCCCTCCTCTTTCGCCGGCATCCCCCATTGAGGGAAACCGGATTTCACCATCACAGTACCAGATAAACGTTTATTTTGTCAAGTATATAATATAAGATGCAGGGGATGGATAAAATATACCGGCGGACCCGGGAGTTCCCTCCTCCGTCCGCCGGTCAGTTATTTTCTTGTTTCTTTTCTCAGCCGTTCTCCCCCGGTGAAAAAAGAACTTTCCCTTTTTCGCGGAGCATGCCCCCTCGCGCCCCGGGTTTCCCCGGTCATGGGTTGAAGGTGAGGGTCGCGCTTCCGTTTACCTTGTCATCACTGGTTTCTTTCAGTTTGATGTGCCTGAAATATACTTTTCTGCCGCCGTCGATAGAATCCTCCGGACTCCCTTTGAATGCCTGTTTCGGATGGATGATCACGGGCAGAGGACGCTCGTCATCCGCCTTCCCCGTCCAGACCTTTCCGCCGCCCATGGCATAATACCCGAAGTCCTGCGCTGTGAGGGCGTACTGAGCATCATTGAAGGTGAACGTTTTCGATTCACCCGCCTTGACGTTGTACCAGCCGATCCGCCTGTCGTCGGGCTTGTCGAACCCGGCCCAGCAGAAAGCGAACGACAGGTTGTGGTCACGGTTGTTCTGTATCGTGATTGAGACAGCGGCACAGGACGATGAGGCAAAAGACAATGCCGCCGCGAAAACGCAGAATGCCGATACGAATTTCAGAAATTTTTTCATCCCGTCACTTCTCCTTTCGGACCTTCACAGTATGCAACCCGCCTCTTTCAGCACCGTATTTTTCAACTCCGGCGCCGTGACTGTTCCCGGCTTTCTGTTCTCCCGAGGTTCCTTCGTACCTAAAACAGATCGCCGAGCTGCCGGAGGGCCTCCTCAAATTCCTGGAGGGACTTCTCCAGCTCATTCATCGCCCCGGCGAGGCCTGGTTCCGCGGTTCCGCTTCCTTTGCCCCCGGCAAAGAGGAGAACGGTGTAATATCCGCTGCCGAGCCGACAGATTCCCGCTCCCACATGAGTATACTCCCCGGCCATCATGGAATTTCGGGTCTTTCCGTCGTTAAAAAACTCCCGGAATATTTCGAGTGCGTCGGCCTCCGGCGTGTCAACCCCCGATGTCGATGCCCCGGCAAAGACCAGGCCGCTGTCCCTCAGGGCAGTATCGAACGTCCTTCCGTCAGGCCTGGTGACGATGTCGAATTTCACGTTCATCTCCCGTGCCCTGGTCAGGGCCGCGCCGGTCAGGGCATCTCCCGTCCGCAGGGGTGTAAGTCCGGAACGGGTCCTCTCGTTGTTGATAAGGTTCACCACATTGGCAGCCGTACAAGCGAGACCGTCCCTGAACGGGGACGGGGTATTTCCGGCTCCCCCGCCCTCTCCCGTAAAGAGTTCCACGCAGTACGTCCTGTTCCCTTCCTCGTGAAAAGCCAGCCCCACGGCGGAATACTCCGGGTTCAGCAAAACTTTTTTATGCCCGGGAGAGTTCATGAACTGTTCATGGAAAGAAGAGGCCTTCAGAGGTTTCGTATTTGAGGCCACGTTTTCACCGCTTCTTGCCGGATTGAGATTGAACTCGGCGAAGACGGAGCTGTAGCTTTTTCCGTTCGGGCGGGTGTGGCCCCACACCTTCGGCTGTTCCGAAGCCCGGCGGGCCGCCGCCTTCGACAGGGTCGCATCCAGTTTCAGATCCCGGGCGCCGGTCTTTCTGCGGTCGGCATTGATGAGTTTCAGC
>Ga0116152_10002653_pt1 | contig 14539 bp, 11 predicted proteins | sample AD_UKC119_MetaG_FD_89894 | JGI IMG/M metagenome (GOLD analysis project Ga0116152, IMG submission 89894) | Active sludge microbial communities of municipal wastewater-treating anaerobic digesters from Hong Kong - AD_UKC119_MetaG | ecosystem: Engineered > Bioreactor > Anaerobic > Digestate... | reverse complement strand
TATACGCGAGCAGCTCGGCCTCAAGCTCCGCGGCGCTGATGCAGCGGTCGGGCGTCAGGCGCTGCGAAGAGCAAAACAGCGCGTTGTAGAACTGATCTCTGCGCGCGTCCATAACGGGGCATACGATAAAGCCTTCGACGGCAGCGTTGAGTGCGAGCGCCGCGAGCGACGATACACCGCAGCACGGCTTTTTTCCGAACGCAAGCCCTTTGACGGTCGCTATACCGATGCGCACGCCGGTGAACGAGCCCGGGCCTGCCGATGCGGCGATGCGGTCTACGCCGTCTATATCGGTTCCGAACAGCTTCAGTGCGCCGTCGATCATCGGCATGAGCGTCTGGCTGTGGGTGAGCTTGTTTTTTACGCTTTGCAGCGAGTATGAAAGCAGTCTGCCGCCGCTTATCTCGGCGACTGCCGCCGTGGCGGTCACTGCCGTCGTATCTATTGCGAGTATTTTCATTCGTCAGCCGTCCTTACGGTTATTTTTCTTTCGTTTTCGCCGGTTGCTTCTATCGTTACACTTACGGCGTTTTCCGGTATGGCGTATGTGATGTTTTCGCACCATTCGCATACCGTCAGTCCGCGCTGTGCAAGCTCATAGAAGCCGATCGCTTCAAGCTCGTCCTCCGAGCCTATCCTGTACATATCGAAATGATAGACGTTCATTCCGCCGCCTGTGTATTCGTTGACGAGTGCGTACGTCGGACTGTGGACGAGAGGAACGGCTTCGGGGATGAGCGCGCTTATCATGCCGCGCACGAACACCGTTTTCCCCATGCCGAGCGGGCCGTACAGCGCGACGAACATATCCGCGCCCGGGAGCTCACCGGTCATTTTTTCTTTGAGCTTGCGTGCAAGCTCTGCACCGACAGCACATGTCTGTTCGGGGGAATCGGAATAACAAATATTTTTCATCAGAATAATCCGCTTATAACTCCGTTTTCATCAATATCTATATTTTCGGCAGCCGGGTGTGACGGCAGACCGGGCATCGTGAGTATCGAGCCGGTGAGCAGCACGACAAAGCCTGCGCCTGCCGATACTCTCGCGTCGCGCACCGTTACGGTGTGGTGCTCCGGAGCGCCGAGCTTCGAAGGATCGTCCGAGAGTGAATACTGCGTTTTCGCTATGCAGACCGGGAGTGAGCCGAAGCCCTGAGCTTCTATCGATTCGAGCGCCGTGAGCGCACGCGGAAGGAATTCCGCTTTTTCGGCATGATATATCTTTTTGCACACCGCCTGCGCTTTTTCGTAAAGCGTCATATCGTCGCTGTATGTCATTGTGAAGTGCTTTTCTGTTTCGCAAAGCTGCGTTACCGTTTCGGCAAGCTTAGCTGCGCCCCTGCCGCCGTCGCAGAACGCCGTCGAAACGACCGCCTCCACGCCTTTTTTCCGGCAGTATTCAGCCACAAATTCGACTTCGCGGTCGGTATCGGTGTCGAATCGGTTTATTGCCACGGCGACGGGAAGACCGAACGAACGGATGTTGTCGATATGTGAGCCGAGGTTGCATATACCATCGGCGAGCGCTTTCATGTTTTCGGCCTTGAGCTCGTTCTTCGGGAGTCCGCCGTTATATTTCAGTGCGCGGACCGTCGCTACGAGCACAACGGCGTCGGGGGAAAGGTGTGCTTTACGGCATTTTATATCGAAAAACTTTTCCGCGCCGAGGTCGGCGCCGAAGCCTGCTTCGGTGATGCAGTAATCGGCAAGCTTGAGCGCTGTGCGCGTCGCGATTATCGAGTTGCAGCCGTGTGCGATGTTTGCGAACGGACCGCCGTGGATGATACACGGTGTGTTTTCCGTCGTCTGGACAAGATTTGGGTCAGAGGCCTCCTTGAGCAGAGCCGCCATTGCACCGTTTGCGTGCAGGTCACGTGCGAACACGGGCTTTCCTTCATATGTATAGGCAACGAGGATATTGCCGAGCATGGTTTTCATTTCCGAAAGCGAACCGGCAAGGCAGAGTATCGCCATTATCTCGCTCGCAACGGTTATCATGAATCCGTCCTCCCGCACAAAACCGTTCGATGTTCCGCCGAGTCCTATGACAGTATTGCGCAGTGCGCGGTCGTTCATGTCCATCGCTCGGTAAAAAACGATGCGCCGCGGATCGATGTTGAGCGCGTTGCCGTGGTGGATGTGGTTGTCGAGCATGGCTGCAAGCAGATTGTTCGCGCTTGTGACGGCGTGAAAATCGCCCGTGAAATGCAGGTTTATGTCCTCCATCGGAACGACCTGCGAATAGCCGCCTCCGGCAGCGCCGCCCTTGACCCCGAACACGGGGCCGAGCGACGGCTCACGCAACGCAATGATCGCTTTTTTTCCTATGAGTGCCATCGCCTGACCGAGCCCTACCGTCGTGGTCGTTTTTCCTTCGCCGGCAGGTGTCGGGTTTATCGCCGTAACGAGAATGAGCTTACCGTCGGGATGGTCTGATAAGCGGTCGCGAAGTTCGGCGGTGAGCTTAGCCTTGTATCTTCCGTAGCAGTTGAGCTCGTCTTCGCGTATACCGAGCTCCTGCGCTATCTCGGTTATGGGCTTTTTCTTTGCTTCGTATGCTATTTGTGAATCGGATTTCATTTATATCTCCATGTTTTTTATTTTGTTATTTCGCTCAGGTACGATGTACCGCAGCACGGCGCGTCAACGCCGAACGCTTCGCAGACCGTCGCAGCAGTATCTGCGAACGTCGCTCGCGTTTTGAGGTCGGTCGGGACGATGCCGTCGAAGTATACGAGCAGCGGCGTGTATTCACGTGAATGGTCGGTGCTCGGGGTGAGCGGATCGCAACCGTGGTCGGCGGTGATGATCAGAAGATCGTCCGGACGCATCCTCTCAATAAATCGCGTGAGGAACGCGTCGAATTCACTCAGCGCCGCGGCATAGCCGTCGACGTTGTTACGGTGGCCGTACAGCATATCGAAATCGACGAGATTCGTAAAGCACAGCCCGCAAAAATCCCTGCCGATAAGCTTATCGAGCGCCGCCATGCCCTCGCGGTTGTTCTTCGCCGTTATTGCTTCGGTTATGCCGCGCGAGGCGAAAATGTCTTTGATCTTTCCGACGGAGATCACGTCAAGCCCGGCTTTTTGCAGCAGATCGAGCATCGTAACGCCGGGTACTTCGAGCGAATAGTCATGTCGGTTCGCCGTGCGGTAATAATCCGGTGCCGTTCCGAGAAACGGGCGCGCGATGACGCGGCCGACGCCGTATTTGCCCTTGAGCAGTTTGCGCGCCGTGAGGCATATCGAATACAGCTCATCAAGCGGTACGATCTGCTCGTGGGCAGCTATCTGGAAGACGCTGTCGGCAGAGGTGTAGACTATGAGCTTTCCCGTTTCGCAGTGCTCACTGCCGAAGTCTTTTATGACCTGCGTACCGGAATACGGCTTGTTCGCGCCTTCTATCCAGCCGCGGCCGACAAGGCGTGAAAACTCATTCATAAGCTCGTCCGGGAATCCGTTCGGGAAGGTCGGGAGCGCTTCGTGCGAGATCACGCCGGCGATCTCCCAGTGACCGACCGTCGTATCCTTACCGCGGCTCTGCTCCGCCATGCTCCCGTACGCGCCCTTTACGGCTGCGCCGGAGCGTGAAACGATATTTATCCTGTCGAGCCCCAGCGAGCGCATGGTCGGTATATCGAGCATCGCGCTCGTACAGACGGAACGGTAGGTGTTGCTGCCGATGTCGGAAAAATCCGCCGCGTCCGGAAGCTCACCTATTCCGAAGCTGTCGAGCACTGTAAGAAAAATGCGTCTGAAAGCTTTTATCATCACATGAGGTGCCTTTCTTCAAGTACAGTATATATTATAGCTCAATTGCGCTTTCTGTCAATCGTTTTGACGAAAAAAGGCTTTTTGCTTTCGGTTGTTGCTTTTTTATACGGCGAGGTGCTATACTGTAAGCATAAAGCGATGAAGGGCTGACGGTATGAAGAACGTGAGATGCGGCGCGGACTGCGCAAAAGAGCTGCTTGATAAGCTGAAAAAAGCGAGGATCGGACTTATAACGAACGATGCGGCGCGCTGCGCCGACGGCACGGCGGTTTCCGAAATGCTTCTGCGGCGCGGAGGCCTCACCGCACTTTTTGCGCCGGAGCACGGAATATCGCTTTCGTCACAGGCAGGCGAAAAGCTCGGCGATACATTCCGCGAAGATGTTCCGGTGTACAGCCTTTACGGCAGCGTTACGGCGCCTACGGATGAAATGCTCGAAGGCATCGATGTGCTAATCGCCGATCTGCAGGATGTCGGAGCGCGGTTTTATACCTATCTGTACACTGTCACGCGCTCGATGAAGGCGGTGGCGCGTGCAAATATTCCGTTCATCGTGTTCGACCGCCCGAACATGGTCTCCTGCAGGATCGAGGGCGAGCTGCTCGATGAAAAATACGCCTCGTTCGTCGGCGAATACGCCGTGCCGACGCGGTACGGGCTGACTGTCGGCGAGTTTGCGCGCTATATAAACGAAAAAAAGCACATCGGCGCCGATCTGACGACAGTGTGCTGCGAAGGTTATAACGGAAATATGTATTTTGACGACACCGGGCTTGACTTTTATAAGCCGTCGCCGAATATCGTTTCGCCCGAAGCGGCTCTCGTTTACAGTGCTACGTGCATTTTTGAATCTGTGTTGAATGTCTCGGAGGGGCGCGGCACCGACAGTCCGTTTTCGCTCGTGGGTGCGCCGTTCATCGACAAAAACGCGCTGTGCCGTCAGATGAGCTCATTCGGGCTTGACGGCGTGTGCTTTACGCCGGAGCGTTTTACGCCGTGCTCTTCAAAGCACGCCGGGACGGAGTGCGGCGGCATAAGGATAAAAGTCACCGATAAAAGGCGGTTTTCGCCGTTTAAATGCTGCGTTTTTCTTTTCGATACGCTTCGCCGTGATTATCCGCTCGAAATATCGGAAAGCACCAACATACGGCTTTTCGGCACGCGGCGGCTGCTCGACGGCGCGAGCCCTGAGGCGCTGATCCTTCAAGCCGCAGAAACCTCGCGATCGTTTGCCCGCGAGGCGGAAGGCTTCAGGCTGTACGGGTGGGAAGATTGAAGTTTAAAAATCATCCCTTTTGCATTTTCAGCAAGAGGGATGATTTTTTTGTTCGATACTTTATTTATATGAGTCTTTCAGCCCGACGATGCGCAGGAACATGTCGGGATTTTTGCTGTCGCGGCAGAAGTATCCGGTGCGCACAAACTGCAGCTGCTCGCCCGGCTTTGCCTCGGCGACGGCTTTTTCAAACCGGCACCCGTCAAGCGTCACGGCTGAGTCGGCGTTGAGATAATCGTCGTACGTTTTGCCTTCTTCGATGTCGCCGGTGTTTTCGAGAGTAAACAGCTTGTCGTAGAGCGTTACGCTTCCGGTGAAGCTGTCTGCGGTGCTGAGCCAGTGTATCGTTCCCTTGATCTTTCTGCCGTCGACGGGGTTGTTGTTGCGGCTTTCAAGGTCGGCGGTGACGGTGATGTCTTTGATGCTTCCGTCTTCGTTTTTCGTGAATCCGGTGCATTTCACTATATACGCGCCCATCAGACGCACCTCGCAGTCCGGCTTGAGCCGGAAGAATTTGGGGGGCGGCGCGTCGGAAAAATCGCTGCGGTCGATATAAAGCTCACGCGTGAACGGAATCTCGCGCGTTCCGGATTCGGGGTCGTTCGGATTGTTTGGAAGGCTGAAATATTCGGTCTTGCCCTCAGGATAGTTTTCCACAGTCACTTTTACGGGGTCGAGAACGGCGATGCGGCGCGGCGCGGAGGTGTTAAGCTCCTCACGCAGACAGTGCTCAAGCAGTCCGGCATCGACGATGCTGTTGTTCTTTGCGACACCGACTCTGCCGATAAAATCAAGTATAGAGCTCGCAGTATAGCCGCGCCGTCTCAGTCCGCAGAGCGTCGGCATACGCGGATCGTCCCAGCCGTCGACAAATCCCGATTCGACGAGCGCGCGCAGGGAACGCTTTGACATGACGGTGTAGGTGATGTTGAGCCGCGCGAATTCGATCTGACGCGGCTTTGACGGAACGTCAACGTGCTCTATGACCCAGTTGTACAGCGGACGGTGATCTTCGTATTCGAGTGAGCAGAGGCTGTGCGTTATACCCTCTAGCGCGTCCTGTATCGGATGGGCAAAGTCGTACATCGGGAAGATACACCATTTTTTGCCTTGTCTGTGATGGTCTATATAGCGGATGCGGTAAAGCACCGGGTCGCGCATATTGAAGTTGCCCGATGCAAGGTCAATCTTCGCGCGAAGCGTGTATTTTCCCTCCGGGAACTCACCGTTTCTCATCCGGCGAAACAGATCGAGGCTTTCCGAAGCCGGTCTGTCGCGGTACGGCGAAACGGCAGGACGCCGCAGGTCGCCGCGGTATTCGCAAAACTGCTCCGGCGTCAGCTCACAGATGTATGCAAAGCCGTCGGTGATGAGCTTTTCTGCAAGCAAGTACGTCTTTTCAAAATAGTCCGAGCCGTAATAGAACCTGTCGCCCCAGTCGAATCCGAGCCAGTGGATGTCTTCTTTTATCGCGTCTACGAATTCGGTGTCTTCTTTCGCCGGGTTGGTGTCGTCCATGCGCAGATTGCAGATCCCGCCGTATTTTTCAGCCGTTGAGAAGTCTATCACGAGCGCTTTGCAGTGACCGATATGAAGATAACCGTTCGGCTCAGGCGGGAAACGGGTGTGTATTTTCAGCTCCGGATCTTTTCTGAGATCTTCTTCTATAAATTCATTTATAAAATTATTTTCCATTCTCTTTTCCTTTCTTATCAGCGAACTGCGTATGAAAGCAGCCTGCTCCTGACCCTCTCGGCTCCGAGTATCTGCATAACAGCGTAAAGGTCGGGAGAGCTGAGCCTGCCCGTGACGGCGACACGGATGAACATACTTACGTCCGCTACGCTGCCCTTGTAGCTTTCAGGCGACAGCTTATATTCCTTCATGTCGGGGCAGAAGCCGAAGTCCTGCGCCGTTTGCTTGATCTTTTCAAACCACGCGTTCTGATCGTCAGCTGGGTCATAAGCGTCCGCAAATGTCTTCAGCACACCCGAAACATCGGATGCGGCGAAGTCGTCGGGGATGCTGTCTTCGATACAAAACAGCCCGTCGTAGAAGAACGAAACGTAATTTTTGACCTCCGACCACTGACCGAAGTCCTTGCGCGGCTTTTTGCCGCCTCTGCCTATCGAAAGAATGCTCAGCGCGTATTGTTCGTTTTTCTTGAGAAGCGCCGCAAACGGCGCGTTATATTCCTCAGCCCATGCGCAAACACTGTCATAGACTGCCTTTGCGCTCATGCGCGAGACGGTGGTCTTGCATATGTCGCTGAGCTTGTCGGAATCGAAAAGCGAGCCTGATACAGGCATTTTCTTAGTTGAGAACGGGAACTCGTCCGCGTCGGCGACGGGGTTTGCCGCGCGCCATTCCTCAAAGTTGGAATTGAGGAGAGTGAGTATATAATCCCTGAGCGCCGCATTCGGGAAACCGCCGCTGATATAATAATCAAGCGCCGCTTCGGGGTGACGGCGTTTTGAAAGCTTGACCTTGTTGCCGTTTTCAAGCTTCAGCACGAGCGCTGTATGGCAATATTTAGGAAGTTTGAAGCCGAGCGCCTTGAAAAGCTGGATGTGGAACGGAAGGCTCGGCAGCCATTCTTCGCCTCTTACGACGTGCGTGGTGCGCATGAGGTGGTCGTCGATGGCATGTGCGAAGGCGTAGGGCGGTGTTCCGTCCGACTTCATGATGATATGATCCCTGTCATTCTCGGTGATCTCGACTTCGCCCTTTATCTGGTCGTTGAATTTGAATTTATGCTTAGGGCTTGCGCCGTCGTCACATCTGAAGCGAAGCACGAACGGTACGCCGGCATCGAGCTTTTGTTGAATTTTTTCGATAGGAGCGTCGCGCCATACTGCCCATTTCCCGTAGTATCCGGGGTCTGCTTTTTCGGATTCCTGCTGAGCGCGGATGGCTGTAAGCTCATCGGCAGAGCAGAAGCACGGGTATGCTTTGCCCTCGCTGACGAGCTTTTTCGCGTATGTTTTGTATATTTCTTTTCGCTGCGACTGTACATACGGCCCGTAATCGCCGTGACCGCCGTTCATGTCGGCGCCTTCGTCGAAGTGCACGCCGACCTTGTCGAGCGCGGTGACGATAGTCTTTATCCCGTCGGCGATCTCACGCTTCTGGTCGGTGTCCTCGATGCGCAGATAGAACACGCCGCCGGAACGGTGCGCTATGCGTTCGTCGACGACCGCCTGATACAGTCCTCCGAAATGGACATATCCGGTCGGACTCGGCGCAAAACGCGTCACGCCGGCGCCCTCCGGCAGCTTTCTCGGAGGATACATTTCCTCAAGCTGCTCCGGAGTATACTGCACTGATGGATACAGGACATCGGCAAGCTCAGAATAATTCATATTAATAATGGCTTCCGCGCGGCATACGGCGCGGAACGCAGACCGAAGGATCAACCTTATGATCTGCAGCTCCTTTAAGTTTATAATAATATAGATATACCATATCAAAGGCGTTATGTCAATAAATAAACGCAAAAATACCTTGACAAAGACAGCATGGCGGCTTATAATGACAGTCGTAAAAATACGACTTGAAGTCAGGAGATATCATCCGAAATGCAGTATACTGGACTAAATGAGCTTAGAGAAAAATATCTGTCGTTTTTTGAAACGAAGGGACACCTTCGCCTTCCGAGCTTTCCGCTCGTGCCGATCGACGATAATTCGCTCCTGCTCATCAACGCGGGCATGGCTCCGCTGAAAAAATATTTCACCGGCGAGCTGACACCGCCGCGCAAGCGCGTGACGACATGCCAGAAATGCGTTCGCACACCGGACATAGAGCGCGTCGGCAAGACCGCGCGTCACGGGACGTTTTTCGAAATGCTCGGAAACTTCTCATTCGGCGATTATTTCAAGGAACAGGCGATACCGTGGGCGTGGGAATTTCTCACGAAGGTGCTTGAGATACCGGAGGAAAGGCTTTACGTGTCCGTATATGAGAACGACGATGAGGCGGCTGAGATATGGCAGCGCATCGGCGTTCCGAAGGAGCGCATATTCTATTTCGGCAAAGAGGATAATTTCTGGGAGATAGGCACGGGCCCCTGCGGACCCTGCTCTGAGATATATTTCGACCGCGGCGAAAAATACGGCTGCGGCAAGCCCGGCTGCACGGTCGGCTGCGAATGCGATCGCTATATTGAGATATGGAACATCGTCTTCACACAGTTCGACGGCGACGGCAAGGGCAACTACGCGCGCCTTGCACATCCGAACATAGACACCGGCATGGGGCTTGAAAGGCTCGCCGTCGTGATGCAGGACGTGAACAACCTGTTTGAGGTCGACACGATAAGAAATGTCTGCTCAGCCGTGTGCAAAAAAGCAGGCATCGAATACGGCGGCACGACGAGCAGCTCCGACGTTTCGCTCAGAGTTATCACAGACCATATCAGAGGCTCCGTGTTCATGATAAGCGACGGAGTGATACCGTCGAACGAAGGGCGCGGATACGTGCTGCGCCGTCTTATCAGACGCGCGGCGCGCCACCTGAGACTGCTCGGGATAGAAGATTTGTTCCTCTGCGAGCTTTGCGACACCGTAATAAACGAAAGCAAAAGCGCCTACCCTGAGCTTAGTGAGAAGCGCGAATACATCAGGAAAACGCTTCGTATCGAGGAAGAGCGGTTTGCTCAGACACTCGATTCCGGGCTGAATATACTCAATACGATGATCGCAGCGGCAAAAGCGGACGGCGAAAAAAAGCTCGGCGGCGACAAGCTGTTCAAGCTTTACGATACATTCGGCTTTCCGCTCGATATTACGCGCGATATAGCGGCTGAAAATTCGCTTGATGTAGACGAGGACGGCTTCAACGAATTCATGCGTGCCCAGAAGGAGCGCGCGAGAAACGCGAGAACGGCGCTGGGCGACGTGAGCTGGAACGAAGGCTTCGCAAGCGTTATCGACAACAGCAAAAAGACGCAGTTCGTCGGGTATACTGAGGACGGATGTGCGTCGCAGATCACGCAGATAATCGTCGGCAGTGAGTCGCAGGGAACGGTTTCCGGCGGCAGCGCGATAGTAATACTTGATAAAACACCTTTTTATGCCGAGAGCGGCGGACAGGTCGGCGATAAGGGCACGATAGAAACAAAAAGCGGCGTGTTTGAGGTTGACGATACGAAAAAGACGCACGACGGCGTGTATTTGCACATCGGGCGTGTCATCAGCGGCAGTCTAATGATCGCATCCGAATGCAGCGCAAAAATTGATACTCAGCGCAGAAACAGCATCAGACGCAACCACACTGCAGCGCATATGCTCCAGGCGGCGCTCAGGCAGGTGCTCGGCAGCCATGTCGAACAGGCAGGCTCCTATGTCGATGAAAAACGCGTCAGATTCGATTTTACTCATTTTGAAGCACTCACCTCGGCGGAGATACGAAGCGTGGAGGATATAGTCAACACTGTCATCCTCAGCGGCACGGAGGTCGTCAGCAGGGAAATGCCCATAGAAGAAGCCAAAAAGCTCGGTGCCATGGCGCTGTTCGGCGAAAAATACGGCAGCATCGTCCGCGTCGTTTCGATCCCCGGCTTTTCCACGGAGTTCTGCGGCGGTACGCACCTTGACAACACCGCAAAGGCAGGATTGTTCAGGATCGTTTCCGAATCCTCAGTCGCCGCAGGCGTGAGAAGGATAGAGGGCGTAACGGGTACCAACCTGCTCGAAAAGCTTTACGAGGACGAAGCGGAGCTTGAATCGGTCGCATCGATTCTCAAGACAAACCGCCGTGAGCTTGGGGCAAAGGCGTCGCTTACGGTCAACGAGCTGCGCGACACGAAAAAAGCGCTTGACGCTGCCAACGGTTCAATGGCTGATATACGCCTTGAATCAGCCGTATCGTCCGCGAAGACGGTAGGCGCGTTCAGCTTCATATCCGCGTCATTCGAAAACGTCGCGTCTGACGTGCTCAGAAACGCAGCTGACAGGATAAAGGACAAAAATCCCTCAGCCGTTATGTTGTTTTCGACCTCTGCCGGCGGAAAGCTCCAGCTTGTTGCTGCGTGCGGCAAGGATGCCGTTGCGCACGGTGCGCACGCAGGAAACCTGCTCAGAGAGGTCGCGGCGATAACCGGAGGAGGCGGCGGCGGCAGGCCTGACAGCGCAATGGCAGGCGGCAAGGACGTCTCAAAGCTTGGCGAAGCGTTCGCGGCTGCGCCGGAAATACTGCTCAAATCTGCAAAATAAGAAAGGAAAAGGAAGAAGAGCCATGGCTGAAAACTGTCTGTTCTGTAAGATCATAGCCGGGGAGATACCGTCGAAAAAAGTTTACGAAGACGAAAACGTGTTTGCGTTCTACGATATAAATCCGCAGGCGCCGATCCACGTTCTCGCCGTCCCGAAAGCACATATATGCTGTGCGAACGACGTTGACGAAACGAACAGCGACGCTGTAGCGAGGGTGTTCGAGGCAATACCGAAGATCGCGAAAGCACTCGGTATAGACAGCTACCGCGTTATAAACAACTGCGGTGAGCTTGCCGGTCAGACGGTCATGCATCTGCATTTTCACATACTGTCAGGAGAAAAGATGGGCGAAAAGCTGCTCTGAAAAATATAGATGGAAGGTAATTACACGATGAAAATAAACCCCGAGACTTATACTCATTATCCTCTCAAGGTCGCCGGACTTGAAAGACAGCTCCCGATATGCAAGGTCAACGACGGGCTGTATATAGCGGCGTTCGTGATATTCGGCGATGTGGAGCTTACGAGCGCGTGCGCGCGTGAGCTTATAAAGAAGCTGCCGGAGCACGATATACTCATCACCGCCGAATCGAAGGGCATACCGCTTGTTTATGAGATGGCACGCCAGCTCGGCGAAAACAAATACCTCATCGCACGCAAGGGTGCGAAGCTCTACATGAAAGACCCTCATTCCGTCGAAGTACAGTCGATAACGACCAGCAGAAAGCAGACGCTGTTCATCGATAAGGATGACATCGAGCATATGAAGGGCAAGCGTGTCGTTATAGTCGACGACGTAATAAGCACGGGCGAAAGCCTCTTTGCCGTTGAAAAGCTCGTCAAGGAATCGGGCGGCATCGTGGCAGCGCGTATGGCAATACTTGCGGAAGGTGATGCAAAATACAGAGACGATATCGTATATCTTGAGCAGCTTCCGCTGTTCTTTCCGGAAAAATGAGCCTTGAAAAGCTGAAATCGAGAATAAAAACGGGTGAGCTTTCGGGTGTGTTCGTGCTGTACGGGCAGGAGGAATACACGAAGGATCATTACGTGCGCCTGATACGCACTGCGTTCGACGGCGCGGATTTTCCCGAATTCAACCACGTAGTGCTCGACATGAGCAAGGAAACGCTCTTTGAGCTTAACGAAGCCTGCGAGGCGTTTCCGTTCATGGCGGAAAGAAAGCTTATCGAACTTAAAGAGCTGAATATCGCGTCTATGAACGACGCCGACGCGCAGCTCTTTTCCGATATATTGAAGGACCTGCCGCCATATGTCTGTCTGCTCGTCGTTTTTCGCGCGGACGACGCCGGCGCGCGTGCGTTCGACGTAAAGGAAAAGCTCAGGAGCGCGCCTGCCGCCGCTACGGCGTACATCGTCAGCAACGGTGTGTGCTGTGAGTTCGACAGAGCGAAGCCGGAGGAGCTTATCGGTTGGCTCGCGCGCCATTTCAAGGCGCAGGGCGTTGAAGCCGGGCGCGACGTACTGACGCAGATGGTGGATATGTGCGGGACGGATATGTATGTTCTGCATTCGGAGGTCAACAAGCTGTGCTGTGCGTGCCGCGAGAAGGGCACAGCGGACGTGTCGGACGTGAGAAATATATGCTGTGCGAACGAAAGCTTTGCGGTTTATAATCTTTCCGACCTGATCGTTTCGCGCTCGTTCGGAAAGGCAGAGCACGTTCTCAATACGCTTTTGCAGTCGAAAATACAGCCTGTACAGATCGTCGCGACGCTCGCAAAACGTTTTTCGGAGCTGTACACCGTCAAGGCGGCGCTCGTGTCGGGCGTGCCGGTTTCGCAGGCCGCTTCGGCGCTGCACGTCGGTGACTGGGTGGCGAGACGCTATTCGGCTGCTGTAGCCAAAACCGATCTGAAATATCTTTCGTTCGTGTCGGAGCAGATATTCAACGCCGATGCACGTATGAAATCGAGTGCCGAGGACAAAGAGACCGTACTCAGACTGCTCATTGCAAGGATAGCCGCGTATGATGGATAGACTTATACTGAGATACCCCGTGGCAGTAGAAGGAAAATATGATAAAAACAAGCTCTCGCGCATCGTCGGTTCTCCCGTGATAGCGCTTAACGGCTTCGCGGTGTTTCGCGACGCCGATACGCTTTCATACCTCAGAGCCGTCTGCCGCGCCGGTCTTATCGTTTTGACCGACAGCGATCGCGCGGGCTTTTTTATTCGCAATAAACTAAAAGGGCTGCTGCCCGGAGCTGATATTATCAATGTATATATTCCGTGCGTAGAGGGAAAAGAGCGGCGCAAGAGAGTACCGTCGAAGGATGGGCTGCTCGGTGTCGAGGGCATGGAAAGCGCTGTGCTGCGTGAGCTGCTTGTGCCGTTTGCAAACGAAAAAGCAGCGCCGGACGATATCATGACAAAGGCGGATCTGTACGCGCTCGGACTCAGCGGCGGCGACAACGCTTCGGAACGAAGAGCGCTGATGTGCGCGAAGCTCGGTCTTCCGGAAAGCCTCAGCGCGAACGCATTGCTTGAATACATTAACCTTTTTACTGGAAAGGAAGCCGCGAAGGCGCTTGCGCTCGGACTCGGAGCGGCTGAAGACGGAGAATGACGGGAAAGTACTATATATATACGCTCGGATGTCGGGTGAACCAATACGAGAGCCGTGCGATCTCCGAGGAATTCCGCGCGCGCGGATATGATGAAACGACTGTCGCCGCGGACGCTGACTTCAAGATAATCAACACTTGCGCCGTTACCGGAGAAAGCGAGCGCAAAAGCATGCAGGCGATAAGGCGGATCGCTTCGGCAGGCAGCGGAAGGACGTATGTTGTCGGCTGCTGCGGCGTTCCGGACGAAAAGAAAATACCGGGTGTGTACTATTCAGGCCCGCGCGTGCGCAGGGGCGGACTCACGATGCTCGCGGAAAACGTATTGGAGTCGCTGCCGGAGCGCGACGGATTCGAGGAACTCAACGTCGGTGCTTATGCGCAGAAAGACCGTGCGCGCGCGTTTATAAAAATAGAGGACGGCTGCTCGAACCGCTGCTCGTACTGCATCATTCCGTCTCTGCGCGGGCCGGTACGCCTGAGAGACGAGGAAAGCGCGCTTGAGGAGATCAGGCGTGTCACCGCGCTCGGCACACAGGAAATAGTCCTTACCGGAATAGAAATATCGGCGTATCGTGATCTTGCCGGACTTATCGGTAAGGCGGCGCAGATCGATACCGTGAAGCGCATACGGCTCGGCTCGCTCGATCCGCGGACGCTGACGGAGGAATTTACGGCGGTC
>Ga0116152_10002650_pt1 | contig 14551 bp, 9 predicted proteins | sample AD_UKC119_MetaG_FD_89894 | JGI IMG/M metagenome (GOLD analysis project Ga0116152, IMG submission 89894) | Active sludge microbial communities of municipal wastewater-treating anaerobic digesters from Hong Kong - AD_UKC119_MetaG | ecosystem: Engineered > Bioreactor > Anaerobic > Digestate... | reverse complement strand
CGATCCACGTAAAGGCGATCAGCCCGGATCGAGATGAGCTCGAAATCCAGTTCCCTCGTGTCGAAGGCTATCGCGTAGAGCTGCCCGATGAGCGATTGACGGCGAAATTCGACGACAACTCCACGCTTACACTGACGCCTGATATCGTTGGCCCCACAATCACACGCAATCAAGGCATCATCGGTGAGGCCGTTGACCTGAGTCTCGAACACCTCGAAGACCTTCGCCGATCGACGCTTCTGTTCAATCTGACCAAGCGGCTGATCGAGACTCATTGGCGCGACCCTGGAGAAGAACCGAAACTCCACTTGTTTGGTCAGCTCAAACGCATAGCGAAGCAATGGATCGATAACCATCTTGAATGCAAAGGCAACACGTTCCCGGCGCAGTTGATGTACCAGGAACTCGCCGACATGGCCTGCCAGAAGATCACTGCTGGAATCACGACAGCCCATCTTGGCGAAAAGCCGGTGAAGGCTGTGCTCGATTCCTACAACCCGGTCGGTTCGTCGATCCACGTGAACTTCAACACTTCCAAGACGGACCGATGGGAGACGGATGCGCGGCGTTGCCACGTCAATTGGGTCATCCTTGACAGTGACTGGGAAGCCGAATTCTGTCGCGTCGCCGAAGCGCATCCGCGTGTGAAGGCGTACGTCAAGAACCACAGCCTCGGATTCGAAGTGCCTTACCAGATGGGCTCGGAATCGCACAAGTACCGACCCGATTTCATCGTACTCGTCGATGTCGGTCACGGCGACGATGACCTCCTGCACCTTGTCGTCGAGATCAAGGGGTATCGGGGCGAAGACGTCAAGTACAAACAGACGACGATGGAGACCTATTGGGTGCCGGGTGTGAATCACCTCAAGCGATACGGCCGCTGGGCGTTCTGCGAGTTTGCGGATGTCTGGCAGATGCAGGATGACTTTGCGTTGAAGGTGGAAGAGAAGTTCAACACGATGATTAGTTCGGTCGTCTCAGAATCAGCGCAGGCGGTGTCTCATGGCGGTGACTAGAGGCGACGAGTACTACGCGGGGCTGATTAACGAGCTGCGTCAATTGGCGAAGGAAACGGAGTGGGTTGAATTCAAACACAACAATGCCGATCCCGATGAGATTGGCCAAAACGTCTCCGCGCTTGCCAACTCGGCAGCCCTACGGCAGCAGCCGAGTGGTTACATCGTCTGGGGGATAGACGATGCGACACACGATGTCGTAGGAACGAACTTCGATCCTGCGCTCCTGAAAAAGGGTAATGAGGAGTTAGAAAACTGGTTACTGAGGCTGCTTGAACCGAGAATCGATGTCCAGTTTGTTCGCGTTGAGATCGGCGGAAAGCCACTCTCATTGATTGAGGTACAAGCGGCGTCACGTCAACCCGTACGATTTCAAGGGACCGAACATATTCGCGTTGGCTCATATACAAAGAAGCTGAAGGACTATCCGGAGAAAGAGCGACATCTTTGGCAGGCGTTCGACAGGACACCTGTAGAGAATCAGATCGCGGCGGACGGGATTGACGGCTCCGACGTTCTATCGCGTCTTGAGTATTCAAGGTATTTCAAGCTTCTCGGCATTCCTCTTCCCGAGAATCGCGATGGCATATTGGAACGCCTCGCCAGCGACAAGATGATTCAGCGATCCAAGGCGGGTGGATGGGATATCTTCAATCTCGGCGCAATTCTATTCGCTTCGAACTTGTCGGAGTTTCCACATCTCAAGCGCAAGGCAGTGCGAGTTATCGAGTATGACGGGGATGGTCGGACGAATACGAAGCGTGAGCAGGAAGGTGCACGCGGCTATGCAACTGGGTTTGAGGGCTTGGTCGGGTACATCAAGAACCTGCTCCCCGAAAACGAAGTCATCGGGGAAGCGCTCCGTCGCTCTGTTCCGATGTATCCGGAACTCGCGATTCGCGAGCTGGCCGCCAACGTGATTATCCATCAGGATCTCGCTGTCACAGGCGCAGGCCCGATGATAGAGATCTTCGATAGTCGGATCGAAATTACCAACCCTGGTGAGCCGCTGGTTGAACCAAATCGTTTCCTTGATCTCCCGCCGAGATCGAGAAATGAGGCGCTTGCGTCTTTCATGCGCCGTATCGGTGTTTGCGAGGAGCGGGGCAGTGGTATCGACAAGGTGATTTCGCAGGTCGAAGCGTATCAGCTACCAGCGCCGTTGTTTGAAACGCCACCGGGCTCAACGAGGGCAACGCTTTTTGCTCATCGGTCGTTTTCGGATATGAGTATGGACGATCGAATGCGGGCCAGCTATCAGCATGCCTGCCTGCAATACGTCACCAAGCGACAGATGACGAATAGCAGTCTCAGGGAACGGTTTGGGATCGAAGAAAGGAACTCGTCGCAGGTTTCGCGGGTGATTCGTGATTCGGTCGATCGGGGCCTCATCAAGCGGGCTGACCCCGAAAGCGGGTCTCGGAAGCACGCAAACTACGTTCCCTACTGGGTTTAGGGCGGAAATAGGCGAAAGAGAGTTTCTTATTTGACGGCTATTTGACTGAGGCCCCTCTGGGATAGGCTTCGTCCGGAATAAACCTCGTTTGCACGGTGCAAACTGTGATTTTCCGGGGAGGCTTATTTGACGGCTATTTGACTCGGAGCCCGTCAGGCCCGAGCGAAAGGCGGTTCACATCATGTGAACCCGGCTCTCAACGGAAATCTCATCTGACTGTTATTTGATCAGCCCCCCTGAGGCGAGCGAACCCCAACCATGGCCAAGAAGAAGAAAACCAAGACGAAATCCCCCAAGCAGATCGAAACCCTGCTTCATGAAGACGCCTCGCGGAAGAACATTCCCACGGCCGAGTACCAGTCCGTCATGGCGAAGGGCGATCAGTCGCCCGTCACAGTCACATACCCGCAGGCCGCGGGATCGGAGGATGCGTTGGCGAAGGAGAAGGCGGAGCGGAATCGGGATCTGGATCCGCAGCTCATCTGGCGGGGCAAGCGGGAGGGCGATCTCAGCGTCCAGGCGCCGCCGCTCTTCATTCAGGAGAAGATCCATCCCAAGGTGCTGATCGACGACCTTCGCCGCCGCACGCAGAAGGCACAGCAGCAGGAGGAGACCGACGAGGCGCCGCTGCTCTTTTCCGATCTCTACGCCGACTTCAACGGTCTGCCCGACGACGACGCCAAGACGGAGTTCTACCAGCACGACGCCAACTGGACGAACCGGATGATCCTCGGCGACAGCCTCCAGGTCATGGCATCGCTGGCCGAGCGCGAAGGCCTGCGCGGCCAGGTCCAGTGCATCTACATCGATCCGCCGTACGGCATCAAGTTCAACTCCAACTTCCAGTGGTCCACAACGAGCCGCGATGTGAAGGACGGCAACGTCGACCACATCACCCGCGAGCCGGAACAGGTGAAGGCGTTTCGCGATACGTGGCGCGATGGAATTCACTCGTATCTGACGTACCTGCGTGAGCGATTGACGGTGGCCCGCGATCTACTGACGGAGTCGGGGTCGATATTCGTTCAGATTGGGGATGAGAATGTTCATCGCGTGCGGTCGATATTGGATGAGGTCTTCGGTGAGCACAATTTTTGCTCATTAATCCAATACAAGAAGACTACCGGTGCCGGGAGCCCCGCCATTGGCACCAATGTCCTGGCTGCCGTTAATGATTTCATTGTTTGGTACGCGAAGAATCGAGAGGTTGTCAAGTATCGGCAACTCTACCGTGAAAAAGATGCGGGGGAAAAAGGGGCATTGTCATACAATCGTATTCAGAGTCCAGATGGCATTGAGGTTCGTAGCATTCGCGCCACCGAAGACTATGATCGCGATTTCTCAGAACGCGGTTGGCACCTTGTGGCATCGGGCGATATGACTTCTCAGACGGGTGTTGAGAGCACACGAGTTCCAGTGCACCTATACGGCGAGATGTATCGCCCAAGTAAGGGCGGCTGGAAAACCAATCAAGATGGTATTGATCGGCTGAAGCTCTCGTCACGACTGACCAAGGGTGGGAAAGCGCTTCGGTATGTTCGTCGTCTCCTCGATTTCGCCGCCATTCCAGTAAATAATGAATGGAGCGATACAGGCACCGGTAGTTTTACCGAGGAAAAGGTTTACATCGTTCAGAGCGGCACGAAAGCTGTTCAGCGATGCCTACTGATGGTTTCGGACCCGGGCGACCTTATCCTGGATCCGACTTGTGGATCTGGCACAGCTGCTGCTGTTGCTGAACAATGGGGCCGTCGCTGGATCACGATCGACACATCGCGCGTCGCGCTCGCCCTGGCCCGCTCCCGCGTCATGGGCGCTCGCTATCCCTACTACGTGCTCGCCGATTCCAAGGAGGGTGTTCAAAAGGAAGCCGAGATTACACGGTGCGATCTGCCCGCCGAATTCGAGAATCGTGCCTATCGCAACAACGTTCGCCAGGGCTTTGTCTACGAACGCGTTCCCCACATCACGCTGAAATCCATCGCCAACAACACCGAAATCGACGTCATCTGGGAGCGGATGCAACCCGCCGTCGAGCAGGCGTTGGCCGATCTCAACGCGACGCTCGCAGGGCACAAGATACCGTTCCAAGTCACGACCGGCGGTCGCGCGGGCAAGTCGATCGACTTCACCGCAAAGCCCGGCAAGACTGTCAAGCTACTTTCCGGCGAAGATGCACCAGCCAACGCGTTCCTTGAGTGGGAAGTACCGCGCGAGCCGGAAGGCCCGTGGGATGCCGATTCGGCGAAATCGCATGCCGTCTTCATGGCGGAGGCTGCGGAGTCGCCCAAGTCGCCCACCAAGAAAATGCGCGATGCACTGACAGTCATCAATGAAAACCTGAAGCGCGACTACACGCACGAGACGCTGCCCGAACGGCCCGCCGATCCGTGGCCTGAAGAAGCGATCGAAGCGCACGCGAAGTTCTGGGCGGCCCGTATCGCCCGGCAGAAGGAGATCGACGCGTCCATCGCCGCCAAGGCGGAGTTCGAATACCTCTACGACAAGCCCTACGAGGACAAGAAGAAAGTCCGCGTCGCCGGTCCCTTCACCGTCGAATCGATTTCACCGCATCGCTCGCTCGGCGTCGATGAGAACGACGAGTTGATCGACCCGGCCCGCAGCCCCGCGCGTTCGGATGAGGGGACCGACTTCGCGCAGGTGATTTTGGAGAACCTCAAGACGGCCGGCGTGCAGCAGGCCCACAAGGAGGACAAGATCAACTTCACGTCGATCGCGCCCTGGCCCGGGACCTACATCTGCGCCGAAGGCCGCTACGCAGAAGGCGACGAGGAGAGCGGCGCCGAGAAGCGCGCCGGCATCTTCATCGGCCCGGAGTTCGGGACCGTCGATCGGCAGGACCTTGTCCGCGCCGCCCGCGAGGCGGGGGATGCCGGCTTCGACGTGCTGATCGCCTGCGCATTCAGCTATGGCGCCCACGCGTCGGAGTTCAGCAAGCTCGGCGCGATCCCCGTGCTCAAGGCACGCATGAACGCCGACCTGCACATGGCCGACGACCTGAAGAACACGGGCAAGGGCAACCTGTTCGTGATCTTCGGCGAGCCGGACATCGAAATCCTGCCGCCGGAAGACGCGCCTGATGGCGCCACGATCGAGGAGTGCGAGCAGATCCGCGTGAAGATCAACGGCGTCGATGTGTTTCACCCGCAGACCGGCGAGATAAGGAGCGACGGCGCCGAAGGCATCGCCTGCTGGTTCATCGATACGGACTACAACGAAGAGAGCTTCTTCGTGCGGCACGCGTACTTCCTCGGCGCGAACGATCCGTACAAATCGCTCAAGACGACGCTCAAGGCGGAGATCGATGAGGACGCGTGGGCGACGCTGAACAGCGATACGTCGAGACCGTTCGCGAAGCCGAAGAGCGGGCGGATCGCGGTGAAGGTGATTAATCATCTTGGGGATGAGGTGATGAAGGTGTTTGGGGTGGAGTGAAGGGGCGTATAGTATTGGCAGTTGGGACAGACGCAGATTTTACCGATTACCCTTTGCTCTGGCTGACGGGGTGAGTTTGACGAGGGAATTGAGCGCGTCGCAAAGACGAGGTTTGAGATTCCATGACAGACGAGAGGATCGATCCGCACCAGGAAGACGTCGAAGGCTTGGGATCGGATGAGGATTCGGGTTGGGGGGATTACCCAATCGATACGGTCCTAATTCGGCACGAAACTCGGACGGTTCATGATGTCCTAAGAAGGATTGAGAAGGGATCCTTTGTGATGAACCCCGATTTCCAAAGAGCATTCATTTGGTCTGATGACAAACAAAGCAAGTTGATAGAGTCCGTCCTCATGCGGATTCCGCTCCCAGTTTTCTATCTCGCCGAAGACGCAGCTGGCCGGATGGTGGTCGTGGATGGACTTCAGCGATTGTCTAGTTTCTCTGCGTTCGTCGGGAACGAGCTCCGTCTGAAACTACCGGATCAAGATGCGCTAAATGGCAAGCTCTTCAGGGAGCTGTCTCCTAAGCTCCAGAATCGCGTCGAAGATAGCAATCTCGTCTTGTACGTGATCGATGCAAAGGTTCCGGAGCGGGCGCGTCTTGATATCTTTGAACGCGTAAACAGCGGAGTGCCATTAACACGGCAGCAAATGCGCAACTCTCTCTATACTGGCCCTGCAACGCGATTTCTTCGTGACGAAGCCGAGAAGGCGCTGTTTTTGAACGCGACGGGACGGAGTTTGAAATCGAGCACGATGAGGGATCGAGAATTCGTCAATCGTTTTTGTGCCTTTCAATTACTGCCGTATGGGGCCTATCGTGGCGACATGGATGAATTCCTTGCGATGGCACTGATGAAGATGAATCTCTTGGGGAGCAAGCTATTACCCGGCCTGTCCAAGGACTTCGAGTTGAGTCTAGCTAATAATCTCAAGATCTTCGGTAAACACGCATTCCGAAAGCACGTACCTGGGCAGGAGAAGCGATCACCCTTGAATGCATCGCTTTGGGATGTGATGACAACGTTCCTGGCGGGCTTTTCGACGCAGAAAGTTGAGGCCAGACGTGACCAATTGCGGAGCGCGTTCTACACACTTCTGCGTGACTACGAATTCGAAAGGGCGATCACCTATGGCGTTAATGACGCTCGAAATGTAAATCTGCGTTTTCAGAAGTCACGCGCGATACTCGGGAAGGCAATAGATGATATCGAGACTTGACCTCGACTGTTTCAAGTGTTTTGAGAAACTCCGACTTCCTGTTGGGCCATTGACACTCCTGTCGGGGTCTAACGCATCAGGGAAGTCCACTGTCCTGCAAGCACTGGTGCTCTTACATCAAACGATAAGGGAGCATGAGTGGACAGTACGCCCAGCCCTAAACGGTGAGTCCGTTGCGCTTGGGACGGTTGCAGATGTGGTCGACAAGATTCACGGTCGGCAATCCGTCTCGATTGGTCTCATCGACAATGATCGAGGCTACGAATGGGTAATGTCCGGTGACAGGTCCGAGATGTCTATGGGGATCGACTCCATAACCATTGGCGGAAAAACTACGAAGGCACCGGACCGGTTGAGATATCTGATGCCCGATGAATTGGATGAATCCTCCATGAATCTTGCGAGCCGATTGTGGCGAATGAGCTACATTCGGGCAGAGCGGGTAGGGCCACGAGATGTCTATCCTCTTGAAGATACTCAAGTCGCATCAGTTGTTGGTCCCTCGGGCGAGTATGCAGTCAGCCTCCTGTATGCCGGCCGTGATGAGGAGGTCTTGAGCGAATTGGCCCTGCCTGATTTGGCCAAGACCAGGCTCAAGCAAGTGGAAGCGAGGATGGACACATTTTTCCCGGGTTGTGCGATCGAGATCCGGCAGATACCTCAGGCAAATGCACTGACGCTTGGCATTCGTACGTCTTTGGATACTGATTTTCATCGTCCAGTGCATTCGGGGTTCGGCCTAACTCAAGTACTGCCTATCATTATCGCAGCCCTTTCCGCTGACTCCGGAGACATTCTATTGATAGAGAATCCCGAGGTGCATTTGCATCCGGCCGGGCAAGGTTTGATTGGTGAGTTTCTCTCGGAAGTTGCAAGTGCTGGGGTCCAAGTCCTCATCGAGACTCACAGCGATCACGTACTTAATGGTGTGCGCAGAGCAGTGAAGGGAAAGGTGCTTTCGGGGGCGCAGGCCGTTGTTCATTTTTTTCAAGGCCGGCAAGAGGGGTCCAGTCAAGTGATATCCCCGAATATCGATGACTCAGGGAACATCGACGTGTGGCCTGAAGGGTTCTTTGACCAGTTTGACAAAGATATGAATCACTTTGCCGGCTGGGGCGCATAATATGCAGTTGATATTCAATGAGCTATCCCTTCACGGCCAATTTTCAAGTGTAGAAACATTCCGTGACGCCGTGAAGGGACTAATGGCGATACGTTTGGCCGTTCGACGATTCGGACTAGAGCTATACTGCCATCGGAATCTGGTAAACGCTCAGATCACAGATCAACTGACGCTGCCACGGGCGTTACGTGAACTTGAAAGTGATGATGAGCGCCGGGCGATTATGCAGTGGATGACTCGGTCCGGGCCTTTTTGGGAGGATTCGCGACGTCATACGGGAGACGATTATTTCGAATGCAATCATGAAGTTGTGACCGACACAGGGTTAGGAGAATCAGCTGCGTGCCGCCTATTGGACCAAGAGAGCGCATGTGTTAGTGCTCGACCGTCGTCTTGGGAGTCATCGCCAATTCGCGTCACTCACGTTCAGAACAATGAGGCACGAACTGATATTGACGTACCGAATTTCGTAGATGCTCTGGGACTTGAAAGCGTATTAACGGCGTGGCAACGATCTCCGGAAACTTGGACTGAGTTAGAGACTCGGGTGCGCTCAAGTTGCACTAACTTGATTATCAGTGATTCGTGCTTTGCGCCGTTGGACGGGTATCCGTTTGAGCAACCGGCGGCAAATCGAATCCTGCAAATCCTTGAGGTACTTGAGCGGTTTAAGGTCTGCTTTGATCAAGACGGGCAACGCAGCGCGGAAGGTCACGAAATCGCAAGACTCCATTTTCAGGGCGACCGGGCCATGTTTTCAGATTCTTCCGACACGGAGAAGCAGGACTTTGAACACGAGCTTAGTTTCCGCCATCCACTTAATGAAAGCGAAACACTCTTCTGTCCGTGGCATGGCAAAGTGAACACTCCGAAGTTCCGCGTACACTTCTCATGGCCAGTCACTGCTAAGGACCCGCTGTTCGTCGTGTATGTGGGGCCCAAGATAACGAAGCGATAGCGTAAGCCGCGTCGATTGGGGTTGGTAGTGGAATTACGCATCGCCGATTCATTCACCGACAGCCTCGCCAAGCTCACCAGCGTTGAGCAGGGGGCGGCGAAGACGGCGGCATTTGATCTTCAGACCAACCCGTCGCATCCGAGCCTGCGCCTTCACAAGCTCGACAAAGTGAAGGACAAGCGCTTCTGGTCGGTCCGTGTCAACGACGACATTCGGATCATCGTCCATCGCACTGACGGCAGTCTGATGCTGTGCTACGTCGATCATCATGACGATGCCTATCGCTGGGCCGAGCGTCGCAAGCTGGAGCGGCATCCGACGACCGGCGCGATGCAGCTGGTCGAGATCCGCGAGCGCGTCGTCGAGATTCCCAGATATGTCGAAGTCGAGCAGCCTGCGCCGCCGAAGCCACGGTTGTTTGAGGCGATCGCCGACGAGGCGTTGCTCTCGTACGGCGTGCCAGAGGAGTGGCTCGAAGATGTGAAGGCGGCCGACGAAGACAGACTGCTCGATCTCGCGCCGCACTTGCCCGCCGAGGCGGCAGAGGCACTGCTAAACCTAGCGACGGGCTCCGCGCCTGTGCCGGCGACGCCGGTGGCGGGGGATGTCGATCCATTCGAGCATCCGGACGCCAAGCGACGCTTCCGCGTGATGACCAACGTCGAGGAGCTCGAGCGGGCGTTGGCGTACCCGTGGGACAAGTGGACGGTTTTTCTCCATCCCGCCCAGTTGGAGACTGTCGAGCGGAGCTACAACGGACCGGCCCGCGTTTCGGGCTCGGCGGGAACAGGCAAGACGATCGTCGCGCTGCATCGGGCCGTACATCTAACGCGGAGGCATCCGGGTTCGCACGTGTTGCTGACGACGTTCTCCGACCCTCTGGCCGATGCACTGCGGGATCGACTTGATCGACTCGTTGGAAATGAGAAGTCGGTGCGAGAACGGATTGCGGTCGCGTCGATCGACGCCGTTGGCGTGCAGTTGTTCACGGAGCAGTTCGGCAAGCCGAAGCTTGCGACGGAGGACGATCTGTGGTCGGCGATCCGCGGGGCGGCGGCAAGTGTCGAGGGGCACAAGTTCACCGACCATATCCTGATGGGCGAGTGGCGGGAGATCGTGGACGAGTGGCAGATCGACTCGTGGGATGCGTATCGCGTCGTGCCGCGGCTGGGACGAAAGACACGCATCGGCGAGAAGCAGCGCCAGACGCTCTGGGCGATCTTCGAGCGCGTTCGCGCGTCGCTCGACGAGGCCGGCTTGCTGACGATGCCGTCAGTGTTCCGATGTCTGACCGAGGCAATTGGCGGCGGAGCCGAGATTCCGTTCGACCACACGGTCATCGACGAGTCGCAGGACATTAACGTTCCGCAATTGCGGTTCCTGGCGGCACTGGCTGGCGAGCGACCTGATGGTCTCTTCTTCGCCGGCGATCTCGGTCAGAGGATTTTTCAGACGCCGTTCTCGTGGAAGTCGCTCGGCGTCGATGTTCGCGGCCGGTCACAAACGCTGCGTATCAACTACCGCACATCGCACCAGATTCGCCGGCAGGCGGACCGATTACTTGGGCCCGAAACAAGCGATGTCGACGGGCTGACCGAGGACCGGCGCGGGACGATTTCAGTATTCAACGGACCGGAGCCGGAAGTCTTGGTTGCAGACTCGTTCGACGAGGAGCGCGACACAATCGCGAAGTGGCTCGCCGCCCGCGTCGATCAAGGTCTGGAGCCGCAGGAAATCGGTGTCTTCGTCAGGTCCGACGCCGAGCTCAATCGCGCCCGAGCGGCCATCGATGCGGCGGGGCTGGCGCATCAGGGCATGCACGGGGCGAACCAGAAAGCTGACGCCGTGAGTATCGGAACGATGCACCTGGCGAAGGGCCTGGAATTCCGAGCGGTCGCAGTCGCGGCCTGCGATGACGAGGTGATCCCCCTCCAATCACGCATCGAGGAAGTCGGCGACGCCTCGGACCTGGAGGAGGTCTACAACACGGAGCGGCATCTGCTGTACGTGGCCTGCACGCGGGCGAGGGACTATTTACTTGTTACAGGCGTCGATCCGGCGTCGGAGTTCTTGGATGATTTTGAAGGCAACGCAGGGTAGCTGGCGCCCGTGTCGCAGGAGTCCGTCTTGACCCGCGGCGAGTACGACTACGAGCATGTCTTTCGCAGCTAGCTTCGGTCTTGGTTGCCCAAGGCCTCCAAAATGTGGCACTGGACATCGCGCGACAGCCCCGGCCAAGCCGCGATGATTCGGGCCAGATCGGCGTCGATTTCTACCGCTCCCGCGCCGCCATCGGCAAGCTGATCGGCAAGACACGCATCGACCAATTCACAACCCGTTGCAGATTCATCACTTACGCCATCCTGCGCACGGATTGAAAATCCGTGTGTCGCCGGTTCAAATCCGGCTCTGCCCAGTTCCCCCTGATTCAAATCCAAGCGCGTAAGGGCCTTTGTTTGCATTGGGCCATACGCGGTCCCCATGACTCGACGGCTACCACGCCTTCGCCAGGTATTCCTGCAACAGGCGGCCCCACGCTGTCGGGCGGAGTTCCATGCCGACGCCGCACGCGTCACCTACGTCGTTCTCGATCAGGTTCGGCGGGCAATTCTGGTGAAATGTCCACGCCAGAAACGGAATTTCCTTCGACATCGCGAAATCCATGAGCTGTCGGCAGTCCTCCAGCGTCATCGTTGGCGCATCGGGCTCGTCGATCGGACCGAACTCGCCGATCACGACCGGCAGCGTGGCCGCCGGGCCCGCAAGCAGCCTGTCGAGGTCGCCGATCGGGTTGTAGTAGTGAATCTCATAGGCGATGTTTCCGCCGTCACCGGCGGAAATCGGATGGTCGACAAAATAATCCAGGCGTCGCGCCCAGTCTCCCAGGCCCTGGGCGAGGATCACGTGGTTCGCCGCGCCGGCGGATTGTTCCACCTCGCGGATGACCGACGCGGCGCGATTCAGCGCCGCCCAGACAATCGCATCCCGCGCGCCGTCGAAGTTGTATTCCGGCTCGTTGCAGATGCCGAACATGACGCCCGGCTCGTCGACGAAGGCGCCGGCGAGCTTGCGCCACACGTTGTCCGTCTCGACCGTCGGCGCGCCGAATTCATCGAAAGTCGGCTCGATCCAGAGCGACACCAACACGACGACGCCCTTCGCTGTCATGTGGCGCACGATATCGATAATCGACGAGAAATACGCGTCGTCAGCGAGAATCGAATCGCCGTGCTTCGCAAACGGCTGTGAGCCCGGCGCGTGGCTTTCCAGCGTCAGTCTCACGAAGTTGGCGCCCCAGCGATCGATCAGTTCGTCAGCCCGGCGCATCACTTCCTGCGGTGATTCTTCGGCGTCCCACAGACACGCGACGCAGCCGCGCGTGTCCTGCAGATTGGCGCCGCGCCCGTGAAACGCGCTGCCGCCACCCTTTCCGTCAGAAATCAGAATCCGGGCGCCCGACGTAAACAGCCAGCCGGCGGGAAGCTTCGTGCAGCCATTACAGGTCGTGATCGTTGTCCTGTTGCTCCCACCGACGTCGGGTATCTCATTCGTTCCGCATGCGAGCGTCACGCCCACGATACCGAGGGCGCTCCAACGCGCCACCAACGAAATTGTCATGCCATAGGCGCTTTGCATCGCCGATCCTCACAGTCGAGGTTACGCCGGCGCCACCATAGCGCCATCGCGCACCCGATTTCGACAGCGGTTTCTGTCGCCCGCGCCGCCTCCATGACCGCCCCATTTCGGACGATCGCAAAATACCGCAATGATCCGAGGCGGCGCGCCGCCTCCCCTCCGCTGAATCACCCGCGATCGCTTTGGCTCAGCCGTCGGGTCGCACCTCGGTGGTCAGTTCCCGCTTCGGCGGAAAGGGAGACAGAGATATCAAGACTGAGGAAAGAGCTGTTCGTGCTGTGTTGGGCCCTGTTGTTCTTCGCCGGCGCCGCCTGTGATGAGATTGTCGACCTCAACGATCGAATTGGAGGCGAAATCAGCGATGTCGGTGATGGCGGCGACGACGTTCACCAGGGGGCTGTTCAGGATGGGAGACCAGGCGGTCATGACAAAGAGTCGCTACTTCCTGCAGACTGACTTCGATCCACGACATGTCGAAAATCAGGGTGAGCCGTATGCGCTGACGATTACCGCCGAGCAATCAGGCGGAACAAGTGACATCATGGCGCGACGGCGACCGGGCGATTCAGCCCGGCCGAGGTCCGCCTTCGTCGCGCCTGCGTTTCCGAGCGTCACGTACGATAGGTATGCCGTCTCCCGCCCTTCGTCTCCACAGCAACCATGAAAAAAGGTGGGCCCATCGGCCCACCTTTCAACCTGAACTTCCTTGTCCGCACGAAGTCGGATCAATCGACCAGGATGAACGCGCTGCTCGCGAAGTACACGCTCGACACGACGCGCGTCGGCTCCAGCATGGTGTCGGCCGTGCCGCTTTCAATCGTGTCGTAGATCCGCAGGTCGCCGCCCGCATAGATATACACGGCGCCCTTCGAATCGACGTGGATGTTCCCGGGGAAGCCGTCATAGGTAACGAGGACCGTCAGATCCTCGTCGCTGAAGTCGGCCGTCAGGCGACGGACCAGCGCCGTGAGCGGCTGACCGAGCGTCGTGCTCTTGACCGTCAGCAGCCACACGCGTCCTTCGCTGTCGATGTCGAACGCGGCGATATCGCTGAAGGAAAACTCCTCAATTTCCGCGCTGGCGAGTTCGCCGTCGCGCTGGCTGATATTGGGGATGCGGTTGAAGCCACTGTAATTGTAGAGCAGGGCGTCGTCGCTCGTGATCTGTGTCAGCTTGGGCCGCTCACCGCTCGGCATCACGATCGTTCGCGCCGGCGACACGGATCCGTCGAAGCTCGCCAGCGACACGCCTTCGTAAACAAAGATCTTCCAGACGAACGTCTCACCCGACGGCGGCGGCGACACCACGTAAATCAGATCGAGATCGGGGTCCACTGTCATCTGCACGTCACCAAAGGCGGAGAACTTTGGTCCTTCCAGCAGCGCCGTACGGACGGGCTGCTGATCACCATTGATGCGCGTGGCGTCCTCGAAAACGCGGACGAAATACTGGTCGATCTCCTCGCAATCGGCGGCGTTGCGCGCCAGGACCATGAACTCACCGGCCTTGTTGATGCCGGGCTTCAGCCGCATCGCGTTGCTGAAGCACGCGGCGTTGCCGTTGAGAAACATCGAGAAGGACTTTTCGCCGTCCAGCTCGTCGCTGAGAGCAAACGTGGCCATGCCGTCAACGGAGCCAGACGAGGTCGACGACGCCGAGGGCGCAATGATCCGCTCG
>Ga0116152_10002649_pt1 | contig 14553 bp, 13 predicted proteins | sample AD_UKC119_MetaG_FD_89894 | JGI IMG/M metagenome (GOLD analysis project Ga0116152, IMG submission 89894) | Active sludge microbial communities of municipal wastewater-treating anaerobic digesters from Hong Kong - AD_UKC119_MetaG | ecosystem: Engineered > Bioreactor > Anaerobic > Digestate... | reverse complement strand
TATTGTATGGTCGCTCAAGCCAACCTTAACACCATAGTGCTCCTTCATATCTACCATTGTCATCAGGTTGGCATCTTCAATGGGTGCAGGATAGGAAGATGTGCATTTCAAGAGCGTAATATCATCATTACCAACATCTTTGCAGGTCTTAACAGCCAACTCAATATCCTCCGGCATTGCTATACCTGTAGAGATTACCATGGGCTTACCCTTCTTAGCAGCATACTCAATCAAAGGAATATCAGTAATCTCAAAGCTAGCAATCTTCATAATAGGATTGCCAAGATCTTCTAGGAAGTCCACAGCCGTCTTGTCAAAGGGAGTCGAGAAACAAATCAGTCCGCACTTCTTTGCTTCATCAAAGATGGCCTGGTGCCACTCCCAAGGTGTATAGGCTTCCTGATAGAGGTCATACAATGTACGGCCATCCCATAAGGTGCCCTTTACCTTGAAGTCATCTGCATCACAATTGAGCGTAATGGTATCTGCCGTATAGGTTTGTATCTTAACAGCATCAGCACCTGCACGTTTGGCAGCTTTAATTGTTTCTATCGCCAATTGTTTGCTACCACCATGGTTAGCAGACATCTCAGCCACAATAATACATTTTCCCATAATTATATTGATAATTCTTTTAATTCAGTTATTTTGCGGTAAACACACCCGGTTCTAATACTAATACCTGACAGGGCTTCACCTTCTGCCCATCGCTTCAATAAATAAGGAACATCCATTCCAGCAGCTAACGAGAACATATAGCCACCACCAAACCTAGGATTAATATCGATCACAAAAGTTCCTGTTTTGCATGCAAGAATATCACAGTCAACATTCCCTTTATGTTTTAGTGCCATAGAAATTTTTTGACTAACTTCTTTAATTTCGCTATTATTCACAACTTCGGCAATATCTGTTTCACCCCCTCGCATCATTAGTTTCTTTTTAATAGCTGTTGTATACCATTTGCCTTGAAGATCATTTATAATATCCAACCCATATTCTATTCCATCAATCACTTCCTGAAAAACTAGTGTTTCTTCTTTTCTCTCCATTTCAGCAGCCAAAAAGCCAGGAGCTGAGAACTTACCTTTATATAGGTTGTAGAACAAAAACATTTCTTCCTTATTATTCAAGAAAGTAACACCTTTAGATCCCATTCCCCACCTGGATTTACCAATTACAGGATATTTTAATTCTCCATCTTTAATCGCGGATTCCACCTCTTCTGGTGTTAAGTAGGTTTTAGGGCTACCAATATCATTATGAACAAGAAACTTTGAAAAAGCATACTTGTCCAAACATTTATAGGATATCTCTCCATCTGGCATCAATAACTCACATGTGGGTGGTAATTCATTTTTTAAGCCGGCAACAAGAGCTATCTCAATATCGCTTAATGATAGTAGATAATCTATTCCATCTTCAAGAATAATCTTCTTTAGAGCCTGCAGATAATTGTTTGAGTCATATCTGGGCATTAAATACGACTTCACATTCCTATACAAATTGGTTGTTAGCGGGCTATTGTCACCTATTTCCACGTCAAAATACTTGTAAAAAAGATCTACCAAGTACGTCTGACGACCAACACTTAACATTAAAATCTTTTTCATATAGAGAAAATAACTATAAAGTTCTCAAAATCGCGACTCTTTCTCAGCATCCTTACACTGTTATCCTTCAGGATAGCCATATACGGCAAATATTGAATGAAATTTGATGCCATAACAAAAGTATATGCTCCTACATTATCAATCACAATGTAGTCACCAACGTTCACTTTATGTTTTGTTGAACAACGTTTTAACAAGTCAGATTCCATACAAGATGCTCCAGAAAAATGCACTTTTTCCTCTTGATCCTGAAGAGTATTATCTCGTGTTACTATATAATATGGAAGATTAAAGTCAGCCATATTCTGTCTGACATGGAACATGGTACCATCCGTCTGAGCAATACGACGGTCATCTCTATGCTTAATATCATGTACTCTGGCGATATATGACATTGATGAAGCCGCAACCGACATCCCCGGTTCTATTACGATGTATGGTCTATTATCTACAAACCAGTCAATTCCATTAAAATATTCGAATATATCGTGAGCATACTCCTCATAAGTTGGCACATGCCTATCCAGGAACATTCCTTCTGGTACGGGTCCAAAGAATCCACCGCCTAAATCTATGTATCTAGGAGTTAGATTATAAGCCTTTGCTACATCAATCAGTCGCTTTCCTATCTGATAATAATTGGATATTGCTCGATTCTTAGAAGACGTGTGTCCATGAAGACACACTATCTCACAATCAAGATTTTGAAGTGACTTTATCACCTCATCCAATTCGCTATCTACGAAACCAAATCTACCTATCTTTTCTTCACCATATATAGCAGAAACGCCATTCTCATCCACAATCGGAACATTAATTCTAATACCAACCTGAATAGGTTTTGAAGGGTTGCTTTTTCTTATCTTTTCCAAATGAGATAACTCATAAAAGGAATCTATATTCACTAATGCACCTTCAAGAATAGCTGTTTCAAATTCCTCATATCGCTTGATTGGACTGTTCATAATGATGTCATTAGGCTCAAAACCCACATGTTTAGCAATCTGATATTCCAGATATGACACCACTTCTGCCTTAAAGCCATAATCTTTTGCCAATTTACAAATATAGGGCGCATAGTTTGTCTTGAATGAATATGATACAATGGTTTTTTTATACTCATTCAAGAATGCAACCTTAATATGCTGCAAATTCTCCACAAACAAATCCTCATTAATAAGGTAACAAGGCGTCCCAACTTGTTGATGGACAATATCACATTGGTTTATTGTCAGTTTTTTCATGAAATAACTTATAACGACTTAAAAAGTTCTATAAACCTAAATGGAATAACAGAAGAGATCGTATTCCCATCTTTTTCGGAAATTCTATTCAATAGGAATTTGATTCTACTTAATGCATTTGCTTCAGTAAAATCTCCAGCACCATATATCATATTTGCCATGTTAAAGGCATTATAATCGCTCTCTTGATTATTAACAAAGTAGCCACCAATAATTGTAATGCCACATGCTAAAGCTTCATTCATTATTGTGGACGCAGGCAGGATAGCAATGTCAGAAATAGAGAATAGGTTTGCAATATCCTCAGCTGACAGGTTCTTTTGATAATGAACTTTAGGGCTTTTAATCATTATCTCTGATGAGTAAGCATCACCAACAATCGCTGTGATTCTATTAATAACATCCATTCCTACGATGTTCGTAATCACCTTACTAGTCAGATCTAAATAGTCTGAGCCACCAAAAGCTACAACCACATCAAGTTTTTCTTTTCCTTTTGTAGGGTGCTCTTCTTCCTTTATTTTACATGCATCAAAAAATGGTTTTCTCAAAAGAGAGTACCCCAGGCCAAAAGCAAATCTTGTATATGACTCACATGAATAATCTTGTATCGATACATTTATTGCTTGATTAATAATCAGGTCTGCTAAATAGTGCTTATCATGTAAATCATCAATGCAAACGAGTTTACACCCTTTTGCCTTTATTCTCCGCTGATAGTCTGTAGTGAAGAAGTAGTTATCAAGCACTACAATTTCATCACCTTTTAGACAATCAAGAAACTGATGAAACTTATTTTTCTCTTCCAAAACGACAAATGAACACACGCCCTTCATTTGAGCCACCTGATATGGCGTTGGTCCTGAAGTATAGAAAATACAGTCAAAATCACCTTTCAGCATATCTGCCAAAGCTAATGTGCGAATGAAATGGCCATAGCCTATACCATATCCCGCATCCGCGCGGAAGAGAATCTTTTGCATTATCCTTTCAATAATTTAAATTTCATTTCAGCCATCTGCCAATCAGTCATTGTATCAAGATCCTGCACCTCTGTTTCAGGGAGTATTAGGGGTGCACAGTTTTTCATCCACAAATCCTTCTCAATGCGGAGCTGACTTACACGGCCAAAATAGAACTGCCCAGCATCGTGATAGGTGGCCTCCAAGTCCTGAGAACGTACTGATTGATACTCTGGCCACTTCATTCCTATCTTTCCATCAACTATATGTAGACAACGCTGAATGGGATAAGAATAAGCGACTACTGTAAAAACAGCATCAACATTCTCATCTATCATCTTTTGATATGCTTCCTTCAATCTCTCTGCAGTAACAAATGGAGCGGTAGAATAAAGACAACAGATGTTATCAAACACTTTACCTTGTTTCTTATACTCATCAAGAACCTCTATGAGAACATCTTCTGTTGTTGCATAGTCATTCGCTGTTACAGCTGAGCGCATGAAAGGAACACTAGCCCCATACTGACGGGCTACATCTGCGAAGTCATAATCGTCAGTAGAAACCATTACTTCATCAAACAGACCTGACTTCAAAGCCGCGTCTATGGAATAAGCCATGATAGGCTTACCCATAAAAGGCTTGATGTTCTTGCGAGGGATGCGTTTGCTGCCACCTCTCGCAGGTATTATACACAAATTTATCATACTTATTTCTTAACGGCGGAATGTATCAGAATCAACATCCTCCTTTTTCTCCTCTATAACTCTCAGTAAATATTGGCCATACTGATTTTTCTTCATCGGTTCTGCTAACTCTCTCATCCTCTCTTCACTAATCCAACCACGACGATACGCAATACCCTCCAAACATGCGACTTTTAATCCTTGACGCTTTTCAATAACCTCAACAAACGTTGATGCCTCAGCAAGTGAGTCGTGAGTCCCTGTATCTAGCCATGCGAATCCGCGTCCAAACACTTGGACTTTCAATTCTCCGTCTTTCAAGAACTCCTGGTTAACGGTAGTGATTTCCAGTTCGCCTCTTGCACTGGGTTTGATATGCTTAGCCACATCAACTACTTTGTTGGGGTAGAAATAGAGGCCCACTACTGCATAGTTACTCTTAGGTTCCTTGGGCTTTTCTTCTATACTTAGGCAATTGCCATCCTTATCAAATTCAGCAACACCATAGCGTTCGGGATCTGATACCCAATAGCCGAACACTGTTGCTTTTTTATTCTTTTCTGCATCTTCTACAGCATTTCTTAGTAACGTTGTAAAGCCACTACCATAGAAGATATTATCTCCTAAGACAAGGCAGGCACTATCGTTACCGATGAACTTTTCTCCAATGATGAACGCCTGGGCAAGACCATCGGGGCTGGGTTGCTCTGCGTATTCGAAATGCACACCGTAGTCAGAGCCATCCCCAAGCAGACGTTTAAAGCCAGGAAGGTCGTATGGCGTCGAGATAATAAGTATATCTCTAATCCCTGCCAGCATCAATGCGCTAATGGGATAATAAACCATCGGTTTATCATAAATAGGGAGCAATTGCTTGCTCACACCCTTTGTAATAGGATAAAGACGGGTTCCAGAACCGCCAGCGAGAACTATGCCTTTCATAATCAAACGTATTTTACATCGTAGTTATTGTCTTAATAATCGCTTAACCTTGTATGCCGCCTTCTCATTTATAATCTCCAGCAATGGATGTAATTTTCGAATAATGCAACAACAGTCTTATAATGAGGCAAATCAACAAATTGCTGCTATGAAGTCTCATTTATATCCACACCCATTACATTAACACCATAGCACAATAATCTACGACATAAGTGTGAGCCAAGAAAACCGCCAACCCCTGTTGTTACAACAGTTTTATAAAGACAATTCCATTTCATTTTTATTAATTTATTCTGACGCAAGTTGTTCATTCATCCATTCCAACCTACTAGAAATCCACGTTTTTAACTTATCTATGCGGGTAATGTATGTACTTTCGACCACGTCAGCAGAAGAGTCCGATGGGCATATTCTCCCCCATATCTTATTATCGTCAACCACTTTTCCTTTAAGGAGCCACCAGCGAGTACTACGCCTTACATATACTTGAAAAATAATTTACTATTTCTCTTCCCCCCTAACTATCCAATATATCTTATGAGCGATATTAATTAGCCAACGAGGACAGAGCTCAAACAAATAAATAGGGAAACGTAGTGCAAATGAAAGAGTCTCAAAACGCTTACTATAATATGGATTATTTTTTATATTAGGTAATAATTCCTTTTGATTCTTCTTAACCTGATTGATAATATCCCAATGCAACGTAGTGTATCCCCAAAAGGCCCTTATAAGTGTATTGATATAGTAAATTGAATAGAAATGAAAGTCTATCTCTTCCCTGTATCCATTCGAGGATGAAATACTTGCATAACTATTATACTCTAAGATAGCGACTTCTAGTCGTCCCCAAAAAGAATTATTATTCTTTGAACGTTGAGTTGAGATATTATCGACTCGGTAATGGTACCCTGCATTTTCGATAACAAAAATATTGTCTGTTTTGAAATAAAGTAAGTCTGTCATGAAATCATGATACATATTATTCTCAACAAACTGGAATCCTAAGAATAACTCTCGCTTATAAAAGTTTGTTATAAAGAACAAACCATATAATAAAAGGTAACGCCTAAGATCATTTCCGCACCTTGCAAAGGTCTCTGGCTTAATATTGTCCGTTTCAATATCACCTCTATAGAATCTCCTTGCTAGAATAATATCCGCAGTTTCATTCTTTAGTGCCACTTCACAATAGTTTTTCTCCAGCCAATCATCTGCATCGACAAAGCACAAATACTCTCCTGCCGCTGACTGAACACCACTATTCCATGCACCCCCTTGCCTTTTATTCGTCGTATGATTAATCAACCTCACGCGAGGGTCTCTCTGGATATAGTCCTGTATTACTTCTGCAGAATTGTCAGGAGAACAATCATTGACACAGATGACCTCAATATCCTTGACCGTTTGTCCCAGCAAGGAATCAAGACATTGCGTTAAAAATGGCATGCTGTTATAAACAGCTACTATAAAAGAAACTTTGGGCATAGTTATCTATTTTAGGCCACTCATATCACGGAACTGTTGTACAAGCTGCTCCTGTTTGAGAAGGATACTGTAATTCTCTCTTTTTGCTTCTTCACTATTAATGCAGCTCACAAATCTCTTTATAGACTTATAAAAAGCATCATCCTCCGAGAAATTATGCTGAGAATACTCTTGATTCTGCTTCAATGTGTATGTAGGAACACAACCTACAGGTGCCGTCAATATTCTACCCGAAGTAATAGTACCTTTACTACCCCAGACTTCAATATCACAACGGTAGTCGTTATCCATACCAAATGCTAGTTGGGCGGTTAAGCCCTCATCATTTACCATAGTCGCACTACCAAATATTTCGACTTCAAAATCCGGATCATAGTTAACCTGTGCCGTTGTTACTTTCGCTGTTTTACCTAATAATTCAGTTGCATAACGCATAGTATACCCGCCGGCATCGAGCAAGGCACCTCCACCAAGTTTCTTATTATAACGGAAGTCGGTCAAAGCCCTGCGAGGAAAGCCAAAAGTGATTCTGAATAATCTGGGCGTTCCCACCTGGCTACCCTCTGCAATTATTTCATTAAGTTCTTTAATCTGGTTATGAAACACGAACATATAGTTCTCATGAAGTGCCAAATTCTTCTGCTTGGCAATAGCAATCAGTTCTTCCGTATCCTTCAGATAGCACGTGGACGGTTTCTCAACAAACACATGCTTACCACTCTCTAAAGCAAGTTTTGCCCACTTGTAATGCAAAGCTGGAGGCAAAGGAAGATAAATGGCATCAACTTCAGATGATTCTATAAGTCCTTGATATCCTTTATAAATCTTACCGCCATAGGCATCTATAAACGTTTGCGCCTTGGCTCGCTCTCGTTCTTGCTGATCCTTTATGGTCTCTTCTGAAACCTTGCTTACATTTCCAAACCATTCTTCGGGGTTTGCATATCCAATACCAGCAAAAGTAATGTCACTTTCTGCCTTTTTCAAGGCCGGCATAAACCTGCGGAAAGCAATCTCCGAAGGACATATAATACCAATTCTAATCATATTTGTTACACTTATTTTCTATTTCCAAGTGCAAAAGGCACATATTTCATAGTCCACACGATTGGATAGTAGAAAAGAATGCAAACTACCAACGGGACTAACAATCTTACAACCAGTATGTCATTATAAACTTCAAAGGGCCACAGCAGCAATCTATGTAGGGCCACAATCATAATGGAACCCTTGGAAAATGTTGTTATGAGCTTATTCTCCTTATCTAAGAACGTCTTGAAGAATACCATTGCGGCAAGAGATGCGACGATGCCAAAAGCATAATATAGAAAGCCATTAATACCAAAATAGCAGTAAAACATATCCACACGTCCGTTTATCATCATAAAAGCTATTGGGAGGCAAACAAAAGCAATCGCTACCAACACCCTTTTCTTCCACATCGAGGATATATTGGATAGACTTAGAAACTTATTCGACCATTCAAAAGATCTGAACATTTTACCAAACCAGAAGAAAGGATAAGCTATAATGTACCAAATAATAGGTCGTTTAATTGAGAGCCACTGATTTGTCAACACAAGAGACAAAGCTATTATTGTTATCACAAAGAGCCATCCAAGATTCTTATCTTTCTTTTCTATGAGGTCATGAATAGCGTCAATCACTTTAATGGCAAACAGGCAGGCTATAAACCACATTGGGTTGCATCTACCATCCGGAAGACCTATCAATGCGAGTAGCAGGTTCGGCTGCCCCCCCCCCAGTTAACTTACTGATTATCAACTCAATACACCACGATAAAGACACAAAGAACGCATAAGGAATCAACAGAATCTTTGCATTGTGCGCAAGTGTCGCTTTGAATGAAATTTCTTTCTTACTGCACAGATAGCCACTAATGATAAAAAAAAGCGGTATGTGGAAAGTATAAAACCAAAGAGTCAGGTTGTCAACTGGCGAGAAATGCCCTAGTACAACAAGATATAAGGCAAAGGCTTTACACCAATCTATCCAGTTCTTTCTCATATCAATAGAAACTTATTGCAGAAAGCAGACTTCTGGCTGCAATATTCAGATAATTATTGTACGTCACGAAACTGAGCATCTGGTTCAGAGTCATCCAACAGTAGTTTTCTTCAACCGCCACAGGGAACTCATCCCCCACCTCAACTATGATATTGAGGTTCTGCTCTTGGAAGAAGCGTCCACCTTCCTCACTCTGGTAACTACTGTACCAAATCTTGTCCTTAGGTGCATTTAATACGGTCTCAAGGTAAGGTATGGTATATTCATTTTCCCCCTTACGGTAATTACCAGTTAGGCACTGTACCGTGGGGGCCATCTCAACAACGTCAAAATTGCCAGACTCTAATTTAGCTTGCACAAGGAAGTGGTAAATGCCATTAATCTTCTTTACGACAAATCCCATTAATCCTTCCTGAGCGGAACGCACCATAGGCTGATCCCAAGAAACGACTTCACGGTTGCCAATCTCAACTCGAACGCCTATCACATCAAAATACTTATTGGCTTCATGATGAATAGTATTCCCATCATACTCCCAATGCTGCATATTGGAAATGCCAATAGGAGAAACACTCAATTCATATTTGAACTTAAGAGCAGTAATCCACTGTATAATATCCTGAAGTTCATGAAGATGGTTATCTGCACTTAGGACTGAGTATAAGAATGAATCAGGTTTTGATGAATGAACACCAGCCATTCTCTTTACCCTGTCCATCAGTTTTAGGGAATGCTCGGAATAACTACCAAACTTGATGCATGAAATAACAGTACGGCTATCCATATTCACCACGTTTGGATAACGCAACAATTCCTTAATCTGGCCAAGGGACACCCATAAGAAATTAGGTTTTACTTCCAGCTCCTCATTCTCATCCACCTCAACAATGATGTTACGGTTGCGTTTGTGCAGGAATCTGGCACCTTGCTCAGACTGCAACTGATCCACAAGGACAGTCACATCCTTCTCCCCGTTGAAGTATTCCAAATAGGTAGGTGACTTACCGCCATGCACGCGCGTGTAGTTGCTGCGGGTGGCCTGCAACGTAGGAGACAGCTGCACCACATTCAGGTTTCCGGGTTCGATCTTGGCCTGCATCAGGAAATGAAGCACACCATCGAATTTCTTCACAATGAATCCCAGGAAACCAATCTCCGGCTGGTTGATAATGGGCTGGTCCCATTCGGGAACCAAACCATAGTTGGTGGTAATATGGATACCGTCAATGCTAAAGAACTTGCCGGAATCATGACGAATACGGTCGTCACGGTAACTCCAACCTTTAAGTTCGCTGATAGGAATTTGCTTGATATTGGAAACAACCTCATCGTTCTGTTGTTTCATCCAGGCAAGAATCTCCTCGGTGGGTTTGAAACTGCCGTGGCTTAATGCAGAAACCAGAAAGTCCAGTTGTGCATCTTCTACGTTTCTTGTCCTCATAACAAATATTTTAAATGTCTTTAGACAAATCCTCCAAGCGCTTGTAGGTCATACCGCCCAGCAATGCTTGAATCTTCGTGTCATCAAAATAAGTATGGTCGCTTTCAATCCTCAAATCTCTCTCAGGCCAAGGGACATCAATCACCTTTATTCCAAATTTACTAGCAACAATCTCTGCCGCTTGCCTCAAGGATAACGTTTCGCCACCCACATTGTAAATATGACCGTCGCTTTCTTTCTTCAGAGCACCTTCAACTATCTGGTAGCAAAGGTCTTCCATGTGGGTGAAGGTACGCTTTATTGTACCCCCTCCGTATAGGGTAATATCTTTTCCTGCTTTAGCTTGCTTAATAAAGAAACCGACAGTACCGAAAGAGTAATCCGTTGAAAGCATATTGCCGTAAGGAATACAGATGCGGAACACGGTATAGGGGATGTCAAAGCTGTCACGATATGCCTGCAGGTAGCCCTCACAAGCTATTTTGTTAACAGCATAGATGGTCTTGCATTCCTTCCTGTCGTCTTCCTTCAATGGTTTATCATACCCCTTATAGACCAGACGGGTGGAAGGAAAGATAACCTTTGGGCGGAACTCAGACTTTCTGATAGCGTCAAGAAGATTAAGAAGTGCTATTTCATTGATGTTAATGTACTTCTCGTATGCATCAAAGCCCACATAGGTACCGGTGAGACCAGCAAACATATAGATATAATCGACATTCAAATCTATCTTTGAGACAGATTCTGAATTCGTCATATCCACGCACAAATAGCTCTCCTCTTCGCCAGGGATGATATCGTATGTCTTCACATCATAGCCTCTACCATTCAGATAGAAAGCAAGATGTTTACCTATAAAGCCTTTCCCACCAATAACTGCACACTTCATTTGATTCAAATTACTATGCCATGAATTCTTTAACCTTAGAAATAATCCAATCCTGCTCCTCATCTGTCAAAGTCGGGAACATAGGCAACGCAAGACACTTGGTGTAGTAATCCTCTGCAACCGGCATATCACCGTCCTTCCAACCTAGGCTCTTATAATAAGGCATGGTGTGAGCAGGAATATAGAGAACCTGAGAGTACACATTATTTAAACGCAGGAAATCATACAAGCCTTTACGCTTTGCAGGATCCACCTGAATGATGTACAGATGGAAGGCATGTACCAAACCTTCAGCACGGAAAGGAGTCTTTACAGCAGTTCCCTTGAAAGCTTCATCATACTTCTTGGCAATCTCATTTCTGCGCTCAATGCTCCAATCCAGACGCTTCAACTGGCTAATACCAAGTGCAGCCTGCATTTCCGTGATACGGTAATTATATCCCAACTCCTGCATTTCATAGTACCAACCACCATCATTCTTCTTCAAAAGAGCAGGGTCTTTGGTGATACCATGAGTGCGGAAGAGAGCCACCTTGTCATATAGATCTTTACGGTTGGTAGTGACAGCACCACCTTCGCCAGTAGCAATGTGCTTCACGGGATGGAAAGAGAATACTGTGAGGTCTGCATATTTGCAGTTACCAATCATCTGTTTCTCTCCCTTACTATCAATGAAGCTGCCGCCAGGAGCATGACAAGCATCCACGACAATAGCAAATTGGTATTCATCTGCCAACTTGCGAAGTTTCTCCTCATCAATGGGATAACCAGCAAAGTCAACAGGAACAACAGCCTTGTAAGTACCCTTAGGTGATGCTTTCAAGATCTGCTCCAACTTATCCAAGTCCATCAAGAATGTCCTTGGATCAATATCGCAGAACACAACTTCTGCACCCTGATACCGGAAACCGTTAGCAGAAGCAACGAAGGTGATGGGAGTGGAGATAATCTTATCGCCAGGCTTAATGTCTAGCGCCATGGCGCATAGATGGAGAGCTGCTGTACCATTGCTCACCATGCAGGCATATTTGCAACCAAGGTATTCAGCGAATTGCTTCTCAAATTCACCGATACGGGGGCCTTGGGTCATATAGTCGGACTTCAGGGCTTCGACCACAGCCTGTACATCCTCATCAGTGATGTACTGACGTCCGTAGGGAATTGGTTTCTGTATCATTTTGCTTTAAAATTATAATCAATGTATCGACGTATTTTTTCACGTAGTGTTTCTACGGTCTCAAAGACAGGGTTTGTATTAGAGCTGTAACGGAAATCCTCCGGTACCGGTTTAGCCTTATAATACTCTTCGTATTCACTCTTACTCTTCGTGTCATTATATGACATGAAAGGAATAATCACATAGAAATCCCTTGCCTCTAACGTATTGTCTGCATCACTCTCTGCAATAATGTCATCATAGAGTTTCTCACCAGGACGCTTACCTACCTCAACTTGAGTCATTTTTGGTGCAATGGCCTCAGCGAGATCTGTTATTCGATAAGAAGGCATTTTAGGAACGAAGATTTCGCCACCCAGTTGTTTGTCAATCACGTTATGCACCAAATCAACAACTTGCTGATTAGATATCAAGAATCGGGTCATTCGTTTGTCGGTAATAGGGAGTTCACGACCACCTAACTTACTCCGTTCCATGAAATAGAGGAAAACTGAGCCTTTGCTTCCCATCACATTGCCATAGCGTATAACTGAGAAGTGAATGTCTTTTTTACCTACTATATTATTAGCAGCAACAAATAGCTTGTCAGAGACCAACTGAGATGCACCATATAGGCTGGCAGGTGAACAAGCTTTGTCTGCTGAAAGTGCAATGACATTTCGAATACCACATTTAATTGCACAATCTATCACATTCTGAGCGCCAATTATGTTCGTCTTAATTGTCTCATCAGGATTGTACTCGGATGCTTCCAGAGTCATCAAAGATGCTGCATGAATGAGGATATCTACACCTTCACAAGCGCGCATCAAACGCTCTTTATCGCGCACATCGCCCACGAAGAAACGAAGTTGAGGGAACTGCTTATGAGGATACAGGCGCATCATTTCCAGATGCTTCATCTCATCACGCGAATAGACTATGATTTTTCTTACTCCCGGATGATCACGCAATGTGATATCTATAAACTTGCGGCCAAAAGATCCAGAGCCACCTGTAATCAAAATGATTTTGTTATCAATATTAAGCATAGGCGTTATTATTCTACAGGATCAAAATAAGTGTCAGGGCGGTTAGGATCAAAGCATGCATTGGCCCACATAACTGTCACCATATCTTCTGTATCAGAAAGATTAATCAAGTTATGGGTGTATCCAGCAATCATCTCAACGACCTCTAATTTATCGCCACTAACTTCAAAATTAAGAACAGGATATTTATTTCCATTCTCATCCACGCCTTCTTTACGAAGCTGTATCAAGCCATGACCGCTAACCACGAGAAAACGCTCAACGAGAGTATTATGCCAGTGTTGTCCTTTAGTATAGCCTGGTTTAGTGATATTAATGCTTACCTGACCGTGATTTTCGGTATGAATAAATTCTGCAAAGCTTCCACGCGCGTCTGTCTTCATATCCAAGGGATATGATATCTTTTCCTTAGGGAGGTAAGACGTATATGTGGAATATAGAGCCTTGCGGAAAGAATCACTTACATAAGGAATCTGAAGGTTAGGGCTTGGACGCCCCTCATCAAATGAATAAAGGAGGTCTGCTATGTCTCCTAAACGAACTCTATGAACGTGGGGCACATAACAATACTTTCCTTCCTTAAACTCATCCCCAGTTAAAGCACCTATCAACTCATCCACCACATCATCAATATATACCAGATTGAGCATCACATCCGGGTCATTGATCTGAATGGGCAAGCCATTTGCAATGTTATGGCAGAAGGTGGCAACCGCACTATTGTAGTTGGGGCGGCACCACTTACCAAAGAGGTTCGGGAAACGATAAACTAACACTTTGGCTCCTGTTTCTTCCCCATACTGGAACATCAGTTCCTCACCAGCTTTCTTGGATTGACCATAGGGGTTGTCAAGAGCAGCCTGACTAGAAGAGGATATCATTACAGGGCAAGTGTTCTTATACTTCTTAAGCGTGTTAAGGAGTGTAGTCGCAAATCCAAAATTGCCCTTCATAAACTCTTCCGGGTCTTTAGGGCGGTTAACTCCGGCAAGATTGAATACAAAGTCGGCTTCCTTGCAGTAAATTTCAAGGTCTTCGGGCTTTGAATCAAT
>Ga0116152_10002647_pt1 | contig 14558 bp, 15 predicted proteins | sample AD_UKC119_MetaG_FD_89894 | JGI IMG/M metagenome (GOLD analysis project Ga0116152, IMG submission 89894) | Active sludge microbial communities of municipal wastewater-treating anaerobic digesters from Hong Kong - AD_UKC119_MetaG | ecosystem: Engineered > Bioreactor > Anaerobic > Digestate... | reverse complement strand
CGCAAGAAAGGCCTGATTCCACGTGAAGTGGATCTGGAAAGGTATATAAAGACCAGCCAGGTTGTTATTATATCGGGAATCAGACGTTCCGGAAAATCCTCTCTGTTATATTTGATCAAGGAATATATTGGATATTCAGATAAGGAGTATCTCTATTTTAACTTCGATGATGAACGCATTGAGCGCACAACAGAGGTTATGGAGCAAATCATGAATCTTCATACTGAACTTTATGGGCAGGAGCCAACGGTGTTCTTTGATGAGGTTCAAAATATCCCGGGATGGGAAAAATTCATAAACAGAATTTATGAAAAGGGATATAAAATTTTTATAACCGGGTCCAATGCGAGTCTTCTTAGTTCAGAAATCAGTACATCGTTGACTGGCAGGAATATGGTTTTAAGGTTATATCCGTTTTCTTTCAGAGAATTTCTTGAATATCTGGGAAGAAAGTATAATCCGGATTCTCTTACCTCTTCTCTTAAAGCGAACCTTAGAAAAGACTTGAATGAGTATATTGCCATAGGTGGTTTTCCATTGGTGGTAAAAGAGAAGGATCCGGAAATTCTTAATGGCTATTTCCAGGATATTTTATACAGGGATATCGTAGGCCGATATAAAATAACACAGGTTGAAGAGATAAGACAGATAGCAGTTTATCTGGCAACAAATTCAAGCAGACTATTTTCATACAGCACATTACAGAAGATAAGTGGTATAAAGAGCACCAGCACAGTCAAGAGCTACCTGGAGTATCTTAGCCAATCTCACCTTTTTATATATCTGAATAAGTTTGATTATTCGGTAAAGAAACAACAAATGAACTCCAGAAAAGCCTACGCAATAGATACCGGTTTATCAGGAAGGCTGGGTTTAAGTTTTTCACGTGAGAGTGGACGAAAGTTGGAAAACATCATACTTCTTGATCTGGTACGTAAAGGTGCAGATGTTTTTTACCACAAAGCAAAGCATGAATGTGATTTTGTTATCCGTGAAGGAATAGATATCACAGCAGCAATTCAGGTTTGTTGGGAACTAACGCATGAGAATTTTGACCGTGAAGTTAACGGTTTAACAGAAGCGCTGGATACCTATAAATTGAATAAAGGCCAACTCATTGTAATGGAGAAAACACCTTCTCTTCAAATAGAAGATAGCCGTATTGAGGTTGTTACTGCGGGGGAATGGTTGTTGGGAAGAAAAGGAAAATAATAAACGAACTCAGGATATCACCTGGAGAACAGGATAAATCGACAACGAACAGCTCGAAGTACTTGCTGAAGGGTATGGAAAGAGCGAGTATGGGGTTTACTTGAGGGGGTTGGTGGAGTAGAGAATAGGATAATTTATTACAATTTTGGAATTAGATTCCATATTTGTAAATTTACAACATGATACCACGTAAAGCTGAAGAGGAAATAAAGTCGCTGTCGAAACAGTTTAAGGCAATTGCTGTAACAGGTCCAAGACAATCCGGAAAAACGACTTTGGTCAGGAAGGTATTCTCTGATAAGCAGTATGTAAATCTTGAGAATCCTGATATAAGACGATTCGCGATAGATGACCCAAGGGGTTTCCTGTCTACTTATTCCGACGGAGCAATTCTTGATGAGGTGCAGCGAACGCCAGAGCTATTCTCCTATCTGCAACAAATTCTTGATGAGAAAGAAGAACAAGGACAATTCATCTTAACCGGATCAAATAATTTTCTACTTCAGGAGAACATATCACAAAGCCTTGCCGGGCGTGTGGGATATTTATTCTTGCTTCCTTTAAGCATTGATGAGATTTCCAACGAAAGCAGGCAAACAAATAATCTTTTGTTAAAGGGTGGATATCCTGAGCTATATCAAAAAGAAATCGAGATAGATAAATACTTCGCAAACTATATCAGAACCTATATTGAGCGAGATGTTCGTTTATTAAAAAACATCAATGATTTATATCTATTTGAGCGTTTTCTCAGGCTTTGTGCCGGAAGAACCGGTCAACTGCTAAATATGAGCAGCCTTGCCGGTGATACTGGAATTGATGTAAAAACCGTAGCTTCCTGGATTGGAGTTTTAGAGGCAAGTTTTATCGTTTTTCGGTTACAGCCTTACCATAAAAACTACAATAAACGAATTGTAAAAATGCCGAAGTTATATTTTTACGATACAGGATTAGCTGCGGCATTAATGGGTATTGAATCCACCACACAGCTTGATATTCATCCTTTTAAGGGTGGGTTATTTGAAAACCTTGTGATTTTGGAATTTCTTAAAGGTCTTTACAATCAGGGAAAACCAAACAATCTCTTTTTTTGGCGGGATAATACAGGAAACGAAATAGATCTGTTAATAAAACGAGGAGAGAGCAGAGTCCCCGTAGAGATCAAATCAGGACAAACAATTACTGATGATTTCTTTAAGGGAATTAAATATTGGAACAAGCTGACACAAACCGAAGGCGGATATTTAGTTTATGGAGGAGACATGATACAAAACAGAAGTAATGGCATTCAGGCTGTTCCTCTTCACCAATTACCAGATATTAACTTCTAATTGAGTCAACATCAACAATCTACCACAAAATAACGCCTGGAGGATGGGATACATCGACAACAAGCAAATAGAAGTTCTTGCAGATGGCTATGGTAAGAGTGAATATGGTGTTATTCTTAGGATATTATAAAATTAGAGACGATATAAACACTTATGTAATGAAAGAAATAGTTTTAAAAATCATCAACACTGTACTGGAAAACAGAGCAAAACCAAAAGTTAAATTACTAAAACCTGATATGCATCTTCGCAACGATATTGGATTTGATTCCCTTGATCTGGCTGAATTAACAGTTCGCGTTGAAGCAGAATTTAATATTGATATTTTTGAGGATGGAATAATTAATACTGTAGGAGAAATTTATACTAAACTCGAAAAATAGTGATGGATATCTTTTTAAAAGACATCAGTCGGGACAGAATAGCTACATGGGATCATCTAATTGATGATTTAAATAATAGTTCAATCTACAACATCTATTGCAAATCAGATGATTACTATAAAGTTTTAAAGCAAATTATTTTATCACTTTTAACCGGAAAAGAAATAATACTTTTAGATTCAGATTCGACAGATGCTGAAATAAAAAAATTAACAGGTCATACTGATTTATCTGAATTTAACACTGTGCTGAACAAAGGTTTTATCCCAAAAATAAACAATAAAAGGGATCTGATTCAAACAATAAAAAACCCTCCACCAAACTGGAAAATCACTTTATTTACCTCGGGAACTACAGGTATTCCAAAAAAAGTTAGTCATACTTTTACTTCCATATCACGATTTGTAAAAACATCCGAACGTACAAAAGATAACATTTGGGGTTTTGCATATAATCCCACTCATATGGCAGGAATACAAGTTTTCTTTCAAGCGTTATTAAATGGGAATTCAATAATCCGATTATTTGGACTTTCCAATAATGAAATATTCAATGAGATTCGAAACAATCATATTACAAATATCTCAGCCACACCAACATTTTACAGGCTCCTGCTTCCGTGCAGTGAAAAATTCAGTTCTGTAAAAAGAATAACATCGGGAGGTGAAAAATTTAATAAATCTACTTTTGATCAGCTAAGCATAGTATTCCCAAATGCAAAAATAACAAATGTTTATGCCTCAACAGAAGCAGGAACTCTTTTTGCATCACAAGATGAAGTTTTTAGTATCAGGTCAGATTTTGAAGCGTTTATTCAAATCAAAAATAATGAACTATTCATTCACGGAAGCCTGCTAGGTAAAACAACCACAATATTTGGCGAATGGTATAATACCGGAGATTTAGTAGAAATTGTTTCGCAACAACCATTAAAATTTCGTTTTTTGAATCGCAAAAGTGAAATGATTAATGTGGGTGGATATAAAGTTAATCCCTTAGAAGTTGAAGAGGTAATACTGGAGGTAAAAGGCATTACTAACGTTAGAGTCTTTCCGAAAAAGAATTCTATCTTAGGGAATATTATCTGTTGTGAAGTAGTATCAAGCGATCATCAGATAACAGAAGCAAAAATAAGGTCTTTATTGCAATATAAATTACAAGAATATAAAATTCCTAGAATTATTACTTTCGTAGATTCTCTTCCAACTACCAGAACAGGAAAAATCAAAAGAAATTCATAATGAATGCTTTAATAACCGGAGTATCTAAAGGGCTGGGGCTGAAAACAGCTGAAACACTATTATCAAATGGTTGGTTTGTGTATGGAATTAGCAGAAGCCAAACAAAAGAATTTAATGATTTGATGCTAAAATACCCAAATCAAATGAAGTGGATAGAATATAATTTAGCAGATACAAATGTCAAACATCAAATTATTGTCAATGGAATTGGATATAAAACACCAATACATGGATTTGTTAACAATGCGGCGATTGCATATGATGATATCATAACCAATTTAGACCTAACCTCACTCGAAAAAATGTATCGGGTGAATGTATTTACACCAATGATTCTTACAAAATATGTAATCCGTCATATGCTGCTTCACAACATCCGTGGAAGCATTATACATATCTCATCCATCAGCGTTCATACCGGATATAAAGGATTATCGATGTATGCATCCACAAAAGGTGCTTTGGAGGCCTTTTCAAAAAACACAGCTCGCGAATGGGGCGAAAAAGGCATCCGTTCAAATTGTGTTGTTGCAGGCTTCATGGAAACAACGATGAGCGCTACACTCTCCGAGAGTCAAAAAAACAGAATTTACAATAGAACATCCTTAAAAAAATCCGTTGATGTGAATTCAGCTGCAGAAACCATAAATTTTCTACTTTCCGATGCATCCGGATCAATCACAGGGCAAAATATTCATGTTGATAACGGGACAATCTAGTCGCTGGTAAAGAAAAATCATGAACAATAAGTATCTTAACAAAATACAGCGTTTTTTTCATTTTGGCAATAGAAGCTTTAAAGCTTATAAAAACTTTATTGAGCATGCCAAGGCAAGTGGCTTTGAGTTTGTTCCACTCAAAGAAATGGTAAAAGAGAAAGAAACAAATGAAAAACTTATCGGACTAAGGCATGATGTGGATAGTGAATTAAAGCACGCACTTAAAATTGCAAAAATTGAGCATGATGCAGGAATACAGGCAACCTACTTTATAAGGCATACCGCCAAATACTTTTATACGGATATGAACTCAGATAAATTCAACAAAACCCTGATAGAAAAGCTCCTATATTTACAAAATACGCTCGGTCATGAGATTGGACTGCATACGGATCTCATGCCAATAGAAATGATTTACAAAAAAGATCCGGTAGTTTATATGAATGACCTTGTTGACCTTTTAAAATCAAAAGGAATTCACATTGTTGGCATAGCTCCACATGGGAATCTTTTTCGTCACATCTATCGAAAAAAACACCTGATTGAAAAGAAACCTGCATTGAATAACCTGTTCACCGACCCATATGCAGCCATCGACTTATCCATACTTAATATTGATTACGAGGCCTATAGCTTGAAACACGACTACTATTTCAGTGATTCACGCTTTATCAATAATAAAAGATGGGACTTTTCATATCTTACAGATGACTTCTATAATACTAACGGACGGATTATAATCTTAACACACACCATTCATTGGGCACCATCAAAATTATACTATTTCACTATCAATTTTATGCGTACCGTTCGATACTTTTTCTCTTATATAAAAGAATACATAAACTACAGAAAGAGCAGATGAAATTCCTTAAAAAAATCGGTATCCGAATATTACAAATATTAGCATACAATATCCCGGGAGCGAAAAGCCTTCGGGTGAGACTCCATAAGGCCAGAGGAGTAAAATTGGGGAAGAATGTATTTATTGGACAACATGTACATATTGACAACACTTCACCAAAAAAGGTATATATTGGCAACAACTCTCAGTTGAGTATGAATGTTACAATAATCAGTCATTTCCGGGAATTAGGGCGAAACGATAAGTATTCGGTATATATTGACGACGATGTATTTATTGGAGTTGGTGTTATAATATTACCCTCGGTGCGGATTGGAAAAGGATCAGTAATTGCAACAGGGAGTGTTGTTTCAACATCAATTCCGGATCACTCATTTGCTACCGGGAATCCTGCTGTAGTAAAAGCGAAAGTTGGTATGCCATTGCTCACATCTACTACGTGGGCCGATTTCATTCGAAACCTTAAACCAATATAAAAATCATTATCTTTATATTCACAAAAACTGAACAAATATTTTTTCCCAATGATTTCCAATGAAAGCTCAACAAGAATAATACAGCTCCCAAAGTTTGAAGACTCACGGGGTAATCTTTCATTTATCGAAGAAGAGAACCATATTCCATTTAAAATTGAACGCACCTATTGGATTTATGATGTCCCCGGAGGTCAGGTACGCGGTGGCCATGCCTTTAAAAAACAGCTAGAGTTAATCGTGGCTCTTTCCGGAAGCTTTGATGTTTTAGTAGATGATGGGAAAAAGAAACAGATATTTTCATTAAACCGTTCTTATCATGGCCTTTATATCCCTAATGGATTATGGCGACAGATGCAAAATTTTTCAACTAATTCGGTGGCGATTGTATTAAGTTCAACACACTACAATAAAGAGGACTATATATACGATTACAATGAATTTTTAACTTTCTGGGGGTGAAGATGAAAAGTAGTATTTATGACTGCGTTATTTTACCGTTAAATAAAATCCACAACAGAGCGGGTAATATCACCATTATTGAAGGACATAAGATTATTCCATTTGATATAAAACGGATTTATTACCTATACGATATCCCTGGAGGCGCAGACCGTGGCGGGCATGCGCATAAAAAACTAAGACAATTAATTGTGGCAGCAAGTGGTTCATTTGATGTGATGTTAGATGATGGAATTAATAAAAAAATCATTACCCTGAACAGGCCTGATTATGGATTGCTGATTGCGCCCGGAATATGGCGTGAGTTATTGGGGTTTTCTTCCGGAGCAATATGTTTAGTATTGGCGTCTGAAAAATATATAGAAGAGGATTACATTCGAAAATATGAAAATTTTATAAACTGGAAAAAAAACTTAGGAACAAAAAAATAATAATGCTTTTGATGAAGTTCAACAATCGAAATATTCAAATCGGGGAGAATGTAGAAATAGGAAAAAACGTAAAAATTGGAGATAATACAATCATTTACGACAATGTAATCATTCATGATGACTCCATAATTTGTGACAATTGTGTAATAGGTGAACCACTCGTGGACTATTATCATAATCAGGATTATACCCAACCAAAAACTATAATCGGTAGAATGAGCTTAATTAGAAGCCATTGCATTATATATGCAGGTGGCGAGTTTGGCAATAATTTTACAACTGGCCATAGGGTAACTATCCGCGAATATACTAAAATTGGTTACCATACAAGTATCGGCAGCTATTGTGATTTACAAGGAAAGTGTGAAATCGGTAACTATAACAGATTTCATAGCTACGTGAATATTGGTCAGAAAAGCAAGACGGGTGATTATGTTTTTATATATCCATTTGTTGTTTTGACAAATGACCCAACTCCACCATCAAACACGTTAGAAGGAGTTACAATTGGCGATTTCAGCCAAATTGCAGCCGCTGCTGTTTTATTGCCAGCCACTAGTATTGGAAAGCATTGTTTGATAAGTGCCAACTCGGTAGTAGGAGGTGAATTCGCAAATAATTCCTTTATAGGCGGTGCCCCAGCAAAACGAATATGCGATTTAAATAAAGCACCATTAATTAATCGTGAAACTGCTAAGCGTCATTATCCGTGGCCTTATAATTTCGATAGAGGAATGCCCTGGCAAGATATTGGATTTGCAAAATGGAAAAACAAACAATAAGAATAATACAAATGATTAAATTCCTCGACCTCAAAAAAGTTAATGAACAATACGCTGACGAGCTTAAGAAAGCTGCGGCAGATGTCATTGACTCCGGTTGGTATTTGCTGGGTGAGCGCGTTAAGCAATTTGAAACCAACTTAGCTAAGTACATCCGTGTAAAACATGCCATAGGAGTAGCCAGTGGATTGGATGCCTTACGCATAATTTTAAAAGCCTATGTCGAAATGGGCATTATGCATGAAGGTGATGAGGTGATTGTGCCCGCTAACACATTTATTGCCTCCATTCTTGCCATAACCGATAACCGGCTAAAACCTGTTTTAGTCGAACCGAATATCAACACATTCAACTTGGATATCTCCCTTATTGAACAGAAAATAACCCTACGAACCCGCGCCATTATAGTAGTTCACCTTTATGGTCAGGCTTGCTGGAACAAAGAACTGGAAGCTATTGCAAAAAAATATAATCTCAAGATTATTGAAGATAATGCCCAAGCTATTGGATCGGAATGGAATGACTTTAAAACAGGTTCGTTAGGTCATGCTGCCGGCTTCAGTTTCTATCCTGGAAAAAATCTTGGGGCTTTAGGTGATTCGGGAGCAATAACAACGAACGATGATAAACTGGCAGATGCGGTGAGAACTATAGCCAATTATGGCAGCAAGGAAAAATACAAAAATGAATATCAAGGATTAAACAGCCGGATGGATGAAATACAAGCTGCATTCCTAAATATAAAATTAAACTACCTCGATGCAGAAAACCAGCATCGCCGAGAAATAGCACAATATTATTTAGATAATATCACCAATCCCGAAATTATATTACCAACACAAACAAACCTCAAAAAACAAAAAACAATAAATAATCATGCACACGTCTGGCACCTTTTTGTTATCCGAAACAATCGTCGAAACGAGTTGCAAAAACACCTGGCAGAAAACGGTATTCAAACATTAATCCATTATCCAATTCCGCCACACAAACAACTTGCGTATAAAGATTGGAATAAATTACATTTTACAATTACGGAAAAAATCCATAATGAAATACTAAGTTTACCAATAAGTCCGGTAATTAGTGATGAAGAAATTAAAAAAGTTTCTGTAGCTTTAAACAGATTCAAATAAAAAAATAACATGATTTCAAAGATTGTTCCTATTTTAAAAAAAACATCGCCTCCATTAGTATATAAATGGCTTTCAGGAATTTATAGATCCAAAACAATTCAAAGTATAATATACGCTTATAAAGATTTACGGTTTAAAAACAAATTAAGACGAACTCAAGTTAATCATAGAAGGGCTTTAGAGAAAATCAGAAAGAAGAAAAGAATAAAAGTCGCTTATTTACTAATACACAGCGCGAATTGGAAATACGAAGCTCTATATAAATTAATGGAACTAGATGATATGTTTGAGCCTACTGTTTTTATATGCCCTTACACCATGCAGGGTGATGAAATCATGAGGCAGGAACTTTCCAGAACATATGAATCCGCAAAAAAACAAGGTTACAATGTGATAAACACGTTAAATAAAGAAACAGGAGAATGGCTCGATATAAAAAGAACATATGATCCTGACATTATTTTCTTTACAAATCCATGGAACTTAACAAAACCACAATATTTAATAACTAATTATTTAAACTACCTTACTTGTTATGTTCCCTATGGTTTTAAAAATTCATACTTGTACGAAGCACATTTTAACAGCCAAATGCAAAATTTTGTTTGGAAGTTTTTTTTAGAAACAGAAATACACAAAAAACTATCTAAAAAATATGCTCAAAATAAGAGCTATAATACTATTGTTACTGGGTATCCCGGTATGGATAAATTTCTACAGAAAGATTACAGACCAAAAGATGTATGGAAAATAAAAGACAAAAAAATTAAAAGAATAATTTGGGCTCCTCATCATACAATACCAGGGTATGGAGCAACGCTTGATTATTCAACTTTCTTAGATTATGCAGATAGTATGCTTGACATTGCAAATAGATATAGTAACAAAATTCAAATTGCTTTTAAGCCACATCCAATATTACGTGGTAAACTTAGTAAAAATGAAGTTTGGGGTAAAAAAAAGACTGATGAGTACTATAGAAAATGGGCTACTCTTCCGAACGGGCAATTAGAAGAAGGAGAATACCTTGACTTATTCATAACCTCTGATGGGATGATACATGACAGTAGTTCTTTTGTTATTGAATATTTATACACAACAAAACCAGTTATGTTTTTATTTAGAAACAATAACATATCAAATCACTTCAATGAAATAGGAAGAAAAGCTATTTCTAGCCTATATCACGGTGAAAAATTTAGGGATATAGAGATATTCATCAATGAAGTTATACTAAATGGCTATGATAAAAAATATAATGATAGAGTGGAGCTATTTAATTCAATTATTAAACCGCCTAATAATATTTCTGCATCCGAGAATATATTTAATTACTTAAAATCAATTCTTAAAAATAACAATAGCTATGAACAAGAAAACAATTATCGGCTACACTACTGGTGTTTTTGATCTATTTCATATTGGTCATCTTAATATTTTTATAAATGCAAAAAAATACTGTGATTATTTAATCGTTGGTGTTACAACAGATGAAATTACTAAGACAGTGAAAAACAAATACCCTGTAATACCATTTGAAGAAAGAATACAAATTGTTAGAAGTATTAAATTTGTTGATGAAGCTGTAGCCAAGGACAATTTAAGTTTTGAATATGCATGGGAAAAGTATAAATTTAACCTTATGATTAAGGGAGATGATTGGAAAGATACTTCAAAGGGGGACAAATTAGAAGAAGAATTATATAAATATAATGTAAAAGTTATTTATCTTCCTTACACAAAGCATACATCGAGTACTCTTTTGAAATCCATTTTGGAGAAATTATAACAAACGTATGAAAAAATCAGAAAAAGCATTTGCTACTAAATTCAGGCTCCCAGAGTTTGAGATAAATCAAGTAGGTAATTGGATAATAAGCTTGAGACCTCAGCAAACCACATTAGGCTCACTAATAATATCATTAAACCGTAGATGTGAGAAATTTTCAGAAATAACAGATAAAGAGGGTAAAGAATTAGCATCAACATTTAAAGAAGTTGAAAGAATCTTAGACTTAGCCTTCGAACCTGATAAAATAAATTATCTTGCACTAATGATGGTTGACAATCAAGTTCATTTTCATGTAATACCACGGTATTCAAGTCTAAGGATCTTTGAAGAACAAAAGTTTATTGACGCTGATTGGCCAAAACCACCTTTACTTAATACATTGGATATTACAGATATTCTACTAAGTAAAATAATTAACACTCTTAGACAATATTAGTTATGAAATTCAACATAAAACGTATTACAATTTATCATTAATCAGCTGGAACTATTTTGTCTAAACCATCACTCAAATCCCAAGCCACCCGTGGCATGTTTTGGAGTGCCATTGATAAATTTGCTATTCGAGCAGTAAATTTTATTATTGGCATTGTATTAGCACGAATGCTACTTCCTGAAGATTATGGGATAATTGGAATGCTCGCAATATTCATAGCTATCTCACAAACATTTATTGATAGCGGTTTGGGGTCAGGATTAATTCAAAAAAAAGACAGAAGTGATGTTGACTTTTCAACCGTGTTTGTTTTTAACTTCTTTGCTAGTACGTTTTTTTATGTAATACTATATAGTATAGCTCCCCTTATTGCCGATTTTTATAAAATACCTCAGCTAATCCCTATAACCAGGGTTTTATCTTTGAACATTGTTATTAATTCGTTAGCGATAGTACAGCGCTCAAAACTAACTATTAACCTAGACTTTAAAACTCTGGCAAAAGTTAATGTTATTGCAGTAGTAGTTAGTGGTATAGGAGCTGTGATTCTAGCGTTTTTAGGCTGGGGTGTCTGGGCTCTTGTATCTCAAATTTTAATTCGGGCAATTATTTCAGTTATAGCCATTTGGTTTTTTAGTAAATGGAAACCATCAATCAAGTTTTCAAAAAAATCTTTCAACGCTCTGTTTGGATACGGGTCAAAATTACTAATTGCTGGGATTTATGCCCAAACATTAAATAACATTTACAATATAGCCATCGGTAAAGCATATTGTACTGGGGAATTAGGATTTTATACCAGAGCAAAATCGTTTGCTGAATTAACTTCCGGTACAGTAACAAGTATTTTACAACAAGTTACGTTTCCTATTCTGGCATCTATACAAGAGGAAAGAAAAAGAATGATATCGGCATATAGCAGATTAATTAAAATGACTGCATTTTTTATTTTCCCCACAATGACATTACTTGCCCTACTTGCTGATCCGTTTGTACGGATACTTCTGGGAGAAAACTGGATACCGGTAATTGCATTACTCCAATGGACAAGTTTTGCAAGAATAGTTTTTCCAATCAGTGCCTTAAACATGAATATTTTAAAAGCAGTTGGAAGATCAGATTTATTTCTAAAAGTAGATCTATCAAAATTACCTATTACAATATTAACAATGGTAATAACAATACCAATGGGAGTTAAAGCTATCGTTATAGGTCATGTTATTACAGCTTCGATTTCATTTTTTATTAATGCCTATATGCCTGGTAAATTATTTGGATATGGAGCTCTTTCCCAGCTAAAAGATATGATACCGGTATTTATTGCAACGACAATGATGGCTCTAATCGTATTTATTATTAATTATTATGTAGATAACAGTTTATTTAAATTATTATTTGGAGGTATATCCGGTATTGTTACCTATGCATCAATGGCATACTTACTTAAAATAGAGGAAATTAATGAAGTAAAAATAATTTGGAATAAATTATCAAAAAGTCTTTGAATAAATCAGTGAACCTATAATCTTAATTAATAGTGTTCATAAATTTGAAAATACTGAAATACCAATACTATTAAACAAGATCCAATCAAAGAGCATAATGGGCCAATAAAGTAATTATAAATGGTAACAAAATCTATTTTGCAATAGGACCGCACTTTTCTCATTCAAGAAATAGCATTTAGACATGTAATAAAAAAATGCAATCATTAAATATTAAATTGAAAAGATCTATATAATTCATTCAAGCATCTATATTCAAATGAAATTGAAACAAATTACAAATTTAAATAGATACTTATTTGTAGTAAAATTACAAACGCATGTAAGATATATAAAATTTGTAACGTTAAAATTTGCTCTGATTACTTTTTCATTATTTGGGATGCAAAATCTCGTAGCTATATTATGGCCTCGTACAGTAAAATTATATAGTTTATACAAAAACAAATATTTTACTAAACATCATGATAAAATACTGAGTAAAATTGCATACAGATATTCAAATAATTTAAATATAGCCGTAAATAATTCACCACTAAACAAGCAAAATATATTATATTTAGCATCTAACATTAATGACATAGGTGGACATACAAGAGTATTACATGATTTTATTTCTTATCAAGATATACAAAAATATAAATTATTTCTTTATTTAACAGAAATCAATGAAAATCATAATAGCAAAAAAACTCAAACTTATAATAGATTACAACCATATCTTACCCATATTCGATTAAGTACAGCCAAACGAAATAAGACAATAGACAAAACAACCGAACTAATTAATTATGTAACAACATATAAAATCAGCACTATAGTCTTATTTGAGCATGCCTGGGATTTAGTAATTCTTTCATCTATTGTAAAATTAAAGAAAGAAACAAATATCAAAGTAATTTATTATCATCATCAGAACTTACACTTGACAGTTTTCCCTAATATAATGGATGTCTATATCGAAATTACTGATGGGGCTTTATTCAGGGTAAAAAAAACATACGATAAGGCTCAATTTATGGAGATACCTATGATAATAAATCATAATGAATTTGAAGAAAACACCCTATCTCCAAAACATCTAACACTTATGACAGCAATTCCTTTTAGGAAAATGTTTGTCAATAACTCCAAGGTATTCCCTGATTTGGTAATTCAAATACTCAAATATTGCCCTGAATGGAGATATTTGATAGTTACATATAAAAATGATAAGTGGATAAATTTGTTGAATGAATATTTTGCAAAAAAAGGAGTGCATGATAGAGTGCAAATTATTGATTCTGTTAACAATTTAAGTTCATTGAAAAACAAATTCGATATTTATATAGATGGCTTGCCTATTGGGGGAGGAAAAACTATTATAGAAATAATGTCAATTAATAAAGCATGCATTATTCTTGAAGATAAAAGAACCTTAATAAGGCAAAGTAATAGCTTGAACTTTATTAAAGTATATAATTTTAAAGAATTAGTTTGCAGAATATCGAAACTGAAAATTGACGAAGAATATAAAAATAAATATATAGCACAGTCAACCAACATATTAACAAATTGTTTCAATCCAATACAAATCATGCAAAAATTTGAAAGAATTATTGATAATTTATGATTCATATCCGGCAATTATTATAAAAAACGTATTTACGCTCGATTTCCTCTCAACACAATATTCTAAATTTTAAAGGATTCTCTAAAGCCTGAATGCACATTACTTAAAATAATAAATGTAAAAATTCAAACTATTTTGTCAGCATAAACATCAAATTTGATATTACTATTACAATATT
>Ga0116152_10002644_pt1 | contig 14565 bp, 13 predicted proteins | sample AD_UKC119_MetaG_FD_89894 | JGI IMG/M metagenome (GOLD analysis project Ga0116152, IMG submission 89894) | Active sludge microbial communities of municipal wastewater-treating anaerobic digesters from Hong Kong - AD_UKC119_MetaG | ecosystem: Engineered > Bioreactor > Anaerobic > Digestate... | reverse complement strand
GAGCTGATCTGGCCGGTCGCATGGCAATCCCGCCAGCAGGCCGAAATCGCAGTCGCCAGATACATCGACGGGTTCTATAACCCTGTCAGGCGACATTCATCGCTCGGCTTCCAAAGCCCCATCGCCTTCGAGCGAAAGGCCAAGGAAGTGAGCTAAACGCTCTCCACAAAAGCCGGGCAAGTCCACACTCCTCGCGGCGCCGAACAGCAGCGAGATCGGCGTCCGGGTGGTCGAGGAGGTCAGCGGTGCGGTGGTCGAGGCTATCCTCGACACCGACATCCCGGCCGCCACGCAACTCTTGAGCCCGCGCAATTTCATGAACAACGGCGCCACGGCGACGGCGGTCGCCTACGATTGCTCGGGGGTCTATGTGGAGACGGATTATTGATGCGGCGGGCGAAGCACATCGCAGCCGTATCCGGTTCGCCCATACGGCACCCAAAGGCGCTACGACCCGCAAGAGCGGCAAAAATCGTTCGCCCTTAGCGCGAATCTCTCTTGACTTACCCCCCCCCCCATACTGAAAAAGAAGACTGATACGAGGGGATTAAGGGGTGAATCGGGGCATGTGGGAGAGTGCGGCAAAACACATCGTAGCTCACATACAAAACCATCAGAATAGTTATGGGAAAATGGGTAACCCGCGAACTTGGGTGAAAGCTATAGCTATTTCAATGGAGCTGACATGAATGAAAATCTTATCAGGAAAGCTTTTTGGTTGTCACTTCTATTAGTGCTGGCCTTTAGCGTTTCCCCAGCCATTTTCTATTTTGGCACCGTCCATCAGATTTTTCCTGCGTCTATCTCAAAGTTCATTGGAGTCATCGCGGGAATATCTCTTGGACTGGGATTAGTTGTTTTCTTGTTTGGATTTATTATGCCGGTACTTGGTAGATATGTCTTTGACAACATACTCGACGACAAAATGCGAAGCAGGGTTCTGTCATTCGGGATTTGGCGCTGGCTTCTGAATCGACTGGTGGCAGGAAAACTATAATGACGAGGCGATTAAGCGTTCTTGCATTGAGCATCCAAGGGGTGCTCTTGATTGTAGTGGGGCTCGTAGTCATTGCTGCCCTGAACGGCTACGTAAACTCTGAAATTGGGCAGGTCATTTTCTCATTAAGCTCCGCTCTGGTTGTCCTGCTTTCTCCCTTCGGCGTGATTAGTGCATTCATGACCATCGGCCTAAAGTTGTTGGTTTCCAGAAAGATGGTTTCCACTCGCCAATTGCAAGCCATCCAAAACAATCGCGTACTGATGTTCTTCACTTGGCGAGAGGTCAGTAGTCATAGTGGCGCAGTTTTGGCGTGACCTTTGCCCCCAACACTTGCAATGATATGGATTGGTAGATGACGATAAGCCAGAGTTTTAAATCTAAAATTCGGGAATCAGCACCAGCACCCCCCGATGAAACCGAGGATTACCGGCGCTTTAACAATCGATTTTCAGTTATTACAATGATTGTCATGATCGCGTGCGCATATCTGGCGTCACTTCTTCCAGTGGTTGCAGGCGCTGCAAGCGAAGTGCTAATATATTTGCCGACTTTGAATGGACGAGCTTCCTTCCTCCGGAGCAATGACATTCCATCATATTTTTCTTTTTCCGCCACGGTGGTAAGTGTTCTTTTGACCGGACCTCTGTCGATTGCGGTATTTGCTCGTGGCTATTGGATTACCGTCGTCGCACCTCGGAAATGCAGGAGGGTTTCTCGAGAGACCTTCCTTTCTGTAGCATTCAGCTTGTCTGTTTCAAGCATCCTAGTAGCGATAGCCTTTGTTCACGTTCCGACAACTTATGATCCACGTTGGCCCGGATTTTCTTCGATTCTATTCTGGCCGTTGTTCCCAGCCCTTGGCTCTGTGGTGGCTTGGATGTTCAGTTTAGTCCTGTTTTCGGCGCTCGTGGGAATAGCCAAGGCAGCGACACAACGTGGAGAGAAAAATGGCTGATGAAAATAATTCCAACGAAGGCGCTGCAAACTCGACCTATCCAAATTATGGATTGTCGGTGCCCGCATCTGTAGCAATCAATACAGTTGTCACTGGGCAATACACTCTCGTTGAAATGGCCGGGGCAAAGACTGTCGGACGGCTAGGAGGGCCCATTACAACTGTCGTGATTGGTTCCGTAGATGTCGTCGATGCATATCAGCATGGGACAACCGGCGATGTAGTCGTTCAGACAGCTGGGATAGGTGGTGCCGTCGGTGGTGGTTGGCTGGGAGGTGCGACGGCAGGCGCAGCTGTGGGTGCGTTTACTGTAAATCCAATTGCAATCGGGGTCGGCACCGTCGCCGGGGGCGTTCTCGGCGCATACTATGGTGAAGAATGGGTGCAGACGAAAGTCGACGCACTTATCAATGGTCAACCAACAACCATTGTTGTTGTGCCGCACGTTCCTATCGGCACTGTTTCTTCTGCGCGCTTACCCGGTCAGATGGGGCTAATACGAGCGGGGTATGAAACAAATGCTCTTGATGTGCTGTCCGAACAGAATAATCATTGCTTCCCCGCCCACACTCCTATCTCAGTGTCCCCCACCGAAACCCGCCCCATCTCCGACATCCGAGTTGGCGACACGGTTCTGGCCTTTGATCCCGCTGCCGATCTTGGCCGGGGGGCCTTGGTGCCGCGCAAGGTGGTGCGGCTGTATCGGAACACAACGGAAGAATGGGTGAAGCTGACATGGGCCGAGGGGGATGAGCAAAAGGAACTGATCGCCACGCCCGGCCACCACTTCCTCGACCGTTTCGGCACTTTCCCGACGATTGAGGAGATGCTCGAGAGCGGCAAAGCGACGGTTGTTCTTGCCTCTGGCGCGTTGACCGAAGTCACCGCCGAGCGGATCGCCTGTAGCGCGGAAACGGCGCATCTGTTCGAACAGGCGCAATCGGTTGGGATGGTTGCAGGCAACGCGGCCCTGAAACCTGCCGCTACCAACGCTTGGCAAACCTATAACTTCGAGGTCGAAGACCTGCACACATATGTCGCTGGCGGGGTGCGGGTGCACAACTCGTCTGGCGTTCTGGGCCAGGTCGGCAACACGATTGACGATGCTCTGGACCGGATTTTGGGGGGGATCGATGGCGACGGATCGGTTCGCGACAAGATCACCGATACCCTGACCGCACCGCTTCACATTGCGGGTGAACTGCTTTCCGGGGCTGTCGGGGCAGTCGGCAGCATCGTTGCGGGCGTGCTTGGAGCGGTGGCTTCTCTTGCAGGTGGCATTGCGGGTGCTTTCGAAGCCTTGTCACGTGGCGATATCGGTGGCGCCATTGGCTCGGTCGCTTCTGGGATTGGCGGTGCCATTGCATCCGTTGTCGGTGGTGCGATCGGTGCAATCGGCTCTGCCATCGGGGGCGTGGTGGGCGCGATCGGCGAAGCGATCAGCACCGTAGCGGGCTGGTTCCAGCCGCTTGTCCTCGACCTTGACGGCGATGGTATCGAGCTGACCGGCATGGGGCAGACCGGTGCTGCCTATGATTTCGACGATGACGGCTATCTGGAGAACTCGGGCTGGATTGGGCAGGGCGACGGGCTTCTGGCCTATGACGTGAACCTCGATGGCAAGATCGAAGGGGCGCGGGAGCTTTCGCTCAAGATGTGGGACGCCAATGCCGAGACGGACTTTGACGGTCTGCGACTGCATTTCGACAGCAACAAGGATGGGGTGTTCGATAGCCGCGACGCGGAATTTGCCAAGTTCCGCATCTGGAAAGACGCCAATGCCAATGGCAAGGTCGATGATGGCGAGCTTCTGACTTTGGCCGCTGCGGGTATCCGGGCGATTGATATCAACAGCTACACCGATCAGTTTGACGTCTCGAAGATCAAATACAACTTCGGTAATACCATTCATGGTCTGGCCGAGTTCGTGCGCACTGACGGGTCACGCGGCACGGTTGCGGACGTGTCCTTTGCGACGGCCAATTTCGGGTTCCGGGTGGTGGAGCGCGACGGCAACACGATCATCGAGTTTGAAGGGGGCGACGAGGCAGGCCTGCGCAGGCTTGCCGAAGGGGAAACCAACTTCAACCTCGGGAACGACACGTCGATCTGGCTTGCGGCTGAGGGCAATGCCGGGAACAACCTGCTCGACGGCAGTGCGAAGACGGAAGACGTCATGCTCAATGGCGGGGCGGGGAACGACACGCTGCGCGGCGGGGCTGGGAACGATGTTCTGGCCGGCGGTGCTGGACGCGATGTCATGCACGGCGGCGCAGGGCACGATGTGGTCTATGCGGACGCGCAAGATGTGTTCTTCGTGAACGGCGTGGCGCAAATCACCGGCGGTGACGGCTATGACCGGCTGGTTCTGTCTTCTGATACTGACTTCACCAATGTGGATATCGACGCGCTTGGCTTTGAAGCGGTAGACCTGTCGGATGGCGCGAACGTCATCACGGGACGCAAGGACGATGTGAACTACTACCTCGACGGCAAGGGCGGCAATGACAACCTGACCGGTGCGGGCGGGAATGATGTGCTGATTGGCGGCGCGGGTAGCGACACGCTGACCGGGAACGCCGGAAACGACCGTTTGTTTGGTGAGGATGGAAATGACCAACTCGACGGCGGGGACGGCAAGGACGTTCTGGCCGGTGGCAAGGGCAGCGATACGCTGAAGGGCGGAGCTGGGGACGATATCTATTTCTACCTGCGCGGCGACGGTGCTGACACGATCCTTGATCAGGCAATCGGAACCTATGAAGAGCGGTACAACTACTATGAGAACGTGAAGCATGGTTCCGGCAAGAACGCCAAATATGTCAACGAATTGCGGACTGGCTACCGGACAGTAACCGGCGAGATGGACGGCGGTATCGACACGCTGCAATTCGGCGATGGTATCAACCTCGAAGACCTGATCCTGACCCGCTCGGGCGAGAACATGGTCGTGCGCTTGCGCGATGACGCGGACGCCAATGCCTTCGAGGCGGGAGACCAGATTACGATCCAGCAATGGGCCGATCAAGACAACCGGATTGAAACCTTCGCTTTTGCCGATGGCACGAAGCTGGATTTCAGCCAGATCATGAACGGCCAGTATGGCATGGCCGCGAATGATACGCTCAATGGCACGGCGCAGGGCGACTTCCTGTCCGGTGGCAACGGCAACGATGTTCTGAACGGCAATGCCGGGAAGGATATCATCGTTGGTGGAGCTGGGGCCGATGTGATCGACGGCGGCGCGGACAAGGATTTCCTCTTCGGCAATGACGGCAACGATACGCTCCGTGGCGGTGATGGTAAGGACTACCTCATCGGTGGCGCGGGTGCGGACCGTCTGGAAGGCCAGAACGGGGATGACGTTCTCTCGGGCGAAGACGGAAACGATATTCTCGTCGGCGGGCTGGGCAACGACATGCTGCTCGGTGGTGCGGGTGTCGATACACTGCAAGGCGGTGGCGGGGACGATGTCTATGTTTATTTCCGCGGCGATGGCCAGGATCTGATCTATGACAACCTGACCGAGCAGGAAACCTATCAGCAGCCGACCGGCCGCCAAGTTTATCAACGCTCGGGCAAATCAGGACATTGGGTCGCGGAAACCCGCACGGCGACACGAACAGTGCAGCGTGACGGCGGAAACGACACGCTGCAATTCGGGTTCACGATCAACGTCGAAGACCTGTTCGTTACCAACTCCGGCAATGACCTCAAGATTGGCATTCGCGATCTGGATGACCCAACCAAGGGTCTTGCGGCCCTGGATGACGTCGTGACAATCCAGGATTGGTCGAATGCGATGAACCGCATCGAGACCTTCGAATTTGCCGATGGTCTGGCGCTCGATATGTCCGGGGTTACCTATGCCCGTTCGGGCCTTGCCGGGAACGACAACCTTATAGGTACGGCAGGGGGTGATTTCCTCTCTGGCGGACATGGCAACGACACGCTGACTGGTGCAGCGGGCAAGGACTTCCTTGTCGGCGGAGATGGGAACGACCGATTGGACGGTGGCGACGGAGAGGATGACCTCTTCGGCGGTGCAGGTGATGACCTTCTGAAGGGCGGCAACGGCACGGACTACCTGATTGCCGCAAGCGGCAATGACACGCTTGAAGGCGGCAATGGGGACGACGTTCTGACTGGTGGGCGTGGGGATGACCTGCTCAAGGGCGGTCGCGGCAACGACACCTACATCTTCAACCGGGGTGATGGTCACGACACCATTGACGAAAGCGCCTATGAACAGGTGCAGGAAACCTACACCTATGAGACCGGCAACCAGGTCCAGCAACGCGTGGGTTCCGGCAAGAGCGCCAAAACCGTCTGGGTCAACGAGGTGCGCACCGGCACCCGCATGGTCAATCAGGCAGTTGAAGGCGGCGAGGATACGCTGCAATTCGGCAATGGTATTGATGTCTCTGACCTCATCGTCAACACCGTGAACGGTAAGCTGGTCATCGAGCTTGTCCCCACGGTCGATGGGGCCGATATCGAGGACAGTGTGACCATAAACGGCTGGGCTACACCGGAGTTCCGCGTTGAAACCATGCGTTTCGCGAATGACTTCGCGGTGGATATCAGCACGATCACCTATGCCAAGACCGGCACACCCGCCAATGAAACCATCACGGCTGCGAGCGGCCAGTCGAGCTGGCTTGGCGGTGGCGCGGGCAATGATGTTCTGAATGGCTCGACCAAGGCAGATATCCTGATGGGCGGTGCCGGAAACGACACCATGAACGGCGGCGCAGGGGACGATATCTATATCGTGAACCGTGGCGAAGGACAGGACCGTATCACGGATACAGGCTCTTCAGCAGTTGGCACCGACCCCACCAATCCGGGGGGTGACAAGCTCCTGTTCGGGAGCGGCATCACGGTCGAAGACCTTGTGCTGCGCAAGGTGGGTAATGACCTGAAGGTCTATATCGGAGACGATACTGACCTGACGACGCCGCTCGATCAAATGACGGATGTGGTGACCATTGCCAATTGGGCAACCGCAACCAATCGAGTTGAAGTGTTCCAGTTCTTCGACGGGATGGATTTCGACTTCTCGAGCCTGACCAATACCTACCTCGGGGCAGATTTGCTCGGGGCTGGAACCTCTGCGCCCTCAAACGACAACCTGACGGGGTCGAGCGCTGCGGACTGGATGGATGGCTTTGCCGGAAATGACACGCTCAAGGCTGGGGCCGGGGATGACTTCCTGCTGGGCCGGGACGGCGATGACCGCCTCGAAGGTGGCGATGGCGATGACGTGCTTTCCGGCGGAGAGGGCAACGACCAGCTCTTCGGCGGCAACCATGATGACGTGATGACCGGCGGGGCCGGGGATGATGTGGTCAATGGGGATAACGGTAATGACGTCGTCATGGGCGGTTCGGGCAACGATACCCTGAACGGTGGGGCCGGAAAAGACGTGATCCTCGGGGACGTCGGCAACGAAACCTATATCGCCAGTGCCGGGGCCGATGTTTACCGTTTTGGCTTCGGAGATGGTCAGGACGTCTATCAGGGCAGTACCGCTTCTGGCGTCGTAGGAACGGACGTCTTCGCCTTCGAGGGGGATGTCACGACCAATCACCTCTGGTTCGAGCGCGTGGATAACGACCTCTGGGTGCGGCTCCTGGGCTCTGATGACCGTATCGAGTTCAAAAACTGGTTCTATTCGTCAGGTCCGAGTGCCTATATCGCAGGCTTCCAAGCCGGGGATGAGTTCCTCAGCTACACCAAGGTTCAATCCCTTGTGGACGCGATGAAGACCCTGACACCGAACGAGGGTGACACGGCTTACGGCGTGACGGCAGACGAGTTGCCGGTGACGGTTGCCAATGCCATCAACGCGGCTTGGGAAACGGCAGCCTGACATGACCATTGAAAATGACCACAAGGCGGGCGCGCAAGCGTCCGCCGAACCTGTTGGAGAGGCAAAGACCCCATCGAACCTCGAAATTCTCGGGGAAATGTGCTGGCTTTATAGCCAATCGCGCATTCACCGGACCTGGGCGATGGGGAGCCTGCAACAATGGCTCCTGCCCGCGATACTGACGCGGCAAATGCGCATGTATCGCAAGAACGGCAAGCCCCATGCCTTCGTGACATGGGCGCGGCTGAGCCAGGAGGTCGAAGAAGCCTTTGTGCTGAACACCTCGAGCCTTCAGCCCAAAGACTGGCAATCCGGGGAGCGTATCTGGTTCATCGACTGGATTGCCCCGTTTGGTGGCACCCGTGAAATGACGCGCGACTTGAAAGAAAACCTGTTTCCGAACGACGTCGGACGCTTCCTGCGCATGAAAGAGGGCAGCGACACATTGAACGTCTTTTATGTGCACGGTGTGAATGCCATCGAGAAATCGGGGAACCGCTCTCTAGACCCGGCTGTGCGGCTTCAGTCCGATCGGGAGAAACTTCATTGAAACGGCTTATCCTTGTCGCCGCCCTCGTTTTGTCCGCATGTATGCCAGAAGGAACACCACAACCGGGGCAACACTATCTTTCCGGCAACGAATATGCCGAAGAAACTGTCGGGTTCCTGCAAAATGTCGATCCGCAATATCCCCGCCCCGGCGTAACCTACGCTTCGGCGAGCTATCTCTATGGTGTTCAGGTCGAGTATTTCGCAGCCGATGGCACCAGCTATCTTTGGTTTCGGGGCAATCAGGCCCCACTCAGGGGAGAGTGGAGAGTGCAGGGTAGCGGCCTGTCGGCAAACCTTTGCTTCAAGTATGGCGCAAATACCCGCGACGCAGTTACCGGAACACCGGGCGGGAATTGGGAGTGCCGCCGTCTTCGCAATGAACGTGAAAGCGTGGTCAGCTTCCTCGATGGCGACCCGTTCAGACTGTCCCAAGGACAGCTCCCACAGATGAGCCTCAGACGCTGTCAGTTGCCGCCGCCGATGAGACTGATGACCCAGTCATTCCAGTGTCTCTGACCATGTCACGCGACCGGGGGACTGAGAAAGAACTGCGCGGCGCATTATCCGCGTTCAAAGGGGCCTTCCTTGGGGTTGGCCTCTTCAGCGCAGTCGTAAACGTGCTCATGTTGACCGGCTCGCTCTTCATGTTGCAGGTCTATGACCGGGTCTTGGCGAGCAGGTCTTCGGCGACCCTCGCGGTGCTCTTTGCCATTGTCGTTTTCCTCTATGCCTTGATGGGCCTCCTCGATCATTATCGGGGCCGAGTTCTTGCCCGGATCGGGGCGGGGTTTCAGGCGGGGCTCGATGGCCGCGTTTTCGAGGCAGTCCTCAAACAAGCGGAACATCCGGTTTTGCGCGAACGTCCCGCCGGGGCGTTGCGTGACCTAGCGTCAATTCAGGCCGCTTTGTCCTCTCCCGGCGTCAGCGCCTTGTTCGACCTGCCGTGGACCCCGCTGACCATTGCGGTGCTGTTCCTGTTCCACCCTTGGCTTGGGTGGTTTTCGCTCACGGCTGGTGCCGTCGTTCTGTGTTTGGCCCTCATTAATCAGCTTCGCACAAAGAAACCACAGGCCGAAGCCGCACGGTTGGCGGCAGAAGCTGACGCGCGGACAGAAGCCACCCGAAAGGCCGTGGAAACTGTCCGTGGCCTTGGCATGGCGCGCTCCATGACCGCTTTCTGGCACGGTGCCCGTGACGCAGCCCTTGAGGCAGCGATGAAAGCCTCGGACGCTGGTGGCCTGCTATCGGCAAGTACCAGGGCAACCCGGCTTTTGTTGCAGTCGGCCATTCTCGGCCTCGGCGCACTTCTCGTCTTGCGTGGTGAAATGACGGCAGGGGCTATGATTGCCGGTTCCATTCTTCTTGGACGGGCGCTTGCCCCTGTGGAACAAGCAGTCGGGCATTGGCCGCAGTTTCAGCGGGCCATGACCTCATGGAAAGACCTCTCGAAGCTTCTCGACGTTTTGCCCAAGGATCGCGAGAAGACAGAGCTTCCGCGCCCCGTCGCACGGCTGGACGTGCGAGACCTGATTGTCGTTCCCCCCGGTGAAAACACCCCCGTCTTGCAAGGGGTCACCTTTTCGGCAGAACCCGGAGACGCGATTGCGGTCATAGGTCCCTCGGCTTCGGGAAAATCGTCCCTCGCTCGGGCGCTTGCAGGCCTTTGGCCGCCCGCCAAAGGAGAAATCCGTCTTGGGGGCGCGGACCTTCATCAATATGATCGCGACCGGCTTGGGTCATATTTGGGATATTTGCCACAAGAGGTGGTTCTCTTCTCAGGGACAGTGGCGCAGAATATTGCCCGCTTTGATCCGGCGGCCACATCCGAGGCGGTCATTGAGGCCGCACAGAAGGCCGCCGCGCATGATCTGATACTTGGCCTGCCACAGGGATATGACAGTCAAATCACGGAAGGTGGGGGGCGCTTGTCGGGTGGGCAGCGTCAAAGGACCGCCTTGGCACGCGCCTTCTTTGGTGACCCGGTCGTGTTCGTTCTCGATGAACCCAATGCCAGCCTTGACGATCCCGGCGTTCAGGCTTTGAATCGCGCGATTGCAACTGCGCGAAACGCCGGGAAATTAGTCCTTGTCATGTCGCACCGCCCCTCGGCGCTCGCGGAATGTAACAAGGTCATGATCCTCGAAGGGGGGCATATGCGCGCCTTCGGGCCACGCGATGAGGTGCTGAACCGTTTCGTGCGTCCCGTCCAAAGTATTGTCGCAGCCAACCCAAGGGGGAGTGCATGATGGCGGCGGCTTGGTCTCCCTCAAAACCACTGCGGCGTGGTCTGATTGCCCTGGCACTTGGCGCGGGTGGGTTTGTCGCATGGTCAATCTCCACGCAAATAGACGGTGCTGTAGTTGCCTCGGGTCAGGTGGCGGTCGAAGCAAGGCGTCAGGCAGTTCAGCATCCCGATGGCGGTTTGGTCACCCGCGTGTACGTGCGCGATGGGGAAGCGGTTTCGGCTGGCGATCCCATCCTGTCGCTTGATGGGACCGATCTTGTGGCCCAGCAGGCCGTAGCACGACGCGAACTCGCGGAAGCGTTGGCACGCCAAGACCGGCTGTCGGCAGAGATTAGAGGCGACACTACAGTTTCGTACCGCCCGGAGCTAAGAGATATTGCGGCCGATCAGGCGGACGTGGCTGGAATTCTAGCCGATGAGACAATCCTGTTCGATGCCCGTCAGACGACCTTGCAGCAATCTGACACAGGCCTTGCTGAGCGGAAGGTGCAGACGGAGGCCGTCGTCTCGGGCAGGGAACGTCAGCTTGAAGCGTCACGCAGACAGCTGGTGCTGATACTCGAAGATCTGACGGCGCAGGAAAGCCTCCTGTCACGCGGGCTTACGGAAAATTCGCGCGTGTCTGCCCTTAGACGCGAGGCCGCTCGCCTCGAGGGCGAGATCGGCGAACTTGCAGCCGGAATCGCGGAAGCCAGAAGCGCCATCGCGGGGTTCGAAGTCGAGCGGGTCCGGCAACGCGCTGCGTTCCGTGAGGCGGCACAAGGCGAATTGCGCGATATCCAACCTCGCGAAGCAGAATTGCGGGAACGCCTGCGTCTGATCGAAACCCGGATCGGCCGACTCACTTTGCGCGCCCCGATGAATGGGCGGGTCCTCGGCCTGCAGGTGCACACCGTTGGCGGTGTCATCCCCGCAGGTGCGGAGGTAGCATCCATCGTGCCGACCGATGTGCCACTCGTTCTGGCGGTCGAGATCGACCCGAGACAGATCGACCGCGTTCATCCCGGCCAGAATGCTCGGATCCGATTTCCGAATTTCAATTCCAGGACAACGCCCGAGGTCGATGGCCGGGTGATCATGGTATCCGCAGATGCCATCACCGAGGCACAGTCCGGGCGGCGATACTTTCTGGCCGAACTGTCGCTTCCCACCGATTCCGAGACCATTCTTGGCGGCAACCACATTCTGCCAGGCATGCCGATCGAGGCATTCATCCGAACCGACGCAAGAACGCCCGCCTCGTTCCTTCTGAAGCCCCTGGCCGATTATTGGGCTTATGCGATGCGAGAGGAGTGATCCATCCAGCGAAGCCCCGCGCAAATCGAAATGAGCACTGGAGCTCGGAGTTTCACGGAAATGCGTTCAAATACATGGAGAAGGTTGTCTTTCAGACCCATCCGCTCCGCCACTTGCACAGTGCAAACCCGAAAACAGGTCCCTCGCGGGGCCTTTTTCTTTATGTGCCAAAGGGGTTTGCAGGGACCATCCGCCCTTCGGAGACGGCCCAGCCGCGCGAGATCGGTCTCCGAGCGCCCACCGTCTCTTTCCACCCGCCCTGCGCTCTCGGCGAGACGGGTTCAAAACATCCATGCATTTCAAGGAACTGGCGGCATCGCGTTGCGCCCCTGTTTCGCTGGTTCCGGCTTGTCTCAACGCGGATGGCGACGCAACACGGGCGGCGTGGTGTTTGGTATGTTTTGGGAGTTTTGCGTGAAGTCTTTGGCGTTGCAGCACATCGTGGCCGTCACAAAGGAACAGGCCCGGCGCCCCGAAATTTCCTGAAAGCCTATTCAGTGCCTTCGGGTTTGCCGGTCAGAACGGTGTTGATGATTGCGACGTAGCGGTCCGCGAGGTTGCGAACGTCCTGGTGCGCGAGTTCGATGATGGCCCGCAGCTGAGCGTGGTCCCCTAGTGGTTCGTAGCCGTGCGAGGTCATGTGGTCCTCGATAGTCGCGACCCTGATCGGATCATCGGCCAGGAACTCGCGAAAGTCCCGCTCTGCCTTTCGCGCATTGCAGGCGCGACAGCTGGGGACCAGATTGCCAAGCCGATGCTCGCCGAGGGCTTGCTTATTGATGGGCACGACGTGATCCATGACCAACTCACTTTCGGCACCGCAATAGGCGCAAGCGCGGCCGAATGCGTCCACCACCGCCTGCCACTGCAGCGCGTTGAACTGCTCATCGCCGAGGCGGCTCAGAATGTTTCGTACCAGATAATTCTGCGCGTTCCCGATGGCATTTCCCTTGTAACGCCCGCGGGCAGCACGGATGGCATCGTCCGGCGACGGGGCATCGGATGTCGATGGGTCAGGATGAAAAACTGAGGCGAGCCCCTTGCTGGCCAGGTAGCGCCGCAAAAGGGGAAGGCTCTTGCTATACCAGTCGTTCGTCACGCGTACTGGAATGCCACTAACCACATATTCGCCCGTCCAATATCTCCCCCGATCAGATGACCCTATCTGAGCCACCTGCCGACAGAACGGATAATTGATATTGAAGGCTTCTTTGGAATATCGCGGGTCTTGCAGACGCGCGAATTCTTCAGGCTCGGTTTCTTCGCAGTATTTGAAGATTGCCGGAGCGCTGCTTTTGACGATTTGACCGATCTTCATGACCCCCCCGCGATGCTTGCAAAGGCAGCATACCCGCGGGGCTATCCGGCGACGACCATCATTTCACGCATAAGCTGATTTCCATCACCGAAACGCCCGCTCAGCCTGCTCCTGCCATGTCTCCCCCGCGAGAAAGCACAGGTCGTACAGGCTGACCGCCGATGCCTCGCGGCCGCAGGTCAGGCGTTTGAGGACCTCTGGCGCCAGATAGGCGAGGCGCAACTGGCGGCTGACGTGGCGTTCGGCCAAGCCGACGGCCTCGGCCAGTTCCTGGATCGTGGCGAACTCACCTGCCTCCATGCGCCGCCGCCAGCCCCATGCCCGGCCGATGGCGCGCAGGATGTGCGGGTCCTGCGTCTGATCCTCGCTAGGGCTGTAATCGGCGGGCGGCATGATCTTGGGCCGACCGTTCTTCTTGCGCAGCTTCAGGGGGATCAGCACGCTGATCGTGTCATTGCCCCGGGTCATTCGGCGGCCTCCATGTCGCGTGGGGCGATCATCTCGCGGATGACGCCCGCGACGCCTTCGCGCCGAATGTCGACCTCGAGCCCGGCGGCGGTAACAGTGACGCGCCGGACCAGAAGCTGGATGATCCGCGCCTGTTCGAGCGGAAACAGCTGCGCCCAGAGCGTGTTGAAATCATGCAGCGCCGCGATGGCCTCGGCCTCGGACACCTCGCGCTTCAGCGCCGCCAGTACCTGCGTGACGACCTCGGGTGTCTGCAGGATGCGCCGGACCTCGGTGACGATGGCGTCCTCGACCATGCCCGCAGGCAGGCGGGTCGGCGCGAGGTCGCCACCGCTGTCGTCCTCCGTCGTGCGGTTCTTGATCACGTCCATCGAGACGTAATAGCGGTAGAGCTTGCCGCGCTTCTTGGTCGCGGTCGGGGTCATTGCTGCGCCGGTATCGGTGAAGATCAGGCCCTTCAGCGGCGCGGGCGTCTGCATGCGGCTGTTGCTGGACCGAGCATGGCGGTTGCCCTGCAGAATGGCATCGACCTGATCCCAGACCTTGTCGGTGACGATGGCCGAAGCCTGAGCCCGAGGTGGTGGAGTCGCGGATCAAGGCCGTCGACGCCATGTCCGATGACGAAAAGCAGCGCGTCGTTCTCGATGCGGCCCGCGTGGCGGCGCTGTCCGATGAGCCCGGCCAGAATGCGTTGCAGAACGTCGTCGTGAACCGCGCGGTCTTCGATACGCTCGAGGGGGCCAACAACCGCTCGCTCTGGGTTTTCCTCAACGAGAACGACCGGTTCCGCCTGGCCGAAGAGGTGCGCTACAATGACGAGCGCCGCCGGGGGCGGTCGTGGAGCGGGTTCGGCGTC
>Ga0116152_10002642_pt1 | contig 14567 bp, 12 predicted proteins | sample AD_UKC119_MetaG_FD_89894 | JGI IMG/M metagenome (GOLD analysis project Ga0116152, IMG submission 89894) | Active sludge microbial communities of municipal wastewater-treating anaerobic digesters from Hong Kong - AD_UKC119_MetaG | ecosystem: Engineered > Bioreactor > Anaerobic > Digestate... | reverse complement strand
CTGTCGTTTATTGTAAATGGTTTGGAGTTGGACGAAAAGGACTATGTTTATCCCGGTAGCCGTTACCATAATTTCAAGGATTTTATGAGTTTCCCGTGTTTTAACCGTAAAGTCTTGGTTAATGAGCCATTAAGTCCGGTTCCGGTTCCATTTCTCGATAATTCCAGAACGCTAATGGAGGTGATGGCCCAGCGCGATTTTATACTTCATTACCCTTACCACAGCTTTCATTATTACCTACGCTTGCTAAGGGAGGCTGCGCTTGACCCGAATGTTAAGTCGATTTTCATTACGCTGTACCGGGTTGGAACAGAATCGAGGGTTATACATGCGCTGATTAATGCAGCACAAAACGGGAAAAAAGTAACTGCGCTCATTGAACTTAGGGCACGATTCGACGAGCAGGCTAATATTCATTGGTCAAGGCAAATGCAGGATGCTGGAGTGAATGTAATTTTTGGTATTCCGGGTTTAAAGGTTCATAGCAAAATGACGCTTATAACGCGTAAGGAAGGGAAGCGGTTGGTTAAGTATGCAACAATTAGTACGGGAAATTTTCATGAGGGAAATGCAAACCTATACACAGATGTGAACCTGTTTACCGTTAACTCAAAAATTACAAACGAGGTACAAAACCTATTCACTTTTTTGGAGCAAAATTACAAGTCGTTTACCTTTAAGCACCTATTGGTTTCGCCTGTAAACATGCGTAAGAAGCTTTACGCGCTTATCGATAACGAAATTCGGAATGCCCGTGCGGGGAAAAAAGCATATCTTCTTTGTAAAATCAACAATCTTGTTGACGAGGGTGTAATTTCAAAACTTTACCAGGCCAGTCAGGCAGGTGTTAAAATAAAACTTATTGTACGGAGCATTTGCTCGCTGGTTCCGGGAATTCCCGGTATTAGCGAGAATATCGAAATATATAGCATTGTGGATCGTTTCCTTGAGCATTCCAGAATATTTATTTTTGGCAACAACGGGAACGAGTTGTGCTATATCTCTTCGGCCGATTGGATGACCCGAAATTTAGACCATCGGGTTGAGGTTGCTGTTCCTATTCTGGATAAGAAGTTGGTGGAGGAGTTAAAAATGGTAGTTGAGTTTGCGTTAACCGATAATGTAAAATCGAGGATTATTAATCAAACGCAGAATAACGTTTTTAAATCTAGGGAGGGAAAGACTCCGTTTAGGTCTCAGCTTGAACTGTACTCGTACTATCGGCAGAAGGCTGAATAGGTGATAAGGAAAATGTTAAGTAAATATTGAAAAGGGTAGAAAGGTGAAAATACTTAAGTTTGCTGCAATAGACATCGGTTCCAATGCTGTTCGTTTACTTCTTTCGAATGTAGTTGAGGACGGCAACGATGTGTCGTTTAGTAAATCGTCGTTGGTACGTATGCCTCTGAGGTTAGGTGAGGATGCCTTTTCCATAGGTTCTATAAGCACAAGACGAATCGATAAGTTGGTGAAGATAATAGGTGCTTATCGAAATTTAATAGAGGTGGAGGATGTGGTTTCGTATAAAGCCTGTGCTACATCGGCAATGAGGGAGGCCAGTAATGCTGCGGAAGTAGTGGAATTGGTTAAACAAAAAACAGGAGTTGATATCGAAATTATCAATGGTCAGCGGGAAGCGGAAATTATCTATTTAAATGGAATAGACGAGATTAAGCACGAGCATGGCGTTTTTATGTACGTTGATGTTGGTGGTGGTAGTACCGAGGTTACTCTTTTTAGAAATTCCAATATAGAAACGTCTCACTCTTTTAACATAGGAACTATCCGAATGTTAAAGGGAAAGGTTACGAAGGATAACTTTAAGGAATTGAAGCATTGGATTAAAGCGTTGGATATTGATAGTTTAAATCCCAAGATTATTGGTTCCGGTGGAAACATCAATAAGTTGTATAAGTTTTCGAAGAAAAAGGATAGCCCAACCCTTTTGCGTAATGAGCTAAAAAGCATTTACAGACAAATAAAGGGGTACTCGTACGAGGATCGTATTAAGATTCTTAAAATGAATCCCGATAGGGCTGATGTTGTTATTCCTGCATCGAAAATCTTTCTGAAAATAATGAAATGGAGCGGAGCTAACGAGGTAATTGTTCCCACCATTGGCGTTTCCGATGGTATTATTCGGATGCTGTATAACGATTATAAAGGTGAAACCCGCTTGGTCGATTGATGGAAATGTTGAATTTTATTAAAAAGATGTTGAAATATTACTATGGATAGTAAGAAGATATTTGGATTACAGAGAAATGTGTTTTTCACGGGATTGACCAGTTTTTTTACCGACACTTCAACAAAAATGATTTACAGCGTGATGCCTCTTTTTTTATTATCGATTGGAGCATCAAAAACATCAATATCGTTAATAGAGGGAATTGCAGAAAGTACAGCGTCGTTGTTTAAGGCTTTTTCGGGTTACTGGAGCGATAGGATTGGTAAAAACAAACCATTTATGATAATTGGTTATGGGGTTACAGCCTTGATAACTCCGTTGTATGCGTTAGTTCGAATTCCCATTCAAGTCTTATTTCTTCGTTTTTTTGAAAGAATTGGAAAGGGATTAAGGGCAGCACCCAGAGATAGCCTTATTAGTGGCTCTGTTCCTAAGAACGAAGCAGGTAAAAATTTTGGGTTTCATAAGGCAATGGATAATAGTGGTGCGATAGTGGGGCCGTTAACGGCGTTTTTGCTATTGTATTTTTTCCCTTTTAACTATAAAAACATTTTTCTGGTAGCCACTATCCCTGCTATTTTGGGCGTTATTTCAATTGTTGCATTCATCAAAGAGGTAAAAACTAAAAAAAAGAAAAATGATGATAGTTTCCATTTTAAGCAATTACCCAAAAAGTTTTACTTTTTCCTTTCCATTATTTTTGTTTTTACGCTGGGCAATTCTGCCGATGCCTTGCTGCTTGTGAAAACTGCCGAAACAGGAATTAACGAATCGTATGTTCCTTTTGTGTATATGATTTTTAGTACCGTATCGGTTCTTTTAGCTATTCCAATCGGGAAAATATCGGATAAAGTTGGAAGGGAGAAATTAATCGTTCTGGGGTATCTTGTTTATTCGTTGGCGTATTACCTGTTTGGACGATTTAATAATATAAGTATTTTTTTATTCCTGTTTATGCTATACGGCTTGTACAGTGCTATGACCGATAGTAGCCAAAAGGCAATGATTTCCGATGTTGTCAGTAGCGATTTAAAGGGAACAGGATACGGATTATACCATGCAATATTGGGAATTACTTTACTTCCTGCGAGTTTAATTGCCGGAATACTCTACGATAAAGTAAATTCAGATGCTCCGTTCTATTTTGGATCTGTTATGGCATTAATTGCTGCTGTTTTAATGGCTGTATTTGCCGTTGTAAACAAGAAAAAGACAGTTGAAGTTGCCTAGCTGTTGCCTGAGCGGTGCACATTCGATTGAAATTCATGTTTCTTTAAGATTATTATCTTTGCGCAAAATTTGGGAAAATGAAGGAGGGGAAAAAGAAAGTTGCCTTTTACACGTTAGGATGTAAGTTAAACTTTTCCGAAACATCAACTTTAGCAAGGGAATTTACCGACTTAGGTTTTGAGCGTGTATCGCCCGACAGTGTGGCCGATGTTTACGTGGTTAATACCTGTTCGGTTACCGAACATGCCGATAAGAAGTGCCGTCAGGCAATACGAAAGTTTATTGCAAAATCGCCCGAAGCGTTGGTGGCGGTAGTGGGATGTTATGCACAGCTTAAACCGGAGGAGATAGCCGCGATAGAAGGCGTTGATTTGGTTTTGGGAACTTCCGTGAAATCGCAACTGCCCGAGTTGGTTTCCAAAATGAACAAGAGTAACGTTCAGGTTTACAGTTGCGATATCGATAGTGTAAATAGTTTCTTTCCCGCATATTCTTCGGGTGACAGAACCCGCTCGTTTTTAAAGGTGCAGGATGGTTGCGATTACCATTGTAGTTACTGCACAATTCCACTGGCTAGGGGGAAAAGTCGGAATATTCCAATATCCGAAATAGTAGATCAGGCTAATATAATTGCCGGCAAGGGTATTAAGGAGATTATTCTCACGGGTGTGAATATTGGCGATTTCGGAAGAACCACAGGAGAAACGTTTTTCGATTTGGTTCGTGCGTTGGATGCGGTTGAGGGAATAGAGCGTTATCGGATTTCGTCCATCGAACCGAACTTAATAACCAACGAAATAGCGGAGTTTGTTTCTAAATCTTCAAAATTTTTACCGCACTTTCATATTCCTTTACAATCGGGATCGAATCGAATTTTAGGTTTAATGAGACGTAGGTATAAACGTGAAGTTTTTGCACAGAAAATATCGATGCTTAGGAATTTAATGCCGAAGGCATTTTTTGGCGTGGATGTAATTGTAGGCTTTCCTGGCGAAACCGACGAGGATTTTCAGGATGCTTACGATTTCTTAAATCAGGTAAATCCTACCTTTTTGCATATTTTCCCGTATTCCGAGCGACCCAATACCCCGGCTGCTGTAATGCCTAATAAAGTTGACCCTAAAATTGCACATCAAAGGGTTAAACGGCTGGAAGAACTTTCGGATAGATTTACCCGTGAGTTTTACAGCAAGGCAATAGGAGAAGAACACAGGGTACTTTTTGAGGCAACCAAACGAAATGGCTTGATGTTTGGTTTTACCGATAATTACATTAAAGTTGGAATTCCGTATAACAAAGACTTCATTGGGAAAATCCTGAATGTAAGGTTAACCGATTTGGGCAATGGCTATATGAATGCTCAGCTGCTTTAGTTAATACGTTTACTTCTGTGAGTAGCGGCTATTAACGCTTTTTATTCCGACCGGAGTCCAATACCGTAATCCCGGTTTTTTGTAGTAACAAACAAAGTTGTAAATATTTTCGGTATCGAAGTAGTTTCCGTCAATTAAACCCTTGTCAATTTCCTTGGTTTTGCTGTTAACGGCAACGTATTTGTAGTTGTAGTAACCTTGCTTTAGTAAAACTCGGCATTCGTAAGCGTTGCTTTGTGGGTTGTACTCCATTTTAAAAGAGGGTAACGTGTTCCAACCTGTTAATTCACCGTAAATGTATATTTCGTAGTCGGGAATAAACTCCGAGCGCAATGTGAAGTAAACCCAGAGATAATCGGCTTCGATATTACTATCGTTGCTATCGTCGCGTTTAATTATATACTTTCCGTTTAAGTCGGTATTTTCGGTGTACTTCTTATCTGCAAGAACTTCGTCGGGGGCTAAAAGTACATGCTGTTCTCCTCCGTAGAACTGAATATTTTGAATAGCGGAAGTTTGGGCGTAAAGCGATTTTAAATCGAGGTGTCTATATTCATTTCCGCCGTTAAACAGCAACTTGTCAGGCGATGTGTAGTCAATTTCTTGCGATGTAACATGAACGGGTTTGCAAACATTCATTTCCGACAGTACGGCATTTTGCCCAACGAGCAGAACAATGTCGTTTAGCGGGTCAACGTTACCAAGTATGCTGTAATTCAGGCTTGTTTCAAGTTGCTGTTGGGTATAGCGATATTCGGGATTTAAAGGTTGAACGGCGATGGCTTTAATGTTTACCATAGGATTTATTACAATGAAGCGTAGTTGCAAAAAAACATTTTCCTTATTGTAGTGGTCAACTATCTTTAAAAGGTAATTTCCGGGAAGTTTAAACTTGATATTGCTATTTGGCAGGGTAAGTTTGTAGTGTGTGAATTGCTTTACGGTTCCGGATGAACTGCTATAATCGTTTATCTGGTTGTATTCGAAACCGTCGGCAAATTCCTGAAATGTAATATCCGATGTTTGCCAGTTGTAGTCGCAGTGTACAATAGTATAGTCAAACGCGTTGGATTCGTCCGATAAATCGTCAAATTCAGCTGTTACAGTTTCGTCGGAATTGTCAAATTCAATAACTGGATTGCTTGTTTCGTTTCCTGTACGGTATATTTTAACAGATTTTATGCTTGGCGCGAAAAAAATCCCGTTTACTTTTGCCAATTCATAAACATTTTGACTTAGTAGATTGTTATGTAAATAACACAAAGTGAATGTTGTAATAAATAATGTAAATATTCTTATATGATTATATCTAGAAATTTTGATATGCATAAATATTTTTTTATGTTTAGAACTATAAAGATAGTATTTTTGCAAAATTTTTATGAGTAAGTGGTTTAATTAATTAGCCAATTATATTTATTTCGATAGTACAAATACTTAAATTTGTTTTAACGAAAAAACAGTAAATATTACTTCATGTCAAAGGTAATTAAAATTCGAAGGGGCCTGGATATTCCTTTGAGGGGGAAAGCGGAAAACATTCTTGTTAAAAACGAAATGGCGGAAACTTACGCTGTTAAACCAACTGATTTTCCGGGGCTTACTCCAAAACTTAATGTTCAGGTTGGCGATAGGGTTTTAGCAGGAAGCCCTTTATTTCATGACAAGTACCGGCCCGATGTACTTTTTGCATCGCCTGTTAGCGGCGAGGTTGTTGAGGTTCGCAGAGGCGAGCGAAGAGTAATTTTAGAGGTAGTTGTAAAGGCGGATACTTCTATCGAGTATGCGCAGTTCGAAACTGCTAGCCCAAACGATTTAAGCCGGGAACAGGTAATACAGAAGCTATTATCTTCGGGAAACTGGCCTAGCATTAAGCAAAGACCTTTTGGCATTGTGGCCAATCCGACTGATGTTCCAAAGGCTATTTTCATTTCGTGTTTCGACACATCTCCTTTGGCGCCTTATTTGGATTTTGCTGCGCAAGGCGAGGAGGAGGCCTTTCAGGCTGGTATCGATGCGTTACGTAAGTTAACTTCGGGCAAAATTCATTTGGGGTTAAGTAGCGATTACCCTGCAGCCAAAGCATTTGCCCAAGCGCAGGGAGTTGAGCATCATTTTTTTAAAGGTCCACATCCTGCTGGAAATGTTGGCATTCAAATACATCATATCGATCCTATTAATAAAGGAGAGGTTGTTTGGACGGTAAACCCTTTGGAAGTAATTATAATTGGACGACTGTTTTTAAATGGAATATACGATGCTACAAAGGTTGTTGCCTTAGCAGGTTCCGAGGTAATTAACCCTCGTTATTTTAGGTTGATATCAGGGGCTCGTATCGATAGCATTGTTAAGGATAAGGTAAATCGTGATGTTGACGTTAGGTACATTAGCGGAAATGTGCTAACAGGACAAAAAGTTGAGTATATAGGATTTTTGGGTTTTTACGATAGCATGGTTAGCGTTATTCCCGAAGGAAATCATTACGAGTTTATGGGATGGCTGTCTCCCGGAGCAAGCAAATATAGCGCCAGTCGTACATTTCTTTCTAAGTTAATTCCGGGGAAAAAGTATCGTTTGGATACAAACCTAAATGGAGGTAAGCGTTCTTACGTAATGACCGGACAGTACGAAAAAGTAATGCCAATGGACATTTATCCCGTTTATCTGATAAAAGCGATTTTGGCTGAGGATATTGATAAAATGGAGCAACTTGGAATTTATGAGGTGATAGAAGAGGACATGGCGCTTTGCGAGTATGTTTGCACTTCCAAAACCGAAGTTCAGGATATTCTTCGACGGGGAATAAATTTGATGATTAAGGAGTTAAGCTAGAAATTAAAACGTATTAAAATGAAGTCATTTCGACGGTTTATCGATAAAATTAAACCTACCTTTGAGAAAGGTGGAAAGTTGGGAATGTTCCATTCAACATTTGATGCTTTCGAAACCTTCCTGTTTGTTCCAAACAAAGTTACCGTGAAAGGAAGTCATATTCGCGATTATATCGATATGAAGCGAACTATGGTTATTATGATTTTTGCTCTTATGCCGGCCATGCTGTTTGGAATGTGGAATGTTGGCTACGAATACACGTTGTCGATTGGGCAAAGTTGGACATTTTGGCAAAATTTCTGGTTTGGATTTCTAAAAGTATTGCCAATAATTATTGTGAGTTATGTTGTAGGATTGTCTATCGAATTTGCTTTTGCTCAGTCTCGCGGACACGAGGTAAACGAGGGTTTTTTAGTAACAGGTTTGCTTATTCCGTTAATTATGCCTGTAGATGTTCCCCTGTGGATGGTTGCCGTAGCAACGGCTTTTGCTGTAGTAATTGGCAAGGAGGTGTTTGGAGGAACCGGAATGAATGTATTTAACCCTGCACTTCTGGCAAGGGCTTTTATATTCTTTGCATACCCGGCTCACATTTCGGGCGACAAGGTTTGGGTTGCAGGTCTTTCGGGCGGACAGGGTATTATCGATGGTTTTTCGGGAGCAACGCCGTTGGCTAAAGCCGCTGCTTATCAAATAGATAAAATTCCTTCGGTACACGATATGTTTATGGGATTTATTCCGGGGTCAATTGGCGAAACGTCAACGTTGGCAATCCTTATTGGTGCTGTAATTCTTATTATAACCGGCATAGGCAGTTGGAAAATAATGGTATCCGTTTTTGGCGGAGGTATGGCTGCCGGGTTGCTTTTCAACATTTTTGCAGTTAACCCTTACATGCAAATTCCTTTTTGGGAGCACATGGTAATGGGCGGATTTGCTTTTGGTGCAGTATTTATGGCAACCGATCCGGTTTCATCTTCGCAAACCGAAAAGGGTAAATGGATTTATGGGTTTCTTATCGGGTTTATGGCAATTCTTGTTAGGGTGTTCAATCCCGCTTACCCCGAGGGAATGATGCTATCCATATTACTTATGAATGCGTTTGCTCCGTTAATAGACTACTATGTAGTACAGGCAAATATTCGTCGTAGGTTAAAACGGGCTAAACAGGTTGCTAATGTTTAATACACTTTGAATTATGAGCATACTAGAAAAAATAAGAAAGGTGGACAAAAACAGTAACGCATATATATTTGCGTATGCCTCGGGCATGGTTATAATAGTAGCGTTACTATTGGCCTTTGCGGCTACTGCGTTAAAACCTGCACAGCAAAGAAACGTTGAAACCGAGAAGAGGGTTGATATTTTAAAATCGATTGGAGAGGCGAATGGAGTTGATCAGGCAAAAGATAAGTACGATTTTGTTGCTGGCCTTTACTCTAAGTACATTGTCGATCAGTTGGTAGTAAATAGTTTGGGCGATACCATTAAGGGTGTTAATGCTTTTAACATTGAGTTGCATAATGAGTTGTCTAAACCCATAGAGCAGCAAAACTTGCCGATGTTTGTTGCCAAATTGGATAATGGTAGCGTTAAATACATTATTCCTGTTCGTGGTAAAGGGTTATGGGGTCCTATTTGGGGATACATTGCGTTAAATAATGATTTAAGTACAATTTACGGTGCTACATTTGGACATAAAGGAGAAACTCCCGGGTTAGGTGCCGAAATTGCAACGCCTACATTTCAAAAACAATTTGTAGGAAAAACCATTTACAACGAAGCCAACCAGTTTACATCCATAAAGGTAGTTAAGGGAGGTGCCGATAGGTCCGATATTCATGCGGTGGATGCGATCTCTGGTGGAACAATAACCAGCAAAGGTTTGGAAAAAATGTTATACGATTGTTTATCGAGTTATCAGGCATATTTTAATAAATTAAAGAAATTAAGCAATGGGCAAGAGTAGTGAGAAAGAGCCGTTATTTTCGGCAAAAAATCTTAAGCTGATTACCGAGCCTCTCGACTCAAAAAATCCAATAACCGTTTTGGTGTTGGGTATATGTTCGGCTCTTGCAGTTACAGCAAAGTTAAAACCGGCTATAGTTATGGCAATTTCGGTTACGGTGGTAACTGCCTTTTCAAATTTAATAATTTCGATGATGCGGAAAAGTATTCCTACCCGCATACGAATTATTGTTCAGCTTGTAGTTATCGCAACGCTGGTAATTTTAGTCGATTTAATACTAAAAGCGTACGTCCCAGATGTAAGTAAGCAGCTTTCGGTGTTTGTAGGGCTAATTATTACAAACTGTATAATTATGGGTAGGTTGGAAGCTTTTGCATTGGGAAATAGGCCGTGGCCTTCGTTTTTAGATGGTATAGGAAATGGTCTGGGATATGGACTTATTCTTATTATTGTAGCTTTTTTCCGTGAACTATTAGGTTCGGGAACGCTGCTTGGGTATCAAGTAATTCCTGCCGATTTCTTTGTGAAGAATGGCGGTTTTTACGAAAACAACGGACTTATGATTTTGCCTCCCATGGCGCTGATTACCCTTGGAATAATTATTTGGATACAGCGTTCGCGCAATAAAAAATTACTTGAGGAATAATGCCCTAAATAAATTTTGACATGGAAAACCTGATTAACATATTTATACGATCGATTTTTGTTGACAACATGGTTTTTGCATACTTCCTGGGTATGTGTTCGTACTTGGCGGTATCAAAAACAGTTAAAACTTCCACAGGATTGGGCATTGCCGTAATTTTTGTGATGGGAATTACTGTTCCCGTGAATTTTCTGTTAAACAAATACGTACTCTTACCGGGTGCGCTTAGTTGGCTCGATCCGAGTTTTGCTACTCTCGATTTAAGTTTCCTTTCCTTTATAATGTTCATTGCAGTTATTGCTTCAATGGTGCAGTTGGTGGAAATGATTGTGGAAAAATATTCGCCATCGCTTTATAGTTCGTTGGGAATATTTCTTCCGTTAATTGCAGTAAACTGCGCTATTTTAGGCGGTTCTTTGTTTATGCAAGAGCGGGAGTATAGCACCTTAGGCGAAGCAACGACATTTGGGTTAGGTTCGGGAATTGGTTGGTTTTTAGCAATTATTAGCATTGCTGCTATTCGCGAAAAACTTAAATATTCCGATATTCCTCGCCCATTACGTGGTCTTGGTATTGCATTCATACTTACGGGTTTAATGGGCATTGCATTTATGACATTCATGGGAATCAAGTTGTAAAACTCGAATAAAATAATCATACTATGATATTACTTTCCAGTAACAGTTCCGTAATAATAGTTGCCGTTGTTGTATTTCTGCTGGTAATACTATTGCTGGTTTCGTTATTGCTATACGCCAAAAAGAAGTTAACCCCGCAGGGAACTGTTAAACTTGTAATTAACGACGAAAAAACGCTTGAAGTAAGCCCCGGATCGTCTATTTTATCAACGCTATCGAACAATGGAATATTTTTGCCTTCGGCATGTGGTGGCGGAGGTACATGCGGCATGTGTAAGTGTCGGGTAATCGAGGGAGGCGGCTCTATTTTACCTACCGAAGTGGGATTTTTCAATCGGAAACAGCAAGCAGATCATTGGCGGTTGGGTTGTCAGGTAAAGGTTAGGGAGAATATAAAAATTGAAGTTCCCGAAGAGGTGCTTGGAATTAAGAAGTGGGAATGCGAGGTTGTATCGAATCGTAATGTGGCTACATTTATTAAGGAGTTTAAGGTGAAGTTGCCCGAGGGTGAAAAGTTGCATTTTCGTTCCGGAGGCTATATTCAAATTGATGTTCCTAAACTTGAAGTCGATTTTTCGAAGGATATTGCTGTTGAACCGGAATTTCGCGATGAGTGGGATAAGTTCAACATGTGGAGTTTGAAAATGAAGAATACCGAGGAAACGTTTAGGGCCTACTCCATGGCAAACCATCCTGCAGAGAACAACATCATCATGTTAAATGTGCGTATTGCTACGCCGCCTTGGGAAAGGGAAAAGGGCGCTTTTATGAAGGTTAACCCGGGAGTATGCTCCAGTTATATTTTCTCGAGAAAGCCCGGCGATAAGGTTACCATATCGGGCCCTTACGGAGAGTTTTTCATTAAGGATACTCAAAACGAAATGATGTTTATTGGCGGAGGTGCCGGTATGGCTCCAATGCGTTCGCATATTTTCGACCAGTTCCTAACAAAACGAACAACTCGAAAGACAACATTTTGGTATGGTGCTCGTTCGAAGCGTGAAATATTCTACGAGGATCATTTTCGTGATATCGAAAAGGAATTTCCTAATTTTAAATTTACAATAGCCCTTTCCGACCCGAAGCCGGAGGATAACTGGACGGGGTATGTTGGATTTATTCATCAGGTAATATTTAACCAGTACCTGTCCAAGCACGATGCTCCCGAAGATATTGAGTATTACCTCTGTGGCCCTCCTGCAATGAATGCAGCGGTAAATAAAATGTTGTACGATTTGGGAGTTCCCAGCGAGATGATTGCGTACGATGATTTTGGTGGATGACACTGAAATCAAACTTTAACGCTAATTAACTGCCCTTTAACCCGCTTTAGCTAAAGCGGGTTTTATATTTGCACTGTGATTGTGAAACAAAAACGTTTTCTCATAGACTTTTGGTTTTTAAGTTAGGTTTAGGTTTAGGTTTGGTTTTAGGTTAAAGGGTTAAGAAAAGAAAAGGGACTGTGAAGTCCCTTTTTTTGTTTCCTTAGATAAGAAAATTGCTAAACAAGTTAACTTTTGTTTTGCATTCAATGAAAGCATTTTTCAGTATTAGAAATCAAAAACACAGGTTTATATCGAAATTTCATAATAAGCAGGTTTTTGCTATTGGTTTAAAGGTTCAACGCCTAACTTTTGGGCAACTTCGTTTAAATCGGTTAGCACCTGTGGAATTATAGAAATACCTTCTTTAGAGAATTTCTCCTCGTTTTTTCTTTCAGGGTCGCCGGGTATCATAACGTTAGGCTGTCCTTCAATGCTGGAGGCATTTCGGAACGTTTCTATCCATTTGTCCATAATAAGTTTAAATTCCTTGGCAGGGCGGAATGCATCAATTCGTATGGCTCCAAAAAAATGGCCAAGTCCGTCGCCTACCTTTTTGTCGGGAATTGGCAGGTATGGAACCTGAGGTGGAACAAACGGACCGAAGTTAGCGCCACCCAGTACCGATGAGAATATGTCCACAATGGATGTTAGGCAGTAGCCTTTGTGTCCGCCATGTTCAACGTCGCCTCCGAGTGTAAGTATTCCGCCTCCGTGTACTAAAGTATCCGGATCGTTAGTCGGATGTCCGTTTTCGTCCTGTACAAGTCCAATTGGTGCTTTCTGCCCTTTTTTTGCCATTAGTGCCAATTTCCCACGAGCAATTGGTGCGGTGGCAAAGTCGGCTACAAAAGGAGGATGCTTTTCGGTGGGGATGGCAATGGCAATAGGGTTGGTTCCTAAAAATTTGCTGGTGGAAAAAGTCGGAACAACCAAGGGGTTGGCATTTGTCATGCTGATGCCTATCATATCGTGTTCCAAGGCCATCATGGAATAGTAACCTGCAATTCCGTAATGGTTGCTGTTTCGGGTTGCAACCCATCCCGTTCCTGCAACCTTTGCTTTTTCGATAGCCAACTTCATGGAAAATTTTCCTACAATTGGACCTAAGGCATTATCGCCATCAACCGTTGCGGTGGAAGGCGTTTCGTGAACTACTTTAACAGTAGGTTTTGTATTTATACGGTTGGCAGCAACCATTTGGTAATAGTCTTTAACGCGCATTACGCCATGCGATGGGATTCCTCGCAGTTCTGCTGCTACGAGTAATTCGGCAACCGATTCTGCATCGGTTGTGGAACATCCCATGCGTTCAAATAGGGTAGTTATGTACTGCTTAAGTTTTACATGGTTAACCATAGTTGTCTTGTTTTTAGTTAATACAAATATAACCATTCGGTGTTAAGTAGGGCTGGCATTTATAAAAAAGGAGATGCGTTTTTGCATCTCCTTTTCATTATGGTGCGAAGTGTTACTTACGATTTACGTAGTATGAATTTGCTTGTGCTATTGGAGTTATTTCGATGTCGTTAATACAAACGTGAGCCGGTTGCGAAAGAACAAAGTTGATGGATTCGGCTATATCTTCGGCAAAAAGTGGAGTTACCCCTTTATACGTGTTTTTAGCTTTTTCGGCATCGCCTTTAAATCGAATAATCGAAAACTCCGTTTCCAACATTCCCGGACGAATTTCCGTTACCTTAATGTTATGCTTTAGCATGTCCTCGCGCATTCCTTGCGATAGTGCGTGCATAGCATGTTTGGTTGCACAGTAAACATTCCCATTTTCGTAAACGCTAACACCGGCAATAGATCCAATGTTTACAATGTGTCCGCTTTCCCGTTCAACCATTAAAGGGGCAACCTTACGGGTTATATAAAGCACTCCCTTTACGTTGGTGTCAATCATCCTTTCCCAATCGTCGATTACGCCATCCTGAATATGGTTTAGGCCAACGGCAAGGCCGGCGTTATTTACCAAAACATCAATTTTACGCCAACGTTCTGGCAAACTGTCAATCGCTTTTTCTACTTGTTCGTTCGAGCGAATATCGAAGTTCAGAATATGAACATCCTTTTTATACTTCACTTCGATTTCCTTTTTTAGTTCTTCCAGCCTATCCTTGCGCCGTCCTGTTACAATAAGGTTAAAGTCGCCTTGCGCTAGTTTAAGGGCTGTAGCCCTTCCAATTCCCGATGTTGCGCCAGTTATTAATGCAATTCTCATTATGTGTTATTTTAAAAATTAATCGTTTACAAATTTACATTGATAAGAACACTTATTTCATGAAAGGTTTACTTATGTAGTGTAAAATTAAAATTTGGGGTCGATAGGAAGAAATTATTTTAATTTTTTTCTTTTTGAGATT
>Ga0116152_10002641_pt1 | contig 14576 bp, 13 predicted proteins | sample AD_UKC119_MetaG_FD_89894 | JGI IMG/M metagenome (GOLD analysis project Ga0116152, IMG submission 89894) | Active sludge microbial communities of municipal wastewater-treating anaerobic digesters from Hong Kong - AD_UKC119_MetaG | ecosystem: Engineered > Bioreactor > Anaerobic > Digestate... | reverse complement strand
GCCATTATTTTTATCCAGTTGTTCCCCAAAATCTTCATCCCTGAGTAAATCTTCAGCAAGTTTTTCCCAGGTACCCATTATCCTTTGATATTTAAGCGGCTCTCTTAATTCTGATAACTGGAATTCAAGTTTTGCCACATGATTGTTTAATGTAGAGGTATAGTTTTCTTCTTTTAATGGTTTCACATTTTTTTTGACCCAGCGATAATCAGTAACACCCGTATTAAAAGTATAGCTCTCCATAGCCCCTACACCACCTGACTCAGTAATGTGAAAATTGGAAGTGCGGTCCTTTTTATCATTGATATCATACATCCTGTCGCCCTGGCTAAGAAATACATAAGCAAAGAATTGCGGTATGGCAACATTATACTCACTCCAAAGTCTCGGATACTTTCCCTGGAAGGTCCAGGGTTGCAGGTTTGTCATAAACTCCGAGGTAATATTATATTCGTATTCTATGATAGAACCTTCCTTTACATCGGGCATGGTAAACTTGTATAAGGTCCAGTTTTTATTGACGGGATCCTTAAAAACATTTCTCTTGGCATCTAATTTTGTTTCAACAACTTTACCATTTTCCAGGTTATAAGTTACCGCTTTGATCTTCCCGATTTTTTCTTCTGTATTGTTAGATGAGTATATGCCAATCTCAACATCAGCCAGGTCATACCCATTCTTATTTAAAATATGTGCCCGCCTGTAATACTTGAACTCCAGCGAAACAAATCCCTTTGTATTGCCTTCATATTTACTTGAACCAATATCAGCGATCACAACAGCAGCCGCATTGCTATCAATAGAATAAATTTTTTGCTGAAAATCTTTGGCGGAAACATCGCCGAATTTAACAGGAGCTTTTTCCTGCGCCTGTACTAATAAGACAGTCCCCATTAATGGGAAGATCAGAATAAGGTTTTTAAACATGGCGGTGGTTTTATTGATCGATCCTCTTAATTCAAAGACAATAATAAGCACCAGTTTTGTTGCAGGAAAGCAATTAATATTATTTTTTTATTGACTTGATCCTTAAAAACTTATAAACCCTTATACTTTATTTTACCGCCTACAATTGTCATTTTTACCTGGGTACGAGGGATTTCCTCATCGGGGCAGGTCAATAAATTATTAGAAAGAATTGTAATATCAGCGTATTTGCCGGGTTCCAATGAACCCTTTTCTTTTTCCTGGAAAGCTGCAAATGCATTCGCCATGGTATAAGAATACAAAGCCTGTTCCCTTGTCATTCTCTGATCGGGATAAAACACAGATCCATCTTTAAGTTTTCTGGTAACTGATGAATAATAACAGGCAATAGGATCTTCATCTTCCACCGGCACATCTGTTCCGTTATTTACAACTACTCCTGCTTTTAAAAATGATTGCCATACGTAAGCTCCTTCTTCTGAACGTTGATCACCCAGGCGTTTGGGTACAAAAGGAGCATCACTGGTACAATGTACTCCCTGCATGGATGCAATGATATTCCATTCTTTGAACCGTGGTATCTCTACCGGGTTTACATGCTGTGCATGTTCTACCCGCCAGCGACGGTCAGCTGACTTATCTTTTGCGATCTGTTCTGCAAATACATTGATCACTTCCCGGTTAGCTTTATCACCAATGGCATGCACACATAACTGTAAATTATTTGCCCAGCAAAACTCAGCTATGGTTCTTAAGGAATCTATCGTACAAACATTTTCACCTACCCAACCCGGCCTGTCAGTATAAGGTTTTAGCAACCATGCCCCATAAGAACCCAAAGCACCATCCATTGAAACCTTTACTGCTTTTACTGTTAAAAAGTCATTACCGGCATCTGTAACAGGAAAATTGCTGATATTATCAAAGATGTTCTTTGTGTCGTCTTTGATCATCAGCCAATGACGTATCTGCAACTTTCCTTCATTGGCCAGTTCTTTCATCCAGTTCACCTGTTTGTAAGTGGAGCCTGCATCTTCAAAACTGGTGATACCTTTTTTCAAACAATCTTCTTCGGCCAGCCGGATACTTTCAGCCCATTTTGCCTTTTGTTCTGCCACTGTTTGCCTGTTCAGGTATGAAGTATAGCTTACGTCAACCCTATCCATAGCTGTTTCGGCCAATACTCCTATTGGCTTTCCGCTCTTATCCTTCACAATCTCTCCTCCGGCAGGATCAGGCGTAGATGCATTAATTCCGGAAAGTTCCATCGCTTTTGCATTTACATAATAACTATGGCCGCTGGCATGCTCCAGTAATACGGGATTATCCGGAGAAACTTTATTCAGCGTTTCCTGGTACGGGTAACCGAGATAATTAGGTTGTGGAACAGGGTCCCATTTTTCCTGGTGCCAGCCCCGACCAACGATCCATTCGCCGGGTTTTGCTTTCTTCACTGCTTCTTCCACCATAGTTACAATTTCGTCCCAGTTCTTTACTTTCATCAGGTTCAGATTGATCAATGATTCACCCAAACCATGTATATGGCCATGCCCTTCAATAAACCCGGGCATTACAAACTGGCCTTTGCAATCAATAACTTCAGTACTACTGCCGATATACTTTTTTACTTCCTCATTACTACCCACAAAAAGTATTTTTCCATCTTTTACAGCAACTGCTTCCGCTTCAGGTTGATCTTTATTTACAGTATATACAGTTCCGTTTTGCAGTACCATATCTGCTGTATTGCTATTTTTTGTTCCACAACCGATCAAAAGGGATATAACTGATAATACTGTGAGTATTCGCATGTCACTGATTTTTGTAATTTGTAAATTTAGCCCATGAGCCTTCCCTCACAAAATAGTTTTCAGATCAAAGCCTTTGCCCGCAACCTGGGTTTTGATCATTGTGGTATTGCCAAGGCGCAGCGGCTTGATGAGGATGCCAAACGGCTCGAGCAATGGTTATCCAAAGGGATGCATGGCAGCATGCAGTATATGGAGAATCATTTTGAATTGAGAATAGATCCTTCAAAACTGGTACCGGGTGCCAGATCGGTGATCACACTACTGCTGAATTACTATCCCGAACAAAAGCAGAATGAAGACAGCCCCGGCATATCAAAATATGCTTATGGGAAAGATTATCATAGTGTAATAAGAGCTAAGTTGAATGCATTACTCAGCCTTATCAAAGAACATATTGGTGACATACATGGCCGGGGGTTTGTTGACTCTGCTCCTGTACTGGAAAGAACATGGGCACAAAAAAGTGGCCTGGGCTGGGTTGGAAAAAACGGAAATCTCATCACTAAACACAGCGGTTCCTTTTTTTTCATCGCCACACTTATTACAGACCTTGAACTGGAATATGATGATCCCTTTACAAAAGATTTTTGCGGTACCTGTACAAAATGTATTGATGCCTGTCCTACAGATGCCATTCTTCCTGACAAAGTAGTTGATGGCAGTAAATGTATCTCCTATTTTACTATTGAATTAAAAGACCAGCTAATACCTAGTGAAATGAAAGGAAAATTTGAGAACTGGATCTTTGGTTGCGACACCTGCCAGGATGTATGCCCCTGGAATCGTTTTAGTCAACCTACCCCCATTCAGGCTTTTACTCCTATACCCGAAGTATTGGATCTTACATCAAAAGAATGGGAAGCATTGTCAGAGGAATCTTTTAAAATGATATTCCGGGATTCGCCGCTTAAGCGGGCAAAATATTCAGGTATCCGCAGAAATCTGCATTTTATACAATCATAAAAAAAGCCGCCCATAGGCGGCCTTTCACAAATAATATGTTAACTACTTTACTTTGAAATTTACTTTAAGATCTCCCCAGTAAAATGTGATCTTACCACCCGGATCAACTTCAAAAGTCAACTTCTCATGAAATTTTCCTTTTTCTCCATCTACTTTCACTCTTAAAGCATCATCTGCCTCTTTATAACCAAATGCTCCCCATTGACTCCATGTCTTATTAAAGATCAGGGTCCAGTCACCTTTATCATCCATTATTGTAAAGAAAGCATACTTCCCGGCAGGTAGTTTTTCCCCTTCTACTTCTACATCCTTATCTACTTCAAAAACTGTTGCCTCATTGGCCCCGGTTCTCCAAACTTTACCCGCCATTGGTTCCAGGTCAGTTCCAATAGTTCTTCCTTTTACAGAAGGCTGGCTATAATCTATAGTTACAGTAGCACCAGTTTTCAAGGTCACTTTTTCCGTTGCCGGAGGGCTGGGACGCTTTGATTTATCCTGTTGTGCTATTACTGCCGTTCCAAGTAATACACTAAATAATAATAAGCTTATACTTTTCATATTTCTAATGATTTAATTGTTTTAAAATTAAGGTAATTACAATTTAGATGATCAATTGTTTGATGAATGGTTCTGGATCAGTTTTTTAAGATTTTCAAGTCCCTTTTCCATTTGCCCGCCATAACGTCCTTCAAACATTAAACTGGAAAACTTTTCCCAGGGATACCAGCGTAATTTAAACTCTGTATACCATTGTAATGTTATTGAATCAGCAGCCGGATAGGTGATTCGTCTCCATGTTTGTTGTACCGGTCTTTTGTTATCAGCAATAAATGAAGCATTTACAATTGAGTCATTATACTCATTTAATACAATTTCTGCTCCGGGAACTTTTGCTTTTATTATCTGCTCACCATTTTTCTCTAAAGAAATAACAGGGATAGTATCAAACCCGGGATACCATTTTTTCCATGCTTCTATATCCCTGACGGGGTTCAGAATACTATCATTTTGCGCAGCCAGGTTAATTGCTTTTGAAATACGTATCCTCGATGGAATAAAGAGAGAGATGATTGTGATCAGGCAAAAAAATAAAACAATGCTAATGATCCCAAGTTTTGCAATACGCCACATAATGTTGAGCTTTCTAAATTATTCCCACTTAAGTACTTTGCCGGCAATGGCATAAGTGATCGCCAGCCAAAGGGCCAGGATGCCAATTTGTTCGCCACAATCAAAAATATGCAACCCTTCAAATGATATTTTTCGCATCGCATCATTGTATTGCGTCAGCGGAAGGAAGTAACATATTTTTTGCAGCCATTGCGGAAAAACTTCGATAGGGAAAAAAGTTCCGGATAACAGCATTTGCGGAAATCCGAATAAATTGATCAGGAGTGGAATAGATGTATCTGATTTAGCAATGCTGCTGAATATAAGTCCCACCCCCATTAATATAAATAGCATCAGAATGGACACTATCACCATTTCCAAAAAAGTGATGAATCCATGCTGTAAAGTAAAATGAAGGAAAAAGTATCCAAAACCGATCAGTATTATGATGTTGATCAACTGGAAGAATAAGCGGCTCATCCCTACCCCCAACAGTATATTCAAACGATTTACCGGCGATGCATAAAATCGTTTTAACACCAATTGCTCCCGCAGATTAAAGAAAGTGAAAGCGATACCAAACAGCGTAGAGAAAAGGATAGAAAAACCCAACTGGCCGGGTAATATAAAATCGATCTGCCGGTACTTTCTTACAGTGGTGATCACCGGCTCTTTTAAATCTACTAACTCATTTTTTATACCGGCCTGATCAGCCTGGAATTTTAATTTCAGATAATCAAGTACCTGCCTGAATGCAAAAAGTGTATTATTACTTGCTGTTGTTGAGTGTGTATTGACAATATACCTGGATTGCTGCAGGCTATCCTTTTCCACCTGTACATTTAAAATAGCCGTAAGCCTGCCACGAATAAGATCTTTATTTAAACTGGCAGAGTCCGGATATTCCTGCACACGGATAACAGGATTATTTTTGAGATAATGAAAAAATGCATTGTTGGTATCACAATCAGGAGTTAAAGCGATGTTATAGGTTGTAGATCCACCTCCACCAAACGCCCCAAATATCAGGATAAAGATTATGGGGAAAAGAATACTGAATATAATAGCACTTGGGTTGGCAAAGATCGCCTTGAAACTGGCACGGATAATTGCCCAAAGAGCTCTTGATTGATTATACTTGACCGCCATCTTTTATGCTAAAGACGCAAATGTATTTAATTACCTCTTCAATGCAGAAAATAAAGATATTTGAACCCTGATGCATATTGCTTACCTGCTTACCGGCGGCAACCTCGGAGACCGTAAAGAGAACCTTGAAAAGGCTGCTTTTCTCATAAACAAGGAATGTGGAGAGGTTTTTTGCAATTCGCCTATTTATGAAACCTCGGCGTGGGGTAATTCCGATCAGCCATCTTTTTATAACCAGGCCATTGCGGTTAAAACAAGCCTGACAGCAAGACAGCTGATGCGGAAAATATTAAAGATCGAAAAGTCAATGGGACGCATCCGTAAAGAAAAATACGGCCCCCGCATCATTGATATAGATATTCTTTTCTATGATGATGAAATACATAATTACCATTTGCTAAAACTCCCCCACCCGGAATTGCCAAATCGTCGTTTTGCTTTAGTTCCACTATGCGAAATTGCGCCCGATCTTATACACCCGGTTTTAAAAAAGAATGTACAAGAACTTTTATTAGCTTGTAGGGATGAGCTGGATGTAAAAATGATTTCCTGATTTTTTCCACAATTTCTGATATTAAAAAAATACTGGCTGTCATTTAACCTATTTTGCAAGCCTGAACATCTGTTCGTGAACACATGAAGTACAGTTTTGTAACCATTGAAGGAAATATTGGCGCTGGCAAAACCACATTGGCTCATTTACTTTCCAAACATTATAATGCCCGGTTGATCCTGGAAGAATTTGCAGATAACCCCTTTTTGCCAAAATTTTACGAGAACCCGTCGCAATTTGCTTTTCCGCTGGAATTATTTTTTATGGCGGAACGTTTTAAACAGTTGAAAGAGTTATTGCAGCAAAAGGACATGTTCCAAAACGTTACTATCTCTGATTATTTGTTTACAAAATGTCTGCTGTTTGCAAAAGTTACTTTACCGGAAGATGAGTTTCGCCTTTATCAACGGTTATTCGATATCATCCATCAGCAACTGATACAACCTGATATAGTGATATACCTGCATGCTCCCGTATCCAAGCTGCAAGCCAATATCCGGAAGCGAAACCGCCCTTACGAACAGAATATTGCTGACGATTATCTTTTCAATATCCAGGAAACCTATACACACTATATACGCCAGCATAATGTAAAAACACTTTTTGTTGATGCTTCTAATGCTGATTTTCTAAACAATGAAAAACATTTACAGATCATTTGCGAAGCACTTGATAAGGAATATGAAGAAGGTCAGCATTATATCACCCTGCCGTAGAATCAGTGCCAGGCATTATCTTTGGATAAATGTCACCCCGAACCGGAAGTTTTTTACCCCTTCAGCATAAAGAATTCCGCTTTTTTATTGTTGCCCGTTTCTTTCTCATCATGGCCTTACGTATGCTGGGAACAGTGGCCGCCTATAAATTATTCCAGCTTACACAAAGTTCGTTTTCTATCGGGTTAGCCGGACTATCTGAATTTATTCCTGTTTTCCTGTTAGCATTATATGCCGGGCATATCATCGACAAATCTGACAAACGAACTTTACTTTTAAAAGGTGTGCTTATTTACTCGGTATGTGTTACTGCTTTGATCATTATAACTTCCACATGGTTTGAGAATAATGTAAATACAAGATCTCCCCAGGTGTTTTTCTATGGAGTGATCTTCTGCACAGGAGCTATCCGGGCTTTTACGGGACCGGCTACCACCGCTATTATTGCACAACTTGTACCAAGAGAAGTTTTACACTTTGCTGCCAACATCAGTTCGTCCACCTGGTTGCTGGCCTCAATAACCGGCCATGCATCAGCAGGATTTTTTATTGCCTGGTTCGGAGTTCATATTACTTTTTACATCATCCTTGGATATGTATTAATAGCAGCCTTGTTTATCTCTTTCATTCATAAAAAACCCATCCTCGTTACAACTAAAACAGTAAAAACATGGGATAGTGTTAAAGAGGGCCTTCAGTTTGTTTTTAGCAATAAAATAATGCTGGGTGCTATCTCACTTGATCTTTTCGCTGTACTGTTTGGTGGCGCCGTAGCGTTGATCCCGGAATTTGCCGAAAAGATCCTGAGTGTTGGACCCATCGGGTTTGGCTGGTTGAATGCAGCTATGGATATCGGATCAGCCTTAATGATCACTACACTCACCATCTGGCCTATGAAACAAAAGCAAGGTTACAGGCTATTATTTGCTGTAGGTGGATTTGGGTTATGTATTATCCTGTTTGGGATATCCCGTATTTACTGGATATCTTTTATAGTATTATTAATTGCCGGGATGTTTGACGGGATCAGTGTTATCATCCGGGGTACTATTCTGCAATTAACGACTCCGGATGATAAAAGAGGCCGGGTTTCCAGTGTAAACTCCATGTTCATCAATAGCAGTAATGAATTAGGTCAATTTGAAAGTGGCTTTATGGCTAGAGCCCTGGGCACTGTTCCTTCCGTTATTTTCGGAGGATGCATGACCTTACTGGTAGTTATTATTACCTGGCTTAAAGCCCCCGATCTCCGAAGATTTGAATACTAAACTATTCGGTCAAAACAATTACATTTTTTGACTTAAGCCTTGTCATCAACCAGTCCTTTAGTTGATTTTCCCGCTGATAAGTGATAGGTCGTTTAAATCCAAACAATACTCTCCACAAAGTATCATTACCATTTTTTTCGGGATTAAAGCTCAATACATGATTAACAGATACCCGTATAAGTGTAGTATCTGTTACCCTGATCTTCCTGGCAATATCGGCCTGAAGACTATCAGGCACAGCTATTTTAGCCAGTTGCCGTTGCAGGCTATCCATTTTCAGATACATATCATTGATAGAACCCTGGCTTAATTTCAGATCACTATTAAGCTCCTCAAACATCCCTTTGGCTGCAGCCCTGCTATCAGGTCCCTGGTGAAGAATTAATTTGCAATGATCCAAACCATATTTTTTCATTTTCACCTTCAGCGCTTCAAATTCAGTGCTATCTATTGCATCTCCTACTGTAACTACTTCCAATCTTGAATTTCCCGGCTTATACTCAAACTGGCTTGTTACAACCAGGTAATCCGAGGTGTTCATTTCTTTGTCAATAAAACTCTCTGCACTTTGTTTGTAAAAATATTTCTTGACAATGTGATAAGTCAGGTAAATGCTGGGTGCGATCATTAAAACAATGATCACCGGAATGATCCACTTTAATCTTCTCTGATTATCAGTATTATCCTCTACCGAAGGATATCCTAGTAATGTTACAACAAGGTATGTGGCAATACCAATAAAAACAGAGTTGATCATGAAAAGATAAAAAGCTCCCAGGGCATAGTACCAGTTAAAACTGCTGATCGCATAACCCATCGTACACAATGGAGGCATTAAAGCAGTAGCAATAGCTACACCAGGTACTACATTACCTCTCCTTAATTTACTGGCACCTGCAATAATACCTGCTACACCACCAAAAAAAGCGATCATTACATCATACAAAGTGGGTGAGGTTCTTCCTAGTAATTCAGATCCGGCTTCTTTTACAGGACTAATAAAAAAATAGATAGTTGAAGTAGTTACGCTGATGATAACCATTGTTATAAAATTCCGTAGTGCTTTCTTCACCAGGTGAAAATCATTGGTACCCAAGCCCAAACCAAAGCCCATGATAGGGCCCATAAGAGGAGAGATAAGCATGGCCCCAATAATAACAGCGGTTGAATTTGTATTAAGCCCCAATGATGCAATAAAAATGGCGGCTACCAATACCCAAAGATTAACCCCGGTTAAAACAGATCCACTATGAATATTTTCTGTAGTAACACGGATATTCTCCTCATCATTAGGCAAACGAAGTTTATAAATAATGTACCGGAAAAAACGAGATCTGAACAATCGCATAATGACTTTTTTCGATTTATAGAGATGTGAAAAAGAAAGCTATTCTTTCCTTTTCAGTCACCATTTTATTTTTCCGTAATTTAATGAATAAATCTCCAGTTATGAATCGTCGGCTTTTTTTACAGCATTTATCATATGGCATTGCCGGATGGGCGCTTCTTCAAAAAAGTATTTTACATGCACTGGTCACTGAACCATGGAAAATCACTATGCTCACTGACAGTATTGGAATATTTGAAGAAAGAGGTGGTACGATCGCATTCCTGTTATCAAAGTCAGGAATAGTAGTAGTAGATTCACAATTCCCTGATCAAAGCAAAAACCTTATCGGTGAGTTGAAGAAGAGAAGCGAAAAACCTTTTAAACTACTCATTAACACACACCATCATGGAGATCATAGCAGCGGGAATATTTCATTCAAGGGTATTGTAGAACATGTGCTGGCGCATGAGAACTCGAAAAAGAACCAGGAAAGATCAGCTATCCAAAGTAAATCTGAAGATAAACAGCTTTACCCGGACAAAACATATTCTACTACCTGGTGTGAAAAAATGGACAAAGAAAATATTTGTCTCTTTTACTATGGTCCTGCACACACAAATGGCGACAGCTTTATACATTTTGAAAATGCCAATATTGTACATTGTGGCGACCTTGTATTTAACCGACGCCACCCCTATGTAGACAGAAGTGCAGGTGCTAATATGCAAAACTGGATCGAGGTATTAAATAAAGGATTAAGCAAATTTGATAAAAAGACAAAGTTTGTATACGGGCATTCCGGATCAGGGTATTCGATACAAGGAACACAAGATGACCTTAAGGCGTTCAGGGATTACCTGGGAGAAGCATTAAAATTTGTTGAAAAAGAGATCAAAGCAGGTAAAACAAAAGAAGAAATACTGAAATCAACCATAATACCCGGTGGCGAAGAATGGGGAACTGATGGAATACAACGGCCATTGGCTGCTGCCTACGAAGAGCTAACAGAAAATAAATAGCGCTACAGATTGCTGACCGCTCTTTTATCAAAAAGTATTCTTCTTTGATCTATAATTTTTACTTTCCTGAAATCGGGATGCATTGGGTTAATGATATAGTTATTCTCTTCCGGCATCAACACACTGGGAACCGATAATGCCAGTTTCTTCTGTGATCTCAAAAACTGGTCGCCTGTTTTCTGTGTAAAGGGTCTTATATCCGGCACATCCCAGTCAGCTGGAAGATCGTTTACTTCAATTTTTATAAAATTATTATCGGGTATATCCAGGGTTACCAGGATAAATGATCTTGAATTCAGAATTTTAGCAGGTGTATGTGCCAATGTTTCCAGCAAAGCAAGAGATCGGTATGAGGCAGCATAAACTACCGGCAACCCTTCGCTGTTCCATCTGCCGCCAAAAAGCTTGGCACCATTACCAGACAGATCGTTTGCAAACTTTTCCTGTGCTATTCTAAAGAGTTGCATATTTTATGAGAATACACCTTGTTCCAGGCGACCAAGTATTTTTAAGGCGAGCTGGATGCCAAATGTAGTATCGAGATAATCAAGCGGGGCTTTATTCCCTAATGCCATAATAGGGCTATGAAGCCATTCTATAAAAGCATCTTTGCTGCCGGTAACTTCTATTCCTCTCTGGGCAAATGCCGCCAGTTCCAAAACTTTTTCTGTTTTAAGGGTATCGAGGAGATCATTATCATTTTTACGTTGAATATTCCGATAAGAACTATGGAGCAACTGGCTCAATTTTTCCATCGAAATTCCTAGATGAGTGGCCAAAGAACTTAAACTGGCCTTTTTGATGCCTTCACGGGAAAGTGCTATCAGGTCAAAATCTCCTGATATTGTTTTTTGAACTGATTTATTACCCCCCAAGATAGCCCTGAGTACATTATACTGCACAGCAGGCTCATCTACAATAGGTGGCTTTTCCTCTTGGTTTGAATATGTTTTTGTATTTCGGGATTTTGAAGGCATCTCTGCAATTTTCCCAAATTTACGACATTTTGGACAAAATAAAACCATTTTGTCGTTAATTTATTTTGAACTTTCCATTAGCTTTTCCAATACATAGTATGTAATCGGGCAAAAGGTAGAATTCTTTAAGGTCAGCTCTTTTCTTTTGATCAATACATCCTCATCTGTGTATGGGAAACGACGACAATCCGAAGGCCTCGCCTCATATATAGAGCAATGGTTATCATCTCCTAAAAATGGACAAGGAGAAGATTTGCTCACAAAATCCCCATCCTCATCTACCCGCAGATATTGTTCTATAAAATCGCTTTCTTTCATTCTCAAATGCTTACTCAGCCTTTTAATATCCGGCGTTTTAAACCGGGGTGAGTAGTTTTTACAGCAATTGGCACATTCAAGGCAATCTATTTTTGCAAAAGCTTCCTCATGAATTTCAGCCTGCTTCCTCAGTACCTCATTTTTTGAAACACGGTTCAGGTAGTTACGGTAAAGTTTTTGGCGTTCCGCTGATTTTTTCTCCCAGTTCTGTAAAAGCTTCTCAGGCATATACAAAGAAACAAATTCACGGTTTATCCCCTTATTCTGGTTACAAGAATTTTTCTCGGGCTACTGCAGTAACTTTGCACATCTTTATTTTAAGCAATCGATTATGAGTTTTTTTGAACAACACAGTAACGAATTTGTAGCCCGGCATATCGGACCCAATGAAAAAGACACTCAAAAAATGCTGGAAACGATCGGCGAACCTGATCTGGAAGCGTTGGTAAGCAAAACGGTCCCTTCTGCTATTCGTATGGAAAAGCCACTTGATCTTCCTACGGCCCTGAATGAGCATGAATTCCTGAAGCATATCAAAGACGTATCCTTAAGAAACAAAATTTTCAAAAACTATATAGGGCAAGGTTATTACGATACCATTACCCCTTCAGTCATATTGCGAAATATATTCGAGAATCCAGGCTGGTATACACAATATACTCCCTACCAGGCCGAGATCTCGCAAGGGAGACTTGAAAGTCTTTTGAACTTTCAAACAATGGTCAGTGATCTCACTGCATTACCAATAGCCAATGCTTCCTTACTGGATGAAGCTACGGCAGCTGCAGAAGCAATGACCATGTTTTTTAATTTCCTGAATAAGCAGGAACATATAGAACGTCCAAAATTCTTTGTCGACAAAGATATCTTTCCGCAAACAAAAGATGTTTTAGATACCAGGGCCGTACCCGTAGGAATTGAAATAATAGAAGGTGATTATGCTACTGCCAAGTTTAATACTGAGTACTTTGCAGCAATTGTTCAGTACCCAAATGATAAAGGCTCCATTGAAGATTATAGAGATTTCATTAATAGGGTCCATGCATCAGGTGCTTATGTCATTATGGCTACAGACTTGTTAGCATTAACATTATTGACCCCTCCCGGTGAATTAGGTGCTGATGCCGCAGTTGGTTCTGCACAACGATTTGGAGTGCCGTTGGGTTATGGTGGACCGCATGCCGCATTCTTTTCTGCAAAAGATGAGTTTAAAAGAAATATTCCCGGCCGTATCATTGGCATCAGTATCGACGCCAATGGCAATAGGGCATTACGTATGGCCCTGCAAACAAGAGAACAGCATATCAAAAGAGAAAAAGCTACTTCTAATATCTGTACAGCACAGGCATTATTGGCAAATATGGCAGCCATGTATGCTGTTTATCATGGTCCTGAAGGTTTAAAGAATATTGCTAAAAGAATAGCCTTACTGACACAAACGGTGGCAGAAGCCATTGAAGAAAGAGGTTTTGAATTAGCGTCTCAAAATTTCTTTGATACTATCGTAATCAATTCAACTGCTGATTCAATCCGAACAAAAGCCGAAAGACAAGGAATTAACCTACGTTATATTGATAATGAACATATAGGTATATCACTGGATGAAACAACTTCTGTGGAAGACCTGTATGACCTGATCAATTGCTTTGAAAATGATAAGGACCCTGTCGCTTTTGATATTCATGAAGATGATGACCTTATTCATTTGCCGGATTCACTACTGAGAAAATCGGACTTTCTCACTCACTCAGTTTTCAATTCACATCGCAGCGAAAGCCAGATGATGCGTTATATAAAGCAACTGGAGAACAAAGACCTTTCTCTCAACACTTCTATGATCTCGTTGGGCAGTTGCACCATGAAACTGAATGCAGCCACCGAAATGATGCCGCTTAGCTGGAATCATTGGAGCAAAATGCATCCCTTTGCACCTGCAGAACAGGTTAAAGGTTATGAATATATCATCAATGAACTTGGTAAATACCTGAATAAGATCACCGCATTTGACGCCTGTAGTCTTCAACCTAATAGTGGCGCCCAGGGTGAATATGCAGGATTGCTTACAATCAAAGCCTACCATGATGCCAATGGAGACGAGCAACGAAAAGTGATGTTGATACCGATCTCTGCCCATGGCACTAATCCCGCTTCTGCTGTTATGGCCGGCATGAAAGTAGTGGTAGTAAAAGCATTGGAGAACGGGTATATCGACATTGAAGATTTAAAAGCAAAAGCAGAAAAACATAGTCATGAATTGGCAGGGATCATGATCACCTATCCAAGTACATACGGTGTTTATGAAGAAACAATCAGGCAGATCACTGATATCGTTCACCAGCATGGCGGACAAGTTTATATGGATGGGGCAAATATGAATGCGCAGGTCGGTTTAACAGCTCCCGGGCTTATCGGTGCAGATGTTTGTCATCTGAATT
>Ga0116152_10002639_pt1 | contig 14577 bp, 14 predicted proteins | sample AD_UKC119_MetaG_FD_89894 | JGI IMG/M metagenome (GOLD analysis project Ga0116152, IMG submission 89894) | Active sludge microbial communities of municipal wastewater-treating anaerobic digesters from Hong Kong - AD_UKC119_MetaG | ecosystem: Engineered > Bioreactor > Anaerobic > Digestate... | reverse complement strand
TGCTGCCGCTTTCGGTCCTGGAGGCGGGCACCGGCGCGCTGGCGGTCGAGGGCGGCGCACTGACGCTGGATTGGGGCGGGCGGACGGTCGCGGGCGACATCGACGGCCGCACGCAGGACGGCCCGCTGCATCTGCGCTGGATTGGCGACCGCTGGACGCCGGTTACCCCGTGACCAGCGACTGCATGTCGAAGATCGGCAGCAGGATGGCCAGCACGATCGTCAGCACCATGGCGCCCACGATCACCATCGAGGCCGGCTCGATGATGACCGACACGCGCTTGCGTTCCGTTCTCAGCCAGCTTTCGGCCAGCACGGCGGCGCGTTCGGTCATCGGCCCCAGCCGTGCCGAGGCCTCGCCCGCCTGCACCAGTTGCCGCGCCACCGGGTGCAGGAAGGGCAGCCGCGCCAGCGCCTGCGACAGGCTTTCCCCGCGCCGCAACGCCTCGCCCGCGTCGTCGGCCAGGCGGCGGTAGCGCGCGATTTCAAGCACGCCGGCCGAATAGCGCAGCGCCTCGGGCAGGGGCAGGCGGGCGTTGATGACCACCGCCATGGTGCGCAGGTATTGCGCGGCTTCGGCCATGCGCAGGAACCGCCCGATCAGCGGCAGGCGCAGGAACAGCCCGTCGCGGCGGTCGCGCAGCGCGGGGGTGCGCGCGACCCAGATCCAGCCGGCAACCGCCAGCGCCAGCAGCACCAGCAGCAGCCCCCAGTCGTCGCGCACCCAATCGACGATGGCCATCACCGCCACCGTCAGCGGTGGCAGCGGCCGGCCCGAATCCTGGAACATGGCGACGATCTGCGGCGCTACGGTGGTCATCAGGATCGCGCAGACGACGACAGCGACGACGGTGACAAAGGCCGGGTAGACCAGCGCCGAGGCAATGGCCGCGCGGTCGCCCGCGCTGGTTTCCAGGTGGTCGGCCAGGGTGTCGAACACGGCGGTCAGATCGCCCGACTGTTCGCCCGCGCGGATCGCGGCCGCATACCAGGGCGGCAGCGCGCCGCCCGCGCGGCCCAGGGCCTCGGCCAGGGGTTCGCCCTCGGTCAGGCCGGCGCGGGCCTCGGCTGCCAGGCGTTCGATGCGGGCGGCCCCGGCGGCGCCCTGCACGGCCTCGAGTGCGGCTTCGGCGGTCAGGCCTGCGCCCAGCAGAACCGCCATCTGGCGGGTGAACACCGACAACAGGTCGCGGTCGATGCGGCGCTCACGCCGCCGCGCGCGCACCGGGCCGGACTGAGGTTCAACCGTTGACGGCATCAGCCCCAGCGCCGCGACCCGGGCCGAGGCATCGCTTTCGTCCTCGGCCACCACCACGCCGCGCCTGCGTTTGCCCTGCGGCGTGTAGGCGGTATAGGCGAAGGTCCTCACGGCGTGTCGCCCATGACGCGGCGGACCTCGGCGAGGGTGGTTTCGCCCGCCGCCACCCGCATCAGGGCCGCCGCCATCAGCGACGGGCGCTCGCCCGCGGCCTGGCGCAGACGCAGCTCCGAGGCGTCGGTGTCGATCGCCGCTTTCAGCGCCTCGTCGATTTCCAGGATGTCGAACACACCCAGCCGGCCGCTGTAGCCGGTGTTGTCGCAGGCCTCGCAGCCGGTCGCATGGGCGGTTTCGGCGGGGCGGGGCAGGCCATGGGCGGCAAAGGGCGCGGCCTCGATGTCGGACAGGGGGGCGGTGCGCGCGCAGTGCGGGCACAGGCGCCGCACCAGCCGCTGGGCGATGACGCCGCGCAGCGTGGCTGCGATCAGATACCCTTCGACCCCCAGTTCGCGCAGCCGCACGATGGCCGACAGCGCGGTGTTCGCGTGCAGCGAGGAAAACACCAGATGCCCGGTCAGCGCGGCCTCGCTGGCCACTTGCGCCGTCTCGCCGTCGCGGATTTCGCCCACCAGGATCACGTCCGGGTCCTGGCGCAGGATCGAGCGCAGACCGCGCGCAAAGGTCAGGCCGATGTCGGGGTTCACCGGGGTCTGCGAGATGCCGGGCAGGTCGTATTCGACCGGGTCCTCGACCGTCAGGATCGTGCGTTCGCGCCGGTCCGCCAGCCTGAGCAGCGAATAAAGCGTGGTGGTCTTGCCCGACCCGGTGGGCCCGGTCGCCAGGATGATGCCGTTGGGCAGCGCGGCCAGCCGGTTCAGGCGTTGCGCGTCGGCGTCGGACAGGCCCAGCCGGTCCAGTGCCATCAGCCCGCCCGAACGGTCCAGCAGGCGCATCACCACCCGCTCGCCGTGGTGGCCGGGCAGGGTGGACAGGCGCACGTCGATGGCCCGCCCCCCCAGCCTGAGCGCGATGCGCCCGTCCTGCGGCAGCCGCGTTTCGGCGATATCCAGCCCCGCCATCACCTTCAGCCGCGACACCACCCGCCGCGCGGGCACGTCGCGGCGGTCAAACACGGTCTGCATCGTGCCGTCGATGCGCATCCGCGCGCGCAATCCGTCCTCGTGCGGTTCCAGATGCAGGTCCGAGGCCGCGCCGCGCACCGCCTGGCGCAGCAACTGGTTCACCAGCCGGATGACGGGCGCGTCTTCGGGGTCCTCCAGCAGATCGCGGCCGGTTTCGGCACGCGCCTCTTCCAGGTCAAAGGCGACCTCGGCGGCCGCGTCCTCGGTTCCGCCGTCATAGAGCTGCGCCAGACGCGCGGGAAACCCGTCAGAGTCCAGCACCGCGACCTCCAGAGGGCGCCCGGCGATCAGCCGGGCGGCACGCAGGCCGTTGGCGCTGGCCTCGGGGCCGATCAGCAGCGTGCCGTCCTCGATCGCGACCTGATTGTCGCGGGCAAAGGCAAAGGGCAGGCGCGCGCCGCTCATGGGCTACTGGCCCACATCCACATTGAGCCGGGGCGGAAGCGCCGGGAACAGCCGCTCGCGCACCGCCTGATCGACATAGGTTTCGTCGAACGGCTGGTTCAGGTCCACGCCATCGAACGGGAACCCGGTGCGGCGAACCTGCGGATAGAGACTGTCGTTGTTGCGCGGCGCGATGCGGCGGCTCAGGGTTTCGGATTCGCGGGCGATCTGACGGGTCAGCACGGTGGCCTCGCGTTCGGTGCTGACGACGCGCGGGCGCAGCATGACCAGCAGCACGCGCTGCCCCTCCTGCACGCTGCGGCCCCGGAACAGCTGCCCGATCACCGGCAGGTTGCTGAGCCCCGGCACGCGCTGGTTCTGCGCGTTCGAGCTGTCCTCGATCAAGCCGCCCAGGATGATGACCTCGCCGTTGCCGACCAGCGCGTTGGTGCTGAGCCGCCGGCGCGCCGTCACCTCGCCTCCGGCGGCGGCGGTGGTGCCGGTCAGGTTCGACACCTCCTGCGCGATGGACATGCGCACGGTGCCGTCCTCGGTGATCTGGGGGCGCACCGTCAGGGTCAGGCCCACGTCCTGGCGCTCGATCGTCTGGAAGGGCTGGTTGGGCACCGGGCTGGTGCCGACGGTGGAATAGCTGCCGGTGACGAAGGGCACATTCTGCGCCACGACGATCTCGGCCTCCTGGTTGTTCAGGGTCAGGACCGCCGGCGTGGACAGCAACCGGGTGGTGCGTTCGCGCGCGATCGCGGTGATCAGCGCGGCAAAGTTGCCATCCGACGCGGCGATCGTCCCGCCCGTTCCCGGGTCCAGGCTGTTGCCCGCCATGGCCGCCGAAATCAGCGTGATCAGGCTGCTGCGCCCGTCCAGCGCGAACGAGGTGCCGCCCCCGATCGCCTGGTTCAGAAGCCCGCCGAACTGCACCGACAGGTCGCTGAAATTCTCGGCGCTGATCTCGAAGATCACGGCCTCGATCAGCACCTGCGAGGGGCGGATGTCCAGCGCCCGCACCGCCTGCGCGATGGAATCGAGCCGCTCTTGCGGGGCGGTGATGAGGATCGCGTTGGACTGCGGTTCGGCCACCACCGTGACGGTGGATTCGCCTTCGCCGGTCACACCCAGGGACTGGCGCAGGACCTCGGCCAATTCGGGCGCCTGGGCATAGTTCAGCCGCACCACGCGCGAGGTCGGGCGCACCTGCGGCTGATCCAGCTCGCGTACGATCGCGCGCACCCGGTCGCGGTATTCCGACGGACCCGACACGACGATGCTGTTCGCGCCCGTGTCCGCCGCCAGGCTGGCGCCGTTGATCGCGGGCGTCGCGCTTTGCAGCACCGTCAGCAATTCGGCGGCATTGGCGTGGTTCAGGCGGATTGCCTCGACCGACCGGCTCGAGGCCTGCGTCAGCCGCTGCACCAGCGATTCGATGCGGGCGATGTTCTCGTGCCGGTCGGACAGCACCAGCAGCCCCGCCGAAGGGATCGGCGTCAGCATCGCATCGGGGGCGATCAGCGGCTCGACCACGTCGTAGATCTCGTTCAGGTCGGCGGCGGGCACGGGGATCGCACGGGTCTCGTAGGCGCCGCCCTGTCGCGCGCCGGGCGCGCCGGACGCCAGCCCCGCGGCGGCGTGCATCGGCACGATGCGGTCGATGCCCTCCCCCTCGACGATGGTCAGGCCGTTCATTTCCAGCACGTTGAGAAAGATCTCGTACATCGCCGCCGGCGTGACCGACACGGGCGCATAGACCGACACCTGGCCCTGAATCTCGGGGTCCACCAGGAAATTCCGCCCCGTCTGTTCCGAGACAAGCTGGATGAAACTGCGCAGGTCCACGTCGCGCAGATCGAGACGGATCTGCGCCGGCGCCGCGCCGGGCGATGCCAGCACGAGGCCGAGGCTGAGGACCAGAAAGGCGACGATGCGGATCATGGGGCGATTGTTTCCGTTTCGAGCACAAGGTCAACTGCGGCGCAGTCAAAGGCAGGCGGGCAGGGAAGGGCCGTCATCGGTTGCTCCCGGTTGTCGGTTGGCCCGCGCGCGCGCCCTGGGGCGTCGTTCGGGGGGGCGGGCCGCCGATCTGTGGCGGGCTGGGAACATAGGGCGCGAGGGCGCCGAACATGCCGCGCGGGGCGGGTTCGACGGGCCCCTCGTCGCGCGCCGGGGCCCTTTGCCGAACCGGGCGGGCGGGCTCGTCCAGCGGCCCCTCGACCGAGCGGTCGTCGGTGGGCGGTGGCGCGGTCTCGTCAAAGGTGATCGCGAAAAGCTGGTCGTCCAGCACCACCTCGATACCTTCCGGGTCGATGGTGACGATCTCTGCGCCATCGGCCAACCTGTCGCCGACGCGGCCCAGGACCGCCCCCTGGGGCGTGTCGATCAGCGCGATGGAGCCCTGCGCATCCACCACCACCCCACGCAGCACCAGGGTGCCGGGGTCAAAGATCGGGCCGGTTTCGGCGACGGGCTCAGGGTCGCGCGGCGCCGAAACGGGGGCCGGCGCGGCCTGCGGAGCGGGTGTTCCGAACAGGGGCGGCCAGGCCACGCGTGCCGCGCGCTCGGGCGCGTCGGCGGGACGGTCGGCGGCCAGCGCGCTGACCGGCGGCAAGGGCGTGACAGGGGGGGCGGGCGCCGTCACCGCCAGCCCGGCCAACCCCAATCCAAAGCCCGCCACCGCGGCTGCGGGCAGCAGCGCGAGCGGTCGGGCGCGGTCGGGCGCACGAAACGGTGCGGCAAGGGTCATGCGCGAATGGGCCTCGGGGTGTTTTTCTGGACATTATCTGTCGATAATCCTAAATTGAAAAGAAAAAAGCCCATAACAACCAATAAACCGAAGGTGAGAGCAGTGATCCCTTCCATCCTGTCCGGCGGCCGGCGACTGGCCGTGGTTTCGCTTGTGCTGTTGACATCGTGCGAGGCCGCCGGAACGCTGGCCGGCGGGGGGGCGCAATCCGACTATCTGGTGGCCCGCCAGGCGCTGGAGACCGGGAACTATGACCTGGCGGTGCAGCGGTATGGGCGGCTGATGGGGTCGCTGGACAGCGGCAGCGCCTCGCGGGTGCAACTGGAATACGCTCACGCCCTGCTGCGCGCGAACCGCTACGACGATGCCATCGCCGCCGCCGATCCGCTGATCGCGGGCCGGGACGGCAGCATCCAAGCCTCGGCCCTGGCGGTGCGCGGCACCGCCCGGCACGAGGCGGCGCGTGCGCGGCTGACGCAGGGCCAGGCGGATGCCGCGACCCGCGCCTTGCTGGAGGGCGCGCGCGAGGATCTGACGCGCTTCACCCGCGAGAACGGCCCCCTCGATACCGCCGGCAGCATGCGGGCGCGGTTGCAACTCATTGATGCCGATTTGGAAACACTGGGGCGGGGCTGATCCGGGCTTCTCGCAAAAAGACCCGATCCGTTCCGCAATTCCGCCGTTTTGTCTGGTCAGAAATTGCCGACAATTTGTAACGAATGCGGAGTATGGCGATGTTCACCACGGTGACGGAGAGGCCCGAACCGCGCGGCACGGCACGGGGTCGGGCGGCGGCGGCGACCTTGGCGGCCTGCGTGGCGACCGCGACGGCACACCCGACGCTGGCTGCGACGGAATTCTTTGGCGGCGGCTACATGTATGCATGGTCGGACGGCTGCGCGACCATCGGCTGGACGGGAACGCACCAGATCCTGGCGCGCTGGGCCCCGCAGGGAACGCCTGAAAACGCGTGGAACACCTCGCATATCACGCTGCTGCTGCCGACCGGCACGATCTCGTTCGGGTTCGACACGTCGCAGCAACGGCGCGAATTCCAGCCCTTGCCGACGACGCCCTCGTATATCTGGAACGATGTCTGGACCCCGACCAACCCGCGCATGCAGATCGTCATCGGCGAGGGGCCGAATCCCTGGGTCGATCAGACCGAAATGGTCTTTGGCCTGACCCATTTCAGCGAATCCGATTCCTGCGAAATGCGGGTCGTGCTGACCATGAGCAAGCTTTGAGGACCGGATCATGACCCGTATTTCGATGCGATCGACGCTTCGTGCCGTGCTGGCCCCGCTGGCGCTGACGACCCTCGTGCTGGGCGCGCTGCCGGCGCAGGCGGAATGGCTGGGCGGTGGCACGGTCCACAGCCCGCAGGGCTGCGAACGCTACGGCTGGCCGACGGGCCCCGAGATGGTCCGCGTGCGCGTGCGCAACGGCGCCGACCAGGGCGAGCGCAACAGCCACATCACGATTGCCTTCATGGTGGGCGGGATCAACACCTACCGCATTCCGAACGCGCTGAACGCGACCGCATGGTTCCGCGCGGCGACCGCGCGCTCGGTCTGGGACCGCATGTATTGGCTCGGCGGCAACCCCCGGGTGCGGGTTGTGGACTGGCGGGCGAACGACACGCGGTCCGGCCAGGGCGGCAACTCGCGCTATGGCGAGTTCCTGATCCGCAATTTCAACGGCGAGGTGGGCTGCACCGTCACGCTGACCGCGGTTCTGCGCAACGCGGCCGCGAACTGAACCGCAGACCCCGGGGCGGCGTCGTCTGCCCCGGCGCCTGCCCCCTCAGGCGGCCGCGGCCGGCCGGCGGATCAGCGCGGCGGCGTCCAGCACCAGCGGCTTCAGCCCGGCCCCGCCCGCGTCGAGGATGTCGAACAACTGGCGGCGCATCCGGGGTTCCCAGAAATCGTTGATATGCGCGGCGAGACCCGCGACGCCCTCGGCGTGAGGTTTCGATTCCATGAAGGTGGCGATCTGGTTCGCCATGCGGATCAGTTTTTCAGCGGACATTCTGGGGCTCCGAGGTGATGCGGTCGGAATGGGTGAAGACTTCGAACCGGTCGTGCCGGGCCTGGGCGATCAATGTAAGGCCGGCGGTCTCGGCGAGATCGACGGCGTCGGCGGTGGGCGAGGACAAGGCGACGATCGCCGGCGCCCCCAGTGCGGCGACCTTTTGCACCAGATCGATCGACACGCGCGAGGTCAGGATCACCGCGCCCTGCGCAGGGCGGACGGGATCGCCCGACTTGCCCGACACCAGCGCCCCGACCAGCTTGTCCAGCGCATTGTGGCGGCCCACGTCCTCGCGCGCGGCAATCATCCGCGTGCCATCCCAGAAGGCCGCGCAATGCACCGACCGGGTGGCGTCATGCAGCGTCTGCTGCCCGGGCAGGGCCGCGACCGCCGCCATGACCTGCGCCGGTGACAGGCGAAACGGGCCATGGGGCACCGCCGGCACCGCGCGCAGCGCCTGCTCCAGGCTGTCGATGCCGCACAACCCGCAGCCCACCGGCCCCGCCATGGTCCGGCGTCGGGCCTTGAGCCGGGCCTCGGCCGCGGCCGACACCCAGATCTGCACGTCGAGCCCGCGCGCGGTGTCCACCACGTCCAGGCTTTCGATCTCGTCGGGCCGCGCCAGCCCTTCGGTCAGGGCGAAACCATAGGCGAAATCCGCCAGGTGGTCGGGCGTCGCCATCATCACCGCCTGCGTGGTGCCGTTGAAGGTCAGCGCCACCGCGACCTCTTGCGGCAGCACGCGCTCGCCCGGCGCGATCGCCGCGCCAAAGGCCAGCCGGGGACGGGGCGCCGCGCCCTGCATCATTCCGCCGCGGGCAGGATGCGGCGGGACTGGTTGGCCTGGGCGGTGTAATCCTCCTGCCAGGCGCTGGGCCCGTTCGAGGGCGCGACCTGCACCGCCGTCACCTTGTATTCCGGGCAGTTCGTCGCCCAGTCCGAGAAATCGGTGGTGACGACGTTGGCCTGCGTGTCGGGGTGGTGAAAGGTGGTATAGACCACGCCGGGCGACACCCGGTCGGTGATCGTCGCCTTGAGCGTCGTCTCGCCCGCGCGCGAGGTCAGCCGCACCATATCCCCCTCGCGGATGCCGCGATTTTCGGCGTCGTGGGGGTGGATTTCCAGCAGGTCCTGATCGTGCCAGACGGTGTTCGGGGTGCGCCGCGTCTGCGCGCCCACGTTATACTGGCTGAGGATGCGCCCGGTGGTCAGCAGCAGCGGGAAGCGCGGCCCGGTCCGTTCGTCCGTCGCGACATAGTCGGTGCGGATGAATTTGCCCTTGCCGCGCACGAACCCGCCGACATGCATGGTCGGCGTGCCCTCGGGCGCCTTTTCGTTGCACGGCCACTGGACCGATCCCATCTCCTCGATCAGATCGTAGCTGACACCGGCGAAGCTGGGGGTCAGCAGGGCGATTTCGTCCATGATCTGGCTGGGGTGCGCATAGTTCCAGTTCGCGCCCATCGCGTTGGCCAGCATCTGGGTGATTTCCCAGTCCGCATAGCCGTTCTTCGGCGCCATCACCTTGCGCACCATGTTGATGCGCCGCTCGGCGTTGGTAAAGGTCCCGTCCTTTTCCAGGAATGTCGAACCCGGCAGGAACACATGCGCGTAATTCGCCGTCTCGTTCAGGAAGAGGTCGTGCACGATGACGCATTCCATCGCCGCCAGACCGGCCGCGACGTGGTGCGTGTCGGGGTCGGATTGCAGGATGTCCTCGCCCTGGCAATAGAGCGCCTTGAAGCTGCCCTCGACCGCGGCGTCCAGCATGTTGGGGATGCGCAGGCCCGGCTCGGGGTCGATCGCGGTGCCCCAGACGCCCTGGAACAGCGCGCGCACATCGTCGTTCTTGACGTGGCGATAGCCCGGCAGTTCATGCGGGAAGCTGCCCATGTCGCAGCTGCCCTGAACGTTGTTCTGGCCCCGCAGCGGGTTCACGCCGACGCCCCGGCGGCCGATGTTGCCGGTCAGCATGGCCAGGTTGGCGATGCCGATCACCGTGGTCGAGCCCTGGCTGTGTTCGGTCACGCCGAGTCCATAGTAGATCGCCGCGTTGCCGCCGGTGGCGTAAAGCCGGGCGGCCTTGCGGACGGTGTCGGCGGGAACGCCGGTCAGGGCCTCGGTCGCCTCGGGGCTGTTGCGCGCTTCGCTGACAAAGGCGGCGTAGTCCTGGAATTCGTCCCAGTCGCAACGCTCGCGGATGAAGGTCTCGTTCGCCAGCCCTTCGGTCACGATCACATGCGCCAGCGCGGTGACCACGGCGACGTTCGTGCCGGGGCGCAAGGCCAGGTGGTGCGCGGCGCGGATATGGGCGCTGTCCCGCACCAGTTCGGTGCGGCGCGGATCGACGACGATCAGCCGGGCCCCGGCGCGCAGACGCTTCTTCAGGCGGCTGCCAAAGACCGGGTGCGCGTCCGTCGGGTTGGCGCCAATGATCATGACGACATCGGCCTCGTCCACGGAATCGAAATCCTGGGTGCCGGCCGAGGTGCCGAAGGTCTGCCCCAGCCCGTAGCCGGTGGGCGAATGGCACACGCGGGCGCAGGTGTCAGTATTGTTGTTGCCGAACACCGCGCGCGTCAGCTTCTGCACCAGGAAGGTTTCCTCGTTGGTGCAGCGCGACGAGGTGATGACCCCGACCGACTGCCGGCCGTATTCGGCCATCAGCCCCTTGAGCCGCGCGGCGGTAAAGCTCAGCGCCTCGTCCCACGAGACTTCGCGCCAGGGATCGGTGATCTTGTCGCGGATCATCGGCGACAGGATGCGGTCCTTGTGCGTCGCATAGCCCCAGGCGAAGCGGCCCTTGACGCAGCTGTGGCCGTGGTTGGCCTTGCCGCTCTTGTGCGGGACCATGCGGACGAGCTGGTCGCCGCGCATTTCGGCCTTGAAGTTGCAGCCGACACCGCAATAGGCGCAGGTGGTGACGACGCTGCGCGCGGCGGTGCCCAGTTCGACCACCGACTTTTCGATCAGGGTCGCGGTCGGGCAGGCCTGCACGCAAGCGCCGCAGCTGACGCAATCCGACGACAGGAAGGTGTCGCCCTTCATCCCCGCCGAGACGCGGCTGTCCCAGCCCCGACCCTGGATCGTCAGCGCAAAGGTGCCCTGCACTTCCTCGCAGGCGCGCACGCAGCGCGAGCAGACGATGCATTTGGAGGGGTCATAATCGAAATAGGGGTTCGACTGATCCTTGGCCATCCATTGCGGGTTGGCGTGGCCGTTCTGGCGCGGGCGGAAATGGGTGTCGATCGCGTCGTAGCGCACGTCGCGCAGACCCACCGCCCCGGCCATGTCCTGCAATTCGCAATCGCCGTTGGCGGCGCAGGTCAGGCAGTCAAGCGGGTGGTCCGAAATGTAAAGCTCCATCACCCCCTTGCGCAGTTGCTGCAAGGTGTCGGTCTGGGTGTGGACCGTCAGTCCCTCGGCCACCGGGGTGGTGCAGGACGCGGGGGTGCCGTTGCGCCCCTCGATCTGCACCAGGCACAGCCGGCACGAGCCGAAGGCCTCGACGCTGTCGGTCGCGCACAGCTTGGGAATGTCGATCCCGGCCAGCGCCGCCGCGCGCATGATCGAGGTCCCCTCGGGCACCGTCACCGCGAAACCGTCGATGGTCAGCGACACCTGCCTGGTGGATTTCGACGCGGGCGTGCCATAGTCGCGGTCATCCCAGGGAATGATGAAGTCCTTCATTTCGTGGTCTCCCCTCGGGGCTGGGCTTTGGGCTGGGTGCAGCGGTCGATCAGCTCGCTGCGCAACAGGGTCAGCAGGTCGGGCGCGGGCGCGGGCCGGGAGGCGGTCATTCCGCCGCCTCGCGCGCACGGGCGAAATCGTCGGGGAAATGGGTGACGGCGGACATCACCGGATAGGGGGTGAACCCCCCCAGCGCGCAGAGCGAGCCGGCCTTCATGGTGGTGCACAGGTCGGTCAGCAAGGGCAGCGCCGAGGCATCGCCAGCCGCCACGCGGTCCAGCGTTTCCACGCCGCGGACCGCCCCGATGCGGCACGGCGTGCACTTGCCGCAGCTTTCGATGGCGCAGAATTCCATGGCGAAGCGGGCCATGGCCAGCATATCCAGGCTGTCGTCGGCCACCGTCAGCCCGGCGTGGCCGATCAGCCCGTCCTTGGCCGCGAAATCCTCGTAGGTGAAGGGCGTATCGAACAGCGCGGGCGGAAACCAGGCGCCCAGGGGGCCGCCGACCTGCACCGCCTTGACCGGCCGGCCCGTCGCCGTGCCGCCGCCGATGTCGTTCACGATCTCGCCCAGCGTCAGGCCAAAGGCGGCCTCGAACAGGCCGCCGCGCCGGACGTTGCCCGCCAGTTGCAGCGCCATCGTGCCGCGCGACCGGCCCAGGCCAAAGTCCTGATAGAACGCCGCGCCCTTGTCCAGGATCACCGGCACCGAGGCCAGCGAGATCACGTTGTTCACGACCGTCGGCTGCCCCAGGAACCCCTCGAGCGCGGGCAGCGGCGGTTTCGCGCGGACCACGCCGCGCTTGCCTTCGAGCGAGTTCAACAGGCTGGTTTCCTCGCCGCAGACATAGGCGCCAGCGCCGACGCGGACCTCCATGTCAAACGCGTGGTCCGACCCCAGGACGCGCGCGCCCAGCACCCCGGCGGCCCGCGCCACCGCGATCGCCTGGCGCTTCTGGTCGATCGCCACGGGATATTCCGACCGCGTGTAGACATAGCCCCGCGTCGCGCCGACGGCGATGCCGGCGATCACCATCCCCTCGATCAGGGTCAGCGGATCGCCTTCCATCAGCATCCGGTCGGCAAAGGTCGCGCTGTCGCCCTCGTCGGCGTTGCAGACGATGTATTTCTGCGCCGCCCGGGCATCGAGCACGGTCTTCCACTTGATCCCCGTCGGAAAGCCGGCGCCCCCGCGTCCGCGCAGGCCCGAGGCGGTCACGTCCTGCACCACCTGAGCGGGGGTCATCGTCAGGGCGCGTTTCAGCCCGTTCAACCCGCCGTGCGCCTGGTAGTCGTCCAGCGACAAGGGATCGGTCAGGCCCACGCGGGCAAAGGTCAGCCGGGTCTGGCGCGCCATCCAGGGCAGCTTGTCGGTCAGGCCCAGCGCCTTGGGGTGGGCGGCCGCGTCGTCGAACAGCGCGGGCACATCGGCCGGGTCCATCGGGCCAAAGGCCAGGCGGCCGGCGTCGGTCTCGATCTCGACCAGCGGTTCCAGCCAGACCATCCCGCGCGAGCCGTTGCGCACCAGCGTCAGCGCAACGCCGCGCTTGTCGGCTTCGGCGCGGATGGCAGCGGCGACATCGTCGGCGCCCAGCGCGACAGCGGCGGAATCCATGGGAACATAGAGTTTCATCACCGCACCTCGTCCAGAATCGCGTCCAGTTTCGCCGCGTCCGCGCGGCCCACCAGCTTGCCGTTGACCATCGCCGCCGGACCGCAGGCGCACAGCCCCAGGCAGAACACGGGTTCCAGCGTCACGGCGCCGTTGGCCGTGGTCTCGTGCCAGTCGATGCCCAGCTTGCCGCGCGCGTGATCGGCCAGCGCGTCGGCGCCGACCGATTGGCAGGCCTCGGCGCGGCACAGTTTCAGCACCGTGCGCCCGGCCGGTTCGCTGCGGAAATCGTGATAGAAGGACATGACGCCATGGGCCTCGGCGCGGCTGATCGCCTGATCTTGGGCGATCACCGGCAGCGCGGCCTCGGGGACATGGCCAAAAGCCGCCTGCACGGCATGGAGGATCGGCAGCAAGGCGCCTTCCATCCCGCGATGGGCTTCGAGGATTTCGTGCAGGGTCTGCTCCTGGGCGGTGCCGAGGGACGGGGTGGCTGACATCTGGCTTCTCCGATCGGTTGGCGCCGGGGTAACGCCAAGTCGATTGACAATCAAATTATGATTTCCGTTGTTTGATAGATTGCATCTATCGAAACGGCTCAGGCCAGACATTCCACGAACGCATCCAGCAACAAGGTGCGGCGACCGACCGGCGGCAGAATGAAAGCGACATTCGCGATGCCCGCGACGCCGCCCGTCAGGGGGATGCAGGCCAGCCCGCGCCCCTCGGCAAAGAAGGCGGCGGTGCGGGCGGGCAGGATCGTGGCGGTGTGTTTCTCGGTCACATGGCTGACCAGCGCGACGATCGAACTGCTTTCGATTCGCGGCGAGGCGACGATTCCCACCTTGGCAAGATTGCGGTCGATGATCCGCCGGTTCTGCATGTCGGGGGTCAGCAGGCCCAGTTCGAACCCGCCCAGATCCGCCCAGGTCAGCGTCTCGGGCAGGTCGGGGTCGGCGGGCGTCACCAGCGCGTAATGCTCCTCATAAAGCAGCAGCGACTTGAAGCCCGGCAGCCGGTCGCGCGGATTGTCGGCGGTGGCATAGCTGAGCCCGGCGTCGATCTCGAAATCGGCCAGACGTTCCAGGATATCGTGGCTGTTGAGCGAGTCGATCCTGAGCCGAACGCCCGGGTGGTCATCCAGAAAGGGCCGCGTCAGGTCGTGCACCGCCGCCAGCGCCGTCGGGATCACCCCCAGCCTGAGCGTGCCCGACAACCCCCTGCGCGCGACCGCGACATCGGATTTCAGCGCGCGCGCCTCGGCGACGATGGCCTTGGCGCGGGCCAGCACGCGCTCGCCCTCGGGCGTCAGGCCGATGAACCGGGCGCCGCGCTGGACCAGTTGCACGCCAAGGTGCTCTTCCAGCGACTTGATCGCCGAGCTGAGGGTCGGCTGGGTCACGTTGCACGCCGTGGCCGCGCGGCCAAAGTGGCGCTCGCGGGCCAGGGCGATGAGCATTTCCAGCTTGTCGATCATGGTGCCACAGTGCCGCGTTTCGTGACCCGGCGGAAGGGGTCAGCGGCCGATATCCTCGGGCGCGACGGCGACCGTCTTGATGACCGCGTGGCAGGCGACGCCCGGCGCCAGGCCCAGCGCCAGCGCCGAGCGTTGCGTGACCCGGGCCAGCACCCGCCCCGCCGCGGTATCGAGCGACACGATCGCCCCGGGCCCGCCCCCCGGGCGGACCTCGTGCACCACGGCG
>Ga0116152_10002638_pt1 | contig 14580 bp, 12 predicted proteins | sample AD_UKC119_MetaG_FD_89894 | JGI IMG/M metagenome (GOLD analysis project Ga0116152, IMG submission 89894) | Active sludge microbial communities of municipal wastewater-treating anaerobic digesters from Hong Kong - AD_UKC119_MetaG | ecosystem: Engineered > Bioreactor > Anaerobic > Digestate... | reverse complement strand
GAAAACCTGGCCTATGTGCCTTATGCCTGTGCACCCGATTCGCAATGCGGTATTTGGGTATACGACTATTACGGCGAAGGCTCGTTTTATGAAAATTACACAACCTACGGCTGTTTGTACGATTGGGAAACCGCCATGGAAGTTTGCCCCGAAGGATGGCACCTCCCCTCCGACGAAGAATGGATGGAACTGGAACGTTTCCTGGGCATGCCTGAAGACGAAATGTACAGAGAAGATATTCCTCGTGGTGAAAACGCCAATGTTGGAGGAAAATTAAAAGATACCGGACTAAACCATTGGAACGAACCAAATCTCGGTGCAACAAATGAAACAGGATTTGGGGCTTTACCAGCAGGAGATAGTTTTGGCCGTTTTGCTGATTTACATGAAAGTGCATGTTTTTGGACCTCTTCTAATATTAATACGGAAAATACGTATTGCCGTATATTTCATTATGAGTATAAGGGATGCTTTAGGTATCCATGGGGAATAAGAAACGGTTTATCTGTACGTTGTGTTAAAAACTAAAATAATCTAATTAGAACTAAACTTAAAAAATCTAAAAAATGAAAAAGTTAATCACCTTTGCAATTTTTATAAGTATTAATCTATCCTTATTAGCGCAACCTTCATTTTTTTAATGGCAAAGACCATCAACCGGAGAAAACAAAGGATATAATTACATTTCCCCGGCCAAAGATCAAGGGGAGCAAGGCCCCTGCCGGACCTTTACTGCAGTTGCAGCCGTGGAAGCCATGAGTCATATTTATTACAATAAACCCTTCCCGTCAGGCACTTATGGGATCGACCTTTCCGAGGCGGAAATTTATTCGGGGTGTTCAGGGTTTGGTTCTACCGGCTCTGCTAGCATTGAAGAAGCATTACACTATATTGACACTACCGGCATTATTAACGAAAGCTGCTTTCCTTATCCGCAATCACCTTGTGATTCATTTTTTAGGACAGATTGCAATAATATATGTCCCACTCCTTCTTATGAAGTAAATATTCCCGGGTACGAACAATTGTATATAAGTACTGCACAAGATTTAAAAAGAGCCATAATTGATTATGGACCAATAGCTACCTTTCTTGCCCATAGCGGTTATGAATTACATGGAAGCATTGGGGATGAAAACCATGCTGTTTTAATTATCGGATGGAATGGTTCTCAGTGGCATATAAAAGATAGTTGGCCCGGCGAAGAAAGAATTACTTACACAAGTATCAATGTATTTAACCAGGAATACGGTGCCATGTTTTACCGGGTAAAATATGAAGACGACGGGAATACAATCACCTGTTCGGGAAGTGGGTGCAGTTCTGTTTTCTCGGGAAGAAGTTGTACCGATGATGATGAAGATGGTTTTTATAACTGGGGAATTGGCCCAAAACCAGCCGGTTGCCCGGGCCCGTGTAAAATGGATTTTAACGATGCCGACCCAACAACCATATTTCTCGACGACAACTATAACCTCAGGTTAGCCCCCGAGCTCGATTGCCCGGATTATGCCTGTACCGCAGGAAGTACTTTCAGCTTAACGCATATTCCTCCAGGATTTAGCGTAAGCTGGTCGGTTAGCCCGTCAGGTTATTTCAATTCGCCCACCAGTGGAAACGATTCCGTGGCGGTTATATATCCCAAAACCATGTACACCGGCTCTGAAGGTACCATTACATTTACCATTACCGATGGTTGCAGTTCGCTCCAATACTCAAAAACATTTACCATAAATATGCCCGAACCGGAAGAAATTTCAATTAATGTTGTGCCGTCGTATGCCCCCGATCCGATGTATTATAGTGGGGTTTGGCTGGTTTGTCCAAACTCGAGTTACTACATTTATTTAATCAACAATTCGGATTGTTCAACATCAAATTACCAGTGGAATATCCCTCCCCAGTGGACAAAGTATGGGCAGTCAGGTAATTATGTGCACATAAACACCAATGGTACCCCGGCAGGCGTAATGTATGTTACGGCAACCAATAGTTGTTGCGATATGAGCTATGTTATAAAAACCCAGTATTTTGGTGAAAGTTACAACTGTGGTTATTTTCTGGCGTATCCCAACCCGGCGACTACTGAACTTACTATTGAGTTTGATGATAAATTTGATATGAAAACCGTGGATGAAACAACAACCTTGGAGATTTATGATTTGGGCTTTACAAAAAAATATAAGGCTGAGAAAATTGAAAAGAAAATAAAAGTCAGGACCGCTGGCTGGAAAGAAGGTTTCTATTATGTGATTCTAACTTATAAAGGGCAGAAATATTCGGAAAAAATTAAAGTGGAGAAATAGTTGAACCGAGTCCTTGTAGAAATTATTGGTGCCTCACTCAATATTGTGGTCCTTTATTTATGCCTTACAAAAGGAGTAAAAATTATAACAACAGGATAGAAGAAAGGTATTTACTTTGTTAGAGTTAAATGCAAAGACGAAATTCTGACAGGAAAATTATCTGTAGAAAATAAATAAGTCAAAATTTCTTTTGCCTTTTTAATAGTGCAATTCTTTAATTTCTTAAACAATTTCAAGATTTGTTGAAAAAACTTGAAATTGTAACCGTTTGTTTCTTTGGAGACCCATTCGAATTATTGTAAATTCAAAAGAAATTCAAAGCAATTTTATCATGGACGAATCGATCAAACGAAAAACCAGGGAGTTTGTCATCAAAGGTATTGAAGAAGAACCACTTGCTGCACAGGCAGATCCGTTTTGGAAAAATCTCAGGGATGCAGGAACAGAGTTGTGGCTGGATACCGGTGATATGGAAGAAGCTGAAAAAAACTGGTCGGCTGAAATGACCGCACTCACTACCAACAACACACTGGTAAATAAGGAAATTCAAAAGGGTATTTATGACGAGTTCATCTCCAGTGCACGTGAAATCGTAAAGGATTTGCCCATAGATGAGCAGATTGTTGAAATTGCATTTATTCTGAATGCGCGTCATGGAATGAGGCTGGCAAAGAAATTTGGCGGCTTTGTAAGCGTTGAATTACATACAAATACGGCGCATAATTTTAATGCGATAGTGGACTACGGTTTGCGTTATCATGAGATCAATCCAAAACAATTTATAGTAAAAGTGCCTTACACGGCAGTTGGTTTGCTGGGTGCCAGAAAGCTCCGTGAACTGGGTGTGCGCATTAATTTTACCCTGGAATTTTCTGCCCGGCAGAATGTATTTGTAACGGCCATTACCAAACCCAACTACTGCAATGTTTTTCTGGGTAGAATTGGAGCTTATATGAAAGATAACAATCTTGGAAGTGGGGAAGGAGCCGGTGAGCGAACGGTTCTATCCACTCAAAAATGGGTTAGTAAAATCAGCCAAAACCATTCAGAACCAACAAAGCTTATTGCGGCAAGTTTACGGGGATATTCGCAGCTTGATGACCTGGCTGGTACCGATGTGTATACGATGCCAACCAAAGTGGCTTCTGAAGGCCGTGTCCAATTGAATGGCAATTTTTCATCAAAAAGAGAAGTGGTTTATCCGGTGGATATGATTGAAGATGCAGCGAAATATTCTCCTGAGAAATTGTGGAATGTTACTGAAAAAGAAGTGACTCTGGCGCTCGATTTAGACAAAAATTGCCCGAAAAACGGCAACGAGTTGATCGATCGTGCACACGAAGCCGGATGTGGAGACATGTTCCCCTATTTAAGTGAACGTGACCTGAAATATATTTCGGATGATGGAAAAATACCAAATCATGAACGCTGGGCATCGAGAATAGAAAGTGGCGAACTGGCTATCGATACCTTGCTGAACCTGGCCGGGTTGGCTAGTTTTACTGCTGACCAGGCAGCGCTCGATAATCGTATCCGCAAGATCATCTCAAGTTAAGAACAGATATCTGCTTTTAAAAGAGCCTATATCTGATTCCCAGTGAAAGCCCCACTATGTCAGGTACCGAGATCGATTTGTTACCGATCGCGCTGATTATATATAAATCGTTTGTACTGAATTCGTAAAAAAACGAAAGCTCTTTCCCGTAAAGTGCCGTTTTGTTTAGTTTAAAAGTAATTGATTGTCCAACAGATACATTAAATCGGGTATTTACCGCCCAGAAGTAATACCCGTCGGGATATTTCTCGGGGAGTCTGTTCCAAAAATACTCTCCGAAAATCTTATTTATGTAGATTCCGGCAGTTAACGGTTCAAAGGCAACATCGTCGTTTAATTTTAGTTTCCACGGAGTGTAAGTTTCTTTTAATGTAATGGTTACGTGCCCTTCTTCTCCATTCATTCTTGGAATGAAACCTAAGTAGAAGTCGGTTTCCCATTGGTTCTTTCTTCCATAATACCAGCCTACAGAACCGGAGAACATCCCCATTGATCCGGCAAACTGAATTTTATTCTGCTTGGGCATCATACGGTTCCAGTTGTTTCGGATCCGTTCTTCTTTTTGTATTTTTCTTTCTTCCCGGTTTTTGTCTTTTGAATCTTCTTCTGCCTGCAGATTCGAATAGAAAAATAAAAATAAGGTAACGATTGAAATAATTTTTTTCATGGACTGACGCAATTAAAATGTTTCAACAGTGTAATGGTAGGAGTCTGGAGTTACCGTAAAAACCATGTAGTTTCTTCCCGAAATATCCTCGCATCCGTAGTAAATAATTCCATTGTTGAAAAAATCGTTTACTTTTAAATTGTGGTCGTGCGCATGCAAACAGAAACGAACATTCTTATAATTTTCGATAATGTAATTGAACATTAAAGCTGCATTATTATTGAATTCAACATCATACGGCGGAACATGCATCACTACTATTGTGTTGTTGATATCAGCACTGTCGTTTACAAAACTCAGCATATAATCAAAATCAGGAACAGGAGTTGAATAGTCGAACTCAAGGGCATTTGTGTTCAGGCAGATAAACCGGGTTCGATGCGACACAAAGGAAAAGTTATAATCACCAAAAACTTTTTTGTAAATGTCTTTTCCCTGTCCAATTACATCGTGGTTCCCAATTAGAGTAACAAAAGGGAATTTCAGTTTTTCAAAAATATTGTACATCCACTGATATTCTTTACTTAACCCAAAATCGGTTATGTCTCCGCCGTGGATTACAAAATCAATATCGTTTCGTTTGTTGATTGCTTCAACAAGGTCTTCTGTTTCGTCGTAATGTCTCTGTGTGTCTCCTGTAAAAACAAACCGGAGCGTATCCGTAGAATCATCATTTTTCGCAATTTCTTTTATGTACCGGGTATTTACATCGGTTGCATTAAAGTCTTGCGTATCATAAGGATGGTATTCAAAAAGATCGCATGAATTTAAAATTAGGGGTATAAAAAGACAGAGCCACCTCCTTCGCAGGTGATACTTAATTGCTTTCATATAATAGTTTTCTTGTTTTCTGCCCGAAAGATAAAAGCATTTTATGATGAGGGTATTATTTCTAGCGACAGATTAATGTTAATATAATAAATGTTTAAGTTGCTGTTCTCAATACTTTTTGGCGTGATAGTTTTTAACGTTTCGCACATAAAAACTATTTTTAAACGTTTTTTAAGCAAGGTTGATATGAAAATATTGAAGTTTGAAGATGCAAGCTATATCACGGTGAATGCCCGGACCAAAAGAAAGCTTATTCATACCGCAAATCTAATGACGGTTATCGTTGATTTTACAGATGGACCCTGGTCTGAGCAGGATCCGCTTCATAATCATCCGCACGAACAGATTACAGCGATAGTAGAAGGAGAGGTTATTTTTTATCTTGAAGGAGAAGAAGCACAGCTCCTGAAAACCGGGGATATGATAGCTATTCCTCCGTATCAAAAGCATGCCATCAAATTAATCAGTAAAACCGCCCGATTGATTGATACATTTACTCCGGTACGGGAAGATTTTTTAAAATAATCTTGAAACAGTAAAAATATCCCCGGTGAATAAATCCAATAAGGAAGGAGAATGTCTTCTCATTTCTTTTTTATAACTATCATAAAATATGATTATCTTGGCTAACTGATCATAAAAACACAACCATGAAGAATCAAATCAAATCCTTATTTGTCATAATTCTTATGGCAATTTCATTTCACTCAAACTCTCAGTCGCTTACCATAGTGGCGGGTGGAAATTATACCAATCTAAACTACAATCAGGGATCGGGATCAGCGCTTGAAGATTCGTATAAAAGTATACCGGGTTTTCATGTTGGTGGATATCTGGACTATGTTATGATTAAGGATAAAAGACAGGAAATTGTGCTCGAAGCAGGTTTATTGTTTGATACTAAGGGGACAAAGAATGATTATATTATCGGCGATTTTTCGAATAAGGAAACCCTGAACCTCTATTACCTCGATCTTCCCATATACATTGGTTACAGATATCGATTCAGAAATCTCAACAAAATTCATTTTGGTATTGGCCCGTATGCCGGATTTGGCTTATTTGGAAATTCGATAAAAACGCAAACTCTGGGTGGTGTAACCACTGAAGATAAAGTAAAAATCAAATGGGGTGGTGATAATGAATATGATGATCTAAAACGTCTGGATTATGGCGTTTCAGCCAAAGCTGGGTTTTATTTCGACCGTGGCTTGGATATTTCAGTATCGTATGATTATGGTCTTCCTAATATAGCTTCAATGGGGTCTACTATTGAAATGAATAACCGGGTTCTGCGTTTCTCTATTGGATATACCTTTAGTCTGGATGATTAATGTCAGATGAATTCAACCGGAAGCATACCTGTATACAGTCTTCGAAGTTTTAGTAGCCGCGAACGCGAAAGCCAGCAGTTTCAGGTGGAAGTGTTCGATGCCAATCGTCATTTTGCCGTAAAATATCCGCATCGTCACGATTTTTTTGAAGTATTGTATTTATCACACGGTTCGGGGTTTCACGTGATCGACGGTAATAAATATGAAATCCGGCCGCCCTGTGTGTTTTTTATGTCGCCGGGACAGGCTCATAAGATTGAGTTTTCTCACGATATAGAGGGCTTTATTTTCATATTTACTCCGGAATTTTATTTGCTTGATTACAATAACCCAAACCGGTTAATTGAGTTTCCTTTCTTTTTCACGATTCGCCAGGATAACCCACCTTTGCAACTGGAAAATCCTGCCGATGTATTTTTTCTGGAGAGTCTTTTTAAAAAAGGTATTGCTGAGCTTGAGAAAGGAGATCAATTCTCCGTTGAACTTGTTCATTCAATTCTCGACCTGGTACTAACAGCTTGTGCATCATTGTATAAAACCGATGAAAAATCACTGTCAGGAAAAGGACACATGCTTGTGAAGAGGTTTTTTCAGTTGGTAGAAGAGAATTACGAACGAAATCTGAGTGTAGCTCAGTATGCTGATATAATGGCTATTACACCCAACCATCTCACACAAACAGTAACGCGTTTAACAGGAAAGACTTCATTGCAAATAATAAAGGCCAAACAAGTTCTGGAAATAAAGCGACTGCTGGTGCACACCCACTTGAGTGTGACAGAGATAGCCACTCGTTTAAACTTTCCGGATCAAAGCTATTTTGCCAAGTTTTTTAAGCGCGAAACGGGTATTTCACCTTTGCAGTACCGAGGCCGTTCAATGTAGTGTCTTATAAATATTCCAATTTGGGTTAGTCGTAAATTATTGAATAGAAAGATGATTGATCAAAATTGGTAATATCTTCTTAATGTAAAATCCATGAAAATTACCTAAAAAACATGTAATTTTACAGCTCTGGTAATCTATTATTTTCTTGCTTTGTAAGGTACTTTTCAGACGGGATTCCTGATCTGAATAAAGTAAACAAACAGGATTCAATAACAAAAAATAAAACAGATGGCAAATTATTTTAATTCAATTCCACTTCGCATCCAGTTGGAACAACTGGGCAAGTGTGACTTTATGGACGAATCAGAATTCGCAAATGGTGTTGATTATTTAAAAGGTAAAAAGATTGTTGTATTAGGTTGTGGTGCTCAGGGCTTGGCTCAGGGGTTAAACATGCGCGACAGCGGTTTGGATATTTCTTATGCCTTACGTGCGGTTGAAATTGAAGAAAAACAAATTTCATGGCAGAATGCTACCGACAACGGTTTTGCAGTTGGCACATTCGAAGAGATGGTTCCCCAGGCCGACCTTGTATTGAACCTGACTCCTGATAAATACCACACGCCTGTTGTGAATGCAGCCATGCCTTTAATGAAACAAGGTGCCTGCTTGTCTTATTCACACGGATTCAATATTGTTGAAGAAGGAATTCAGATCCGTCCTGACTTAACCGTTATCATGGTGGCTCCGAAATCTCCGGCATCAGAAGTTCGTGCTGAATACTTACGTGGATTTGGTGTACCAACCCTGATTGCAGTTCACCGCGAAAACGATCCAAACGGCGATGGTTTGGAAATAGCAAAAGCATATTGTGCGGGTACCGGTGGTCACAAAGCAGGTGTGTTGCATTCATCATTTGTTGCTGAAGTAAAATCGGATTTGATGGGTGAGCAAACCATTCTTTGTGGTGTTTTGCAATCGGGATCAATCCTGTGTTTTGATAAAATGGTTGAGAAAGGAATCAATCCGAATTATGCAGCGAAACTGGTTCAGTACGGTTGGGAAACCATTACCGAAGCCTTGAAACTTGGTGGCATCACTCACATGATGGACCGTCTTTCAAACCCGGCAAAAATTGAAGCTTTTAAACTGGCTGCTGAATTAAAAGAAATTATGCGTCCGCTTTTTGAACATCACATGGATGATATCATGTCAGGAACTTTCTCGTCAACGATGATGAAAGACTGGGCAAATGGAGACAAAAATCTTCTTACCTGGCGTGCTGCTACCGGCGAAACTGCTTTTGAAAAGACACCGGCCGGCGATATGAAAATAAGCGAACAGGAATATTACGACAATGGTACTTTGATGGTGGCCTTTGTAAAAGCAGGTGTTGAACTGGCATACGAAGTAATGACTGAAACTGGTATTAAAGGAGAATCGGCTTACTATGAATCATTGCACGAAACTCCGCTGATTGCCAATACCATTGCCCGTAAAAAGTTATATGAAATGAACCGTATCATTTCCGACACTGCCGAGTATGGATGTTACTTGTTTGATCATGCTTGTCGTCCGTTGCTGGCTGATTTCATGAGTAAAATAGAAACCAACGTTATCGGTAAAAACTTCAACGAAGGAAAAGACGGACATGTTGACAACAAGGAGTTGATTGAAATCAACGAAGAGATCCGTTACCACGATGTGGAAATTATTGGGGCTGAGTTACGCCTTGCAATGGGTGAAATGAAATCGATCATCTAAAAACAGACCTAAAGTATATTTACAAGGCCACTCCGGCATGCCTGAGTGGCCTTTTTCTTATCCATTAACAAAATCATTTTCGAAGAACAATACCTGTAGAATTTCAGTAGTGTCTCCGCCGTCGAGTTTCTCTGAGAATATTTTAAATTATCCCTTGCTTTCGTTGTACGTTTTCTGCATTTTGATCACCGATTGTTTAAAATCCGGAAATTTCTTCCACAGATCTTTTTCGCAAGTAGTCAGCTCATCGCATTCGATGCATGATTCCAGTTTTTTATCAATGGCACAAGATCGGACGTCACAACGCTGAAGCCGGATGCCAACGGGTTTGTCTTTGGTTTTACAGCCAAAACAAAAGATTTTATCCGGATCAAATTCTTCAACGCCAAATCGTGTTCTCATTTCCCATATCTCGTAAGCCTCTTTTTTCAGCTCTGTATCATTTTTTAACGAAGCTTCCAGAAACTTGCAATCTTTGGGGCAGGTATACCCGCAATAGTTTACTTTTTTAGGATCTGGAATTTCATTCTGTGGAAAGGAAAAAGCTGAAAGTTTTCCGGCAATAAGAAGTGAACATCCGGCAAGTGCACTGCCTTTAATAAAGTTTCTACGGTTTGAATTGAACATCATGGTTAGTAGTATTGGTATTGCTTAAGGACAATTGAGGCAGAGAACACCCTTAAACGAACAATAAAAATGAAAAACCCCGAAGTTTTAAACTCCAAAATAAGAATATACTTCATTGTAATTCTTTACTTCCATTAGGTCGGCTCGCATTTTTGCCACACCCGGGAAGCTGTTCAGGTAGATTTTGTAGAAGCGTTTCAGAATGTTGAAGTTCTTATCCGGGCTCCAGGTTTGTTCAAAGAGTCGGGTATGTTCCAGTAGTTTATTAATTCGCTCTTCCATGGATATTTCGACTTTATCAGGATCGAAAAACCAGGGATTTTGAAAAATTCCACGTCCAACCATCACTCCATCTACCCCGGTTTCTTCCACTCGTTCCAACCCTTTTTCGTAAGAAAATACATCGCCGTTTCCGTGAAAAGGAATGTGTGGTTTCAGGTTGTTTTTAAGCTGAACGGCTTTGGCTATTTCTTCCCAACTGGCTTCTCCTTCCGACTGCATCCGTTGTGTTCGTCCATGTAGAATTATGGCAGCAGGTTCAACATCCAGCAAGTTAGTGATCCATTCTTCGGTTTGGTGTTCTTTAATTCCCGTTCTGGTTTTAACACTAACAGGCAGGTTAGTCCCTTCTTTGGTTGCCAAAACAATCTCGCGGGCTCGTTCCGGTTCTCCAATCAATGCACTGCAGGCACCAATCTTAAAAACCTTTTTTACGGGGCACCCCATGTTGATGTCAATCCCGTCGAAGTCATAATTTTCCGTAATGTATTTGGCAATGTTGTGGTAAATCTCCGGATCGCGTCCCCAGATTTGCGCCACCAGTTTAATGTTCAGCTTCTTAAGTAATTCACGTTCCGAATTGTTTACAATCAGCCTTTCCGAAACCCGTTCGCGCCCCACCGGGTGGTTCATCCCTTCTACAGAAGTAAATTCAGTAAAAACAACGTGGAGTTTTCCGGGAGCAGACATTCCCATAACGATCTCGCGGAAAACAGTGTCGGTAACGTCTTCCATGGGTGCCAGCGAAAAAACTGGTCCCTTGAATTCTTTCCAGAAATTATTCATATCGGGTGCAAAAATAGGAAATGCGATAAATACGTAGAACGTCATTCCGGATTTATTTCGGAATCTTCTGTACAGGTATGATCCTGAATCAAGTTCAGTATGACAAAAAACATTAAGATATTTTTAACTCTTCAGCCCGAATAAGTGACAAACTCTTCCGGTATTTGCGGCTGTTTCCGAAAACAATGCGTTCTTCTTTGGGTTTTCCAAGGCCGGTTTCTTTTTCGTGTACACACTCGGATGTACAACATCCATGATATTGCTCGGCACATTCGGTACATTGGATAAAAAGTATGTGGCAACCGTTGTTGGCGCAGTTTGTATGCGTATCACAGGGTTTTCCACACTGGTGGCACCGTGAAATAATCTGGCCGTTCACACTCTCGCCCAACCGTTCGTCGAACACAAAGTTTTTACCCAGAAACTTGGACTCCAAACCTTCTTTTTTGATTTGCCGGGCATATTCAAGAATTCCACCGTGCAATTGGTTTACATCCTTAAATCCCTGTTCTTTTAAATAAGCACTTGCCTTCTCGCATCGGATGCCACCGGTACAGTACAACAAAACTTTTTTGTCTTTCTGGTTTTCCAGTAAATCGGTCACAATTTCCAGTTCTTCCCGGAAAGTATCTGCTTCCGGGCAAATCGCACCTTCAAAATGACCAATCTCACTTTCGTAATAATTGCGCATATCAACCACAACCGTATTTTCCTGCCCGATGTATTTATGAAAATCGAGTCCGCTAAGGTGGGTTCCCACATTGGTAACATCGTAACTTCCTTCATCCAGACCGTCGGCTACCAGCTTTGGGCGAACTTTTATAGTGAGTTTGTAAAACGATTTTCCATCATCTTCAATGGCGTATTTTATCGGGATGTTTTCAAAAATTTCATACTTCTGAAGTGTTTCAAGGAACGCATTCCAATTGTGTTCCGGTACACTCATCTGAGCATTTATCCCTTCGCGGGCCACATAAATCCGCCCAAAACAATCCAGTGGAAACCAGTCGCGAAACAAATCATCACGGAAAGTTTGAGGATCGTCGAGGATAAAATACCGGTAGAATGAAATGGTTTTTCGCTCAAAGGTTTCTTCCGCCAGGCGCTGTTTTAATTCTTCCTTGTTTATACGGTTGTACAGATGCATGCAATTTTTATTTAAAACTGGCGCAAAAATAAAGATTTCAAAAGAAAGAGCAAAAAAGAGGTTTTATTCTTTAAATGAAAGATTGCAAAATAAAAAACCCTGACAGTTACGCCAGGGTCTATATCATTTCAGAAAGCAATATTACAATACTAAAGTAACGATATTTGAACAGGCACTTCCATCCGTTTCACATACCTGGAAGGTGAAAGTCCCGCTCGATCTGGCCATATTTAATGTTTCGGCGCCATCATTTGCTGTTGTGGTATAATCAGCACCATTAACCTTTACACTAACACTGCTGCCATTTGCTCCTGTCCAGCTTAAATCAACATATCTGGTACCTCTTACTTTTCTCATCACAGCTGTTAATGCGATGTCCCCAACAGGTGGTGTTGAAGTAACAGTAACTGGTTTAGTGGTTGATGCTTGCAGAGCACCATCTGTTACGGTAAGGCTAACATTGTATGTTCCTGCAGCTGCATAAGTATGAGAAGGACCGGATAATGTAGATGTAGTTCCGTCTCCAAAATTCCAGCTAACTATACTTACTGCATCACCATCAGGATCGGTACTTGTATTCGTAAAGATCACGCTCAATTCATTAATTGATGTTGTGAAACTAGCTACCGGAGCATGATTTACCGGATCTACAGTCCCTCCACTGGTTGCTACACCAATCGGATCGGCATTTCCGTCCGGATCATTAATTACATAACCATCAGTTACAGGAGCACCCCAAACTAAAATTCCAGCCATATGTGGAGTAGCCATAGATGTCCCACTCAAAGTAGCATAACCTCCATCTTTGTAGGTAGAATAAATGCTAACTCCAGGTTCGCAGTAGTCTACCGGAGGATTTCCGTAGTTCGAGAAATAAGCAAAAACATCATTAACATCCATGGCAGAGATGGTGTAAATATTGGTGCCATTCACCCTCGCTGGAGAATGGTTATTGGCATCGTCACTTTCATTACCTGCTGCAAGAGCAAATTTAATTCCTGTCAGAGACGCATTATAAATGGCTTCATCAAGAGGGGCGTAAACGCTGCCACCTAAACTCATATTTGCAACATCACCCGGTGCGCCGTTGGCAGCAACAAAGTCAACCCCGGCAATAACCCCTGTTGTAGATCCACTACCTCTTTTATCAAGCACTTTTACCGGAATTAGGGTAACACCGGCAGCAACACCAACAACGCCAACAGAATTGTCAAGAGCTCCAATAATTCCGGCACAATGTGAGCCGTGTCCGTTATCATCATCAGGCGTGGTAACCGTTGTAATAAATGTTGTCCCCCTCGAAGCATCAACGTTCAGATCTTCATGAGTCAAATCAATACCGGTATCTATCACCCAAACCACTTTGCTTCCGGTGTAAGTACTACCTCCGTTTACTCTGGTAATCCCCGGAGGAATCACTTGTGCAGCTTCTGTGGTAATTGCTCCTGGTTTGGCATATGGTGTAATCAAAGAAATAATTTGATCTTTTTCTACATATTTTACAGATGGATCATTCTGCAGTTTATTTAATTGTCCCGGAGGAATTTTTACAGAAAAACCTTTTAATGCCGTACCATACATGTATCCAAGTTCCCCATCAGAAATGCCGGCACGTTTCAAAATCTTTTCTGAAACTGCTTTTACGGCATTTTGCTTCTTTTCGTATCCTTTTAGTTTTACTAATTCCTGGTTAAGATCAGCATCCTGCAGAACAACAATGTAGCTTTCTTTTTTAAGCGAAGCAGATTTAAGTTCCAGATCTTTGATAGCTTCCTCGTTTACCAGGCTATCATTACAAGCATTTGCCAGTGCCAATACAAACACAAGTGCAACTAGTTTAAACAGCAATTTTTTCATTGTGAATTCTTTAAATAGAGATTAATAGAATGAGTTTGTCATGCTTAATTTAAACATTATTTTGCGTAATGTAAACATTTGGTCAAAAAAAATAGCTACTTATTAAAAAATAGCTATTAAACTGAAGGTATTACTTTAAAAGTGTAATTACATTCTCTTTTATCTTCTCAAATTCTGCAGGTTCAAAGCCTATTGAGGAGTAAGCAACTTTCCCGTCTTTATCTATAATAAAATTTCGTGGAATATTTTGTTTGGCATACAATGAAAACACTTTTCGTTCCGGGTCGGGGTAGAAAGGCATGGTAAAACCCTGTTCTGCTTTAAATTTATTGACCTCGTCCCAACCATGTTCGCGACCCAGAATGATCAAAACAAAATTGCTGTTGTCCTTGTATTGGTTATATACTTCTTCCTGAAGATGGGGAAGTTCCTTTCTGCAAGGTCCGCACCAGGTGGCAAAAAGGTTGATCCACACTACTTTCCCTTTCAGTTCGGAAAGTTTCATTGTTTTTCCTGGTGCGGTTTCAAAAGTAAAGTCGGGTGCCGTTTCACCTGTTTTTACAAGGGTGAATTCATCTTGTGCAAAAAGTGTTATAGTT
>Ga0116152_10002636_pt1 | contig 14583 bp, 11 predicted proteins | sample AD_UKC119_MetaG_FD_89894 | JGI IMG/M metagenome (GOLD analysis project Ga0116152, IMG submission 89894) | Active sludge microbial communities of municipal wastewater-treating anaerobic digesters from Hong Kong - AD_UKC119_MetaG | ecosystem: Engineered > Bioreactor > Anaerobic > Digestate... | reverse complement strand
AGGATAACAACAATTACCATATTGATAAAATAGACTAAATAGTAAATCCAACTATTCTTGACCAATTTCACTCACCTTTTTTCTTAATTCTTTGAGTCCTGATTCGGTTTGATTTGCAAATTTTAGCGGTGTTATTGAAATATAGCCGTTATTTACAGCGAATAAATCGGTTTCAGGAACAAACTCAAAGGTTGAAAAGTTGCGTTTTGTCTTGTAATAATCACCTTCGTTAACATAGTAGTGCTCTGTTGGTCTGAAACCTAAATCAGTTATTAAAATCCCTTTAGATTTCTTGAACTCTTTAGCGATGAAGTTAACGTTGAGTAAATAACGATTTGACACAAGATTGTTATTAAAGATAAAATCTAAAACCTTCGGTAAGTCTTTTTTTCCTTGTTTAAAGTGATCAAAATCTACTGATAATGCAATCGCTGGGATTCTAGCTTTTAAAGCCTCCATGCAAGCTCCAACTGTACCGGAATAAACCGTATCGGCACCAACGTTGAGACCGTTATTAATACCTGACACAACAACGTCTGGTCGGTAGTTTAATCCATGTAGCGCCAAAGAAACCGCATCTGCAGGCGTCCCTTCGATTGAGTAGATGTCTGAAGCGTGCTTATGCACCTTGACTTTAGTCCAAAAAATCCGCGAAACTGAGGCGCCGGACATGTGATGATGTGGCGCTACAAGAAGGACTTCACCGTATTTCTTGAGTTCTTCATATAGAATCGTTATTCCTTCGCTATTATAGCCATCGTCATTTGTAAGTAGAATTTTCATCATAATTTGATCCTACTTTTTAATTCAGGGTTTTCTTTATATAAAAGTAAAACTCTACCGATTTTATAGACGACGATTATCTCTTCTTCTCCAAGACTTACTATTAGATCATTGATGTCTATTGGGCAAGATTTAAGAACTGCTACTCTACCTACTTCATGTTTCTTAAGATTTTCTTTGATGCTAGATACAACTGTTTCAGTAAGGCCTAGTTGGCCGATTTGAAACATGATTGGTTTTTCATTGGCTAATTTTCTTAAAAGTGCTTTTTGCTTTCCTGTGAAATTCATAATTTCCTCCTAGTTTATATATAGTGGCAACAGTATCAAAAGACTCATTGAGTAATAGATTGATAATGTTATTATATCAGATATTGTGGTAATGAATGGCCCTGAAGCTACTGCAGGGTCAATTTTGAATTTGGTCATAATTAGAGGTATTAGAGCGCCTAGGGTGGTTGATACTAATAGAGCAATAAAAATCGAACCTGATGTAACAATTGCATAGATTAAATTCGGTCTTGAAATCACTTGATAGATGATTAGATTTGTAAGATTTATCATAATGAAAATCAAGATACCAATAATTAAGCCTTGAAGAATTCCGGTTTTGAATTCTCGTAAAATATGTTTCTTAATTCTTCTCATGTCAAGGTCGATATTTTTTGTTAAATACCTGATCATTACCGCTAGGCTTTGAGTGCCTGTGTTACCTGCCATAGCTAGTATCAAAGGCAGGTAAACCGCCAGTTTGGAAGCTAGAAGCCTAGAACCAGGATTTAATGAAAGATTGGCTTCAAAGAGAGATAGAATGATTGAAGTAATCATTGAAAGACCTAGTAATATCGATAACCAAGGCAGTCTTGATTTGACTGATTTTCTTAAGTTTGATGTGCTTAAATTTACCTCTACATCGGAAAGTGCAGCAAATTTCGTATAGTCTTCTTCTTGGACTAAGGAAATGATATCCATTAAATCGTCATGGGTGATAATTCCTTCCATTTTACCGTCTTCATTAATGACAGGAATTGATGATTCAGAAGTTTCTTGCATAAGGGTAGCAACATATTCTTTGTCATCAGTAGGATAGACCTTTGGGAATCTGGTTTTATAAAGGTCAGATAATTGTTCATCGGCTCTAGCGATAATCAAATCTTTGAGTTTGATATAACCTAGGAGTATATTCTTTTCATCAACGATGTAGATTATCGAGATGTAATCAACATTATGAGCATTGCTTATGACTTGTTTCATTGCTTCTTTTACCGTGATATTGGCCTTCAATGTTAAGAAACTGTCGGTTATGTACGCACCAATTTCATCTTCATCGTAAAGCATGACCTGAAGAATTTCTTTTCTTCTAACGGGTTCTATTTGTTTTAAAATTCGCATTCCAGTTTTTTTAAGATGTTTTAAAATATCTACGGCATCGTCTAAATCCATATCGGCAATGATTTTAGCAGAATCTATATCACCGATTACTTTGATTATGTAAGTTGCGTCTTCTTCATCCAAATACTCGATAATTTCTGCAGCAAACTCGATGCTAACGGTGTGAAAGAAAGCTTTGATGATATCTTCAGGGAATTCAGTAAGAACTTTTGCAATGTCGTATAGATGATATTCTTCTAATAGCGTTTCTAGATTCGGATTGTTAATGTTTTCTTGTAAAATTGTAGTAATGTCAGCTGTAAATTCAACTGATCTTTCGAATAATTCTTCCATGTCAATCCCTCCTTTACGCTAGTGAAGCAATGAAAATACTTGCTAAACCAAAATATATCAACAATGATAAAATATCGTTGATAGTGGTGATAAAAGGTCCGGAAGCTACTGCCGGATCAATTTTTAAAGTGTTTATAACTAGCGGAACAACAGCTCCAGCTAAAGTAGCTACTATTAGTGCGATGCTTATCGATAAAGCAGTAACAAAGGCAAATCTTAATCCAGTTGTAAAATCTTGTCCTTTGATCAGATTTAGTAGAATCACCATAATGAATAATCCGATCGCTATAACAAGACCATTAACTAACCCGGTAAGAAATTCGTTAAACAAATGCTTTAGTATCGACTTTTTGGAGTCTAATTGATTAGTTGCGAAAAGTCTTATCATGATCCCTAAACTTTGGGTGCCTGAGTTTCCGGCCATGTTAAGGATTAGAGGCATAAATATCGCAAGGGTTGGTAAAAGTTTTAATTGTTCTTCAAATCCGATTATAATTGATGATGTTATCAAGTTTATAAACAAAAGTATCACTAGCCAGGGTAAGCGTTTCTTCATTGAAGAGAAAACCGTTTCATTCTCATCGACATCAACGTCAGTCAAACCGGCTAAACTTGAATAATCTTCATCAGATTCTTCATTTAAAGCTTCTAAGATATCGTCGAAGGAAACAATTCCGATTAGCTTTTGAGATTTGTCTACTACAGGTAGTAGTAAGAAGTTATAGTTTTTCATGATTTCAATCGCTTCTTCAATCGGTGTTGAAGGTGTGACAAAAATCAAGTTTACACTCATTAAATCTTCGATTTTTTGATCTTGATCATAGCCTGCGCTTATTAGCTCTTTTAAAGACAGTGCACCTTCAAGTTTTTTGTTTTCATCGATGATGTAAATATTATGGATAAACTCAACTTCAGGGGCGATTTTAACTACTTCTTTTATCGCTTTCTTTACCGTTAAATCCCTAGTTATTGCGACAAAGTCGTTATTCATTATTGAACCGACCAAATCATCGTCAAAATCAATTAATGATTTGATGAGGATTCTCTTTTTTGCATCAATTAATGATAGATAGGTAACTTGATCCTCTCTATCGTCAATTGCTTGAATAATATCGACTAAGTCGTCAGTCTCCATTTCTTTAAAAACTCTGACTACAATCTCGATAGAGGTGTCCTTTAATACTTTGAAAGCATCTTCAGGTGTCAAGTCTTCAAAAACTTCGGTTAGTTTACGAAGCGGAAGAAATTGATAGAGTTTTTTTCTGGATTCGTCATCCATCAACAATAACGCTTTAGAAATTTCATACTCGTGATACATATCAAGTTTCTCGCGGATAATTGATTCTTCTTCATTTGAGTTGATCAGACTAATAATTTCATTTTCCAGTTGAAATTCATTTAGTAGAAGTTCTTCCATCGCTTAACACCTCCTTCACTCTTAAAAATTGTACCACTTTTAGAGATAAATTACAATTATCTAGATTAAATATATGTGATTATAAAGAGACAAAAAAAAGACTGAAAAATCAGTCTTTATTTGTTGAATCTGTCTTTTAACCAAGAAGGAATTTTGATATCGTCATTTTCCTCTTGTTCATTCTTTTGTTTTTCAATAGCTTCTTTCTTTTTGTTTTTCTTAAAGAATTTGCTTTGTTTCTTTTCAGGAATGTCAACATCAACTTCTTCTTTTTTAGGTGGTTCGTTATGAGCTTGCGGTTTAGGTGGGATTACCTCGTCTTTGAAGACAGGATCTTGGCTAAAGCCGGTAGCGATAACTGTTACAACTAGTTCATCACCCAAATCTGAGTTGATTGCAGAACCATAGATAACATTGATATCTGTAGTTGAAGCTTTGTGAACTTCAGCAATAATTTCATCAATTTCATATAATGAAGCTTGATAATTTGAAGTAATATTGACAATTGCGTCCGTAGCCCCGTTGATTGAAGTTTCTAAAAGCGGCGATCTGATTGCTTCTCTTGCGGCTTCAATCGCTCTGTTAGGTCCTTCGGCAACCCCGATTCCCATCAAAGCGGTACCTTTATCTTTCATGACAGTTTTAACGTCAGCAAAGTCGACGTTTACAACTCCTGGCATCGCGATTATTTCTGTGATGCCTTGAACACCTTGGCGAAGAACTTTATCAGCTTCTCTGAAAGCGTCTAGATAAGATGTATTTCTATCTACAATGTAGAATAGTTTATCATTAGGAATAACGATTAAAGTGTCAACATATGGTTTTAATTGTTCAAGACCTTCAATAGCTACTGCCATTCTTTTCTTGCCTTCAAAACCAAAAGGCTTGGTAACGATACCAATTGTTAAACAGCCCATTTCTCTGGCTATTTTAGCCACTATCGGGCTAGCTCCTGTTCCGGTTCCGCCACCCATACCAGCTGTGATAAAGACCATGTCTGTTTCAGCTAGGATGTCTCTTATTTCGTCTTCTGATTCGATTGCGGCTTGGCGTCCAACTTCTGGATTAGCTCCGGCACCTAAACCTCTTGTTAGGGTTTTACCTAACTGTAATCTAACATCTGCTTTTGACAGTCTTAGAACCTGTGCATCGGTGTTCATAGCTACAAATTCAACGCCCGGAACTTCATTTTCAATCATTCTATTTATGGCAGAGCCACCGCCGCCGCCAATACCAACCACTTTAATTTTCGGTTTTTGGTTAAACTTATCGTCAATATTAAACATTTGTTACCCCCAATTAATGATCTTACAATTATCTTATCATAAAACAATCAAATAATAAATATAATTATAAAAAGAAACAAAAAATCTAATCAAAGTATTCTTTAAGGATTTTTTCCTTAAATTCAGCGAAACGATCATTCTTAATAGCTTCACGAATATCATGCATTAGTGTTTTTAAATAGTATAAATTATGGTAAGAAACCAAACGTAAACCAAGCATTTCTTTGGCCTTGAAAAGGTGTCTTAGATAACTTCTACTATAGTTCTTACAGACCTTACAATCGCAGTTAGGATCAAGTGGTGTGAGGTCATGTTCATAGGTTTTGTTTTTGATGACCACTTTCCCGATTGAAGTCATTGCTGTGCCATGTCTGGCGATTCTTGTCGGTAAAACGCAATCAAACATATCAATTCCGTTTAGAACTCCCATGACGATGTCATCCGGTGAACCAACACCCATTAGGTAACGAGGTTTATCTTCCGGCATTTTATCTTTTAGAAACTCTAAAATTTCATACATTTCCTGTTTAGTTTCACCGACGCTTAATCCGCCGATAGAATATCCAGGAAAGTCAATTTTCTTTAACTCATTGATAGAGTGTTCTCTTAAGTCTTTGTAAGGACCACCTTGAACGATACCAAAGAGTGCTTGTTGTTCTGGATTTTGATGAACGTCCTTTCCTCTTTTTGCCCATCTTAAGGTTCTTTCTAAAGAATCTTTGTGGTACTCATATGGAGAATGAAAAGGGGGACACTCATCAAAACTCATAATGATATCTGCACCTAAATTGTTTTGGATTTTAATGCTGTCTTCAGGTGTTAAGTGCAATTGAGAGCCATTGAGATGATGTCTAAATGTAACACCGTCTTCCGTGATTTTCCTGATTTTTGATAATGAGAAAACTTGAAAACCACCGGAATCTGTAAGCAAAGCTCCATCCCAATTCATAAAACCACGGATTCCTCCATGGTTTTTAACTATTTCATCTCCTGGCTGTAACCATAGATGATAAGTATTACCAAGAATAAGACCTTGGCTTACTTCTTTTATTTCATCAACATCAAGAGTTTTAACTGTTGCCTGAGTGCCAACAGGCATGAATATTGGTGTCTCAAAACTTCCGTGTGGAGTGTGAAGAATACCATATCTGGCACCAGTATTTTTGTCTTGATGAATTAATTCAAATCTTATTGCCATTATTAGATTATCGTTCCATAAATCTCGCCATTGATTCCAACAGCATTTCCTTCGTCAGTATCAATGTGCATTGCTGAAGCGAAATCGTCTCTAACTCTAATCACAACATCACCTAAGATACTTGAACGGCCGTCTGTGTCAATTTTTACAGAAACTATTTGTTTATCTTTAACATTAAATTTTTCGGCATCAGCTGGAGTTAAGTGAATGTGTCTTTTGGCTACAATTACCCCTTCTTCTAACTCAACTTCTCCCTTTGGTCCAATAAGCTTACAAGGAGCACTTTGCTTTGTATCTCCACTTTCTCTAATTGGTGCTAATACGCCGATAGAACGAGCGTCAGTTAATGATATTTCCACTTGAGTGGCGTTTCTTACCGGTCCTAAAATTGAAACGTTTTTCAATTCTCTTTTTGGTCCTATAACATCTACTCTCTCATTAGCTGCGTATTGACCAGGTTGAGATAAATACTTCTTTACTGTTAATTCATAACCTTTTCCGAATAAAATATCTAAATGTTCTCTAGACACGTGAGCATGTCTAGCAGATACTTCAACTAAAACTTTTCTTTCCATGATATCCTCCTAATAAATCCATATCTATTTTACTAAATTTACATGATTTAATCAAACCAAATATTGTATTATTTTCTCAAAATGTTATAATATTAAAGATTCGCAGTTCGCAACCATCCTGCGTTAACAAAACTAGGAGGAAATTATGACTAATGAGTTGTTATGGGTAATTTTTGCGCTAGTGAATTTTACTCTATTTTTATTGGTTTACAAATTTTTTGGTAAACTTGGTGTATTTGTTTGGATTGTTGTTGCAACAATCTTAGCTAATATTCAGGTGACAAAAATGATTTATCTGTTTGGAATTGATGCCACATTAGGTAATATTCTATATGGAACTATCTTTTTAGGCACTGATGTATTAAATGAAATTTTTGGTAAAAAAGAAGCAAAGAAAGCTGTTTTTATTGGTTTTATGGTGATGATTATTATGGTCATTTCTATGACATTGTCACTTGAGTTTATACCACACCCAGAAGATTTTGCTCAAGATTCTCTAGTTGTAATCTTTGGTTATATGCCAAGATTGTTGCTGGCTAGTTTATCAGCCTTTATCGTATCGCAGTTAATAGATGTTTATGTTTTTGATCGGATTAAAACTAAGCTTCCCGACAATAAGTATCTTTGGATCAGAAACAATGTTTCTACGATACTTTCTCAGTTAGTTGATTCATTGATTTTCGTTCCAATCGCTTTTTATGGAACAGTCAGTTTCGAGACATTAATCGGTTTAATCTTGTCGACTTATCTTATCAAAGTAATTGTTGCTTTACTCGATACACCTTTCATATACTTAATTAAAAAAGTTAATCCAATAAAAGAAATAAACGGCTAATTTTAGCCGTTTTATTTTTTAATTAACATCGAATCTCCAAAGGAGAAAAATCGATACTTCTCTTTGATTGCTTCATTATAAGCATTCATGATTATATCCTTTGAAGCAAAAGCTGAAACCAACATCATTAGAGTGGATTTAGGCAAGTGAAAATTAGTGATTAAATTATCAATTGCTTTAAATTCATAGCCTGGATATATAAAGATATCAGTGAATCCAGATGATTCTTGAAATTGATTAAATTTGTTAAAAACCGTTTCTAATGTTCTAACTGATGTGGTTCCTACTGCGTAAATTTGTCGGTTTTCAGATTTAGCCTTATTTAGGACTTCTGCAGTTTTTTGATCTACCATGTAAAACTCAGAATGCATCTTGTGCTTTTTGACATCGTCAACTGCAACTGGCCTAAAAGTTCCTAGACCTACATGTAGGGTGATATAAACAATTATTATACCTTTATCTTCAAGTTTCTTTAATAAATCTTTCGTGAAATGCAATCCAGCAGTCGGACTTGCTGCACTGCCGTTTATTTTCGAATAGACTGTTTGATACCTGCTTTGGTCTTCTAGTTTCTCATGAATGTAAGGTGGTAGAGGCATCTCGCCAAGCTGATCTAAGATATCTTCTAAATCACCTTCATAATGCAAATCAAAATGACGTAATCCTTCCTCCAAAACTTCTGTACAAACCAATTTTAATAGACCTTCTCCGAAGATTATTTCTGTACCTACTTTTACTCTTCGAGCTGGTTTTACCAAGGTTTCCCACTGATTTAAACCATATTGATTTAGTAGTAAAACTTCAATATTGGCATTGGTGTTTTTTTTAGTTCCGTGTAGTCTTGCAGGTATAACTTTTGTGTTATTTAAAACTAATACAGATCCTTCTTCAATGTAATTGATTATGTTTCTAAAAGTTTCGTGCTGTATCGAAAAATCAGTTCTGCTTGTTACTAATAAACGTGAGTCACTTCTTTCTTTTAGAGGTGTTTGGGCTATTAGTTCTTCTGGGAGATAGTAATCAAAATCCTTAGTCTTCATTAAAACAAACTCCCTTGATAGGATTTCTTTAGATGACGATATGCTTTCTCAGTCACAACTCTTCCTCTAGGAGTTCTGCTTATGAAACCCTTTTGAATTAAGAATGGTTCATACACATCTTCTAAAGTACCTGCATCTTCACTGATTGATGTAGCTATTGTGTCAAGGCCAACTGGACCACCATGATATTTTTCGATAATTCCCAATAGATACTCTCGGTCTTTATTGTCTAAACCTAAATCATCTATTTTCAGTTTATTAAGCGCTGTTCTTGTGACATCTAGTGTTATAAACCCGTCGCTTAAAATATCAGCAAAATCTCTAACTCTTCTAAATAAACGGTTGACTATACGTGGTGTTCCTCTGCTTCTTTTAGCTAGTTCAACAATCGCTTGTTCTTCAGTTTTGCATTCGTAAATCTTAGCTGTTCTTTGACAAATAACTTCAAGTTCTTGATCCGAATAAAATTCCAATTTATGAACGATACCGAAACGGTCTCTTAATGGCCCGGTTAAATCTCCAAATCTTGTTGTTGCGCCAATTAATGTAAATGGTGCTAAATCAACTCTAATTGACTTAGCTCCTGAATCTTTACCAACAACTATATCTATAACATAGTCCTCCATAGAAGAATATAAGATTTCTTCAACAATCTTTGGCAATCGATGAATTTCGTCAATAAACAAGACGTCTCCAGGTTCTAAAGATGTCAAAATCGCAGCTAAATCTCCAGTTCTTTCAATTGTAGGGCCGCTAAGAGATTTGATGTTAACTCCAAGTTCATTAGCTATAACTTGTGCCAACGTGGTTTTACCTAGTCCAGGAGGACCGTAAAGTAAAACATGGTCTAAAGACTCGTTTCTCATCTTCGCTGCTTTAACAGCTATTTCGACCATTTCCTTTACGTCTTTTTGACCAATATATTCTCCAAATGTTTTGGGTCTTAAAGTTACATCTACTTCATCGTCAATTAAAAGGTTATTACTGATAATTCTTTCGTCCATAAAAACACCTCGATTCTATTATATCAAATTTCTTGTAAAAATCATCTTAATTTATTCTAATCGGTTGAATATTGTTTATTATTATATTATAATTAAAAACAAGGTTAGTATCGGAGTGATTAAATGGCAAAAAAACGCGATATCTTATTGAATTACTTTACCGAATTTCCTACTTATAAAGAATCATATCAAGCCCGTTTAAATGAGTTAAAACGGGATTTTAATAATGAAAAAATCGTTTACCAAAAACTATTGGAAGATATCGATAAAAACTATTCTTCTGATCAAGATTTACGTTTTTCACAATATATTGAACAAGAAAAACTCCATGAAAAAAGAAAAAAACTTATTGAGGGCGATTATCAGGAAAGATTTGATATCCTAGCGGAAGAAATGAATAGCAACAAAGAAGATTTGTCGCTATTAATTGAGGAAGAGAACAAACTTTACCAGGAAATACTTGATCAATTTGAAGAGAGAAAACATGAGGCTTTAAACCGTTATTTGCAATTGATACATGAAAGCGAACGTGAAATTGATGAGTCTGTAGATGTACATTATAACTTCATCGAACAAGAAACCAGAAAAACAGAAAACTTAAAAGAGTACTATCAAGGTATTAACACATTTTTAGCTAATAATTTGTTAGATACCATGGAAAAGGCTAAAAATGCGTTAGATTTGTTAAATGACTCGTTAAAGGAAACTAATATTAATGACTCTCAAGAGTTGAATCAAACTGTATTAAAATCGCTTGAACATTTGAGAGAAACTCAGATTGACATTATATCTTTGTTTAAGGATAATTCTAATAATTTAGAAATCCAAAGAGAATCTATCAAGAAGATTTCCAAGAATAAACAACAACCTCATTCTGAATTGAATCAAAAGATGATTCAAAAGTATGTCAACCAAATCAGAGAGCTTAACAAAGCTAAAATTGCTTTTGAAGCTAAGGTAAAGACAGATTTAGAAGAGTCATTGAAGAAAGTATACGAAAAAATTATCGAAGCTCATGAAAAAAATGACTTTAATGGATTAAAGAAATATATTTTACAAAAAGAAATTATTGAAAAAAAGGCTGAGTATTTATTACATAGAAACACAACTTTAACAAAATTCACAATCACTAAATATCAACAAGAGATTAAAAAAATTAAGATCGATTCATTCAAGAGAAGCGAAGAAATTAAATTGGCTTATTCTTTGCCGATAACTTTCTTACAAAATTCAATCGACACATATTCAAATTTTGCCTTTTATCTAAATCAAGGCTTTGATGAGTTGGATAGATTACTTAATGGTTTAATCGACTTCCATCAAGATTTCTTAGATTCTAAAACGAGTTTCGTCACTACTACTTCTAAAGCCTACGAAGACTATAAGATTAATATGATGGTACGTATCAATGAAGTGACTTTAAATTTGACTAAGTTGATATCTAAAATTGATGATGTTTCTTTACAAATAGTAACTTTAGAATCGAAAAATAGGCTAGAAATAGCTGACATTAGAAAAAAGATTGATAATATCGAGATTTTAGGCGATTATCAAAAATATCTTGCATCACTTGAAAATGATGAATTTTTTGCTATGTATCAACATAATAAGAATATTGAAGAGATTCAGTTAAAGACTAATTACACAAGTAATTTACTAAATATCAATCGTGATGTCTTACAGCTAAACAAAAATAAAGAATTAGCTGGAGAGCATCTTCAATACATGTTGAGTTTAAGCAAGGAAGAGGAAGCGATTCATAAACTAAGTTTTGATAAATTGATTACCCAATATGAAGCGTTTTATGAACAACAAAACAAAATGTCTTATATCATGTACAAAATTGCTAAATTGGAATTAATTAATCAAGTTAAAGAGAAAAACTATTTGTATGCAGAGAAGTTTGTCAAAGCCAAACAAATTGAAGATGAAAAAGACATGGCTAGTTCTAATTCGGTTATTGAATTTGTCCACTATATGCAGAGTTTGATTAATGCAAACAACACTTCTACTGCTGCTTTTAAGCGATATTTAAGCAATTCAAACAATAATATGTCTTACTTAACAATTGTCGAAAAAGCAAGAAATATGTTGCATGAGCAAATTGACAGTCAATTGAATAAAAAGGTTGCTTCTGCTTACCAAGCTGCTAGCATCTATATGCAAGAAACGAGAGAAATATTAAATGATTTTAGTTTGTTAACCGAGAATTATCTTAGCAAATATAAACAGCTTTTGGTTTATAATGAGAATAATTCGATTGATTACCAAGCAAAAGTCATTAAAGAACAGGGTTATGCTAGCGAAGTTTCTTCACTTTTGACTTATATGAAAAACAAAGCTTTAACTCAAGCGTATAAGTATCAAGTGCCTAGTGAAGTCGAAAGTCTTAATTCTTTTTATGAGATGAGTTTAGAAAAATTCAATTACTTGGTTTTTGATGTGTTTACAAAATTAAAAGCCAAAAGTAAGTCTCAACTTTTCTATGAAAAGATGCAAAGGTACATTATTGAAGCTTTAGATATTTTGAAGAGTTTCCATAATAAAATTGCTGATTCGATGACCAAAGTTAGAGATAAGATATTAGAACATGATATTGAGTTTATTGCTAATAGCAAGATTCAAGCTCAGGAGAATAAGAGAATCATTGATAAAGAATACGATTCTTTAGCTTTCCAAGCGATTAAGATTAAAGATAAACGCAATAAGCAAATATCGATTTTGATAGATAACAGCAATAATCTTAACGAAACCTTTAAGTTAAGAGTTAAGAAGATAAATGACGAGTATTTAAAAGAAAAGAATTTAAATAATGATTATTTAGATTATTTAGAAGCTGAGATTGTTAGAATTATTGAAAAAAATGATAAACAATTAATTAAAATGCTTAATTTGATCGATAAGGAAATATTCTTGGATCGAGTTAGATTTACTAAGCAATATAAGAAATATCTCAATATGATTAGCGGTATTAGAACAAGTATCGGCAGTTCGTATAATCAAGAGATTAAATACTTATATGATCTTAATTATAAGCGTGAAGCTGATATTACCAAAACTATTAGTTTATTAGAGAATAAGATTGATAAATTACCGGAACAAAAACAAAGCATCTTGAAATCTCTAGATAATCAAAAGCAACAGCTTTTCATTACTAAACAACAAGAATTATTGCAGAAGTTTGCGGAAATTGAAGCTAATAAGTTGCTTAACAAACCCGAGTTAATTGAAGAAATTAGGGCTGTAGAGAAGCGATTGCCTGAAGATTACATTAAACTTTATAGACAAGTTCAAGAACTTGAAAATGAATATTTGCAGCAATATACCTTGATTAACGAAAATTATTTTGCTACTTATCAAGATTATATTAACAAACAGTTCGCAAATCGTTTGGTAATTGAGAATGATGGTAAAATCTTTAAGTCTTTCGATTGGTTGAATACTTATCATAAAGATTTATTGAATATTTTCCAATTGAATTATAGCGAAACCTTAAAGAAGAGTGTTGAATCACGAGATATCATCAAGGAAGAAAAGCAGAAATCTAAGGATAAACAAGACCGAATTATTAATGCATAGGAGTTATTTATGGCAGATGATAGAGCCAAATTGAGTTTTGAGAATTTTAAAGATTATAAGGAAAAAGTCGATAAAGCTTTTGAAGAAGAGTTATCGCTTTTTGAACGTTTCTCAACCGATATCATCAAAAAGGCAAGCAATCATCACCAAGTTACTATTAATAATTTAGAGGAATCTAGAGAATCACTAACTTATTTAAGAGATAAAGTTACAGAGATAAAAAAGAGCATATTCTACCATCAGGAAACATTGATTATTGATAGACAAAATATTATTCAAAACACTGAGAGACAAGTTCAAAATCAAAATCAAAGTTTATTGGAGTTTGAATATAAGAGTATTCAAGAAAAGGTGGAGAACTTCGATTACTTGAATAAAGCTTTAATCCAATCTGCTTTTGATTTCTTCAATAATTTTAAAATGTATTATTCAAAAGATATTATTGATTTAGATGAATTATATGCGTTTTTATCAGATAAAAATAAAACTTTTGAAAAGGTAATTCAAAAGTATGAGTCTGAAGTTATGGAGTTTTTCACTTCACTTGATAACGAAATTTATGAAATGAATGACCGCATAGCGCTTTTGATGCAACAAAAAAATTCACAGCTTAACAAGATTTATGATTTCTTTGAAAAAGAAACTACTGCTTATCTTGACAATCAATTGACTTTTAGTGTTGAAACTGATCTAAATTCGAAGGAAATCAAGACTCTAATTAATGATAAACTCGAACAGTTTAAACTGTTCAAGAATCATCTTCTGCAGCAAGAAGAAAAGACTAAAGTTATCTTACATAATGAATATCTTGAACTTTATGAAAAAGTGTTAAAGAAATTGCTTCAAAGAAAAGGAAATTTATTAATCGGCGATCCATGTTTCTTCGATCACGTTGAAGAAAGTTTGTTAGAACTTAAAGAACAGATTGTTTTTGCTAAAAACGAGAATTTAGGATCATTGGGAAGTTTGATTAGAACATATAACAGAGCGATTAAATATAAGGAAGTCAAGGCTGATACCGAACGAAGAGCTCGCAAAATGACAAGAAAGTTCCTTAAGATGAAAAAGGGAATCTTTTTGGAATACCAGAAATCATCAAGAAAATTGATCAATCAAATGGAAAAATACTATAAGTTGTATTT
>Ga0116152_10002635_pt1 | contig 14583 bp, 12 predicted proteins | sample AD_UKC119_MetaG_FD_89894 | JGI IMG/M metagenome (GOLD analysis project Ga0116152, IMG submission 89894) | Active sludge microbial communities of municipal wastewater-treating anaerobic digesters from Hong Kong - AD_UKC119_MetaG | ecosystem: Engineered > Bioreactor > Anaerobic > Digestate... | reverse complement strand
GAGGCCGCAATCGATGCAATTTGATTGGGTGCCACATCCATCATATCGAGATCGGTTTTTTCAACAATTGGATAATCAGCCAAGTGACGTGATTTAATCCGATCTTCTATGAAATGTCCTTTTTCATCGATTGGAGTACTTGCCTGGGCAATAATTTTCTCTTCTTCGTCTTCAGCTGAAAGATAAACCGGAAGAGCTTTGAGATCAACAATACCCTTGGTAACCTTGCGATATGGGGTTTCAATGAATCCAAGCTGGTTTATTTTGGCATAAACGCAGAGCGAAGAAATAAGACCGATGTTCGGACCTTCCGGTGTTTCGATGGTACACAGACGGCCGTAGTGGGTGTAGTGAACGTCACGGACTTCGAAGCCGGCTCTTTCGCGTGAAAGACCGCCAGGTCCGAGAGCCGAAATACGTCGTTTGTTTGTCAGCTCCGACAGAGGATTGGTCTGATCCATGAACTGTGACAGCTGGTTGGTGCCAAAGAAAGAATTGATGACCGAAGAAAGCGTTTTGGCATTAATCAGGTCAATCGGTTTGAACACTTCATTGTCACGAACATTCATTCGTTCGCGGATGGTACGTGCCATACGTGCAAGACCCACTCCAAACTGAGCGTACAACTGTTCTCCAACCGTTCTTACACGGCGGTTTGAGAGGTGGTCGATATCATCAACCTCAGCTTTGCTGTTGATGAGTTCAACCAGATATTTTATAATATCAATGATATCTTCTTTGGTCAGAATGCGGTCTTCGCTTTTCTGACGACCAAGTTTGCGGTTGATTCTGTATCGGCCAACTTCACCCAGATCGTAACGTTTGTCGGAGAAGAAAAGCTTGTCGATGATACCTCGGGCGGTTTCTTCATCGGGTGGTTCTGCGTTACGCAACTGTCGATAAATATATTCGACAGCTTCTTTGGCATTATTGGCTGTATCCTTCTGCAGAGTATTGAAAATCACGCTGTAGTCGGCATTTGCCGCATCTTCCTTATGAAGTAAAACGGTTTTCACGCCGCTGTTGGCAATGATATCAATGTGCTTTTCTTCAATAATGGTTTCGCGTTCCAGAATTACTTCTGTACGTTCCATAGAAACAACCTCACCGGTATCTTCATCAACGAAATCCTCAACCCAGGCCTTAACAACCCTGGCAGCGAGTCTGCGGCCGACTTCTTTTTTGATGGCAGCTTTAGAAACCTTAATTTCTTCGGCGAGATCAAAGAGTTCGAGAATTTGTTTGTCGCTTTCCCAGCCAATGGCACGTAGCAGAGTGGTAACAGGCAGTTTCTTTTTACGGTCGATGTAAGCATACATGACATTATGAATGTCTGTAGCAAACTCCATCCACGAGCCCTTGAAGGGGATGATACGGGCAGAGTAAAGAATCGATCCGTTAGGGTGGCGGCTTGATCCGAAGAAAACACCGGGGCTGCGGTGAAGTTGAGAAACGACAACGCGTTCGGCACCATTGATAACAAAAGTGCCTTTATCGGTCATGTACGGAATCATGCCAAGATAAACGTCCTGAGTGATGGTTTCAAAGTCCTCATGCTCAGGATCTGTACAGTACAACTTCAGCTTTGCTTTCAGAGGTACGCTGTACGTCAGACCGCGCTCAATGCATTCTTCGATGGCATAGCGAGGCGGGTCGATATAATAATCAAGAAATTCCAGAACAAAATTGTTTCTGGTATCAGAAATGGGAAAGTTTTCGGCGAAAACCTTGTATAGCCCTTCATTTTTTCTGTTGTCAGGAGTAGTTTCCAATTGGAAAAAGTCCTGAAAGGACTTGACCTGGATTTCAAGAAAATCTGGATAATCGGGCTGAGAGGTTGACGCGAAAGTGACTCTCTGGTTTTTGGGGTTTGTTGTCAATGCAGTACGGTTTTATGTTGATCGACAATGAATTATATTAAATGGTTAAGACCTCTGACAACTGAAAGAGGTCTTAACCAGGCAAAGCAGGTCAGAAGTTATTTGACTTCAACTTCTGCTCCGGCTTCTTCGAGTGCTTTTTTCAGAGCATCGGCTTCATCTTTACCGACTTTTTCCTTGATGGCCTTTGGAGCAGCGTCAACAAGTTCCTTGGCTTCTTTGAGACCAAGACTGGTAAGTTCTTTCACGAGTTTTACAACTGCGAGTTTTGCCTGTCCTGCGCTCTTGAGAATTACATCAAATTCGCTCTTTTCTTCAGCGGCTGCGTCAGCGGAACCACCGGCAGCAGCAACGACTGTTGCAGCAGCTGGTTCAATTCCGTAATCGTCTTTCAGTATCTGGAGAAGTTCTGTTACTTCTTTCACAGTCAGGTTTACCAACTGTTCAGCAAAAGCTTTTAAATCTGCCATTTTTATTTCCTTTTTTTACGGTTAAACATTTAAATTACGCGGCGTCTTTGTCCACAATGGTTTTCAGAGCGCCAGCCACTTTGATGGCTGAAGATTTGAGGGCAAGAACCACATCGGCAACAAGCTCGTTCTTTGTTTTGATTCCGGCAAGGAATCCGAGCTGATTGTCACCAATAACGGTCATTTCCATCACATAAGCTCCCTTGAGCAACGGTAATTTGGTTTTCTTGCGGAATTCCTGAATCAGCGCTGCAGGTGCTTTTGGCACATCTGACAACATCACAGCGGAAGAGCCTTTCAATACCGGAATAAGTTCTGAGAAATCCCTGCCGGAATTTTCCAAAGCTCTTTTCAGTAAGGTGTTTTTGACCATTTGCAGCTTAATGTCGCGTTTGAAACACATTCTGCGCAATGACGAAGTTTGTTCTGCATTCAGACCTAAAATGTCGGCTACATACACAACATCGTACTGCTTCAGTGTTTCAGTCAGCTCAGCTACAATTTGGTTTTTGTCTTCCTTTGTTTTCATAAGTTGAACTTTCTGTTAGGGGTTAGTTGGAGACACTTTTAACATCAATATGTATCCCCGGACTCATTGTGCTCGATAAAAACACACTCTTCACATAGGTTCCCTTGGTGGTAGTCGGTTTCAGTTTGATGATGGTTGACAATAATTCGCGGGCATTGTCTTCCAGTTTTTCAACTGTGAAAGAAGATTTGCCAACAGAAGAATGGATGATACCATATTTGTCAACTTTAAAATCAATTTTACCGGCTTTCACATCGGCAACAGCTTTGCCGATTTCCATGGTTACCGTGCCTGTTTTTGGGTTGGGCATGAGACCACGTGGTCCCAGAATTTTACCCAGCGCCCCAACTTTGGGCATTACATTGGGAGTGGTAATAACAACATCCACGTCGGTCCAACCACCTTTGATCTTGGCGATATAATCATCAAGACCTACGTGGTCAGCGCCGGCTGCTTTGGCTTCTTCTTCCTTTTCAGGACCGCAGAGAACCAAAACCCGGACAGTTTTTCCCGTACCATGAGGAAGCGTCACAGTGCCGCGAACCATTTGATTCGCTTTGCGGGGATCAACGCCCAGACGGACATCGAGGTCAACCGATGAGTCGAATTTTGTGTAGGTAAGCTCCTTCACAAGCTTCAATGCGTCGGTCAACGTATATTGAGCAGTTTTGTCGAATTTGCTTAAGGCTTCTTTTCTTTTCTTGGAAATTCTCGCCATGTCAGTTCTTTTTTTTATTATGCATTAGTTTGGAAAGGGGCAGTGCCGGTAACTTTTATGCCCATGCTGCGGGCTGTTCCAGCTACCATGCGCATGGCTGATTCAACAGTGAAACAGTTGAGGTCAACCATTTTGGCTTCTGCTATTGCCTGTACCTGTTCCCAGGTAATCGAGGCCACTTTGTCGCGGTTTGGTTCGCCTGATCCTTTCTGGATTTTTGCTTTTTCCAGCAACTGTACTGCTACAGGAGGCGTTTTAACGATAAAGTCAAATGACTTATCTTTATATACCGTAATAATAACGGGGAGCAGCTTGCCGGCCTGATCCTGCGTACGTGCGTTAAATTGCTTGCAGAATTCCATGATGTTCACACCTTTGGCACCCAATGCAGGTCCTACGGGTGGTGAAGGATTGGCGGCCCCTCCCTTGATTTGCAGCTTAATTAATCCAGCAACTTCTTTTGCCATGAGATTTTTCTTTTTACTCGTTTATTATTCTTTTTCAACCTGCATAAAACTCAGCTCAAGAGGAGTTTTTCTGCCGAATATTTTTACCATGACTTTGAGCTTTTTACGCTCTTCGTTCACTTCTTCAATAACACCTGAAAAACTGTTGAATGGACCGTCGATAACACGTACCGATTCTCCGACCAGGAATGTCTCATACATTTCTTCTCCTTTATCGGCCAGTTCATCAACTTTTCCCAATATGCGATTTACTTCATTCTGTCTCATCGGGATGGCTTCTCCTTTACTTCCGAGAAAGCCAAGTACTCCAGGGACATTCTTTATAATGTGTTCTATTTCACTGTCAAGAGCAGCTTCAACAAGTATGTAACCCGGAAAGAAATTTCTTTCTTTGGTCACTTTTTTGCCTTTGCGAATCTGGAACACCTTTTCCATAGGTATTAAAACCTGTGCTACAGCATCCTGAAGTCCAAGCCGTGCAATCTCATTATCAATGTATTGCTTGACTTTCTTTTCGCTTCCGCTTACTGCACGGACCACATACCATTTCTTTGATTCTTCGCTGCTCATGGGTGCTTTGTACTAAAAGAGTCCGTAAACCAGTTTTAGAATATTCTCAAAAGAAATGTCCATTACAAGTACTACACCTGCAATGATGAGAGAAGCAATCGAAACCACGATAGCGCTTTCTGTAAGTTCTAGCCATGTGGGCCAGCTGACTTTGTTCAGCATTTCATCGCGAACTTCTCTGAGACTATTTATTATCTTTCGCATCTTTTGATTTTTTCTTCCTTTATTTTGCACGGGTGGTAGGGATCGAACCCACAGCCTACGGTTTTGGAGACCGCCACTCTACCAATTGAGCTACACCCGTGTGTAAAAAGTATCCGCACCTGTTTGTGTGCGAATACTCTTTACCAAAGGTTGTTTTATTAGTCCAGAATTTCAGTTACCTGACCTGCACCAACCGTACGGCCACCTTCGCGAATAGCGAAACGGAGGTTCTGGTTCATTGCAATCTCGGTGATGAGATTAACAGTGATGGAGAGGTTGTCGCCAGGCATAACCATCTCAACACCGTCCGGAAGAACAACTTCGCCGGTAACATCAGTGGTGCGGAAATAGAATTGAGGACGATATTTGTTGTGGAATGGAGTGTGACGTCCACCTTCTTCTTTTTTCAGAATCACAACTTCAGCTTTGAATTGTTTGTGAGGTTTGATGGAACCCGGTTTCGCGATAACCATACCACGACGGATTTCGTTTTTGTCGATACCGCGGAGGAGAAGACCTACGTTGTCGCCGGCTTCACCACGATCCAAAATTTTGCGGAACATTTCAACACCGGTTACAACTGATTTCAGTTTTTCGGCACCGAGTCCGAGAATATCAACTGCTTCACCTGAGTTGATAACACCGGTTTCAATACGACCAGTAGCAACAGTGCCACGACCGGTGATTGAGAACACGTCTTCAACTGGCATGAGGAAGTCTTTTTCTACTGCGCGGGTTGGGATTGGAATGAAGTTGTCAACAGCTTCCATCAGTTCCATAACTTTTTCAACCCATTTAGGTTCTTTATTGAGTCCACCAAGAGCTGATCCGCGGATAATCGGGGTGTTGTCACCGTCGAAACCATAGAAACTCAGAAGGTCGCGAATATCCATTTCAACGAGGTCGAGAAGCTCTTCGTCATCAACAAGGTCAACCTTATTCATGAAAACCACAATTTTAGGAACACCTACCTGGCGTGCCAGAAGGATATGTTCACGGGTCTGCGGCATAGGACCGTCGGTTGCGGCAACAACCAGGATTGCTCCGTCCATCTGAGCAGCACCAGTAACCATGTTCTTAACGTAGTCAGCGTGACCTGGACAGTCAACGTGAGCGTAGTGACGGTTGTCGGTCTGGTACTCAACGTGTGAAGTGTTGATGGTGATACCACGTTCTTTTTCTTCAGGAGCGTTGTCGATTGAATCGAATGACCTGAATTCTGCGAATCCCTTATCTGCAAGATTAAGAGTGATAGCGGCGGTTAACGTCGTTTTACCATGGTCAACGTGGCCGATGGTACCGATGTTAATGTGCGGCTTACTGCGATCGAATTTTTCTTTTGCCATGCTGTTTGTCTGTTTATTGTTACTGCTTGTTTTAAATACTGAAAGAGCCTTTGGGGAGAGTTGAACTCCCGACCCCTTCCTTACCAAGGAAGTGCTCTACCCCTGAGCTACAAAGGCAATTCTCGAGCGGAAGACGGGGCTCGAACCCGCCACCTAAAGCTTGGAAGGCTTTCGCTCTACCAAATGAGCTACTTCCGCTTGTTGTTTGTGGGGAGAGAAGGATTCGAACCTCCGAAGGTTGCCCAACAGATTTACAGTCTGCCCCATTTAGCCACTCTGGAATCTCCCCTTTATTTTTTTTCATTTTCAAAAAAGAGCCGATGAAGGGACTCGAACCCCCGACAGGCGGTTTACAAAACCGCTACTCTACCAACTGAGTTACATCGGCATTTGAAAATGTTGATACACAGTGTTAAACAACGATCCCTTATTGATTTACTCTTATTAAAAAAAGCAGTCCCTCAAAAAGGGACTGCAAAAGTACAAACTTTTTTTAATACACCAAATAATTCTGAAAAAATATTTTTTATGGGTGTATTTTCTCCTTATGTTTAGACAATTGCTTTCTTAATGCATCAAGCGCTGAATCTGTCGCCTCCTCAAATGTCTTGCACTGTTTTTTTGCAAATAAATCGTTGCCTGGAATATTTAGCCTGATTTCGGCGATTTTATTTTCCTGATTTGCCGAATTATCCAGTCGTAGTGTAACTTCCCCGCTTATCAAATTGTCGTAATTTGTAGCCAGTTTCCCGATTTTGTCCTGGATAAAGTCTTCAAGCTTTTTGTCAGCTTTGAATTTTACTGAACTGATGCTGATTTTCATAATTTTTCCTCCTTTGTTTTAGGATTTAGGGTGTGACTTATGGTAGATTTCTTTCAATTGCTTGATGTTCGTGTGTGTGTATATCTGTGTGGCTGCAAGGTTGGCATGCCCAAGCATTTCCTTGATCGAATTCAGATCTGCTCCGTTCTGTAGCATGTGTGTCGCAAAGGTGTGTCTCATCACGTGAGGGCTTTTCTTGCTCAGCGATGTTACATTTTCCAACGATTGGTGGATGGCCCTGTAAACATATTTTGGATATAGTTTGCGGCCTGTATTGGTTAGAAAGTAGTTGGAATCTGTTTCCAGATCATCAAACCATTCTTTTTTCAATGATTCGTATGCGTTCATATGCTCCAGCAATTGCTTACTGAACGGAACAATACGTTCTTTATTTCTTTTCCCTAATATCTTTATGGTGCACTTACCATAATCAATGTCTGTGTTTTTTATGCCGATGAGTTCACTGAGTCGCATGCCGGTGGCGTAAAAGATCTCGAATATCAGCTGGTTGCGCACGGTTGGATAATCATTGTTCTTTTCGCCTGATGCAAGAATAGTCTGCACCGATTTTTCATCAGCAAAGACCGGAAGCCGTACAGGGAGCTTGGGGAGCGGAATCCCGCGTGTCGGATTTGTCTCTGTAAGTCCTATATATATAAGGTAACGATAAAACGAAGACAGCGCGGTCCTTTTTCTGCGCAGACTGCGCGGATTGTAATTCATTGAGGCCATTTCTGCAAGCCACGAACGAATGATAACCGGAGTGCATTTTTCAAATGCAACGCCGTCATAATTCTTATCCAGATATTGCCTGAATGAATTCAGGTCGGCGCGGTAAGAAATGGCAGTGTGTAAAGAGTATCTTTTTTCCTTGGTGAGGTATGTGATGAACCGCTCTATCATAAAAAAATCCCACTAACCGGTGATTAATGGGATAAAGATAGTAATTTATTACTCAAAAGTCAAGCGCTACCCGTTCATTTGTTTCGAAATCATTCGCTGAACGTACAAAGCTTTGGACTGAACCTCTCTCTTGCGTTCGGAGGGTTTGGTAAATTTCTGGCGGTCGCGCAGTTCTCGGGCAACGCCTGTCTTTTCAAATTTACGTTTCAGTTTCTTCAACGCTTTGTCAATGGTGTCACCTTCCTTCAGTGTAACAATGATCATAAATCGATTCTCCTTTCGATTGGTTATTAAATTGGGCTGCAAAGGTATAAATATTTTTGATTATTACGCAGTTATTGTTCAAGAATTTTCAAAAAGCTTTAAAAATGTGTGTTTGGGAGATTTCTGCATATCGGTTTTTTATTAAATTATTGAATTCAAACAAAGATGTCTTTTTTTTATTCAAATCAATTCTTTTGTCAGGTCTAACTGCATCTTCTTTCAAATAAAACGCATTCAGATATGTGAATATTTGCAATTTGATGATTAAACATTGTCGTTGTACCGTCATCAAATGTTATGTGCTTTTCCAGGGTTGTGTTTTGCCTCTGTTTCATACTGCCAAGAAAAACGCTGCTTATGAAGAAATTTCTTTTTACTGTTATTGTTTTTTGCAATGTTTTGCTGTTGCAGGCGCAAACACCTGTTGCCAATTTTGTTGCCATTACGCCCACATCGGGTTGTGGCTTCCTTTCAGTGTCTTTTCAGGATCAAAGCACTGGCAATCCAACCAGCTGGGATTGGGATTTTGGTGATGGAACCACACACTCTGCTTTACAAAATCCTACGCATGTTTATTCTTCCAATGGTACTTATACTGTTAAACTTAAGGTGACCAATGCCAATGGTTCAAATACTTTTACCCGTACCAATTATATTGTTGTTCATAAAAAAATGGTGGCCGATCTTTCTGCATTTCCTGTTAGCGGATGCCAGCCATTGACAGTGCAGTTTAATGATATGACTGCTTTGGGCGACGGGCCTGTAGCCAGCTGGAATTGGAATTTTGGTGATGGATTCAGCTCTGTTTCGGGAAATCCTTCACATACATACACCAATCCGGGCACATACAATATCATATTGCTGGTTACAGATATTTATGGTTGTTCTTCCAATCAGACGATGAATAGTTATGTTACTGTTTATCCCAATCCGGTTGCGGGATTTACTAGCACAAACAACATTTCCTGCAGTTCTCCCGCATCTGTAGATTTCAACAATACTTCAACAGGTTCGGGATTATCATATTTCTGGGATTTCGGCGACGGTAATACAAGCACAGATCAGAATCCTTCGCATCAATATAACACGGGGCAGTATTCTGTAACGCTTATTGCGATAAATGCAAATGGATGTTCAGACACGTTGGTAATGAACAATTTTGTCAATATTGTTGTGCCGGTTCCTGATATTTCGTTTGGTCCTGATTCTGGTTGCGAGCCGATTCCGGTAAACTTTCAATGTTTGAATACCGGTATTGCATCGGCTTTGTGGGATTTTGGTGATGGGGGCACTTCCACGGTTTTAAATCCGTCTCATACCTATACGAATTCAGGTATTTATACAGTATCATTTTCTGCCGTTGATTCCTATGGATGTCCTATGGATACTCAATTTACAGATACTGTTGTGGTTTTTCCGACACCGGTTTTTGATTTTTCATCGCCCGATCCGGTAGGTTGCATGGTGCCGTTTACTGTTGATTTTATGGCTGATCCGGGCTATGTAAATTATGTTTGGAGTTTCGGAGGGCCTGATTCGGCCAATGCTTCGAATACATACAATGCTTTTGGAAATTATTCTGTTACTCTTACTGTAACTGATATTAATGGTTGCGTTGGAACGCTTACAAAACCAAACTATGTGCAGATTGCTCCGCCTCCGATAACTTTTTCGGCTGATATTCTTTCTGGTTGTGTCCCGCTTGACGTGCAGTTTACTTCATCTTCGGGCGGTGCAGGCACTACATATATCTGGGATTATGGCGATGGCTCGCCATTGGATACTGCAGTCAATCCTTTGCATACTTATGGTGATTCCGGCGTTTTTAATGTTACTCTTTCCATCATCAATACCGAAGGATGCACCAATACTATCACCATGAGCAATTACATCATGGCCGGATTACATCCGCAGGTAGGTTTTTTTGCCGAGGACACCATTGTTTGTTATAGTGAGATGGTGGCATTTCATGACAGCTCCAGTGCATTTGTTGAAAGTTGGAATTGGGATTTCGGCGATGGACAGTTTGGCAGTGGCCCTGATCCGACACATCAGTATGGTGATACCGGAACATTCACAGTTTCTCTTGTGGCTACACATAATGGTTGTCGCGACACGTTGCAAAAAGAAGATTATATTGTTATCTGGCCACCTATTGCTGCTTTTTCTCCATCACCATCTTTGCTGTGTTCGTATCCAGATACAGTGCATTTTACCGATCAGTCTGTCGGTGCCGAAACATGGCTCTGGACCTTCGATGACGGTGGTACGGACACTGTTCAGAATCCAGATTATGCATATGCTGCTCCGGGGACTTATATGGTTGAATTGCTGGTAACAAACTCAAATGGCTGTCGCGACTCGATTGAGGTTCAGGTGCGGGTAGATGAGGTTTTTGCCAATTTCCAGTCCAATATTCCTGAAGTCTGTATGTACGATCCGGTGGTGTTTTCTGATTTATCTACAGCGCATGTTGCGATCACAAATCGTGCATGGACATTCGGCGACGGCGCCACATCTTCCGGAGCTCCGGTGTCGGTTAGTCATAGTTACAATACAGCAGGTGTTTATGACGTAACATTACTTGCAACTGACAGTTGGGGCTGTACTGATGATACCACAATAACAAGTGTTATTATTGTCAATCAGCTTCCTTCGCCAAATTTTACACCAACTACACCACTGACAGGATGTACTCCACTTACTGTTGAATTTACCGACAATAGCAGTGCTGCTGCCCCGGCTGTTTTGACCGATTGGTTATGGAATTTTGGAAATGGATCTACGTCAACAGCTCATCCTACTGTGCAATACACCTACTACACAGCAGGGAATTACAATTTGTCGCTAACGGTTACAGATTCGAAAGGATGCGACAGTACAAGAATTTTCTATAATTATATTCAGCCAACAAAACCAAATCCCTCCTTTCATACCACTCATGCAAACAATGTGTTTTGTTATTCCGAAACGGTTACATTTGTCAACACCAGTACTGCCGCCATTTCTTATGAATGGGATTTTGGTGATGGCAGTCCGGCAAGTTCTCTAACAAATCCAGTGCATCATTATTTGGTTGATACGACAACGGTTTTTACAGTAACGCTGGTTGCTACAGACGCCAATGGTTGCGATAGCACTTATTCATTGGTTATCACCGTATCCATGCCATTTCCCGATTTTACGGCGCCAGTAGTGAGTACACTCTGCCCACCGCTGGTGGTGGACTTTTCCAATACGTCGTCGTCCGATGTTATTCAATATCTGTGGAATTTTGGTGATTCTGCAAGCGGAACTTCAAATACCAGTACAACGGCCAATCCGCAGCATGTTTATTATGATCCGGGTGATTATGACATCAGTCTTTCTGTAACTAATAACTTCGGATGTGTTGTGGATACAGTGTTTCCATTATATGTTCATGTTGGTGGTCCGACCGGAGAATTTACTTATGCGCCTTTATCGGGTTGCGCGCCTTTGATGGTTACCTTCACAACTACCAATCTGAATGCGGATTCTGTGAGAATGGTTTATGGGGATGGGTTCAGCGATTTTGATGCAGGAAGCATTACTTACACACATATTTATCAAACGGGTGGTGACTTTGTGCCAACAATGATTTTGTATAATTATGATGATACTTCTGGTGTTATGACCTGTCAGATTATGAAGCAGGATACCACCAATCCGATTCATGTTATTTCTGGTATTCCTGCGTTTGTTGCCAGCACCCCGGTTTGTCCGGATATGCCTTTGCAGTTTATTGATCAGTCTGTTGTATATGGTTCGGTTACTTCGTGGAACTGGGATATGGGAAATGGCTCTGCAAGCACGTTGCAAAACCCTACAACGACCTATGATACTCCTGGATTTTACGATGTCTCGCTTTCTGTTACTGTTGACGGAATCTGTAGTTATGATACATTAGTTCATATGTATGTTGAGGTTTTGGCGACGCCGGATGTTCCGATTTATTATAGTCATACTGCAGCATGTGGACCTGTAACTACTGATTTTGCTGTCGAAACTGATTCCTTGATTTATCCTGCTCCTGTATTTTTCTGGAATTTCGGGAATGGTTTAACCTCAACTGATTCTCTTCATACATCCACTGTTTTCAATACTACTGGTATTTACGATGTTGCGTTAACCGTAACATATTCTAATGGTTGCACGATGACTGATTCTGTTTCCGTTCAGATATACGCCAACACTATTCCTGAAGTGTCGTGTAATCCGCAGCCTAACCCTGTTCTGGCTGAGGTGGATGTTACGCTTTTCAATACGACAAACACTTTCGGAATTCCTGTTGAACAATTGGTTTGGTCGTGGGACCTTGGTGATGGCAACATTTCGGATCAATATCAGCCGATTCATTCTTACAGTATCGAAGGATTGTATGACATTGTGTTGATGGCATTCACCGACAGCATGTGTTCCGATACAGCTCATTGTCCGCTGGTGGTAGGGGAGCTTTTGAATATTCCAAATGTATTTACGCCCAATGGTGATGGTTTTAATGATTATTTCGAAATTGTTTATTATGGCAATCTGACTATGTTTGATCTTTCAATATTCAACCGGTGGGGGCTCGAAGTTTTTCACAGTACAGACAAGGATTTCATGTGGGATGGAACCATTAATGGCTCCGAAGCTGCATCAGGAACCTATTTCTATATTGTGAAAATCACAACGGAATCCGGAAAATCCTTTGAGCAGAATGGCACTTGCACCTTGCTGAGGGAGAATTAGAGCGCGGTTTGGACATCACTTCGCCTTTTTCAGAAAGTCGCGAAAATAGCTGCAGCGCTTATTCAGACGCTTGTACATCCTGGTGTTCTCATACTTTTTCCACATCGCTTTTGTGAAAATCGGCACATACGTCTTCTCATCCGCATATGGGAAGTGATGGAAACCAACCGTTCCACATTCCTCATACGCGATGAGCTGCAACATGGCCATAGCTTCGCAACGCTGCTCCGGATCAGGGCTTCCATCAATCACCTGGCGGTACAGACTTTTAGATGTTTTCAGTTGGTGATACTCTGATGAGTCATTATCTACTCTTGAAGGAATCCCTTCGAATCCATATTCGTATGATTCAAACACATTGCATGAATTCTCGTAATGGGCCAGACCCCAGCTGTTGCCGAAGTATGAAACATTATACCATGCATGTGCAAGTTGCAGCACATACTTGTACCGATCAGACACGGCATGCAGAGCGGAGTCCTGAATTCTCAAAATGTTTGACAGCATTTTGTATTTGTTGATTTGAGGTCTGAGTCTCAGTCTGGAATTGCTTTCAGGATATATTGGTTTGGGTCTGAAAACATTTTTACCCAGATAATTTCGGAATCCTTCATATCGGGTCCAGAAATCCTGAGGCAGTTTTTTCCAGGTATCAAGCGCATCCAGCATTCTGCCTTCCCTGAAATATATGGAGCCTAACAGTTCGCGGCTTTGAGCTGTTCCGGGCAATCGCTGCGACGTCAGAAATATATCCATGGCTCCTTTGTTTTTGTTCTCAGTTAAGGTGATAAAATCAATCATGTCCTTCGAAGATGCAGACTGATTCAGATGTCTGATGATATCGCTGTAGAAGTAATATCCGTAACTATAGGCCAATGAATCATATTGTTCATACCATTGGAAATCCCATTGATAATTATCAGCTTTATCCAGCATCAGAATGCACCTCGGCAGGTCGTTCATGGCCATAAAAGCTTTTGAGAACCGTTTGCACATGGAATAAAACGTATGCGATTCCATTTTTCCAGCTCGTACTGATTTTTCCATTTTATCCATCAGCAGGCCGGCCCGGTTACGATTTGCAATGTTTGAAAAATGGCTCTGCGACGACAAAATCATTAATTCTTCGATGAGGGCCTGGTTTGCATAATGCCCGTTTCTTTCATTTTCTGTTTGCGGCAACAGTTGCAGCGCTGCTGAGGTATTATCGGCCATCGTGTATAGATGAGCCAGCATGAGCGAATAATACTGCGCAGTTTCGCCGGCTGATCTGCTGCGAATTGATGAAACAAAAGCAATCACTTTCTGCATGTAATTGCGGTCTTTCATGTAATTCACATAGGTGTATGTGTCTGTCACACTGTCCCAGCTGGCCATGTTTACCGAAGGCGGACTGAAAGACAATTCTGGCGTCAGCACCCAGTCTTCGAGTTTGTTCACTTCGCGCATCAGAAGGAATTGCAGCATTTCATTCTGTGGATCCAGCATCGCAATCTGATTCAGCGTTTCAAGTGCCTGACCAGGATAATTCATAATGGTCATGGCAAGAATGTTCGCCTTTTCATGATTGTTTTTGGCAAGCAGCATCGTTTGTTCCACTACATGCCGGCTTTTGTCAAATGTAGTGTACATGCGGAATTTCTTGTCATCGCTCTGG
>Ga0116152_10002634_pt1 | contig 14585 bp, 16 predicted proteins | sample AD_UKC119_MetaG_FD_89894 | JGI IMG/M metagenome (GOLD analysis project Ga0116152, IMG submission 89894) | Active sludge microbial communities of municipal wastewater-treating anaerobic digesters from Hong Kong - AD_UKC119_MetaG | ecosystem: Engineered > Bioreactor > Anaerobic > Digestate... | reverse complement strand
CCCAACGGATAAGGTTTGCCAGGCCAAAGCGATTGCGACATGAGCTTTCCTAATGATGCGACTTGTAGCCAGGTTTTAAAATTATAGCAGCTTGTCGAAAGGTGCTTGGGAATGTGCCTCGCCTATGGATGGTATCCAAAATTTGTGAAACAGATATTTTTGGAATCAAATTGGTCACTGATAAGCGGATATTCCATTCTAGAGTCTGTCCTATGTGTAGTTGGCTAATATCATGCGTTACGATCCTAGACAGTCCATCGATAGCCGTTGGCAACGGAGATACTCGTCTTGACCCCCTGTCCGAACCGCCATTGCCGGCCGGCGAACCAACTATATTCTCGCTCCTCTTCCCGCTGCCGGGGGATGAACGATTACAATTCCCTTTTCCGATAAACTGACAGGAAAGATGCTTATGAAGCTGGATATGATCAGCCGCTATCCAGAGGCCACCCCTAAATCAACACCATTGCTCTTCGTGCATGGTTCATTTTCGGATGCCCGGGTTTGGGACGAAAACTTCTTGCCTTATTTCGCCTGCCACGGCTATGAGGCGCACGCAGTGAGCCTGCGAGGTCATGGCTTGAGCGAAGGTCATGAACGATTGCACCGTTGGCGGTTGGCCGATTATGTTGCTGATCTGGAACAGGCGGTTCAAACCATGCCCAATCCACCGATGTTGATTGGCCATTCGATGGGTGGCATGGTGATTCAAAAATACCTAGAGGAACATGTTGGAATTGCTGGCATGGGGCTGATGGCTTCGGTACCGCCGCAAGGTTTGTTATCGAGTAACTTGCATATGGCGATGCGGCATCCGATCCTGTTTCAGCAAATGGTCGCGTTCTCGTTGCTTGGGCCTAGTTACGGATCGCTTGATATGATGCAGCAACTGCTGTTTTCCCGGGAGACGCCACGATCAAAATTGCAAGAGTACTTCGGTCTAGTACAGGCAGAGTCGCAAATGGTCGCGATGGACATGATATGGTTTGACTTGTTAAGACTGAAGTCCGGCCAGCTGTGGTTACCATTGATAGTGATGGGCGCGCAAAATGATGTCTTTATTTCGCCGGCAATTGTACGGGAAACGGCCCGTTTCTATCGAACTGAGGCGCAGATCATCCCGAACATGGCACACGCTATGATGCTGGAGGTAAACTGGTGTGAGGCAGCAGATGTCTTATTAAACTGGCTGGAGCGCACGATCGGCAGCCAGCCAGTCGACCACTCCATTTGCGATCAAGAGTCAACTGGGTGATATCAGGCGTTTTAATATAAACCGGGCGCTGGTGCATAATTCAACGTAATACATTGATTTAAAATTAGATAACAAAATTTTATAAAACGATAAAGCATTATAAAATCAATTAATTAATTGATTTATGCGCCAAGCGCCTATAAACCGTAGAAATTGCAGTTATCTTCCAAACCACCTGAATTTTCAGCGTTTCTCCTGTTGCCGCCGGGCCTGGCGATCGGGCGTGGCGGCGTTTCTAGCTGCTTTAGCAGTTTTTGCAGCGGCTGGCTGGCTGGCCCGCAAGAACGCCGGACAGCCCTTCGCGCCGCTGGCTTGATAATCCTCGGCCAATACATGGCGAGCCATTGCTGCATCGACGCTCAATACGTCTGTCAGTCCCCGGTACAGCCAATCGAACAACCGCTCTAAGGCGAACTGATGTGTCTGGCCGGCCGTAGTGAACAGCCAGTCGCTTAGCGACATGAAGCGCCGAAAAGGTGCGTTATCCAGTAAAAGCGGACGAGTTTGTGCGAAACGCCCCGAATTGCCAATCAAATCCCAGTAGCGGGCAAAACGTTCTAGGCGCCGCAAAGTTGCGAAGTCTAATAATTCTGAACACAACAGGTTATAGGGTGGATGCGGGTTGTAGCGGCAATCCAATGGCGCAGTATGCCGGTCAATCGGTGTGCCACGCAGGCGTTTGAGAATCCCAACTTGAATTTCATGCGGGTCTAGCGCTATCAATCGATCAAAACTAGCGGCGAAACTGCCTAGATCCTCTCCGGGCAGACCCGCGATCAGGTCAGTATGTAGATAAGCGTTCGTGTGTTGACGCAACCAGGTTAAATTTTCCTCAGTCTTCCGGTCATGCTGCTTACGGCTGATATGGGCCTGCACTGTAGGATTAAACGTTTGTATGCCGATTTCGAGCTGCAGCGAACCGGCTGGAAAGCGGGCAATCCGGTTCTTCAGTGGATCCGGTAAATGGTCGGGAATGACTTCAAAATGCAGGAATAGTTGTTTGTCGACTCGTGCGAGGAAGAAATCCAGAATTTGCGTACTGATCCTGATATTCAGATTGAAGGTACGATCGACGAACTTGAAATGGCGCACGCCTCGTTGATAAAGCCGTTCCATCTCAGCTAGGAACAGCTCCAGTGGAAACGATTGGGTATTTTGATCCAGCGCTGAGAGACAAAATTCGCACTTAAATGGACAACCTCGTGAGGCTTCCACGTAGATCAAGCGGTGCGCAATGTCCTCATCGTGGTAAAAAGAATATGGTAACGCCAGGTCACTCAGGGGGGGTGGTTGAGAAGTTATAACCTTGCCATCCGGTGGATCATTAGCCAGCAAACGCCGGCACAGTTGGGAAAAAGCTAGATCGGCTTGACCCGTGATTAAATAATCGGCTAATTTTACAATGAGTTGCTGTTCCCACTCATAACTGACCTCTGGGCCGCCTAACACAATTTGTATTTCCGGGCGCACCTGCTTGAGTAGCGCAATCACCTGGGTGGTTTCTACCACGTTCCAAATGTATACGCCAAAACCAATAATCCGCGGTTGCTCGGTTAGCAGCGCCTCGGCGATATCCAATGGCCGCTGAGTAATGATGAACTCGCGCAGGGCTGCATCTGCCTGTAATTCCCCAAGGTTGGCGTACAGGTAACGTAATCCTAACGAAGAGTGGAAGTAGCGGGCATTCAGGGTCGAGAGCAGGATGGAGGACATGATCTCATTTCGTGATAACTAGATGATATTAATAAAGAATTTTTCTCCGCCTAGATGATTGAAAGGCAGAGTAGATAAACGCTTAAGACTAAATAGTATAAGATGCCTATCTTCCAAATGATCAGCCCTGGAGTCCTGCGGTTATGAGTCAATCCCTTGCTGAACTACGTCATGAGTATTCCTTGGGCGTCTTAACCAAGGCTAAAGTGGATTCCGATCCCATTCGACAGTTTCAGCGCTGGCTGGATGAAGCTATCAATGCTCAGTTGCCGGAGCCCAATGCACTGACGCTGGCTACTGCGGATCGTACTGGCCGCCCGTTTGCGCGTGTGGTGCTGCTCAAGGATTGCAATACTGATGGATTCGCGTTCTATACCAACTATCGCAGCGACAAAGGCCAACAACTTGCGGAAAATCCCCATGCTGCCCTGGTGTTCGTATGGTTGGAGCTGGAACGGCAGGTACGGGTTGAGGGAATGGTTAGTAAGGTTTTACCCGCTGAATCGGAAATCTATTTCCGCAGCCGGCCACGCGAGAGCCGATTGGGTGCGCTAGCCTCGCGGCAAAGCCAGGTGGTGGCCAACCGCCAGGTGCTTGAGGAGCGTTATCAGCAGTTGGCGGATCAATACCCCGATGACAACATTCCAATGCCAAACCAATGGGGCGGCTACCGGTTGAAGCCAGAAATGATTGAATTCTGGCAAGGCCGCCATGGCCGGATGCACGACCGGTTACGCTATCGCTTGCAGAAGGAGGGGGAATGGCTGCTGGAGCGGCTGGAGCCCTGAGGTATTAGGTCGTGGTGGTTAGAATCAAGGTGTGAGGTGTGAGAGTCGAAAACCAATGGGTTGAGATTAGGCTGCTGCTGCTAAGTCTGTTGTTGTTTTGTCTGCCGGTATTTGCCGGAGCTGCTCCCGCGGTCCCGGAAGACTGGTGGGTTACCCGGACCATGACAGGCGAGCCACGTATTTATCTTCATTTCTTCTGGACGCAAACCTGCGCGCATTGCCGGAAGGCGCGGCCATCTATTGAGGCGCTGCCTGCTGACTATCCCTGGTTGGTTTTACGTAGTTATAACCTGAGTCAAGATATGGCCGGCGGGCTGCAATACAGCCGGATGGCTGAGGCGTTGGGTGAGTCCGCTCAAGCGGTGCCAGCGTTTCTGTTTTGCGGAAAAATGTTCACTGGCTTTGAACCTGACACCACCGGACATCTATTACGCCAGCAACTGGAAGAGTGTTACCAGCGCTATGCGCAACCTGTTGCCCCTGAGACTTTGAAGAAACCAACTGACTTGCCGGCTTCCATAACTGGGCCGCCTGTGCATTTACCTCTGATTGGTACGCTGGATCCGGTCGTATGGTCGTTGCCCGCTTTGACACTGGTCTTGGCCAGTCTTGATGCCTTCAATCCCTGCGCTTTCTTTGTATTGCTCTTCCTGCTCAGCCTGTTGGTCCACGCTCGCGACCGGCGGCGTATGCTCCTGATTGGAGGAGTATTCATTTTTTTCTCAGGGGCCATCTATTTCGTATTTATGGCCGCTTGGCTCAACGTGTTCCTGTGGTTGGGCGAGCTGCAATTGATTACTTTGCTGGCTGGCGTGCTGGCAGTGGTGATTGGTGGGCTGAATATCAAGGATTATCTGATCTTCCAGCAAGGACCTTCATTGAGTATTTCCAATTGGGCCAAGTCAAAATTATTCAGGCGGATGCGGGAATTGATGGGTAGCGATCGATTGCCAGGACTGCTGATTGGAACGGTGGTGTTGGCTATCGTTGCTAATAGCTATGAATTACTTTGTACTGCCGGGTTTCCGATGGTTTATACCCGGGCCTTGACACTGAATGATCTGTCTACCAGTGTCTATTATTTTTATTTGGCGCTCTATAACCTGATCTATGTGTTGCCTTTACTGGCGATAGTTCTGGTGTTTACCTGGACGCTGGGTTCGCGGAAACTTCAGGAACGGGAAGGACGGCTGTTGAAATTGCTATCGGGAATGATGATGACTGAGCTGGGATTAATGCTGCTCATTTATCCCCAGGGATTAAGCCAGCCATGGATTTCACTCCTGATGATTCTTGCTGCGCTGGTGGTGACCGGGTTGGCGGCAGTGCGGTTCAGATAACGTCATGGAATGCTGCAATGGGAGTTATTCCATCATTAAATACTGGCAAAAACGATAAGCAGTCAAAAAGTTACGGTATTAAATATGCGCCATATAGTATCCGCCTATTCTTCCACGTTGACGGTGTCAGCTTGGATCGAAGTAAACAGAATGATTTAAGGAACTAACTGTGCTTTATCAGGTTAATTGGAAATCGGCGGTAACCGCCAAAGGAGGGGCCGGCGATGAACTTAAAAAGTCAAAAGCTTGTGGCATCGTACCCTGTTACAGGATTTCAGGTTAGAGCCAATACTCCTAATTATCCCGGTTTCAAGACTGATCTCTGTGGATGGGTCTTCTTGTGTCTGGTGCTTTAAGAGAGAGGGCAATAAACGTAGCGTAACTTAATTGAGTGATTGCCGCTTGATGGGTTAATTAAAGAGGGCTTTGCTGTTAATAATAATTGCTAAATTCCAGACGTGTTCTGAGGATAGTAATGAGAGTGAAACTGCTGCTGAAATCTTGATGCTGGCTGGAGGTTTGCGCACCGGTATCAATTGTATTTGGTATGGTTATTATCAAGACACCACGAACAGTGACCTATCGCTGCTAGCCGGGCATTAGGTCAGCTAGGAAGCTTTGGAAAATCACTATGAAAATACATGCTTCTGGCAGTTAGTCACTCAGTTCGCAGATTTGGTGGTAGAGGTGCCGCCCTCGGTCAACCTCTACGGAATTGTGGAAATGGATTGCTTTTGATACCAGGCTAGCCTATCCCCAGCACCTGTGGGGATTAGCAAAGCACACACGGTTAGGCTCCTCCCAACCGTTCAATTAGGTAATGCTCACATCCTTTCAGCGTCGACAGCTTCGGGTAGTCAAAGTCAAAGATCGTGACATCGAACTCTTTCTCCAGGCTCATCATTAGCCGGAGAAAATCAATGGAATCTAACTCAAGTTGATCGTGAAAGCTGATGTCAGGATGAAGCGTGTGGGTATCGGCATTTGGGATGACATCGCTGAGAGTGCGCAGAATCGTATCGCGAATCTGCTCGTTGCTTACGGTATTCATTACAATTTTCCTTCTCAAAAACACATGGAGGCTTAGATCCAATTTGGTCTTTCTGTCGGTATGTTGCACCGCAACAAGAGTTTTACATTGATTGCCTGAAAAAGCAAGTAATCTTGTGCCTCTGAATGTAATTCAAGGTGATGCGGTAGCGAGGATAGTCCAATCACACTGTTGCTTATTCGACTGCTCATCAAAAAAATACCCATCAAAATTTAAGTCAATCTCTTCCTGATTTTTCAGTTAAGCCGGGAGTACCGGCAAGGTCCTGATATAATCCGGTGGCCGCTTTAGGTACCGGGAAGCCTGATCCATTCTTGGTTAACCACGTTATCGCTCCAAAGCCGGTTATCATTCATTATTTATGGTTGATTCCCACAGTAGCCTGATAGCATGGAAAGCAATGTAGCTATTTGCTTGTGTCCATAGCCATGACCAAAGGAAAACGCTGTTGCTCTTACGGGGGCATTGGCGGCGGGCGTTGGTGGTGGCGTGGGCTTCGTTGCCACCGCTGAGTGACTGCGTCCCATCCGGCTTTTTCTTGATGCCGCATGGTGGAATTCGCGCAAGTGTTTATTTCGATCAATAATTTTTTGTTCGTCTCTCGACCTGAAAGCCGGGGTTTATCCCTTTCTAGGTGGAAATTAATTCTTGCAGTTAAATGCCCACTTGCGGAAAATTTCGTCCATTATTATAGATTCACAACCACTTTTCCGAGGAGAGAATGTCTTATGAACAGCTTCAATCGTCATGTCCTGAGCGCCGCGGTTAGCGCAGTCCTCCTAGGTTTAGGTGGATTGGCTCATGCCGAGAACACCATCAAGATTGCCGTAGCTGGCCCGATTACCGGTCCGGTCGCTCAATACGGTGACATGCAAATGATGGGCGCCCAAATGGCGGTGGAACAGCTCAATGCCAAAGGCGGTGTCAACGGCAAGCAGCTGGAAGCAGTGTTAATGGACGATGTGTGTGAACCCAAGCAGGCGGTGGCCGTCGCCAATCAGATTGTGAATGATAAGATCAAATATGTGGTTGGCCACTTATGCTCTGGCTCCACGCAGCCGGCTTCCAAGCTGTACGAGGATGAAGGCATCCTGATGATCACCCCGGCGGCTACCAACCCGGACATCACTCACCAAGGCTATAAGATGGTGTTCCGCACCATTGGCACTGATGACCAGCAAGGCCCGACTGCCGGCGACTACATTGCTAACCAGATCAAACCCAAAAATGTGGCGGTGATTCATGATAAGCAGCAGTACGGTCAAGGAATTGCGGAAGAAGTTAAGAAAACCATCGAAGCCAAGGGTTTCAAGGTGGCCTTATTCGAAGGTGTGAGCAAGGGGCAAACTGATTTTTCCGCACTCTGCACTAAGATGAAAAGTGCCAATGTCGATTTTGTCTATTATGGCGGCTACCATCCGGAACTGGGTCTGATTCTCCGTCAATGCCGGGAACAGGGGTTTGATGCAGGATTCATGGGGCCTGAAGGTGTTGGCAACAAAGATATCAGTGCCATCGCCGGTCCGGCTTCGGAAGGGTTGCTGGTCACGTTACCCGCTGATTTCAGCGCCGACCCGGCCAATGCCAGCCTGGTCAAGGCCTTCAAGGATAAAAACCAGGATCCCAGCGGTCCCTTTGTAATGCCCGCCTACTCAGCGGTGCAAATTATTGTGGACGCCATCAAGGGCGCTAAAACCGAGGATCCAGTCAAGCTGGCTGATTATATCCGCAAGCACAGCTTCGACACGCCGATCGGTAAGGTGGCCTTCAAAGAGAACGGCGACCTGAAAGAATTCCAGTTTGTGGTCTTCAAGTGGCATGCCGACGCGACCAAGACGCCGGTCAAATAGCTGTTCAAAGCAGCACGGGCTTCCAGCCCGTGTCTGAATTGGCAAGATACCCGTCCTGCATTACCCGCCTAGCGTTTAACATCGGGTTCCTTCATGCTTGAATTCTTTCAGCAGGTTATCAACGGCCTGACCCTGGGTAGCATCTATGCCCTGATCGCCATCGGCTACACCATGGTGTACGGCATCATTGGTATGATCAATTTCGCTCACGGCGAGATTTATATGATCAGCGCCTACATCGGGTTGATCACCGTCACTGCGCTCACCGTGCAATTCGGTGTCGAGAATGTTCCTTTAATCTTGTTGTTCACGCTGGCGGCCAGCATTCTGGCGACGAGCGCCTATGGCTGGGCCATCGAACGGATCGCGTACCGCCCGTTACGGAGCAGCCCCCGCTTGATACCGCTGATCTCGGCCATCGGCATGTCCATCTTCCTGCAAAACTATGTACAGATCGGTCAGGGCGCACGGGATTTGTCGATGCAGCCATTGATCAGTGGCGGTTGGCGGTTTGGTTCTGATGCAGGGTTTCAAATCTATTTATCCTACATGCAGGTGTTGATCGCCGTCGTGACCGTGATCTTTATGACCGCACTGACCTTGTTTATCGCCCGTTCGCGTCTAGGACGAGCCTGTCGCGCTTGCTCCCAAGATCTGACAATGACCAATCTGCTGGGTATCGATACGAATCGGGTGATTTCCCTGACTTTCGTGCTGGGCGCGGCTTTGGCGGCAGTCGCTGGCGTGTTAATCAGCCTGCACATTGGCAAGATCAACCCCTTCATCGGCTTTGATGCCGGTATCAAGGCCTTTACCGCCGCAGTGCTGGGCGGCATCGGCAGCATTCCTGGTGCAATGTTGGGGGGTATCATTCTGGGGTTGTCGGAAAGCTTTGCCTCTGCCTACCTGCGCACTGAATATAAAGATGTCGTCGCGTTTAGTCTGCTGGTGCTGGTGCTGTTGTTCCGCCCGACCGGACTACTGGGCAAGCCCGAGATCGAGAAGGTATAAATACGATGCCCAGGCATTTTTTCGAGGCGATGCTGGTTGCGCTGTTAGCTGGATTGCTCACCGTACCGATTCTCGGTATTCAGATTCAAGTTGAAGGTATTAACGTTTCTCTAGAAGGCGATCCCTTGCCGGTGTTGCTGGCTATGGCAGCGGTATTTATGGCGCGGTTGCTCCAGGTTCCTCTGAAAGCAGTTTCTGGCGTGATGCACATAACCCGCCGGGTACCTCGACCTATCCATTTGCCAACGGCTTACCGTCTGATTTTAATTGTCCTAGTGATCGTAGCAGCGGCAATTTGGCCATTCACTGTTTCCCGTGGCGCTGTCGACATAGCTACTTTGGCGCTGATTTATGTCATGCTTGGCCTGGGCTTGAATGTGGTCGTAGGCTTTGCGGGCCTGCTGGATTTAGGTTACGTTGCTTTCTATGCGGTCGGTGCTTACGGGTATGCCTTACTGTCCACGCACTTCGGCCTGTCCTTCTGGGAATGCCTGCCATTGTGCGTGATGATGGCGGCCATCACTGGTTGTTTGCTGGGGTTTCCGGTGTTGCGATTGCGCGGCGACTACTTGGCTATCGTCACGCTGGGATTTGGCGAAATCATCCGTCTGTTGTTGAACAATCTGGATGAGCTGACGGGCGGCCCTGATGGAATTGGCAATATTCCCAAACCCAGCCTATTCGGCCTGGAATTCGCCCGCCGGTCCAGCACCGAAGGTGGAACTACCTTTCATGAGTTCTTCGGTCTCGAATACAGCGGGGCTGACACCGTGGTTTTTCTCTACCTGGTCGCGCTCGTGATGACCTTGTTGATTCTTTACGTGATCAACCGGTTGATCCGAATGCCGGTGGGGCGGGCCTGGGAGGCTTTGCGGGAAGATGAAATCGCCTGCCGTTCGCTGGGCTTGAATCCGACCACGATCAAACTCTCCGCGTTTGGCTTCGGTGCATCGACTGCCGGTTTTGCCGGCGCGTTCTTCGCCGCACGGCAAGGTTTTATCAACCCTGAGTCTTTCACCTTCATTGAATCCGCCATCGTTTTGGCTATTGTGGTGCTGGGCGGCATGGGTTCCCAAATTGGCGTCATTTTGGCAGCCATTGCCCTGACGGCATTGCCAGAAATTGCTCGGCAATTTGCCGAGTACCGCATGTTGATCTTTGGTTTGGTACTGGTGTTAATGATGATCTGGCGGCCCCAAGGATTGTTGCCGGCGACCCGGCCCCGGTTGGAATTGCCGGCGCGCGCGGAAACGCTATGATGAATGAATCCAATCCTCTCGCGGCTCAGTCAACTGCGCCAATAGAGCGCCCCTTACTGCAAGTTCGTGAGCTTAGCATGCGTTTCGGCGGATTGCTGGCGGTGGACCATGTCCAGTTCGATGTGCATCGCCACCAGATCTTTGCCGTTATCGGCCCCAATGGCGCAGGTAAGACCACAGTCTTCAATTGTATTGGTGGTTTCTATCGGCCGACCTCGGGAACTGTTCTACTGGACGGCCATTCAATTCACGGCTTGCCCAGCCATCACATCGCCCGGTTGGGACTGGTGCGCACTTTTCAAAACGTGCGGTTGTTCAAGAACATGACCGTGGTTGAGAATCTACTGATTTCTCAGCACATGCAATTGGAAACCCGGTTCTTGCACGGCTTGTTTAAAACCTCCAAGTACCGTCGTGCCGAGGCCCAAGCCTTGGAGCGAGCGGCATTCTGGCTGGAGAAGGTCAACCTGTTGTCTGTGGCCAATCGTGAGGCCGGTAATCTTGCTTATGGCCAGCAGCGGCGCTTAGAAATTGCCCGTTGCATGATTACGCAACCCAAGCTGTTGATGCTGGATGAGCCGGCAGCGGGCCTGAATCCGCAGGAAACGCGCGATCTAGATCAATTAATCAATGAGTTGCGCGCTGAGCATGATATCGCAGTGCTACTGATCGAACATGATATGAGCTTGGTCATGGGTATTTCCGATGAGATTTTTGTCATGGAATATGGTCGTCCGATTGCCATTGGATCGCCTGATCAAATCCGCAATGATCCTCGGGTGATCAAAGCGTATCTTGGAGAAGAGTGATGATGCTCAAGCTGGATCACGTTCATACGTTCTATGGCCAGATTGAGGCGCTCAAAGATGTATCGCTCGATGTCCATCCTGGCGAGATTGTCACCCTGATCGGTGCTAACGGCGCTGGTAAGAGCACACTGCTGATGACTATTTGCGGATCGCCGCAGGCGACAGAAGGCCGTGTCGTCTTTGAAGGCCAGGACATCACGCATAAGCCTACCCATATCATCATGCAATGCGGGCTGGCCATCGTGCCAGAGGGGCGGCGCATCTTTCCGGGTCTGACCGTGCAGGAAAATCTGCAAATGGGTGGATTTTTCGCCGGCCAATCCCGGTTGGGCATCGATCTGGAGCGGGTATTTACCCTGTTCCCGCGCATGAAGGAGCGCCGTCATCAACGTGGCGGTACCCTGTCCGGCGGTGAACAGCAGATGCTGGCGATTGGCCGGGCGTTGATGAGCCGGCCTAATCTATTGCTACTGGATGAACCTTCGCTGGGATTAGCGCCGATTATCATTGCTCAAATTTTTCAGATTCTTGAGGAAATCCGTGAGGAAGGCGTGACGATCTTCCTGGTCGAGCAGAACGCCCATCGCGCTTTGCAACTGGCTGACCGGGGCTACGTGCTGGAAAATGGGCGGATCGTGCTGGCCGATACCGGTGCTAACTTACTGGCCAATGACGAGGTGCGCAAAGCATATTTGGGAGGGTGAAGTCATGGTAATATAAGCACTCCCTTATTAACCGCAGCACACAGGACAAGATTATGATTCTGGACAGAGTGGACGCCGGTCATCACGTTCCCGATGAATTCAATGTCATCATTGAAATTCCGGCGCATTCGGACCCGGTCAAATACGAAGTTGACAAGGAGACCGGCGCGCTGTTTGTAGATCGCTTTATGAACACCGCTATGCATTACCCCTGTAATTATGGCTACATTCCCCATACGCTTGGCGAAGATGGTGATCCTCTGGATGTGATGGTCGTTGCGCCGCTACCGGTTATCAGCGGTTGCGTCGTGCGCTGCCGTCCGCTGGGGGTATTGAAAATGACCGATGAAGGTGGTGGAGACGCCAAACTGCTGGCTGTGCCGATTAAGCAGGAGTGTACTCTGTACGATCACATTGAGTCGTTTGAGCAGATGTCCAGTGGACAATTGAATCAGATCGCCCACTTTTTCCAGCATTATAAAGATCTTGATACCGGTAAATGGGTGCGGCTGGATGGTTGGGCGGGTGTGGAAGAAGCCAGAGCGGAAATTATGCGAGGTGTTGAACGCCACAACAACAGCAAAAAATAATTCTGTCCGGTTTGTAGAAACTTGTTTGCAAGTGATTGGTGCTTGAAATTACCGGCAAGCTGTTTCCCGCGTACGCTCAATACCCAATCCTCTGGAGTAAATAAACGCTTCCCTGCAAGATGAGCCAGGCATATCCGGCGGCTAGAACATCGTCAAACATGATCCCGAAGCCGCCGCCGACCTCGCGATCGGCTTGTCGAATGGGCCAAGGTTTGACGATATCGAACAGTCGAAACAGTATGAAACCCGCGATGACCCACCGCCATCCCGGTGGTGCGGCAATCATGGTGATCCAGTAGCCAATCACCTCATCCCAGACGATGGCCGGGTGATCGTGGACACCTAAGTCATGCGCCGTCCGGCCGCAAATCCAAATACCCAATATGAAACCCGCTACAGTTATCAGCAGATAAGCCCAGAGCGGCAATGGCTGCATCAGCAAATAAAGCGGGATGGCTGCCAGTGTCCCGAAAGTACCGGGAGCTTTTGGCGCGCAGCCGGCGCCGAAACCGAGTGCGAGAAAATGCACAGGATCGCGGAAGACCCGCGCGCAAGGTTTTGCAGTCGCGTTCATTCAGTTCCCAACCCGTCGCAAATCGATCAATTTCCGGTCATCGCCGAAGCGCATTTCGAACTGCCCATTCACTCCGCCTGTGGTGACGAAGCGCCGCAACCACTGCGCGGGGAACTGCACCCGCCGCCCGTCATTGGCGCGTACGATGACTTGGCTTGCGACGCCTTGATAGTAGCTGCGCATCTGCTCAGCAGTCAGATTGAGGCGAAAGTATACGGTTTCCACTGACGCCATTCAGAAAGCCAGGAAAATTCATTACTCTTGAGCTGGCGACACTGAAGCTTGGGCTTCACGCTGCCGGCGCAGCAGCAGGCGCGAAATGAAAATGCCAGCCTCGAACAACATCCACATCGGTACCGCCAGCAGCGTCTGCGAGATCACATCCGGCGGGGTGAGCAGCATGCCGACGACAAAAGCGCCGACGATAATATAGGGCCGTTTGGCCGCCATGGCATCGGGTGAGAGAATGCCAGCTAGCGCCAGGATGACTGTAGCGACCGGCACCTCAAAGGCCACCCCGAAGGCAAAGAAAATTGTCATCACGAAATCGAGATAGCGATTGATGTCGGTCATAACCGCCACGCCCTCTGGAGCAGTCGTGGTGATAAAGCCGAAGAAAATCGGCATGATGATGAAGTAGGCGAAAGCCATTCCGCAGTAGAACAGAATCGTACTGGACAGTAGTACTGGTATCGCCAACCGTTTCTCCCGCTGGTATAGACCCGGTGCGACAAAGGCCCAGATTTGGTAGAGAATCCACGGCATGGTGAGGAACACTGCCAGAATCAAGGTGAACTTGAGCGGGGTCAAGAACGGTGACAATACATCGATGGCGATCATGCTGCTTTGTGCAGGCATGTGCCGGGTTAAAGGACCGGCCAGTGCGCTATAAATTGGATTGGAGAAAGGCGACATCGCCACAAACACGAGTAATACGCCACCTACCATACGCAAAAGGCGGCTGCGTAATTCGATCAGATGGCTAACGAAAGGTTGTTCGCGATCAGTGTTGGACACAGGTTTCAGTCCGCGGCAGGCGGTTGCGGAGACTGCGGCAGTGGAGCGGGCTTCTGCAACTGGGTTAATCCCTTTTTCTGCTCCTCCTTTTCAAATTCAAAGGGGGATGGCGAAGTCTGGGGGATTTCAATAGGCAGCATCGGCTTTGCGGGGGAGGCATCAGCGGCGGGTGGTTTCCAGCCGGGCGGGGGTGGCGCCGAAACCGCGCCTGGCCGCCAACCGGGAGGCGGGCCAGGGTCATCGAATTCTGCCTGGATATCCTCCTGAATTGCTTTGATCTGGTGAGCCAGATCTTTCTTAGTATCGTTAATCTCAGTTAGATGGCCTTGCTCACGTAACGACTGCTTGATCTCTTCCAGGTGCAGTTCACGATCCACTTCCGCCTTGATGTCGGCCACCATGCGCCGGGCTTTGCCCAGCCACAAGCCAGCGGTGCGCGCCAGCCCGGGCAGGCGCTCGGGGCCAACGACGATCATCGCTACGACACCGATCAATGCAAGTTCCCAGAAGCCGATTTCGAACATGTCAAGGGGTCCAGAATCAAATCTTGTCGCGTTCCTTGGTCAACGGATCGGGCAAGCCCGCAGTGGCGCCACCGCCCATAGGGTGCGAAGCAGTAGATTG
>Ga0116152_10002633_pt1 | contig 14588 bp, 12 predicted proteins | sample AD_UKC119_MetaG_FD_89894 | JGI IMG/M metagenome (GOLD analysis project Ga0116152, IMG submission 89894) | Active sludge microbial communities of municipal wastewater-treating anaerobic digesters from Hong Kong - AD_UKC119_MetaG | ecosystem: Engineered > Bioreactor > Anaerobic > Digestate... | reverse complement strand
TTTCTGGCCCAAAAAATTCGACATGGGGACCTTGACGGACGAGGAGGTTGAACAGCGCATTTGGCACTTGAACATGACACCGAGAAAGAAGCTGGGTGGGCTAACACCTTTTGAGGCTTTTACAGGGCAACGTGTTGCACTTATTAGTTGACTCCAGCCTTAGGTCAGTAGTGATACCTTAGCTGAGCGATGAAAAGGGAATCCTGATGAATCTTATAAATGATCCGATGCTCGTCGTTGATTCTCCGAGACCAGTATCCGGACAGGGCATGTTTCAACGGTTCGGGTTTCCCAATGCCTTCACATGGCTCTCTCTGTATTTCCTTAATAAGCGCATTAATGCGCTTAAGTATCTGCTTATCGGTCTTTTGCCAGTAGAGGTAATCTTCCCATGCCTTTTCAGCAAAAATCAGTTTCACTCAATCATATCCTTTGCTTGTCCTTTTCCGTCTTCAAGTTCGGCTATGGATTCAATCAGTCTTCGCGCATTCTTGGGGCTTCGCAGCAGATAGGCAGTTTCTTCCAAAGCCTGGTAATCCTCCATCGAAATCATAACTACAGTGCCTTCTCCCTTGCGGGTAATGGCAACTGGGGCGTGGTCATTACATACCTGCTCCATAGTCCTGGCAAGGTTGCTCCGGGCAGCGGTATAACTGATGCTTTCCATTTCTTTTTACCTGTACATGTACAAAAATATGTACGCATGGTATCAGCACATGACAAGGTGGTCAAGTACACTCCGGCCACAAAAAACGCGGCCTGCGCGTTGCTTTGGCTGCCCTTACCACGGCGTTATGTGCATAAATAACAAGGATAAAAGCAAGCAAATGTTGCCTTCCAAACGGATCAATAGATGGCTTGGTAGTGGATCAAAACCACGATCTACCATGAGTATCCACCCCAAGTTCCACACAATCGGCTCCCCACACCCTCAGGCATCAAACTTGTAACCGACACCATAGATCGAACGGATGGCCTCGAACTCGGGCTGTACCGTTTCCATCTTTCGGCGCAGGTTTTTGACATGACTGTCCACAGCCCGGTCGGTCACGACCCGATGGTCATCATAGACACAATCCATCAGCTGGGCACGGGAAAAGACCTTGCCCGGATGGGTGGCCAACTGGTGCAACAGGCGGAATTCCACCGGGGTCAGGTTCAGCACCTGACCATTGAGGCGCGCTTCCATACGCTCCAGATCGGTTTCCACCCCGGTGGCGCTCAGGATTTCCTGCTGTGACAGATTGGCACGGCGCAGAATATTGCGCACCCGTGCCAGCAGTTCCCGCGGGCTGTACGGTTTGCAGACATAATCATCCGCCCCCAGCTCCAGACCCATGAGCCGGTCGATTTCATCCACCTTGGCCGTGGCCATAATCACCGGTATGGCGGAAAACTGGCGTAGTTCCTTGAAAACCTCCAGCCCGTCCCGCCCCGGCAGCATCAGGTCCAGCACAATGAGTGCCGGTGTGTTGGTCTTGACCCAGGCGATGACCCCGTTGCCATTGTCCAGCCAGTGCCCCTGAAAACCGGCCTGCTGCAGGTATTCCAGCAGGACTTCAGCCAGTTTGGGTTCATCCTCGACAATCAGGATGCTCGGCTGGAGATTGTCCATGTGTATGCCTCAACTTGCATTTGAACTGGATGAAAAGGTACGCAGCGGGAAGCGCATACGCAGAAGCAGGCCGCCCAGCGCGGAATGTTCTGCACTGATTTTGCCACCGTGCGCTTCGACGATATTTTTGCTGATCGAAAGCCCGAGCCCGGAGCCGCCCATGATCCGGCTGCGGGATTTGTCAACCCGGAACAGGCGCTCAAACAGACGGGGCAGCGCTTCATCCGGTACACCGGGCGCACTGTCTTCCACGGTGATGATAACCTGTTTGTGGTCTGCTGTGCGGTAAATGTCCACTTCCACCCGGCCACCGGGATCGGTATGGCGGTAGCTATTTTCCAGCAGATTGCTGAACAGCTGAAACAGGCGTTTGTCATCGCCGCGAATGATCAGGGGATGGTCACAGTCAGGCAGCCGGAGCTGGAGGGATTTCTCCAGCAGCCGGGTTTCTGCCGCCGCCAGTGCATCCTGCAAGACGCTGCATAAATCAACATTTTCATCCGGCAGTTCCAGCTCACCGGCATCGGAAAGCGAGAGTTGATAAAGATCATCCACCAGCTTGCCCAGTGCCAGCACATCATGGTGCAGGGAGCTGATGCGCTCCAGTGTGGGCTTGCGGATACCATCCAGCATGGCTTCGATTTCACTGCGCAGGATGGCGATGGGCGTGCGCAGCTCATGGGAAATATCGGCGATCCACTGGGTACGCAGGGTCTGGTTACGCTGCAGTGAGTTGGAGAGCTGATTGAAATGGCGCGCGAGTTCCCCGAGCTCGTCGCTGGCATTGACCTGGATCAGGGTGTTGAAATGGCCGCGTGAAAGGGCCTGGGCACCCTCGGTCAGGCGCTTGACCGGGCGCAGCAGGTGGCGCACCAGAATGACCGCGATCAGCAGTGAAATTCCGGCAGCGAACAGGGCAATCAGGTAGATATTGCGCACCTGCTGTGCCATGAAGCGGCTGGCCTGCTCACTGTTCTGGGGTTTGTGGCGTCGAAGTTCCAGCCAGCCAATGGTCTGGCCTGCCAGTGTTACCGGCCTGCGTTCAAAGTCATCGGCACTGCCTGCCACACCGGCAATAACATGATTGCCGAGGTCCAGCAGGCGGATGCGCAGACCGAAAGAGCGCAGTGACAGGGCCTGGCCCACGCGAGCGAAAGGTTCGTTATTACCGGGCAGTCGCTCCAGACTGCGCCCCTCACCAACCTGGGCCAGGGCGGCCCGCCAGTTTGCGGGTTGGTTAAGCAGGAAATTCCAGTTGCCCTGGTGTGAGTAGGCTTCAGCCAGTACGTCAGCGAGCTGGTTCAGTTTGTCCAGCTCATCCTGATGCTGATAGTCGGCAAACCCCTGCCGCACACTCCAGTTGGTGAAGATAACCATGAAAACCGTCATGGCCATGGTAGCAACCAGAATGGCCATGAACAGTTTGGCGAAGATATTGAGCTTCATGGCGGCCCGGTGTGGACCTTCCGTCAGTGCGGGGGACGGATACTGTCCAGCAGGCTGCGCATGTCATGCAGCATGGCATGCAGGAATTCATTGCCCTCAATCATGTCAGTCAGGAGTTCGTTGTCCTGATTCAGAACCCGGAAGTCCGTGAGGCTGATCTGGCGCATTTCCCGTGTGACATCTGCCTCGGCATCCATTTTGCGGTAGGCCAGCGCACGCAGCAGGCCACCCCAGGCAATGTAGATGCTGCGGGCCTGATCCAGGGCGGCAGCGTAATCCTGCCGGCGGTAGTCACGGATAAAGCACAGCAGGCGATACCAGTCCGGATGGCGGTGGCTCATGCTGATGGCCTGGTCAATGGCGGCATCCGCTTCCGGGTAGTCACCCAGCACATAATAAAGGCCACTGGCAAAGAAGTGGTTGAAAGCTGAATATTTGTTGAGGACCAAGGCCTTGTCGATTTCGCTGCGGCAGAGCTGGTCATCATTCTGCAGGAAGCTGGCAAAGGCAAAAAACAGCCGTGATTCGGCACTGTCCGGTGACAGGCGGATCAGGGTGCGGGCCACTTCCACAAAGCGCTCGCTGGCCCGGTCCAGTATCTGATAGCCGTACAGCATGTCCTGAATGCTGAGGTAGAGGTAGACCTGCATGGCAATGGTGTCATGCTGGTGTTCGGCCATGCGCCGGTCGCAATAGTCGAGCGCCACCTGCAGCTCGCGGGCCGAATAGCTCATGAAAGAATTGCTCAGGTAAAGCAGGGCATGATTGTGCTCTTTGGCCCGGGCGGCATCGCCCTGAGTGTACTGACCCCAGTAACGCAGGGCAACACCGCTGTCAATGGCAAACAGGTCATTGGCCAGACGCTGGTACACCCACTCCATGTCTTTGCTGGATTTGGCGTCATGAATGTCGAAAGTATCACCCCAGACTACCTCCTCGGTGACGGAGTGCAGCAGCAGGGACTTCAGGCTCAGGCGGTTGGCCAGCACCTCGACATCCATCTTGAGCAGAAAATCGGCCTGATAATTGTCCCAGATATGTTTGAGGTACTCGTGAGCCGACAGATTGCTGGTATTGTTGGGTGAGGCGGACAGGAATTTGATGAACGGAAACTTGTTCAGCAGCAGGGTGAAATCCCGGACCAGCAGGTAGTAAAGCTCGCTGTTCTGCTGCGAGGGCGTGAACAGCTTGAAACCCAGCAGAATCCGCATGCCTTCGGAATAGGCACGGGTGACATTGGCGGCACGCCGGTCTTCCCGGCGGCGTTCGACGAAGCCCTTGCCATCGACCACGTTTTCCTGAAATTCGGGCTGGTAGCTGCCTTTGGGCAGGGTGATGCGCACACTGCTGTTGCGCCCGTCGGTATTGTAGTAATCCACCAGCAGCTTGCGCAGCCGCCCGGCCTCCACCCGCACCAGCGGATTTTCACCCGGCGAGAAATCCTCCTGCTTGCCAAGGCCGTGTACCGCAATGGTGTACTGTTTCAGGTAGCGTCCGCGCCCTTCCAGGGTTTCATCAACAATGAACTGCAGAAAGTTGCACATCTGTTTTCGGGACCGAAAACTTTCACTGGCCAAAACCCTTGTCAGCTCATGCTTGATTTGTTGCTCATCCATACTGGTTCCTCAATAAAACCGTCAGTCCTGCCAGTTTCCGCTTCCCCCTGCCCTCAGGTTCTGAGGGATCAGACCCGATCCGCATCAAGGCGGAATCAGAATAAAGCATGCCATCTCCCTGGAAACCATCATACTTGCCTTGTTACAGTCCGTCACCTTGGAACCCCACAAAAACCGTGACATTTCCCGCTGGCTGTCAGCCGATTTCAACACCATGCTCACGAGTGGCGTGAAACACAATGTCCGGCCATTTTTCCATGGCCAGCTGCAGATTGACACGGGTCGGCGCGATGTAAACCAGTTCCCCACCGTGGTCAATGGCCAGATTCTGGGCCGCCTTGAGCTTGAACTCGGCAAACTTTTTTTCATCCCTGGCGCTGACCCAGCGTGCGGTCTGAACATTGACAGCTTCGAATACCGCATCTACCTTGTATTCATCCTTGAGGCGCTGGGCCACCACATCAAACTGCAGTACCCCGACCGCCCCCAGGATCAGGTCGTTATTGTTCAGGGGCCGGAACAGCTGTGTTGCACCTTCCTCGCACAGCTCATCCAGTCCTTTCTGCAGCTTTTTCATTTTCAGGGGGTCTTTCAGTTGTGCCCGCCGGAACAGTTCGGGCGCGAAGCTCGGGATGCCGGTGAACTGCAACTCCTCGCCCAAGGTAAAGGTATCGCCGATACGGATGCTGCCATGGTTGTGAATGCCGATAATATCGCCCGGCCAGGCATCCTCTACATGCTCACGCTCGGCAGCCATGAAGGTCATGGCATCCGGAATCTTGACATCCTTGCCGGTCCTGACCTGCCGGGCTTTCATGCCCTTCTGGTACTGTCCGGAACAGATGCGCAGGAAGGCCATGCGATCGCGGTGCTGCGGGTCCATATTGGCCTGAATCTTGAACACAAAGCCGGTGAATTTGTCTTCGTCTGCAGACACGCTGCGGGTGGTGGTCTGGTGGGCCTGTGGGGCGGGAGCGTATTCCACGAAATCATCCAGCAGCTCCCGGATACCGAAGCTGTTCAGCGCGGTGCCAAAGTAAACCGGTGTCAGTTCACCGCGCAGGTAGGCATCCAGCTCGAAGGCGTGGCTGGCACCCTTGACCAGCTCGATTTCTTCGCGCAGGGCGGCAGCCTGGGCACCCAGCAGTTCGTCCAGACGGGGATTGTTCAATCCGGCCACCTCCTCGTATTCCTGTCGGCGTTCGGTATCCGGCTTGTATAAAATGATCTTGTCCTGATACAGATGATAGATGCCTTTCAGCATTTTGCCCATGCCAACCGGCCAGGTGACGGGGGCACAGCGGATATTCAATACCGTTTCCACCTCGTCCAGCAGCTCGATCGGCTCCTTGCCCTCGCGGTCGAGCTTGTTGATAAAGGTCATGATCGGGGTATCGCGCAGGCGACAGACCTCCATCAGCTTGATGGTACGCTCCTCGACACCCTTGGCCACGTCAATAACCATCAGGGCCGAATCCACTGCCGTCAGGACCCGGTAGGTATCTTCGGAAAAATCTTCGTGGCCGGGGGTGTCGAGCAGGTTGACAATCCGCTCCCGGTACGGGAACTGCATGACCGAGGAGGTTACGGAAATGCCGCGCTGCTTTTCCATCTCCATCCAGTCCGAGGTGGCATGGCGGGCTGCCTTGCGCCCGCGCACGGTGCCGGCCAGCTGGATCGCGCCACCGAACAGCAGCACCTTTTCCGTCATGGTGGTTTTACCCGCATCCGGGTGGGAGATAATAGCAAAGGTGCGGCGGCGGGCGGCTTCCTGTTTCAGTTCGGGCATATCGGACATAAGCAATCTGGCTGGTGTGCTGAAAGCGGCGATTGTAGCGGAAAACCGGGAGCACGTCGTTGGCATTTCGGAGGCTTTTCGCCCCCGGAGCCGGCTTATTCCAGCGTGACCCTGACGTTCTGCAGCACCGCCTGCTGCTGATGCGGAATCCGGCGTTTGAACTGCAGCATGACAGCCGTGCCGGGCGGGCTCATGGAGACTGCCTGCAGGATATCGCCTTTGCCGGTGACGGGCCGGCCATTGATCTGCGTCAGGTAGTCGCCGTCCTGAAGTCCGGCTTTTTCCGCTGCACCGCCACTGACCAGCCCGCGGATGGACACACCCCGGACATCGCCCATCAGCCAGGCTCCCAGTTTGCCTCTGGCGGGCAGCTGCACCGGATCCGCCAGTACCAGCAGGTCGGCTGTTGCCGGGTCAGCCGGTTTGTCTGCTTGCGGGTCTTCCGTGGTCAGGGTCATCAGCTGTACCTGGGGCAGCTGGCGTTTGATGTCAGCCGGAATGCCCCGGCCATGGCTCATGTGGCCCCTGCCTGCCAGTACCAGCAGACGCTCACCGGGGTGCTGCTGCAGGTAGCGCACCGCATTGGCACTCATGGTCTCTTCCCAGACCCGCTGTACGGTGAGAAAATGCTCGAAATTGCCATGACCGCCGTGTCTGGCAAAAACCGTCTGCAGGTATTGACGGTAGCTCGGGTCTGCCGGTGTGATGGTGGCGGGGAGCTGCCGGCGTTCGGCGGGTGTCAGTGCGGCGAGTCCGGCACGCCCGATCTGGCGTGTCAGCTCCTGCGGGGCATTCAGGGCCAGCACCGGCAGGCGATGGATACGGGCAAATTCCATGATCGGACGCAGCATGCGGTAGTCATAACCCCAACGCTGGTAGTAGCCACTGCGCTGCAACAGGGTGTTTTCCGTGATCTGACCCGCAAGGTAGGCGTTGATGACGCCCTGAACCGGCTGCTGGAACCACTCCACACCAATGGCCATGGCCGGGTTCTGCCGATACAGGGTGCGCAGTACCTCCAGCTGGACCAGATGATCCTGATACTGGTCATGCTGCTCGCCAACGATGACGACCCGTGGCGCTGCCAGCCGGGTGCTCCAGTCCGGAAAGGATTGCCGGGTCCCCTGGTGCAGGGCATCGGGGGTGAACGGTGGCGGGGTGCTGATATCCGCATCCGACAGTGTGGCATCGGCAGGTGTCGTGGCCGTGTCGGGCGGGAGCGTGGTACAGCCGGCCAGCAGAAGCAGGAAGAATGTCAGGCTTGCCTGGAGCAGGCGGGTCGTCATGCGGATATTGCTCATTTTCTGAACCATGAATCGAACAGGCCTGAATCATATCCGTTTTTACCGACTTTTTCCCGGCACAGGCGGGTATCCGGTTTGAATGGTCTAAATTTTGTCCATTTTGTGCTGCTGCAGCTGATCCGGGATGAGGGGCGTGTGGTGGGCGGTAATGACTGCTGTCCCGATTCGTGGCTGGTGCCGGATGTTTGGTGGTGTCAGTCCGGTATGGCATGATGCCTGCTGTTACCGTTAAACCCTGATCAGGAGCTGAAATCACATGAACGCGTTTATCCGGGGCAGTTGCCTGTGTGGCAAGGTGACCTTTCGTGTTGCCAATCATTTCCAGGCTTTCAACCTGTGTCATTGCGTACAGTGTCGCAAGATTACCGGCTCCGCTCACGCCTCCAACCTGTTTGCCGCACCGGGTGCCCTGGCACTGGAATGGACCGCCGGGCAGGAGCTGCTGCACACCTTTGACCACCCGGATAATCACTTCCGCAAGGTGTTCTGCCGTGAGTGCGGTTCCGGATTGCCTTACCTGTCGCGCCGTACCGGCATGATGATTGTTCCGGCAGGCTCACTGGATCAGGAGCCAAGTCTGGCACCCCAACATAATATCTTCTGGGAAGAGCATGCGCAGTGGTATGACACGGCCTGCAGTGCCCCACATTCAACCGGATTTCCCCAATGAAATACCGGGACCTGCGTGATTTTATCCGCCAGCTGGAGCAGATGGGCGAGTTGAAGCGTATTCAGGTGGCAGTTGATCCCCATCTGGAAATGACCGAGATTGCTGACCGGGTGCTGCGTGCCCAGGGGCCGGCGCTGTTGTTTGAAAATCCGAAGGGCCATGACGTGCCGGTACTGGCCAATCTATTCGGTACCCCGCGCCGGGTGGCACTGGGAATGGGTGAGGAGTCAACCGAAGCCCTGCGTGAAGTGGGCAAACTGCTGGCTTTGCTCAAGCAGCCCGACCCCCCCAAAGGGTTTAAAAGTGCCCTGGAAACGCTGCCGATTTTCCGCAAGGTGCTGGATATGGCACCGAAGGTGGTGCGCAAGGCGGCCTGTCAGGAGGTGGTGCTGGAAGGCGAGCAGGTTGACCTCGGCAAATTGCCGATCCAGCATTGCTGGCCGGAGGATGCCGCACCACTCATTACCTGGGGGCTGGTGATTACCAAAGGGCCGCATCAGAAACGCCAGAACCTCGGCATTTACCGTCAGCAGGTGATCGGTAAAAACCGGGTCATCATGCGCTGGCTGTCGCATCGGGGCGGCGCGCTGGATTTCCGTGAGTTTCAGCAGCAGCACCCCGGCCAGCCTTTTCCGGTGGCAGTGGCTGTCGGTACCGACCCGGCCACCATTCTGGGGGCGGTGACGCCGGTGCCGGATACGCTGTCGGAATATGCCTTTGCCGGGCTGCTGCGCGGTTCGCGTACCGAGCTGGTGCAGGCCAAAGGTGTAGAGCTGCAGGTACCGGCATCGGCAGAGATTGTGCTGGAGGGGCATATCCATCCCGATGACAGGGCGCCGGAAGGGCCGTTTGGCGATCATACCGGCTATTACAACGAGGTGGACAGTTTTCCAGTGTTCACCATCGAGCGCATTACGCACCGCAGGGACCCGATCTACCACAGCACCTATACCGGGCGTCCACCGGATGAGCCGGCGATTCTCGGGCTTGCCCTGAATGAAGTGTTTGTGCCCATTCTGCAGAAACAGTTTCCCGAGATTGTGGATTTTTACCTGCCACCCGAAGGCTGTTCCTATCGCATGGCGGTGGTGAGTATCCGGAAGCAGTATCCAGGCCATGCCAAACGCGTAATGATGGGGGTCTGGTCGTTCCTGCGCCAGTTCATGTATACCAAGTTCATTATTGTGGTGGATGAGGATGTGAATACCCGCAGTTGGGAAGACGTCATCTGGGCCATGACCACACGTATGGATCCGGCCCGCGATACCACCCTGATGGAAAATACCCCGATTGATTATCTGGATTTTGCCTCGCCAGTGTCGGGGCTGGGGTCGAAAATGGGGCTGGATGCCACCAATAAATGGCCGGGGGAAACCACGCGGGAGTGGGGTCGGCCAATTGTCATGGAGACAGCGGTCAGGGAAAGGGTGGATGCCATTTGGGATGCGTTGGGGCTGTAGTACAAAACAGCGGGCTGACCGGGTGATATTGGCAGCTGCCTGAAAATACCGGTATACAGGAGGATTGTCCTGCTGTTTCCCGGAGGTTCTCCATGGCATCTGCTGCTGTCCGGTCATGTCTTTTTTCCCGCTTTTTTTGCCGGCGTTATATTCATGGACCGCTACTGGTCCTGATGACGGCCTTGAGCATGCTGCTGCTGTCGCCGACGCTGTCGGCGGCCAGCCGGGTACAGGCCGTCGAGGTGGTATCCGGGCTGGCATTTCCCTGGAGCCTGGTCTTTCTGCCGGATGGGGAGATGCTGGTTTCCGAGCGCTCCGGGAGCCTGCGCCGGATTGTCGATGGCCAGCTGCTGCCACGACCGGTGCGGGGTGTGCCGAAAGTAGCCGCTGGCGGGCAGGGCGGTTTGCTGGGGCTGGCCCTGCATCCGCAGTTTGCTGAAAACCACTGGTTGTATTTTGCTTATGCAGCTGCCGGTGAGGGGGGCTATAGCACGCATGTGGGGCGTGGCAAATACCGTGATGGTGTTCTGAGCGAGGTACAGACTATTTTCCGGGCCACACCCAAGGTGAATACCCGTCACCATTATGGTGGGCATCTGATATTTGATCGTCAGGGCTATCTGTTTTTGACGCTGGGTGACAAGGGACGGCGTGAGCTGGCACAGGATTTGCGCAACCACGCCGGTAGCGTAATCCGTCTGCATGATGATGGTCGGGTGCCTGCAGACAATCCGTTTGTGGGACAGGCCGGGGCCGCGCCTGAAATCTGGAGCTATGGCCACCGCAACCAGCAGGGAGCAGCACTCCACCCGCAGACCGGCCAGCTCTGGACGCATGAACACGGGCCACAGGGTGGGGATGAGGTCAATGCCATCCGTGCCGGTGCCAATTATGGCTGGCCGGTCATCACCTACGGAGAGGAGTATGGCGGTGGCCGGGTCGGCGATGGACTGACGGCCCGGACCGGAATGGAACAGCCGCTGCTGGCCTGGGTGCCTTCCATTGCACCGTCCGGCATGACATTTTACACCGGCAACCGCTATCCCGGCTGGCAGGGCAATCTGCTGGTCGGAGCACTGAAGTTCCAGCTGCTGGTACGGCTCGGGATGCAGGATGGCAAGCTGGTCGAGCTGGAGCGCCTGCTGCAGGGCGAAATCGGGCGGATTCGTGATGTGCAGCAGGGGCCGGACGGTTATGTCTGGCTCCTGAACGATGAGGCTGACGGTGGGTTGTACCGGCTGGAGACCGTGCAGTGATTGTCGCAGTAATGCTTCAGTAATTGATGACCACCACCCCCTGATCCGGTTTGGCATCCACCAGTGCATAGGCCATCCCGGCCTGCATCACCACGCTGGCCGGGATGGCCGTGCCCTGCTGGGTGGCACTGGCGGTGGTTTTACCTGCCGGCAGGCGCAACTTGAGGGTCAGGGGTTCATCAAACCAGCTGTCATTCATGTCGTCCCTGACCTCAAAGCGGGTACTGCCGGCGTTCTGCTGCAGGTTGACAATGCGGGCAGTAGCAAATTCCTGGGCATAGCGGGCCACTGCCGTGAAACTTCCGACCCAGACATCGGCTTCCCGGTCTTTCAGGTGGTCCAGTATCTGTATCACATAATCCTTGTCGGTCTGGGCATAAAGGCCATGGAAATGGGCTGAATACCAGCTGCGCCAGTTGCCGCTGTCGGGGTCGAGGGTGGCGTCGAAGTAGGCCCAGGGCGCTGCCGCATTCAGGAAGTTGCGGGCCGAGCTGACCGAAGGAACACTGAGGAAGTCGATGCTGGCCGGGTTGGTGAGTGCGCCGTACACATCGCGGGCGGCCAGAAAGTATTTGGCAGCCAGAGTGCGATCATTTTGGGTTCGTGCACTGGTCAGCGGTGCGCAGGGCGAGCCTGCCTTGTTGGTGCCGGAGCCGAAGGGATAGCCCATGGTGACGACGCGGGCTCCTTCCACATTCTGGTCGATAACCACCTGTGACTGGCGGTATTCGCGGTAGGTGTAGAACAGTGCATCACACAGGTGGCTGTAGGTATGGGTCTGCACGTCATGGCCCTTGTCCTGAACCTGCTGCCAGTGTCCCCAGTGGTCATGGGCACCCCAGCCGACCTGATTGGCAATCACAAACCAGGTCCATTTCCAGCCGTAGCGTTCGCCCATCTCGAACCAGAAAGCATGGTCCTGCACATGATTGTCATCGATGCTGAGGCTGAAAGCGGAGAGCTTGTCCTGTGACCACATGGCGATGCTGACTTCACCGGCAGCCGGCCATTGGCGGTCGGTGACGGTAAAGCGCGGACGGGTCACGGCAGGCAGGTTCAGCAGCTGGCCCGGACGGCTGATCGGCGGTGCGGGGGGCGGGGTGAAGTCGTATTCGCCCGTGCGCAGTGCAGAGCGTGCCGATAAAGCCTGTGGTGAACGCCACTCCTCCAGTGCTTCAGCCTCTGTCTGTTGCGAACGTTTTGCGGCCTGATCACTCAGGTAGTTGAGGCTGTCGACCTCATCGTAGAGTGCTGCTTCACGGGCCTCCTGCTGCAGGGCTGATGCCTGCGTGTCTGTGGCAGGCTGATCGTTACCGGTTTCATCACAGCCAGTCAGCAGCAGTGCGCCAAGGACAGCGGGAAGCAGGGCCGGCAGCAAAGCCGGTCGCCGGTTTTTGGGGGTGGTGGGTAATTTTTTCATAAGCCTTGTTTATTGCTCCTGATGGGTGTGGTGAGTTAATGTCCACAACAATCGACCATGACCTGAGTCAAAGGTTCGTGCGGGTGCAGGTGATTGCAGTCTGCTTCCGGTGCTATGATGATGCGCGTCGTTTGATAATGGTTTTGACAGACATGAAAGTTGTTGCATTTTATAAATTCATGCCGATTGCGGCACCGGCTGAAGTGGCCGAAAAAATTCGTGCCCTGCGTGAGCGCTTCCCGGTGTCCGGAACCCTGATTGTGGCGGATGAGGGCATTAATTCGACCATTGCCGGTCAGGATGCCGATACGGATGCTTTTCTGACTGAATTGCAGGCAATGATTGGTACGTTGGAACCCAAGTATTCTTGGTGTGAGTTTGATCCGTTCCACCGTTTCAAGGTCAAGGAAAAGCCGGAGATTGTCACATTTCACGACAAGGACGTGGGTGCTGACAAACTGGTCGGTACTTATGTCGCCCCCGAGCACTGGAACGAGCTGGTCCGGCGCGAGGATGTGCTGCTGCTGGATACCCGTAACCGTTATGAGACCCGGATTGGCAGTTTCAAGGGGGCGGAAGATCCGGATGTGGACAGCTTTGTCGAGTTCAAGGATTACCTCGATGCCGTGATCGAAAAGCGTGGTATCAAAAAGATTGCGATGTTCTGTACCGGCGGCATTCGTTGTGAGAAGTCCACCGGTTATGCGCTGGCCAAAGGGGTGGAAGAAGTTTATCACCTGGATGGCGGCATTCTGAATTATCTGGAAAAAGTGCCGGAGGAACAGAGCCTGTGGGAAGGGGAGTGCTTTGTGTTCGATCACCGGGTTTCGGTTGACCATGGCCTCAACTGTGGCAGTTACACGCTTTGCCACTCCTGCGGGTATCCGGTATCTGATCAGGAGCGGCAGTCTGAGCAATATGAGGAGGGCGTCTGCTGTCCCGCTTGCCATAACAGAACGACTGAGGAGCAGAAGGCACGTTTCCGCGAGCGGCGCAAACAGATGCACCTGGCCAGCTGCTCCGGTCACAAGCATATCGGGGCCGATATGGCGGAACTGGTGCGGGCCAAAGTGCAGCGCAAAAAAGTGCTGGCTGAAAGAAGTGCGGCAGCCGAAGCCGCCGCACCTGCAAAACAGGTAGCCTGAGCCGCCTGCCTGCCGGTTGGATTACAACCGGCAGTCTGCAGTGATGCCGGCTGTTACTCTGTAGTACCCGTGGCCGCAGTGTTTACAACGGGCTCATTGGTGAAGCTGCCGTTGAAGCGGTTGAAGTTGGTAAAGCCGGTGTCAAACAGATCACTGACCTTGTACAGGTTGACGGTTTCCTTGTCGCCTTTCTTGGCAATTTGTCCGTCAAGTCCTTCAATGGCGCCACCGCCCTGGGCTCCCTTGCCCTTGTCGCCATTGCGAGCCTTTCCATCACCATCAGCCGTCACACCCCACAGACCGTGTGGCATGACACCGTCAGCAGCAACATTGTCGCTCTTGAAGGCCAGGTCCAGACGCGTCCCGGTGAGGCCGGCACTGGCAGTCTGGGCACTAATCTGGTACTCATCACTCTTGATGGTCAGTTTGCCGCCTTTCTTGGTGACTGCACCATCCAGGTAAGTACCATCCTTCTGGGTTTGGCCATTGATGGTCAGTTCGCCCTTGTCGGTAAAGCTGACCTGATTGTTGCCCAGTGTAGCTCCGATCTTGCCGACAGTGGTGACGTCCGCCTTACCCTGAAACTCGGCATTCAGCTGCAGCCCCTTGTCACTCAGGATGTTGTAAGTCGCACCAGCCGTTCCCTGTACGTCATATTTTCCGCCATCCGCGCCAACAAAATGCGGATCACCCTTGATGGTGCCGTTGTTGACCGGAGTCGGGTTTGGAGCTGGAGCTGGAGCTGGAGCTGGAGCCGGGGCTGGAGCCGTTGTCGGGGCTGGAGCCGTTGTCGGGGCTGGAGCCGTTGTCGGGGCTGGAGCCGTTGTCGGGGCTGGAGCCGTTGTCGGGGCTGGAGCC
>Ga0116152_10002632_pt1 | contig 14588 bp, 12 predicted proteins | sample AD_UKC119_MetaG_FD_89894 | JGI IMG/M metagenome (GOLD analysis project Ga0116152, IMG submission 89894) | Active sludge microbial communities of municipal wastewater-treating anaerobic digesters from Hong Kong - AD_UKC119_MetaG | ecosystem: Engineered > Bioreactor > Anaerobic > Digestate... | reverse complement strand
TACTCTTTCCTCATTTTCAACTTGCTCTGCGCACCATGCTTCGCAGCAATGGGTGCAATCAAACGTGAAATGAACAACGCCAAATGGACATGGGCAGCCATCGGTTATATGTGCGGCTTTGCCTACGCGATTTCACTTATCGTATATCAGTTAGGTATGCTCTTCTCTGGCGCAGGCTTCACCGTTTGGACTGCAGTAGCAATTGTTGTTCTTGCATTCTTGGTGTACATGCTTTTCCGTAAGAACAAATATGACGATAACCATTTGAATATCAGTGCAGTAGATGCAACAAAGAAATAACGTATTAAATCTGAAGGAGGTATTTCTATGAATTGGCAAACAGCAATTGTACTAGCTATCGTAGTAGCAATTCTAGTTGCTATCGTTATCAGCCATATCCGCCAAGCCAAGCGCGGTAAGACCTCCTGCTCCTGTGGTGGCGGGTGCTCTGGGTGCCCGATGAGCGGGAAATGCCATCATTAAATCATATGGGCGCGGATTCGTCCGTGCCCATTTTTTACTCCCCTACAATGAACAAAATAATCCGAATCCATGCCACATTCCAGTGGGTGATGGATTCGGATTGTTTTTTCGTGATACGAGTCAAATGGTTTGTTATTTGCGCTCCTCTGATTTATCCAATGCCGCTTTGATAAATCCTATGAAAAGCGGATGAGGTCGGTTAGGTCTTGATTTAAATTCCGGATGATACTGTACGCCAACAAAGAACGGATGGTCGGAGTATTCAACCGTTTCAACAAGTTTGCCATCAGGTGACATGCCTGACAGAACCAAACCCTTTTGTGCAAACATTTCACGATACTCATTGTTGAACTCATAGCGGTGACGATGACGCTCTGAGATTTCACTTTGTCCGTAACAGCGTTCCATTGTCGTACCAGGCATTATGTCACAAGGGTATGCTCCGAGACGGAGTGTTCCGCCCTTGTCGATATCGTCGCTCTGCCCCGGCATATAATCAATCACCTTATGACTGCATAACTCGTCGAATTCTCCCGAATGAGCATCGGCTATTCCAGCGACATTGCGTGCAAATTCGATAACCGATATCTGCATTCCGAGGCAAATACCGAAGTATGGAAGCTTGTTTTCTCTTGCATATTTTGCGGCAAGTATCATGCCATCGATGCCGCGCGAGCCAAATCCACCAGGAACGATTATCCCGTCAAGACCAGAAAGCTCGTTTTCGTAGCTATCCTCGGTAAGCGTTTCGGAGTCTATCCAATGAATGTTCAGGTGTGTATTGAGCAGATATCCGGCATGTCGCAGAGCTTCTGCAACCGAAAGATACGCATCATGAAGCTGTACATATTTTCCGACCAAACCGATGTGAACAGTTTTCTCACGGTTCTTGATTCTTTTAACCATCTCTTCCCATTCCGTAAGATCTGCTTCTTTTGCGGTAATCCCAAGTTTACTACAAACAACGGAGGAGAAATTTGCGGCTTCCAGCATAAGCGGCGCTTCATAAAGGCAGCTGAGTGTATTGTTTTCGATAACGCTGTCCGGATTGACGTTGCAAAACATCGAGATTTTTTTGAAAATCGATTTTTCAAGCGGTTCATCACATCGCAAAACAATGATGTCGGGACGTATTCCCATACCTTGAAGCTCTTTAACTGAGTGCTGTGTTGGTTTGGTTTTGTGTTCGTCAGAACCACTGAGAAACGGGACGAGTGTGACATGAATGAAGAGGCTGTTTTCGCGACCAACTTCTAGAGAAATCTGACGAACCGCCTCAATAAAGGGTTGCGATTCAATATCACCAATTGTTCCTCCAATCTCTGTAATGACAACGTCCGCGGCGGTTTGTTTTCCAACGCGGTAAACAAAGTCCTTAATCTCGTTTGTGATATGAGGAATGACCTGTACTGTAGAGCCGAGATATTCACCACGGCGCTCCTTGTTAAGTACATTCCAGTAAACCTTACCAGATGTAAGATTGGAGTACTTGTTTAGGTCTTCATCGATAAAGCGTTCATAATGACCGAGGTCAAGGTCCGTTTCTGCGCCGTCCTCGGTTACATAAACCTCGCCATGCTGATAGGGGCTCATCGTGCCGGGATCAACATTGATATATGGATCGAGCTTCTGTGCTGCGACTTTCAGGCCTCTTGATTTCAGTAGTCTTCCGAGCGATGCTGCGGTGATGCCCTTTCCTAGCCCCGAAACAACGCCTCCTGTAACAAAAACATATTTAGTCATTTTTCTTTCTCCGTTACTCTGTTATTTATATGTTGAAATAATCGTATCCGCTATTGTACGTCTTGAAACGCATCTGTCCATTGCTTGCTTCTCAATAAAACGGTGCGCTTCAGCTTCTGTCATTTTAAGCTGTTCAATAAGTATCAGCTTTGCGCGATTAACAATTTTGATTTCCGCCATTTTGTCTTCGAGAGAAGTGGTTTTCTGCTCCATGCGACGCAGGCGTTCCCTTGTTCCACACAATAGCTGAAGGGATTGCTGAATCATCACCGCCGTGGTCGGCTTGGAGAGTGTCAGCACACCGAACTGTGAAACCTGATCGTTGATTTCGGCGTAGTGTTCGTTTTTTACCAAAAGCAAAACGCCTGTTCCACTTCCGTTACAGATGTCAATGGCAAGCCGGACACCTATATCGTCGGGTAATGGCGTATTAATAACCACTATGTCAAAGCGATGTTCAAGAATTTGTCTTCCGGCACTGCCTGCATCCGAAACAAATGTTAATGGATGATAGCGGTTCTCCGGCAACAATTCCCTTATTGCTTGATTGATTTTTTCGGCGGAGGAGACAATAAGGACACTATATACATATTCTGTAAAATCCATTATTGACCTCCTTTCATAGTGTGTTTCTTTTAGTTCAGATAATTATCTACTATGCTTTTCGGCAAATTGTTTGAGATGAAATCGCTTTCTCGTGCAGCCACCTTTGCCGCATCGAGCGTCATAGGTAATGTGCTGTATTTTTCTTGCACCTCAGGCGCGGCGTTATAAAGGTTCAGATTGGTAGTCGGTGGCAACTCCAAATGATTTTTGATGCCGTCCAGCCCTGCGCGAATAAGGAGCGCAAATGCGAGATACGGATTGCAAATCGGGTCCGGTGAACACAATTCAACGCGTCTGTATTCACCTTGTGCCTGCGGAATTCTTATGAGCTGTGAGCGGTTTTCAGCAGACCAGGAAATGAATTTTGGGGCCTTGTCGTTCCCGAGTCGATTGTATGATTCTTCAATCGGGTTAAGAAACAGTGTCATCGGAATGATGGCATCCAGTATTCCAGCTGCAATATTGGGAAGCACATCACAATTATCTTCTGTTTTTGCAGAAATGCTGATATGCATGGCATTTCCCGGCCTGTCCGTTATCGGTTTCGGTGAAAAATCAGCGTAAAGCCCGTTTCTCGCGGCAATTGTATTAACAACGGCTCGGAAGGTTATGGCATCATCTGCAGCTGTCAGTGGGTCGGAATACCTAAAATCGATTTCGTTTTGTCCCGGTCCCTCCTCGTGATGGGAGCTCTCAGGCTTTATTCCCATCTGCTCAAGCGTAAGACAGATTTCGCGGCGAACGTTTTCGCCCTTGTCATCAGGAGCAATATCCATATATCCGGCATTATCGTAGGGGATTTTTGTCGGATTTCCGTCCTCGTCTCGTTTGAAAAGATAGAACTCCGTTTCGGAGCCAAAATGAAACGTGACTCCGGCGGCTTTTGCATCGCTTATCGCATTTTTAAGCAACGTTCTTGCATCGGCTTCAAAAGGTTTGCCGTCAGGATACGAGACACTGCAGAACATTCTTACCACCTTGCCGTGTTCGGGACGCCATGGAAGCACCGAAATCGTCGCAGGGTCGGGATGTAAAAACAAATCGGAATGTACATCTCCACCGAAGCCTCGGACAGCCGACGCATCAAGGGCAATGCCGACTTCAAACGCCCGTTCAAGTTCGTTCTGCATGATTGAAATGTTTTTCTGTCGACCGAAAACATCACAGAACGCAAGACGAATGAACTTTACATCTTCCTCGGAGATATACTGCGCAACCTCTTTTTTCGAATAATTCATTTGCCATCCTCCTAATTTGCAACGTACATCTGTTTATACGGGTTTTTGCTATCAGGAACAATTACCGTGTAAGATTCTTGTAGCATTTCGTTTATGTCATATCCAAAATAGTCGCAGAACTTCAATAAATAAGGCATTATTTCGCTCATATCACTGTCATCGGCAGCTCTGACGGTTACCTGCTTCGGGAAATCGACACCAGCTGTACTACCGCGAAGAATCATTTTTCCACCATGCATACCGGTACATGGGAAGTTGCCGACTATCGGTTTGTCGTCCGTATTCATCCCAAGAACCAAGATCAGCCCGCCTGCCTGGTATTCACCTAAGAAGCTTCCTGCCCTGCCACCAATAACAATAGCTGGCTTCTTCTCTTTGTATTCCTTCATGTGAATTCCGGCGCGATACCCAGCATTGCCTTTCACGTATATCCCACCACCGCGCATCGCATATCCAGCAGCGTCTCCGATGTTCCCGTGAATGATAATCTCTCCACTGCTCATCGTGTCGCCTACTGCGTCTTGTGCGTTTGCATTCACTGTAATCAATGCTCCGGCAAGATAGGCTCCGAGTGCATTTCCTGGGATTCCGTCAATGGTTATGTTCTTTTCGCCCATTCCGGCGGCAATAAAACGCTGACCAAGACATCCCTTAATTTGGACTTCATCTTTCGCGCTTCTGATCGCACTGTTAAGCGCTGTAAAATCGAGGTCTTTTGCATCTATTAACATAATTATCCCACACCTCCGAGTATCTTTCCACGGTATTCTTCATCGAAAGCATATAGACTTGGCTTTTTTTTCAGCATGTCAAAATCAATTTCGCTTATCGATTTCCGAGAACGTATCATATCTGTGTATATACCAGCTTTGTCGACATCTCCTATCAAAACGAATCCTGTAAGCATGCCGTCTTTCATAAAAAGCTTCTTTACACTACCGTCTTTTGTTTCCTCATATATTTCACTATCGTCCGTATGGCTTCCAGCGCTCATAATATGCACTCCAAAAAAACCGATTGAGTTCATCGGTATGGCATTGTCGAAAACAGATTCGCCGCCTGCCATATTTACACCAGCGCAATGCCCCTGCATATATGCATTTGGCATAAGCGCCATCACCTTGACGCTACCCGAGGAAACATCCACACTTTCCGTACAATCACCTGCAGCATATATATCGTCACATGAGGTTTTCATCTTCTCACTGACGGTTATCGCTCTGCCGCACGCGCCACCTGCTTCTTTAATAAGCGCAATATTTGGACGCACACCGACAGCGGTTACTAGGATATCGAAATGAATGTCTTCTCCGTTTTTCATATATGCCGTCTCGTCATCAAATTTCGAAACCGAGTTGCCGAGCATAAACGTTATTCCATGTGCCTCTAAGTGTTTTTGTACCACGGCAGCGCATTCGTTGTCAAGAATGCTTGATAATACTCTCTCGGCAAGATCACAAACGGTGATGCTTCCGACCTTGCCTGAAATACCCTCGGCGCATTTCAGTCCAATCAGTCCGGCACCAATAATCAGTACACGACTGTCTGGAGTAATGGCCTTTTCAAGCGACAGCGCGTCATCAAGGGTCATAAAGGAAAATCTCTTTTCCACCTTATCCATACCTTCCATCGGCGGAACAAAAGGAGAAGAACCACTTGCCACGCAGAGAGAATCAAAACAAAGGGTTTCACCATCATCCATTGCGACAGTTTTATCTTCGCTATTGAGAGAAATTGCACGTTTGCCATAAAGGACATTGCAGTCGTTTTTCTCATAGAAATCGTCGGGACGATACTTCATTTTCTCGGTATCCGTTTTTCCCTCAAGTAGATATGAGATAAGCGGACGGCAGTAAACGTGTCGATTTTCTGAGGAGATTACTGTGATTTTTCCAGTTGCATCTACTGATCGTATTCCTTCGATACAGCCTATCGCCGCGGTTCCGTTTCCTATAATCACATATTTTTTCACGTCCATCACCTCTCCTCGTAAATTATCGCTCTGTTCGGACAACCGGCAACGCACGCGGGAGCGCCCGATGCATTTTTAAGACACAATTCGCATTTCTGAACCACTCCACCCTCTCCCGTAGTAACTGCTCCATAGGGGCATACAAGAATACAGGTTAAGCAGCCGACGCATTTGTTATGGTCAATACAGATTGTGCCGTTTTCAATACTAAGTGCGCCGGAAATACAGCTCTTTACACATAGCGGATCTGTGCAGTGGCGACATGACACAGCGTAGGTAATTTTTTCGTCGCCTTCAACGCGAATTCTCGGATAGATTGTTTTGTCCTTCAGTGCCTTTACCATATTGTTGATGCCCGAATTAGCATACGCACAGTTGTATTCGCAAAGATGGCATCCAAGGCAGTGCTTTTCGTCTACATAAATCCTTTTCATTCTCCCGCGTGTGAGATACCGAGAATCTCAAGCTCCTTTTCTGTTAATCCAACACCACGCAGCATAAGTCGGTTTCCGCGAAGTGCCTCGATAGAATTGATTCCCATGCCGCCCATAAGCTCTTTCACCTCGTGTCTCCACGCAGTAAGTAAGTTTACAAGTCGTTCAGATCCGATGTCGGGGTTAAGTCGTTTGACGAGTTCGGGGCGCTGAGTTGCAATACCCCAATTGCATTTACCGGTTTGGCAGGTACGACAGAGATGGCAGCCAAGTGCCAGCAATGCTGAAGTTGCTATGTAACAGGCATCAGCTCCGAGTGCGATCGCTTTTACAACGTCGGATGCCGAACGAATGCTTCCGCCCACAACAAGCGATACATTATTTCGGATTCCTTCATCACGCAAACGCCGGTCAACTGCCGCGAGTGCAAGTTCAATCGGAATACCAACATTATCACGGATTCGTGTGGGAGCCGCTCCCGTTCCGCCGCGGAAACCATCGATTGCGATGATATCAGCACCACTGCGGGCAATTCCGCTTGCTATTGCTGCGATATTATGAACTGCTGCCACCTTTACGATTACAGGTTTCTTATATTGAGAAGATTCCTTTAGTGAGTACACAAGCTGACGAAGGTCTTCAATGGAGTAAATATCGTGATGCGGAGCCGGTGAAATCGCGTCCGAGCCTTCTGGAATCATTCTGGTACGTGAAACCTCTCCGACAATTTTTGCACCTGGGAGATGTCCTCCGATACCCGGCTTCGCGCCTTGGCCCATTTTTATTTCAATCGCTGCACCGGCGTTGAGGTAATCCTCGTGAACACCGAATCTTCCGGAAGCAACCTGTACGATTGTATTTTCACCGTAACAATAGAAATCCTCATGAAGTCCGCCTTCGCCCGTGTTATAGTAAATTCCCAGTTCCCTTGCGGCGCGTGCAAGGCTTTCGTGCGCGTTGTAGCTGATGGATCCGTAGCTCATAGCAGAGAACATGACCGGCATAGTTAATTCAAGCTGTGGCGCGATTGTGGTATCAATCGAGCCATCAGGTTTTCTCGTAATACTGTCCGGCTTTTTCCCAAGAAATACGCGTGTTTCCATCGGTTCGCGCAATGGATCAATGGACGGGTTCGTCACCTGTGAAGCATTGATCAAAATCTTGTCCCAGTATACCGGCAATGGCTTCGGGTTTCCCATGGATGAAAGTAAAACACCTCCACTTGTTGCCTGCTTGTATATTTCCTTGATGGTATCGCTTTGCCAGTTGGCATTCTCGCGAAATGAGCATTCATTCTTTACAATTTTGAGCGCGTGTGTCGGGCAAAGTGAAACGCAACGTTGACAGTTAACGCATTTTGCTTCGTCGCTCAACATAATTTTGCCATCCACATCATAGGTGTGAACTTCATTGGCACATTGTCTTTCGCAAACCCGACAGGCAATACAACGATTTTGATTTCGGATTACCTCGAATTCGGGCGTAATATAATACTTCTCCATTTCTTCTCCTTTCGTTTAGGGCGATAGAATTTACTCTATCCCCTTATATTCCGCTTTTCATCAACAATCTAATTCGCTGTGCCGCCTCTAAGATATCCTCTTGTCTGCCAAATGAAGACAATCTGAAATATCCCTCGCCCGCCGGCCCAAAGCCAACACCAGGCGTACCGACGACCTGAATCTTTTCCAGCATCAAATCAAACAGCTCCCAGCTACTCATTCCCTCCGGACATTTCATCCAGATATATGGTGCGTTTTTGCCTCCACAATACGGAATGGAGCAATCGTCGAGCGCATTCATCAGTATTTCCGCATTCTTCTTGTATACGGCAATATTTTCGTGTACCTGCCGTTGTCCCTCTTCCGTAAAAATCGCCTCAGCGCCACGCTGGATAATATAGGAAACACCATTTGTTTTTGTCGTACGGTTGCGTACCCAAAGTGAATTAATCGTTACACCATCGCGTTCAAGTTCAGCCGGTATCACGGTATATCCGCAACGTGTTCCGGTAAATCCGGCCGTTTTTGAAAGTGAAGAGATCTCAATCGCACATGTACGGCTGCCCGGAATTTCAAATATACTGTGCGGAATGCTTTCATCTTCGATAAACGCTTCGTATGCTGCATCAAAAATGATCAATGCCTTTCGCGCATTTGCAAAATCCACCCATTTCTGTAGCTTTTCCTTGCTAAATACAGCGCCTGTCGGATTATTCGGAGAACACAAATAGATAATATCTGCATCGTATTTCTCATCGGGTAGCGGTGTGAACTCGTTCTCAGGAGATGCCGTCACAAATTCTATGTTGTGTCCTGCAATAATGTTTGCATCGATATATGCAGGATAGGCAGGCTCCATGATTAGGGCTGTATTATCAGACGAGAAAAGATCAAGAATATCACCAAGCTCATCGCTCGCTCCACTCGAAACAAAGATTTCCTCCTGCAGCAGTGATACATTTCTCTTTTCGTAATAACCTTTTATCGCTGCCCTTAGAAAATCTGCACCACATTCCGGCATATATCCGTGAAAAGTGGATATATCAGATTGATCCTCCGCAGCTTTATTCAGTGCACGCACAACCGCATCACAGAGCGGGAGAGTAACGTCACCGATTCCGAGACGCAAAAGATGAGTACCAGGATTCTTTTCGGTATATTCAGCCGTCTTTTTCGCAATATGCGTAAATAGATAGGAACCCTTTAGTTCATTGTAATGCTTGTTTAACGTAATCATCTGTTACCTCCCCGTCATAAACCATGGTTGCAGGACCAGTTTTCGTGATAGAACCATCAGAATGGTAGCAAATAGTAAGCCATCCGCCATCAAGCTTAACGCGAATATCAGTATCCGCCTTGCAAAGCTTTGCGCTAACCAGTGCAGCAACCGTGGCACAGGCGCCCGTTCCACACGCCATTGTAATACCGCTTCCACGTTCCCATACTCTCATCCGAAATTCATTCTCGGAAATGCGACTAACAAACTCCACATTTGTCCGATCGGGAAATGCAGGATATTTTTCCAGTGCCGCACCAACCGTAGTGAGCGGTGCTTCCTCGGCATTCTCAACAACAACTACCGCATGAGGGTTACCGACTGAAACGGGAATGTAACAAATCGTCTGGTCGCAGATATTCGCCTTCTTGGGTTCGCCTATTGTTGCAGTACCCATATCGACAGAAACACTGGTGACCTTGTTATCAACAGTGGTCAAATTTAGTGTTTTAATACCGGAGAGGGTCTCTATCGTAATCCTCTTTTTATCCGTATAGCCATTATCGTACACATATTTACCTACGCAACGAATTCCGTTTCCGCACATCATCGCTTCGCTACCATCTGCGTTAAAGATTCGCATCTGATAATCGGCAATGTTTGATGTCAAAATCCAGATCATTCCATCGGCGCCAGCCCCGAAATACCGATTGGACAGTGTTATCGAAAGCTTTCCCGCATAATCGGGGACTTTATCGGTATAAACATACAAATAGTCGTTACCGAGTCCGTGCATTTTTGTAAACTTCATACTTTACTCATATCCTTTCTGTCCGCTTTTACGCTATATTCGAAATCAATAGGTGCCTTCAGGCAATGTAACAATAATCGGTTCTCCGCCGCACGGGGAGTAAACATTCACCGCGTCCGGCTCCATTTTACGTATGGCTGCTTCCTCACTTGCGATATACACCTTGTCATCTTTTTCCGCCGTGACCATCGAGCGAAGTTTAAGTCTGTCATTTAATGCCATAAGCCCGCCATTGAAGCCTAAAATGATTGAAAACGGTCCTGTGATCAAGAGACTTGAGTAAACCTTTCGAAGGTATGCAAGCTGGTCCGCTTCCTCGGGGGATTTTTTTCCGATGGTACTCCAGAACGGAGCCGCGATGACTGATGCCATTTCGCGTAAGGTCAATCCCTGATGACGAAGAAGATAATCGGCTATGTAGGTAATTACCTCCGTATCTGTTTGTAATGTGCATTTGTAACCAAACATCTCTATATATCGACGATTCGCATCATACGATGAGATTTCACCATTGTGAACGATTGAATAATCAAGTAAAGTGAACGGATGCGCTCCACCCCACCAGCCGGGAGTGTTAGTCGGATACCGTCCGTGTGCTGTCCACGAGTAACCTTCATATTCTTCAAGTCGATAAAATCTTCCCACGTCTTCCGGAAAACCTACCGCCTTGAAGGTTCCCATGTTCTTACCACTGGAGAAAACATATGCACCCTTTTGCTCGGTATTAATTTTCATAACCGTTCTTGCGACATATTCTTTCTCATCTAGCTGATACTTCTTCAAGACCGAATTCAGTGGTGTAACAAAATATCTTCTGATAATCGCAACATCGACAATTTCCGGAATTTTCCGGATTGGTATGTATTCTGCTTTAACCACCTCAAAGCTGTCTTTCAGGAATCTTTCACAATCTGCCATTGCATTCCGATCATCAAAAAAGATGTGCAACGCATAGAATTCGCTGTATTCTGGATAAATTCCGTATCCCGCAAAACCACCGCCAAGTCCGTTGGAACGATCGTGCATCGGCTTCATTCCTTCGATGATTTTTTCTCCAGTCATCTTCTTTCCTTCTTTTGAAATAACCGCTGCAATTGCGCAACCTGATGGAATGCGGATTTGTCCTTCCTTTTTCATATTAACCCCCTGCAGTTGCCACTCAACTGCTAACAAAATAATGTAATTGTTTTATATATATTCTTTTTATTCAGAAAAACAAAAAGCGCCATACAGACAGTTTCCCATCAGTATGAACGCCTTTGCTCATATGCAAGATTATGCGACGTTTCTTGCATATTGTCAAGCGTTTTTCTAGAATTTCAGCTACAAAATGCAAGTTCAAGATAATTTTACTTCAAAAAGTACTTGACAGTCGAAAAACGAGGAGTATAATTCAAAGCATAAAGGCAATGGCGTCTGAAAGCTTCGGTTTTCGACTCCATTTTTTTTATTCACAAAAACGAGGCAATGGCGTCTTGATTCAAACAAGAGTCATTGTCTCGTTTTATATGTAAAGGAGGATTTTTATGAAAACAGTATCGGATTATTTCGGAAGTCTCGTTTTTGATGACAGAGTGATGAAGGCAAAGCTGTCCGCATCGGTCTACAATTCATTAAAGAAGACTATTGACGAAGGCACAGCACTGGATAGTGCCGTTGCTAATGCCGTGGCCGTTGCAATGAAGGACTGGGCAATAGACCTCGGAGCTACGCATTTCACTCACTGGTTCCAACCATTAACAGGTATCACAGCCGAAAAGCATGACAGCTTCATCTCTCCGGCTCCTGACGGAAGAGTGATTATGGAGTTTTCCGGCAAGGAACTTCTCCAAGGCGAGCCGGATGCTTCCTCTTTTCCGTCTGGTGGGCTTCGTGCAACATTTGAAGCACGTGGCTATACGGCGTGGGATCCAACATCGTATGCTTTTATCAAGGATAAAACACTTTGTATTCCGACAGCCTTCTGTTCATACGGCGGCGAAGCGCTTGACAAGAAAACTCCGTTGCTTCGTTCGATGCAAGCACTGAATAAACAAGCGATGCGTGTTTTGAAGCTTTTCGGAAATGACGATGTAAAATGTGTTCGCACATCGGTTGGTCCGGAACAAGAATACTTCCTAGTGGATAAGGCGATGTTTGAACAACGCCCCGACCTGATGCTTACTGGTCGTACATTGTTCGGTGCAAAGCCTCCGAAGGGACAAGAGCTTGACGATCATTATTTCGGAGTGATTAAACCGAGAGTTGCTGCATATATGGCTGACTTAAATGAAGAGCTTTGGAAGCTCGGAATTCTTGCCAAAACAGAGCATAACGAGGTTGCACCTGCTCAACACGAGCTGGCACCAATCTATACTACAACCAATATCGCTACCGACCACAACCAACTTACAATGGAGATTATGCAAAAAGTAGCATCAAAGCACGGTCTTGTTTGTCTTCTCCATGAAAAGCCTTTCGCAGGAGTCAATGGTTCGGGCAAGCACAATAACTGGTCGATGGCAACCGATTCCGGTATCAACCTTCTCACTCCTGGAGAAACGCCTTATGAAAACGCGCAATTCTTACTTTTCCTTTGCTCAGTAATCAAGGCAGTTGACGATTATCAGGATTTGCTACGTATTTCAGTAGCCACTGCCGGAAACGACCACAGACTCGGAGCCAACGAAGCACCGCCCGCGGTTGTGTCAATCTTCCTCGGCGATGAGCTGACAGCCGTTCTCGATGCGATTGAGAATGACTCGGCATACAACGGAACAGAGAAAACGATTATGAAGCTCGGTGTTCATGTACTACCGAAATTCGCACGTGATACCACAGATCGTAACCGTACTTCACCATTTGCCTTTACCGGAAACAAATTCGAATTCCGTATGCTCGGTTCATCAAATAGTATTGCTTGTGCGAACATCATGTTGAACGCAGCAGTAGCTGAATCACTCAAAGAGTTTGCTGAAACACTTGAAAAAGCTGACAGCTTCGAAGTAAGTCTTCACGAGCTTATCAAGAGTACGATTAAACAACATAAACGCATCATTTTTAACGGAAACGGATATGACGATTCATGGATCGAGGAAGCAACCGAAAAGAGAGGACTTCACAATCTACGTACCACGCCTGATGCCCTTCCGAAAATTCTTGATAAGAAGAATATGGATATGTTGATATCGCACAAGGTGTTCTCTGCAGCTGAAATTCGTTCAAGATATGAAATCACACTTGAGAATTACTGCAAGACAGTCAATATCGAAGGACTGACAATGATTGATCTGGCACGTCGTGACATTATTCCGGCGGTTGAGAAATACATTAAAGATCTTGCCGAAACAGGCGCAGCGAAAAAAGCGGTTGACCCTTCGATTTTGTGCAAGCACGAAGTCAAGCTGATTACCAAGCTTTCCGGACTTGTTGACGAGATGGACGATACAGTCTCAAGACTCGAGAGTTCACTCATAAAATATAACACCGCCGAGGACGTCACCGAAGCATCATGCATCATTCGTGACGATATTCTGCAAAAGATGGCGGAGTTGAGAGTCATGGCAGACGAGGCAGAGACTTTGACGGCAGATACATACTGGCCGTTCCCGTCATACAGCAAATTACTATTCGGAGTTAGATAAACGCTTTTTGCTCTATTACAAATAAATGAAAGGAAATGAATTGATTATGGATAACATTATTGAAACTGTACAGTCCGTAGCAAACGATACCGTATTTAGTGTCTGGTTTTTAATTGGCGCGGTTTTGGTTTTCTTTATGCAGGCTGGATTTGCAATGGTCGAAACTGGCTTTACAAGAGCCAAGAACGCCGGAAACATTATTATGAAGAACCTCATGGACTTCTGTATTGGTACGGTAGTATTCACTTTATTGGGCTTCTCACTGATGTGCGCGGAGGATTATGTATTCGGAATAATTGGAGTTCCGAACTTCGAGATTTTCACCGACTTCAGCGGATTTATTACGAATAACGCAGCAAGCTTCGTATTTAACCTTGTGTTCTGTGCCACAGCCGCGACAATCGTTTCTGGTGCTATGGCTGAAAGAACAAAGTTCCTATCCTACTGTATCTATTCCGCCGTATTATCCCTTGTGATTTACCCTATTGAGGCAGGTTGGATTTGGAATTCACAGGGCTGGCTTGCAAAGCTCGGCTTCCACGACTTCGCCGGTTCTACTGCAATTCATATGGTCGGTGGTATCTCGGCATTGATCGGTGCAATTATGTTGGGAGCACGTATCGGCAAGTATAAGAAAGACAAGAACGGTAAGGTGACAAAAGTCAACGCGATCCCTGGTCACTCGATTACGATTGGTGCACTCGGTTGCTTTATCCTTTGGTTCGGTTGGTATGGCTTCAACGGTGCTGCCGCCACCGACGGAACATCTCTTGCCTCCATCTTCCTTACCACAACCATTGCCCCTGCTGTCGCAACGGTAGTATGTATGGTATTCACTTGGATTAAGAATGGTAAGCCTGATGTTTCCATGTGCCTTAACGCCGCACTTGCCGGACTTGTCGGCATCACGGCTGGCTGTGACGCACTCGATGCAATCGGCGCAACGGTTGTTGGTGCTGT
>Ga0116152_10002631_pt1 | contig 14591 bp, 8 predicted proteins | sample AD_UKC119_MetaG_FD_89894 | JGI IMG/M metagenome (GOLD analysis project Ga0116152, IMG submission 89894) | Active sludge microbial communities of municipal wastewater-treating anaerobic digesters from Hong Kong - AD_UKC119_MetaG | ecosystem: Engineered > Bioreactor > Anaerobic > Digestate... | reverse complement strand
GGAGCACGCTGTTGCGCACCATGATGCCCGCCAGCGCGATCACCCCGATCATCGACGTCGCCGTGAAGAACGCCCCGAACATCAGGTGGCCCGGGATGATGCCCAGCAGCGTCAGCGGGATGGGGATCATCATCAGGATCGGCACCGTGAAGTTCTGGAACATGCCCACGATCAGCAGGTAGATGATCACCAGCACCACGGCGAAGCTGATGCCCAGGTCGCGGAACACCTCGTAGGTGATGTGCCACTCCCCGTCCCACTTCATGGCGTAGCCCTCCTCGGTCAGGGGCTGCACCGTCGAGAACTGCTCGATCTGCGTGCCGTCGGGCATGGTCAGCTCGGCGATCTTCTTCTTCATGTCGAGGATCGCGTACACCGGCGACTCGAGCTCGCCCGCCACGTCGGCCGTCACGTAGACCGTCGACTTCAGGTTGCGGCGGTGGCGGCTCTTGTGGCCCTCGGTCTTCTCGATCCTCGTCACGTCCGACAGGGGCACCAGCGCGCCCTCGCGGCTGTAGACGTACAGGTCGGCCAGGTCCTCGACGCTCGACCGGTCGGCCAGCGGCAGCCGCACGTTGATGGGCACCGGCTCGGAGGCCGCGTCCATGTGCACGCGCCCGCCGTCGTGGCCGTTCAGCGCCACGCCCAGGGTCATGCCCACCTGCTCGGTGCTCACGCCGCGCACGGCGGCGCGCTCGCTGTCCACGGCCAGCTCGTAGCGCGGCTGGTCGTCCTCGACGTACCAGTCGATGTCCACGACGCCCGGCGTCGACTCGAACACTTCCTTGATCATCTTCGCGGCGGCCACGCGGCCCTCGAAGGTGGGGCCGTAGACCTCGGCCACCAGCGTCGACAGCACGGGCGGGCCGGGCGGGACCTCGACCACCTTGACGGCGGCGCCGAAGCGGTCGCCGATCTGCTTGATGGGCCCGCGCACGCGCTTGGCCAGGGCGTGGCTCTGGTCCTTGCGCTTGCTCTTGTCCACCAGGTTGACCTGGATGTCCGCGACGTTCGGCCCCCGGCGCATGAAGTAGTGCCGCACCAGGCCGCTGAAGTTCACGGGCGCCGCCGTGCCGGCGTAGATCTCGTAGTCGGTCACCTCGGGCACGGTCGCCAGGTAGTCGCCCACCTCGCGGGCCAGCTGCATCGTCGTCTCGAGGGTGGTGCCCTCGGGCGTGTCGATGATGACCTGGAACTCGCTCTTGTTGTCGAAGGGCAGCATCTTGACCTGCACCGTGCGGGTCATGAACAGGATGGTCGACGCGCCCGTCAGGACGGCGACGACCACCAGCGCCATGACGCCCTTCATGGGCGAGTCCACCAGCGGCCGCACCAGCCTGTTGTAGGTCTTGTAGATGGGCGTCGTGTGCAGGCTGTAGCTGTCGGCGCCCTCGCCGGCCAGGGTGCCGTCGCCCACCATGTCGTCGTGCCAGTGCTGGCGCGGCTTCAGCAGCCGGATGGCCAGCCACGGCGAGATGGTCAGCGCCACCAGCAGCGAGAACACCATGGCCAGCGAGGCGCCGATGGGCATGGGCCGCATGTACGGGCCCATCAGGCCGCGCACGAAGGCCATGGGCATCATCGACGCGATCACCGTCAGGGTGGCCAGGATCGTCGGGTTGCCGACCTCCTGGATCGCACCCAGCGCCGTGCGCAGCGAGCCGTCGCCCTTCATCTGGAAGTGGCGGTGCATGTTCTCGACCACGATGATCGTGGCGTCGATCACGATGCCCGTCACCAGGATGAGCGCGAACAGCGTCACCCGGTTCAGCGTGTAGCCGAAGATGTAGTAGATGAACAGCGTCAGGCTGAACGTGGTGGGGATCGACAGGAAGATGATCGTCGCGCCGCGCCAGCCCATGGCGAAGAACACCACGATCACGGCCAGGAAGATGGCCAGGCCCAGGTTCGAGATCAGGTTCTGGGCCTTCTCCTTGGCGGTGGCGCCGTAGTTGCGCGTCACCGTCACGTGCACGTCCTCGGGCACCAGCGTGCCCTGCACCCGGTCGACCTTCGCCAGCACGGCGTTGGCCACGCGGGTGGCGTCGCTGCCGATGCGCTTGGCGATGGAGATGGTCACCGACGGGTGCTCGGCGCCGGCCACGTACGACGGGTCGATGCCGTTCTCGGGCGCCGCCGGGCCCACGCCCAGGAACGTGTAGCTGTCGATCTCGGCCGGGCCGTCGCTGACGGTGGCCACGTCCATCAGGCGCACCGGGCGGCCGCCGAAGGCGCCGACCACCAGGTTGGCCACGTCGTCGGCCGAGCGCAGGAACGAGCCCGTCTCCACCGTGAACTGGTTGTTGTTGGCCGCGAAGCTGCCCGAGGGCAGCATGCTGTTCTGCATCTGCAGCGCCGGCAGCACCGACAGCGTCGTGATGTTGAACGCCGCCATCCGCTGCGGGTCGAGCTCGACGGTGACCGCCCGGTGGCGGCCGCCGATGACCTCGGTCACCGACACGTCGGGAATCGACTGGATCTCGTTCTTCAGCTCGACGGCCAGCTGCCTGAGGTCGTAGCCCTCGTAGTCGTCGCTCCACAGGGTGAGCGTCATCATGGGCACGTCGTCGATGCTGCGCACCTTGACCAGCGGCGGCAGGATGCCCTGCGGCCACTGGTCGGCGTTGCCGTACATCTTGTTGGCGATGCGGGTCATCGCCTCTTCCATGTCGGTGCCCACCAGGAAGCGGGCGGTCGACATGGCGAACGAGGGGAAGCTCGAGCTGTAGACGTACTCGACGCCCTCGATCTCCCAGATCTTCTGCTCCATCGGCTTGGTGACGATGTTCTCGACCTCTTCGGGCGACGCGCCCGGGAGCATCACCATCACGTCGATCATGGGCACGACGATCTGGGGCTCCTCCTCGCGCGGCGTCAGGGCGAGGGAGAACAGGCCCAGCAGCAGCGTCGCGATGATCAGCAGCGGGGTGATCTTCGAGTTGATGAAGACCGCCGCGAGCTTCGTCGCGCCGCCGTAGCGGGGTTCGTCATGGAGGGGGCTCTGCGTCATCGCTGCGTCACCACCTTGTCGCCCTCGGCCAGCGGCGCGTCGGCGCCCGCCACCAGGCTCTCGCCGCCGGACAGGCCGGACAGCACCTCGACCATGCCGTCCTGCGCGCGCCCGATGCGCACCCAGCGCAGGGCGGCCAGGCCCTGGGCGTCGACGGTCCACACGCCGGTCAGTTGCCCGCGGCGCACCACGGCGGCCTCGGGCACCAGCACGGCGCGGCGGGTGCCGGCAGGCACGGCCACGCGGGCGAACATGCCGCTCTTGAGGCGCCCGGACGCGTTGTCCAGGTAGGCCTCCACGTCGTAGGTGCGGCTGCCGGGGTTGGCCGTCGGCACCACGCGGTCGATGGTCGTCTCGAACACGGCGCCGGGCAGCGAGGTCACGTCGACGGTGATGGGCATGCCGGCCGAGAGGCTCGACACGTCCTTCTCGCCCACGTGGGCGACGATCTTCACCTGGTCGGCGTCCTCGAGGATGATCAGCGGCATGCCGGGGTTGGCCATGTTGCCCGGCTCGATCATGCGCCGGGCCACCAGGCCGTCGGCGGGGGCGACGATGTCCAGGTACGAGAGGTGCACGTTGACCTCGCGCAGTCCCGCCTCGGCCATGGCCAGGCCGGCGGCGGCGCGGTCGCGGCCGGTGACGACCTCGTCGTACTGGGCCTTGGAGACCGACTTCTCGGCGTACAGGCGCTCGAAGCGGCCGACCATCGTCTCGGCGTTGGCCAGCACGGCCTTCGCCTCGGCGATGCCCGCCTCGGCCTGGGCCTTCCTGGCGCGCAGGTCGCTGTCGTCGATGGTGACCAGCCGGTCGCCCTTCTTCACGCGCTCGCCGGCCTGCACGTGCACCTGCTTGACCCAGCCCATCATGCGGGTCGAGATCATCGCGCTGGTCGCGGCCTCGACGCCGCCGGTGGCGGTGATCATGTCCGGCACGTCCCGGGCGACGGCGTCCACCACCGAGGCGTGGACCTCCTTGCCGCCCTGGGCGGCGCTCTGCGTGTCCGAGCCGCAGCCGGCGAGGCCGAGGCCTGCCAGCAGCAGCGCGGCCGCGGCGATGTTCACGGTGTTCCTGATGGCCATCTCGGGCATCCTCCTGTGGATCACTCGCCCGCGGGGGCGGCGGTGTTGGCGTTCGTGTCGGCCGCGGGCAGCGCGCCGGCGAATTCTAGGTTGGCCAGGCCGACCGCCAGGTCGTGCCTCGCCTGCACGAGGTTGCCCTCGGCCATGGTCGCGGCGGCCTGCGTATCGAGCAGGTTCACCATCGAGGCCAGGCCCTCGCGGTACTGGTTCGAGACGATGCGCAGGCCCTCGCGCGCGGCCGACACGGCGTCGCGGGCGACGATCACCTTGTCCTGGGCCGCCTTCGCGTTCAGCCAGGCCTCGGTGGCCTCGACCTCGGCCTGCCGGGCCTGGAAGTCGGCCATGTACGACGCGGCGCGGCTCTGGGCGCGCGCCTTGCGGATCTCGCCCACGTTGCCGATGCCGAAGCCGAGCGTCGCGTACACGCCCAGCGTCCAGCTCGAGGCGTCGTTCCCGAACAGGTCCTCGCGGCTGTAGTAGTCCTTCTGCAGGCTCATGTTGACGCGCGGCAGCACGGCGCCCCGCGCGACGCCGACCATGGCGCCGGCGGCGTCGGCCTGCTCGCGGCTGGCCTGCAGGTCGCTGCGCACCGCGACCACCGCGGGATCGACGCCGGCCGGCAGGTCGGCGGTCGTCTCGTCCGGCGGGGCCGTCGGCGCGACCAGGCGCAGGTCCGTCGGCACGGCGGTCAGCAGCTTGATGTTCTCGCCCGCGACCGCGGCCATGTTGCGCACCTCGATCAGCTTCTGCTTCAGCGCGCTGAGGTAGACGCGCGCCTGCAGCAGGTCGGCCTCGGTGGCCATCTCGTTGGCGACCATCATCTCGGCCTGGTGCACGTGGCCCTCGGCCGAGCGCACGGCGGCCTCCATCACCTGCACGTACGCGCCAGCGAGCGCCAGGCCCTCGTAGGCCTGCACCGCGTTGAAGCGCACGGTCTCGGCGGCGCGGCGGTGGCCCAGCTCGGCGGCCCGGCTGGCCGCGTTCGCCGCGCGCTTGCCGTAGATGCCCATGCCGCCGTTGAAGATCGGCTGCAGCAGCTGCAGGCGCGTGATGAAGTTGTTGGTCTCGCCCGGATCGTTCAGCAGCACCGGGTTGAAGTCCGCCATGGTGACCTGGCGGTTCTGCAGCTTGAATCCGAAGCTGGACAGGGCGTCGTCCGAGCGCATGAAGAACTCGCCCAGCTGCACCTGGGGGGTGAACCCGCGCCAGGCGCCCAGGGCGTCGGCGGCGGCCGCGTCGCGCATGGCTCCCGAGGCGGCGAGCATCTCGTTCCGCTCGAGGGCCAGGGCGATGACCGCCTCGCGATCGACGACCAGGGTGTCACCCCGGACCTGGCCCAGGCGCTGGACGGTGGTGTCGGCCGGAGCGTCGGCGGCCGCGGCTGCCAGGGGCAGCAGCAGGGCCAGCAGGGCGGACACCAGGCTGAAGGACGGCAATCGGTTCATGATGCGGCCTTTCCCGTGGTTTTTGAAAATTCCCTATCGGCTCTTGGCGGGCGCCGTGGCCGGCACGCCCATCTTCTTGAGGATAGCCACCAGGGGGCACCAGTTCGTGAACCCGCTCTGGAACAGGTTGGCGCCGACGAAGGCCGTGAAATACAACCACTTGGGATTGACGAAATGGGCCAGGGCGAGGCTCAGCAGGACGAAGGCTCCGGCGACGATGCGCAGGATGCGATCGATGGTCATGGGTTTTTCCTCCGCGACGTCCCCTCCACACCGGGGGATCCTGGTTTAACTGTTGCGTAGATTCGCATACGCTGAACGACGCAATGATAGTCAAACCATCATCCCTGTCAAGTATTAGACCCCAAGACCCCCCGGCTGGCAACATCGGCGGTGGGTTTGACTATATTGTGCCGTTCAACCCGACCCGGAGGACCCATGAGCGCCCGGACCCTGCTGATCGTCAATCCCCGCGGCTTCTGCGCCGGCGTCGAGCGTGCCATCGAGGTCGTGGACCGCCTGCTGGCCACCCACGGCGCGCCGCTGTACGTGCGGCGGGAGATCGTCCACAACAAGGCGGTGGTCGACGACTTCCGCGCGCGGGGCGTGGTCTTCGTCCAGGAACTGGACGAGGTGCCCGACGGCAGCACCGTCGTGTTCAGCGCCCACGGCATCGCGCCCGCGGTGCGCGAGGACGCGGAACGCCGGGGCCTCGTCGCCATCGACGCCACCTGTCCGCTGGTGACCAAGGTGCACCACGAGGTGGTGCGCCACGTCGACCGCGGCCGCGCGATGGTGCTCATCGGCCACGCCGGCCACGACGAGGTGCTCGGCACCATGGGCGAGGCGCCCGACCGCATCACGCTGGTGGAAACCGTCGAGGACGTGGCGCGCCTGCCCTTCGCCGACGACATCGCGTTGGCCTACGCGACGCAGACCACGCTCAGCGTCGACGAGACCTCGGCCATCGTCGACGCGCTGCGGGCGCGCTTCGCCAACCTCGTCGAGCCGCGGCAGAGCGACATCTGCTACGCCACGCAGAACCGGCAGGACGCGGTGAAGGAACTCGTCGCCATGGGCATTGCCCACCTGCTGGTGGTGGGTTCGCGCTCGAGCAGCAACAGCCGGCGCCTGTGCGAGGTGGCCGAGAACCTGGGGGTGCCCGCCAGCCTGATCGACGGCCCGGGGGACATCGACCCTGCGAGACTGGGCGACGCCGCGGTGATCGGGTTGACCGCCGGCGCGTCCGCCCCCGAGCACCTGGTCCAGGACGTCGTCCGCCATTTTTCCGGGCTCGGGTTCGCACCGCGGGAAGTTGTTGTCCTGAAAGAGAATGTGAAGTTCCAGCTGCCCCGCGAACTGAATGTGGATGACAAAACCCTTTGAACTTCGCATCAAGACTGTTTATATCTATGAAACTCTGAAGCAATTGGACTTTGACAAGGGTCCGCAACTGGATTATCCTGTTAACTGTCCAATAGGTTTTGGGGAGCTCCCCATGCACGGCGAGGCTGGGGGCTGGGGTTGTGAATGTCGAGGTCGTTGCCATGGAAAAGAAGCTCTACGAAATGCAGGCGGAACTCTGCAAGACGCTGTCGAACCCGAAGCGCCTGGAGATCCTGGACATCCTGAAGGAACGCGAAGAGATCTCCGTCAATCACCTGGCCGAGATCCTCGAGATCCCGAAGGCCAACACGTCGCAGCACCTGGCGGTGCTGCGCCAGGCTGGCGTGGTGAACACGCGCAAGGACGGCATCAACGTCTACTACAGCCTGCGTTCGACGAAGATCAGCGAGGCCTGCTCGCTGACGCGGCAGATCCTGCTGGAGCGCCTGCAGGACCACGTCACGCTGACGGACCTGATCCAGAAGACGGGCGACTAGAAGGGTCGTCCGCGATCGCCCGCGGGATCGCTCCGAGCAGGTGATGCACCAGCGCGCGCATGTCCTCGAGGGACGTGCGCGCGTCTGCATTCAGGGCGGTGACGTTGAGCACGACCGACGCGGCCAGCGCATCGGCGTCCAGGGGCGCGCGCGCATCGAGCAGGCCGCGCTCGGCGAGGTGGACGCGCACGTCGTCGATGATCTTCCTCTGCAGCCTCGCGATGCCGTTGTTGTCGAGCGCGTCCAGGAAGCGATGCGCGTTCCACGCCAGCTCGCCCAGCAGCGCCAGGGCGCGCGGGCGCATGGTGTCGGACAGGGCCTCGCAGGTGTCGATGTCCGCGATCGTCGCGGGCCGCGGCCGGCCCGCCGACCACGCCGGTATGAACGCGCGCGCGACGGCGAGTGCCAGCTCGAGCCGGCGCCGCTGCCCGTCCGACACGAGGCCCGCCTCGGCCAGGCGCGGCAGCACCGCCGCGAGCACGCCCGCGCGCACCGCGCCCGCCTCGCGCAGGCGGTGCACGAGCCCGAGGTCGCCGCCCGCCAGGTGGAACGTGTCCAGGGGCTCCCAGCCCGCGTGGGGGTCGAAGGCCGCGACGCCCAGCCGCCGCCCGTACGTCGCAGGGTCGTCGCTGCCCGGCCCGGGGATCGCCGCCGGCGCCGCGGGGGCGAGCTCGGATTCGGTGGCCGCCGCACCCTGGCGCCGGGCGGCCGCCAGGTCCAGCACGCGCGGCGGCGGCAGGTCCGCGCCCGCGAGCGCGGCGCGCCACGCGCCGACATCGGCCGGTTGGCTGGTCAGGTAGAACACCTGGCGTCCCGTGGCGCGGGCCGCCGCGGCCACCGTCGAGGCGATGGCCGCCATGCGCGCGGGATCGCTGGTGGTGAGGGTCTCGTCCAGGAACAAGGGCGGCCGCGCGCCCGCCTCGATCCCGGCCAGGAACGCCAGGCGCACCGCCAGCAGCACCTGCATGCGGGTGCCGTCGGACAAGGTGTCCAGTCCCAGGTCGGCCGCGGTCTCGCGGTCGCGCACCAGGAAGGTCGAGCCCTTCGCGTCGCGCCCCAGCTTCAGCCCGTAGCGGCCGCGGGTGAACGCGCCCAGCAGGTCGTCGGCCCGCCGCACGTCTTCGGGCGCGGACAGCGTCTCGTGCCGGCGATGCAGGTCCGCCAGCAGCGCCGCTTCCAGGCGCTGCGCGAGCGCGTCATCGTTCCAGGCCTCGAGATCGGCCTGGGCCTCGGCCTCGGCGGCCAGCGCCGCGGCCAGGTCGTGGCCGGCTTCGGCCTCGGCGAGGTCGCGTTCGAGGTTGGTCAACGCGCCCACGAGGTCCTGCAGGCGCTGCTCCTCGACGCGGGCCGCGTCGATGCGCGCTTCGAGATCGGCCAGGTCGGGCGCCGTCGGGTCCAGGCCCGCGGCCTCGGCGAGGCTGCGCCAGCGTTCGGCGCGCTCGCGCAGCACGGCCGAGGCCGCCTTGTGGTCGGCGACCGTGCGCCGCCATGGTTCGAGCGCGTCCACGAGCCGGGCCACCGGCGCCTCGTCATCGGCCTGGGCGGGCAGGCCCAGGCGGGCGAGCAGCGCCCCGCGCGCGGCCTCGGCCTGCGTGGCTTCGGCCGATGCCGCCTCGCGGTCCGCGGTCACCTGGGCCAGCTGCGCGCGTCGCGCGACGGCGCGCTCGACCCTGGCGGTCAACGCGCCCAGCATGGCCTCGGCCTCGGCGCCGGTGCGCGGCGGGTCCTCGCCCCAGGCGGCGCAGGCCTCGGCCACGCGGCCGCGCGCGGCGTCGCGATCGCTCTGCTTCTGCGCGGCGAGGGCCTCGCTGCGGGCCAATTCCGCGCTGTGGGTCTCGAGGCGGGCCTGCAGGGCGCGCAGGCGCTCGGCCGCCGCGTCGCGCTGCCTGCGCGCCGATTCCGTGGTCGACCTGCGGGCCCGCGCCGTGAGGCCGCGCGTGCCGACCGCGCCGAGCACGATCGCCGCCACCGCTGCGGCTGCGCGCGCCGGCACGCCGCCCGGCAGCGGCATGGCCGCCGCCACCGCCAGCACGGCCGCGCCGATCAGCCACGGCAGCGCCGGGCCGCCGCCGCCGGCCTCCTGCCGGGCTTCCTCCAACGCCCCCAGCGCCGCGTCGGTCTCCAGCAGCAGGCGCTCGATGCGGGCCAGGGCCTGCGGGTCCGCGTCCGCGGCGGCCGCGAGGGCCGCATCGGCTGCGGCGCCCGCCAGCCGCGCCGCGGAGGCCCGGTGGTCGGCCGCCGCCTGCGCCGCGGCCTCGGCGCCCTTGAAGTCGCGCACGAGGCCGGCCAGCCGAGCCAGCAGCGTGGTGGGATCGCCAGCCTGCGGCAGCACGAGGCCCGCCAGCTCGTCGGCCAGCTGCCGGCGCTGGGCCTCGAGCCGCTCGGCGAGTTCCCGCTTCGCGGCCAGGCGGGTGCCGAGCTCGCGGTAGGTCTGCAGATCGTTGGCGTTCACCGCCGGCATGACGGCGTCGCAGGCCTGCAGCGCGGCCTCGGCGTCGCGGCTGGCCTGCACGGCCTGCGCGAGGTCGCGCGCCGCGCGCAGCGCCTCCGCGCGCCGGCCCGCCGCCCGGGCCGACGCGACGTCGGCGCGCAGCTGGTCGAGATCGGCGCGCCGTCGGGCCAGGTCGCCCTGGCGGCGCGTGACTTCGGCGCTGCGGTCGCGGGTCGCGCGCAGCGCCTGCTCCAGCTCGTTCCGGCGGCGGACCTGCGGCTTGTCCAGCTCGTCCGCCAGCTTGTCGAGGTCGATGCCGCCGGTCATCTCCCTGCGGATCGCCGCGGCCAGGTCGCGGTCGAAGGCGTGGTCGCCGCCCAGCAGGTCGGCGGCCGTCACGCGGTAGCAGGGCGCCAGGTGCGCGTCGGGCAGCGACGGACGCGGTGCGGCCGCGCCGCCGCGCGACCACGCGGGTTCGCGGCCGTCGCAGGTGACGACGAGCTCGCCCCCCGCGTCGTGCATCACCGCGCGCAGCCAGCGCGCCTGTCCGTCGGCGAGCGAGGGCCACAGCAGGTCGCGCACCGCGCGCGCCACCGAGCTCTTGCCCGAGGCGTTGGGTCCGAGCAGCAGGTTCACGCCCGGTCCCGGTTCGAGGGTGAACCGGTCGTCGAGGCCGGGCAGGCTGCGGATGTCCAGCCGGTCGATCCTCACGGCCGACCCCCGGCGCCCAGCAGGCGGTCGAGCAGGCGGCGCGCGGCGGCGGCGCCGCGCTGCCGCAGCATGGTCTCGTCCAGGTCGATGGCCGCGGCGGTGCGCAGGCCGTCCATCAGCTCGGCCAGCAGCGCGGATCCTGCCGGGTCCGCCGCGCCGTTCTCGAGCAGAAGCACGTGCCGCGCCAGCAACCCGGCCGGGTCCGTGCCCTGAGCGAGGGCCTCGAGATCCGCGGCGATCCTCACGCGGCAGGCGATGCGCTCGACGAAGATCTCGACGCCGTCCTGGCGCAGCGGCGTGCGGTCGATCGTCGCGGCCGCGGCCGCGACCGCCGCGGGATCGTCGACCGCGCCCCCGAGCACCACGCGCAGGCCGAGCGCCGTGTCCGGCGCCGGGGCCAGGGCGGCGGCGCGCGCGCTGACCTCGCGGTAGATGAACTCCTGCAGGTCGCCCGCCGTGCGCAGCTGCGGCGGGCAGGCCAGGGTCCAGTGTTCCCAGCGCAGGGGCGCGACGGGCAGGCGCTCGAGGCGGATCGGATCGCCCGCGGTGACCGTCGCCAGCACCGGCCCGTGCTCGCCGGTCTCGGTGGGATCGAGGCTGCTGAGCGACCCGAGGTAGAAGGGCCGGCCGTCCTGAGGCAATGCGCCCGGCGTGTGGATGTGCCCGAGGCACCAGCGGTCGTAGCCCACCGCGGCCAGGGCCGACGAGGCCACCGGCGCGTAGGGGCTGCCCGCGGCGTCGAGGTCGGCGTGCAGCAGGCCGAAGGTGGGCAGTGCGCGGTCGGCCGCGGGCGGCGGCGTGGCCAGGGGGCTTTCGGTCCAGCGGTCCTGGGGGAACGACCATCCCACCAGGCGGACCGCGGGGCGGTCGTCGCCGCCCACGGTCACGGCCTCCCAGGTGCCGCCCCGGCCCAGCAGGTGTAGGGGCACGCCGTCGGTCACCAGGCCCGGCAGCGCGCGCGTGTCGTGGTTGCCCGCCACGGCGAAGGTGGCGATGCCGGCGGCGGCCAGCCGCTCGAGCCCGGGCCGCAGGGCCCGCGCCGCCTCGAACAGGGCGTTGCGCCGGTTCACCACGTCGCCGGCCAGGGCCACCGCCTGCACGCCGCGCTCGACGGCGGCCGTGACGGTGCGCTCCCAGGCGGCCGCCGGACCGTAGCGGTCGGGGTCGCCGAGCACCGCGGGCAGGCGCGTCGGACGCGTGCCCAGGTGCATGTCGCCGACGAAGAGGATGCGGGTGACGGGCGTGGCCATGGGTGCTCCGGTGAAGGTGCCGGGATTCTCCGCTCGGCAGTATGCCCCCAGAGCCGCCGGGCGTCCAGTGCCGGCGGCGCGGCTCCGCAGCGGATTGACACGGCGCCCTCAAATGGGCTACCCTGCCGACATCGCTCAGCATTTTTCAGCGTCCATATGGCTCCGCATCAAAGATGACACCACGCGGGTATTGGGTCCCCTCCCGCCAGCGACAGCCGCATTCCCCGAAAGGATTCCCATGAGCAGCATGCGCTGTCCTCGTCGGGCCGCGCTCGGGTGCGTGGTCTTCGCATTTGCCCACGTCCTGGCCGCCGGCCTCGCCGTGGCCGAGCCGCTGCGGTGCCTGGGCGACGCACCCATCAGCGTCATCCGCCGGACCCTCGAGCCCCTGTTGCCGCTGGCGGTCGAGCAGATGGATCGTTACGACGCCGAGCGGGCCGTCGTGTACGAACAGCAGTCCTACAACACCGCCTGGAGCGCGCACATCACCTACAGCGACCAGATCTGGTGGATCCGCTCGGGCGAGGCGCCGGACCTGACGAACTTCGTGCGCGATTTCGACCCCGGCGTCACCATCAAGACCGTCAAGGCCTTCCGGATCCGGGCCGGCAGCTGCGATCCGCAGGCCGCGCTGAAGGCGCCGATCGAGATGATCACGCCGGACCGCATCCGCATCACGCCGGGCGATATGCGCGAGAAGCGGGCCAACCTGGTCATCGCCTTCGACAGCGCCGAGCCGGGCGACCTGATCGGCATCGGCATCGAGACCTACCGGCCCTGGGGCCTGTTCTGGAACACCTGGCACGCGGCCACCGACTACCCGGTCGTGCGCGCCGAATCACGGGTCAGGTGCGAACCCGGCGATGCCTATGCGCTCTTCGGATCGCGCTTCCGCAAGGACCAGTTCTCGCAGGAGGTGCTGGACGAGCAGAAGGGGCAGAAGCTCGACTTCCGTGTGCGCCTGGACGGCCTGCCGCCGTATCGCAACGAGCCCTTCTCCCCGCCCTACTACGAGCAGTCGCCGCAGATCACAGTGTCGTGGCGGGCATGGCAGGCGCAACGGCGGGGGATGAGCCCGGTCTGGATCAAGAGCCAGCTCTGGAACCAGGTCGCCGCGGACATGGCCAACGGCGAGGCCGTTTTCCTGAAGAAGGCGAAGGATGCGGCGAAGAAGGCCGACAAGCTGGCCGGCAAGCTGCCCCCGCGCGAGGCGGCGGACACCCTGTTCCGCTATGTGCGGGATGAACTGATGGACATCCGGAGCGGCGCGTTCAAGAAGCCCGCCGACCAGACCACCGTCGACGACATCCTGAAGACCGGGTCGGGCGGCACGTCCGAGAAGGCCTACGTCCTGCTGGCCATGCTGGAGGCCGTCGGGGTCGACGCCGAATTGGTGTGGGCCCACGATCCGGCCGAGGGCGACTACTTCGCGGATTTTCCCGACTGGAGCCAGGTCGGCACGCCGCTGCTGCATGCCGCCGTCGACGGCGCCGATCTCTGGTACGACCTGGGCTGCGCCACCTGTCCGCCGGGCAGCGTAAGGGAGCGGATGTGGGGCAGCCAGGCGTTCGGCTACGACCGGTCCGCCGGAGTACAGCGTGAGGCGATCCGCGAGCGGGCCTACAAGGATGCGTATAACCAGCAGGTCGAGCCCTTCGGCCTGTACCTGGAACGCATCGCACCGTTGCCCTGGGCTCGGAGCCTGCAGGTGCCGGGCCAGTCGACCCGTCTAGCCGGCTGGTGCGAGGAGCGCATCGGCTACCTGGCCGACACCGCGGACGACGTGACCGCGCGCTGCGAGATCCGCTCGTGCGGTCCGACGCCCGTGCGCGCGCGCACCGCCGGGGAAGAACCGGTGGCCGCGGTCGGGGGCTGGATCGTGGAGCGGTACAAGGGATTCGAGAAGGCCGATGGCCGCCTGCTCGCAGCGGGTGCCACCGACACGCTGGCGCTCGCCTTCGATCTTTCCGGCGATCCGCTCGCCGCGCCGATGGGCGACACTTGGATCCTGCCGCCCGAGACCGTGTTCGGCACACCGTCGGTGGGTGCGTGGCCATCCACGCGGGTCACCCCATGCAAGGTCCCTTACGACGTGAAGAAGGTGTGGGAGTTCCGGGCACCGCTGCCGACGGGTTGGGCCGACGCCGAGACGCCGCAGGGGCAGGCAGTCGACTCCGCGCGGTTCACGTATCGCCTTTCCTTCGCGGTCGAGGGCGGTGCTCTGCTGGTGCGGCGCGAGCAGCTGGAGCGCGCCGGCGTCGTCGACGATCCCCAGGGCCTGGAGGCGATCGGCAGCGCGGTCGCCGTCATCCACGAGCTCGAGAGCACGCCCGTGGTGGTGCGGCGCCGGGGGGGCGAGTGATGCGACGCTTCAGGCCATGCTTGATCGGTGCGGTGCTGCTGCTGCCGATCGGTTCGGCAGTCGGGGGCGAGCTGAAGCCCCCGGCGCTGCCCGATGCCGCCGTGGTCGCGGCCGCAGCCGCGCGCTATCCCGACGTGGATGTTGTCTACGCCCAGGAGTGGGTGGGCGTCGATGCGCGGGTCCGGGCCGCGGACGATGGGCTCAGCGGCCGCTACACGACGCGCTATTCCATGCGCATCGTCAGCCGCCACGGAGTCGAGGTGTCCTCGCCGATCGTGGCGACCGAGAGCCCCCGCCAGGTCCTCAGGGAGATCCGGGTCGAGGTCGTCCGTGACGGCAAGACCACGCGCTACGCACGGGATGACCTGCAGTGGATCACCATCACCCAGCGCAGCGACGGCGTGGTCACCCTCGACG